>WNFW01000937.1_pt1 | contig 33791 bp, 29 predicted proteins | sample 5400131 | NCBI WGS metagenome assembly WNFW01 (sample SAMN13153362, study PRJNA577476) | soil metagenome | isolation source: 20 cm soil or saprolite under grassland replicate 1 | place: USA:California | collected 2016-06-15 | reverse complement strand
GAGATCGGAGAGGCGCTCGGTGACCCCACGCTCTACGCCGACGGCGAGCGGGCGCGCGCCACCACCGCCGAGCGCAGACGCGCGGAGGAGCAGGTCGCCTGGCTCATGCACGAGTGGGAGGAGTTGTCGGCGGCGCTCGCGGCCCATGAGTGAGTTCTGGGTCCCCGTGGACCCCGACGCGCTTCGGCGCGAGCGGGCGAGGGCGCGCGAGCTCCGGCAGAGCCAGTGGTGGAAGCGACGGATCGCCGACGGCGTCTGCCACTACTGCCGCGGCAGGGTCGGGTCCAGAAACCTCACGATGGATCATGTCGTCCCGATGGGGCGCGGTGGCAGGTCCACGCGCGGCAACCTCGTCCCCGCCTGCAAGGACTGCAACTCCAAGAAGAAGTCGATGGTACCGGTCGAGTGGCAGGCGTATCTCCGCTCGCTCGGCGCTGTCTCCGACGACTGACAGCACGCCGTCTGAATCATTGGACGTTGACGCGTTCCGCGGCGAGCGCGTTCAATGGCCTATCGCGCGCGCGCACCGAGTGACGTCGTGAACGTGGAGATCGTGAACCCGAACTCCGAGGAGGAACGCGAATGATCCGTCGCACCGCGCTCGTCACAGCCCTGTTCGTGACGGTCCTGAGCTTCGCCCCGTGGCGCGCCGAAGCCGCGCAACACGGCCGCCCGGAGGCCGTCAAGGCGCCTGAGCCGACCGGCGACCCCGTCAACATCAACACGGGGGACGTCAAGGAGCTCATGAGGCTCGAGGGCGTCGGCCGCAAGGTTGCCGAAAAGATCGTCGAGTACCGAGAGCACCACGGTCTCTTCGGAAAGCCAGAGGAAATCCGGAAGGTGGAGGGCATCGGGAGCGGCCTCTGGGAGCGGAACCGCGCCCGCATCGTCGTCAAGTGACGACGGCCGCAGTTTTTCTTGGGCGCCCCGCAACCCCGGTGTAGGATGAGGGCAAATCGGCCGGAACGTCACAGCGTTCCTTCAGCGTCCCCGCGGGCAATTCCGCCAGCGGCTGACGTGGTCGAGCCCCGGGCCGGGAGTCGGCATCCGGTTCTGGGTGGGTGGGAATCTGGGCCTGCGTGGCGCCCTTGCCGAGATAGGAGGTGATCCAGCCGATGTGTACTACCCCTACGGTGATCTGTGAGGTGGTTGCCTCCTAGGCAGGATCCACGCTAGCTCGAGGTGGAACGCCTGGGAGTCCCAGGCACCACCGGCCCCGACGGTCCCGCTCTCACCAGCGGGGCGGCGCGACGCGCAGTGAGGATGTCACCACGCGCCGCAGCCTCCGTCGGGGCTTTTCATTTCGGAGGGGAGGCGTGGCGTTCCGCGGCTCGCCGCGCCGGATCAGCCGGTCACGAGCGCGTGGCCCAGATGGCGCTCGATCGCGTGCAGCCGGTCCTGCTCCTCGGGGGCGGCGAAGCTCGACGCCACGCCGCTCGCCTCGGCTCGCGCCGTCCGCCCGATCCGGTGGATGTAGTCCTCCGGCGTCCCCGGCAGATCGAAGTTCACGACGTGAGCGATGTCGGGCACGTCGATGCCGCGGGCGGCGATGTCCGTCGCGACGAGGACCCGGTAGCGGCCGCTCCGAAATCCGTCCAGCGCCTCGCGGCGCTGCGACATCGAGCGGTCTGCATGCAGGCGCGCCGCGCAGTGGCCGGCCGCCATCACTGCGCGCGCCACGCGATCGGCACGGTGCTTCGTGCGCGTGAAGATCAGCGTGCGACCCCGCTCCGCGCCGAGAAGCTTCAGCAACAGCGGGGTCTTCCGCTGCGCGTCCGCCCGGTAGAGCACCTGGGTGACCTTGGCGACTGGCCGGGCGACCGGGCCGACGTCGATCCGCCGGGGCCGCACGAGATGGCGCTGCACGAGGCGCTCGACCTCGGGCGGCATCGTCGCCGAGAAGCAGAGTGTCTGGCGGTCGACGGGGGTGACCCGGAGGATGCGCTCGACCTGAGGCGCGAACCCCATATCGAGCATGCGGTCGGCCTCGTCGAGGACGACGACGCGGATCGCGCCGAGGCTCGCCGTGCCGCGCTCGAGGTGGTCGGCGAGCCTGCCGGGTGTCGCGACGATGACGTCGGGGCGGTCGCGGAGGCCGGCGAGCTGCGGTCCCATTGACTCGCCCCCGATCAGCACGATCGTCCTGACGTCGCGCGCTCGGCCCAGCGTGTCGAAAGTCTCTGCGATCTGGAGCGCGAGCTCACGCGTCGGGGCGAGGACGAGCGCGCGGGGGCCAGAGCCTGGGCGCCCGAGCGGGCGCGCGCCGGCGCCGGCGAGCCGCTCGATCGTCGGGATCGCGAACGCCGCCGTCTTGCCGGTGCCCGTTTGAGCGCAGCCGATGAGATCGTGGCCCTCGAGGACGAGGGAGATCGCGCTGGCCTGGATCGGCGTGGGGGTGGAGTAGCCGGCGGCCGCGATGGCGTCGAGCATCGCAGGCGTGAGCGGAAGAGCAGTGAATGAGCGAACCATGAGCGGGTGACCCTTTCCGGTTGGTTGTCGTGTTTGACGCCCGGGCCCGTCGGCGGACCCGGGCGGAGCGATCGCGGGGCTACTGAACCTTCCTGACGTTGGCTGCCTGAAGACCCTTTGGGCCGCGGGTGACCTCGAACTCCACCTTGTCACCCTCGGCGAGGCTCTTGAAACCCTGAGACTGGATGGCGCTGTAGTGGACGAAAACGTCCTCGCCGCCTTCCTGCGTGATGAATCCGTAACCCTTTGCATCGTTGAACCACTTCACCTGTCCTGTCGCCATACTCCGAACCTCTCCTTAGGGGGTCTTCAGGCCCCTGGGTGCTCCCACCGAGCCGGCGGGGTTGCCTTCCGGAATTGGAAGACAAACAAAAACGCCGCGCGAACTGGATCCGCGCGGCGTGTGTCTCGATCTCTCACAATCGTTACTGACTCCGTGTGTACCAGAACCGAAGCGGAGTTTCGCACGACGCTCCGGCCAAGTCAATCGAATTCTACGGGCCGGGTGACGGGCGTCGAGCCGTTCTTGGTGCCGAGCCAGCCGGGGATCGCCACCGAGAAGCGCCCCGCCGTGCCCCCGGCGACGACGATGTGGATCGCATCCGGCGAGCGGAACTTGGGGATCAGTTCGTCGGAGGCCGGCGGCGTCTTCCCGTGCCGCAAGTTCGTGCCCTCGCCGTGGTCACCGTCTGGCAAGAGCGTGTGATAGGGCACGCGCACGGTCTCGTGGAGGTGGCGCGCGAGCCGTTCGCGGGTCCAGCCGTCGTCCGCGAACGTGCGCGCGTGCTCGGGCCCCACGACGACCATCGTGTGCGAGTAGAGGGGAAAGTGCTTGCTGTTCCAGACGCCCGCCATCGACCAGCCGAGCGAGCCCGCGAGAGATTTTGCCGTGCGGCTCGCGTGATCCGAGATGCCGTGCGGTGCCTCGCCGGCGAAGAGCGTCACCGCGCTGGTCTCGGGGGCGAAGCCGCGGCTCACGTGGTACGGCGGCCACGGGCTGGCTTCCTCGTTCTCCGCGATGCAATAGGTGTAGCGCCCGGGGTGGCCGAAGGTGGACATCGACGTCTCGCCCGGCCGGGCGCCTCCGATGTTGATCATAAGCAGCCGGAGCGCGCGCCCGATCGTGGCGTTCGCGCGATAGCCCGGCCCGAAGACGCCGAAGGAACTGTTGAGCCCGATGCGAGAACGGATCGGGCCGTTCGCGACAATGAGCGGTGCCGCGAAGTGCGTGGAGGCCGCCATACCGTGCAGGTTGAACGCGGGGTCGCACGCGCATTCGGCGGCGGCGATCAAGACCGGAAGGTACTCGGGCCGGCAGCCCGCCATCACCGCGTTGATCGCGGCCTTCTCGACCGTGAGGCGCCCGTAGTTCGGCGGCATGTCGCCGATGCGTTCGGCGCGGTCACGCCGTGTCCCGCCGAGCATCCGCTCGACGCGCTCGCGCGTCGGAGGCACGACCGGCAGGCCGTCGGTCACGCCCTTCTCGAACCAGATCTCGAACTCGTCGGTTGTCATCCGAGCGCGGCCGATGCTATACCTCAACGGCAGTTCGCGCCAAATCGTGCGACTGGAGTCCTGGCGATCTCGGGCTCTGAGAAGGGTAGGACCGCGGACGGTGACTCGATGACTCTGGACGTCACGGCGGTGCCATCCTGGACGTCACGAGCGGGAGGACGCGGGGGACGCGCTCCCTTCCCGAGGGCCGCGCGAACGGGCGTTCCGGCCCCTCAGAGCCGCTGGCTGCGGTGTGGGAACCCGCTGAAAACTTGTCGCTTTTCTCCGCGGCCAACGCATGCCGTTCGGCGCCGAACATCTCCGAAACGCTCTAAAGTCCTGGAAAGACGGACTTTTCGCTTGCCCCTGGCACGGACTGTGCTACTGTGTCGCCTAGTTTCGACCACTGAATAAACAAATGGAGCGATGATGTTCTACAACCTGCTGGCCGGCATGTTCTCGAACGATCTTGCGATCGACCTCGGCACGGCGAACACGCTCGTATACGTGCGCGGCGAGGGCATCGTCCTCAACGAACCGTCGATCGTCGCGATCCACCAGGCGGACCACTCGGTGCTCGCCGTCGGCCACGAAGCCAAGGCGATGCTCGGGCGCACGCCGGGCAACATCGTCGCGATCCGGCCGCTCAAGGACGGCGTCATCGCCGACTTCGACGTGACCGAGAAGATGCTCCACTACTTCATCTCGAAGGTGCACCGGCGCAGGACGCTCGTGCGGCCGCGCATCGTCATCGGCGTGCCGTCCGGGATCACCCAGGTCGAGAAGCGCGCCGTCCGCGACTCCGCCATGCAGGCGGGGGCGCGCGAGGTGTATCTGATCGAAGAGCCGATGGCCGCGGCGATCGGTGCCGGGCTGCCGATCCAGGAGCCGGGCGGCAACATGATCGTCGACGTCGGCGGCGGCACGACCGAGGTCGCGGTGATCTCGCTCTCGGGTATCGTCTTCGCCAAGTCGGTCCGGATCGCCGGTGACGAGATGGACGAGGCGATCATCCAGTACATCCGCAAGCACTACAACCTGCTCGTCGGCGAGCGTCGGGCCGAAGAGATCAAGGTCACGCTCGGCTCCGCGTACCCGATGGGCGGGGATCGCAAGACGATGGAGGTCAAGGGCCGTGACCTCATCGACGGCATCCCGAAGACCATCGTCATCACCGACGAGGAGATCCGCGAGGCGCTTCGCGAGCCCGTCATGACGATCGTCGAGACGGTCCGGACGTGTCTCGAACGGACGCCGCCGGAGCTCGCGGCCGACATCGTCGACAAGGGCATCGTGCTCACCGGGGGAGGGGCGCTGCTGCTCGGCCTCGATCACCTGCTGCGCCAGGAAACGAATCTGCCGGTGACCGTGGGGGACGACCCGCTGTCGTGCGTCGCGCTGGGGACCGGGAAAGTGCTCGATGAACTCGACTTGCTGAAGAAGGTGGCGATCCCCGCCTAGCGCGTCGCCGCGTTCGGTAGTGGGAGGGCAGAGGTGAAGATTCGGAAGTTCGCGCTACTCGTCTCGGTCGTCGCCGTCTGCCTGCTGCTTCTCACGCTCCAGAGCCGCGGGTACGGTGCCAGCGCCCGCGACCTCCTCGCGCTGGTCACCACGCCGGTTCAGTCCGGCGTCGCCCGAGCGCACCGCGCGGCCTTCGCCGTCTGGGACACCTACTTCGACTGGAAGAACGCGCGTGCTGAGAACCGCCATCTGCGAGACGAGAACCAGCGGCTTCGCGTCGAGGCCCTCCGCGTGGGCGAGACCGAAGATGAAAACCGCCGGCTGCGCCGACTCCTGGCGCTCCAGGCGCGTCTGCCGCTCACGACGCTGTCGGGGGAGATCATCGGGCGCGACTGGGGCGGGTGGATCCGCTCGCTGACCGTGAACCGCGGACGGGGCGACCGTGTGCCCCGCCTCACGGCCGTGATTTCCCCGGACGGGTTGATCGGGCGGATCGTGGACGTGCGGCTCGGCGCCTCGATCGTCCAGGTTCTCACCGACCCCGCCTCGACGGTCAGCGCCCACCTCGTGCGGACGCGCACGCCGGGCATCGTCGAGGGCGACGCGCGCGGCACGCTCCGCTTCAAGTACATGGCGCGCGACGCTGCCGGGATCGAGATCGGGGACGTGCTCGTCACGTCGGGTCAGGGCGAACTGTTCCCGCGGGGCATCCCGATCGGGCGGGTCCAGGCGATCGACGACCGCGGGCCCGCGCTCTTCCACTACGCCGCGCTTGAGCCGGCGGTGGACTTCGCGCGGATCGACGAGGTGCTGCTCGTGACGGGCGAGACGCGGCGCGACCTGGCCGCGTACTTTGCGACCGGCGGCTGATGCGTGCGCTGCTCGCGCTCACCGTGTTCGGCGGCAGCGTCGCGCAGGCGACGCTCGCGCCGGCGCTCGGCGTCGGCGGCGTGACCCCCGACCTTCCCCTCATCGTCGTCGTGCTTCTGGCGCTCCGGCGGGGGGCCGAGTTCGGGTGCGTGGCCGGCTTCGGAGCGGGGCTGCTCCAAGACGCGGCGGGCGGCGGGCTGATCGGTGTTCAGGCGCTGACGAAGGCCGTGATCGGCTTCGCGGTCGGGGCGGCGGGGGCCCGGCTCTCGGTGACCCAGCCGCTCGTGCAGGTGCCCGGGCTCGTGCTCCTCACGATCGCCGAGGGTGTCGTCCGATTCGCGCTGCTGCAGATCTTCCGCTTCCCGGCGGCGTTCGGTGACGTGATGCTCTACGTCGTGCTCCCGCAGGCGCTCTACAACGGCTTCCTGGGTGCCGCGCTCGTCACGGCCCTCGCGTGCCTCCAGTCCCTGCGCGCCCGCGAATCGTGAGGCCGCGCTCGTGAATCCCGTCTTCGGCCACCGCGGAATGCCCGGGCGCCGCGACGCCGTCGAACGGCGCGTCATGGCGATCGCGGTCGTCGTCACGGCCGTGTTCGTCATCATCGTCGGGCAGCTCTGGTACCTCCAGGTGCTGGAGGGCGGACGTTTCCTGGACGCTTCAGACAAGAACCGGATCCGCATTCGCCCGATCGCCGCGCCGCGCGGCATCCTCTTCGACCGCCACGGTACGCCGCTCGTCGACAACCGGCCGGCGTTCACGCTCTCCCTGATCCCTCGCGAGCTGCCGCGCGAGTCGGCGAGCCGCGACGCGGTCCTGGGCCGCGTCGCCTCGCTGCTGCGCATTCCCTACCAGGAGCTCCAGGACGCGGTCGCGCGCGTGCAGCTCGACTCGTTCTTGCCGGTCCGCGTGCGCCGCGGGCTCACGCTCGGCGACGTCGCCAAGGTGGAGGAGTGGAAGCTCGAGCTTCCGGGCGTGATCGCCGAGGTCGAGCCGCAGCGCGTGTACCCGACCAGCCGCTTCGCCGCGCACCTGCTCGGGTACGTCCGCGAGGCGAACGACGACCAGCTCCGACAGGGCCGGTACCGACGTGGGGAGATGGTCGGCCAGAGCGGCCTGGAACGGCTGCTCGACGACTACCTGCGCGGCCAGGACGGCGGCGAGCGGATCGAGGTCGACGCGATGGGGCGGCCCGTGCGCGTGATCCAGCAGAGCGAGCCGCACGCGGGCGCGCAGGTGATCACGACCGTGGATCGCCGGATCCAAGAGGCCACGGAACGGGCGATGGAGGGGAACGCGGGCGCGGCCGTGGTGATGGACCCGCGCAATGGCGATCTCCTTGCGATGGTGTCAACACCGGCCTTCGCCCTCGACCGCTTCACGGAAACGATCGACCGGAACGCGTGGCTCCGGGTGGTTCAGGATCCGCGCTTTCCGCTGATGAACCGCGCGGTCCAGGGCCAGTACGCGCCGGCCTCCATCTTCAAGATCCTCGTCGCGGCCGCGGGGCTGCAGGAAGGCTCGATCACGCCGGCCGACTCGACGCACTGCACCGGCGAGTTCCGCCTGGGCAACGCGACGTTCAGGGACTGGAAAGAGGGCGGCCACGGCACCGTCGACCTAAAACGCGCGATCATGCATTCCTGCAATATCTATTTCTATCAGGCGGGTCTGAAGGTCGGCGTCGCGACGCTCCTGCGCTACGCGAGCGCCTTCGGCTTCGGCGCGTCGACCGGGATCGAGCTCCAGGGCGAGAAGTTCGGCCTGGTGCCTCGACCCGCGCGCCGCGGCTGGCCGCTGGGCGAGACGGTCAACCTGTCCATCGGCCAGGGCCCCGTGCTCGTCACGCCGACGCAGGTGGCGCGCTTCATGGCCGCGGTGGCGAACGGCGGCGTGCTCTGGCGCCCGCGCATCGTGCAGCGCATCGAACGGCCGGATGGCGGGCTCCTGTACAGCGACGCCGGGCAAGTGAACGGCCACGTGGAGCTCTCCCCGATCGTGTGGGAGTTCCTGCGCCGGAGCCTCTGGGCGGCGGTGAACGACGGCGGCACCGGGGCGGGCGCCCGCATTCCCGGGCTCGACATCGCGGGCAAGACCGGCACCGCGCAGATCATCGGCAAGTCGAAGGCCGCCCTCGGCCAGGACCACGCCTGGTTCGCCGCGTTCGCGCCGGCGAAGGATCCCGAGGTCGTCGTGGTCGTGCTCGCCGAGCGCGGGGGCAAGGGCGGAGAGGTTGCCGCGCCGATCGCGCGCCAGATTCTGAACGCGATCTTCTTCGAGAAGGTCGCGGCGATCGAGATCGGCGGCTGATGCTGCGCATCGATCGCCGGCTGCTCCAGAACGTCGACTGGGCGCTGCTCGCGGCCGCCTGCGCGCTCGTCCTCATCAGCGTGATGACGCTCGCGACCCTCAGCGTGGGGCGCGCCGGGGGCGTGGTCGCCTTGCGCCAGGCCGTATGGTTCGGTGTCGGCCTGCTCGCGCTCGTCGCGGTCGCGAGCCTCGACTACCGCCGATTCGTCCGCGCCGCGCCGGCCCTGTACCTCCTCGGGCTCGGCGCGCTCGCGCTCGTCTGGGTCGTGGGACGCTCCGTATCGGGCGCGCGGCGGTGGATCGTGCTCGGCCCGCTGTCCGTCCAGCCGTCGGAGCTGTTCAAGGTCTGCTTCGTTCTCATGGCGGTGTGGGTGATCACGTCCCGCGGGGCGCAGCCCATGGGCCGAACCACACTCGCGATGACGCTGCCGATTGCCGCGGTGCCCTTCGTGCTGATCATCAAGCAGCCCGATCTCGGTACCGCGCTGCTGCTCTTCCCCGTCCTGATGGTCCTCTTGGTCGGCGCTGGCCTCCGGCTCCGCGTGCTGGGCGGCGCCGTCGCCACCGGGCTCGCCGCGCTGCCGCTGGCGTGGCTCGTGCTGAAGGACTACCAGCGGGAACGTATCCTGGTGTTCCTGGACCCCGTCCGCGATCCCCTCGGGAGCGCGTACAACGTGATCCAGGCGAAGATCGCGATTGGGTCGGGTCAGTTCCTGGGCAAGGGCGTGGCCGGCGCGACGCAGAGCCAGCTCGCGTTCCTCCCGGAGCGTCATACGGATTTCATCTTCGCCGTGTTCGCCGAGACGTGGGGATTCGTCGGCTGTCTCGTGCTGCTCACGTGCTACCTGCTGCTTCTCCTCCGCGGATTCGACATCGCGGGCTCGGCGCGCGAGCCGGTCGGCCGGCTCGTCGCGCTCGGGATGACGGCGCTCCTGGCCGTGCAGGTGGTGATCAACGTGGGCATGGTCACCGGGCTACTGCCCGTCGTCGGGATCCCGCTGCCGCTCATGAGCTACGGCGGCTCCTCGATGCTCGCCTCTCTCGTGGCGATCGGTCTCCTCCTCTCGGTCCGAATGCGGCAGTTCCAATGAGACGCGGCACGCGCCCGCACCCGGCGCCGTTCGCCGCGTCAGCGAGGTGCTGCCGTGGGCAAACGAATCGTCGTCAACGCGGGCCTCACCGAAACTCGCGTCGGGGTTCAGGAGGGTAATCTCCTCACCGACCTCTATCTCGAGCGCCATCGGCAGCGCTCGATCGTCGGGAGCGTCTACAAGGGAATCGTGACGAACGTGCTGCCCGGTATGCAGGCGGCGTTCGTCGACATCGGGCTCCACAAAGACGCGTTTCTCTACGCCGGCGACTACACCACCAACCTCGGCGACTACGCGCGCGCCATGCTCGCCGGCGGCGACGAGGAGGGCGACGCCGATGTCGAGGTCGAGGAGCTGGACGCGCGGCGGGAGGCGACGGCTCCGATCGAGGACATGCTGCGAAAGGGGCAGGCGGTCCTCGTGCAGGTGTCCAAAGAGTCGCTCGGCACGAAGGGCGCACGCATCACGTCCTTCATCTCACTGCCCGGCCGTTACCTCGTCTACATGCCGCAGGCCCGCCACATCGGCGTCTCGCGCCGGATCCGCGACGAGCACGAGCGAGACCGGCTCCGCGACGCGCTTCGCGCCCTCTCGCTTCCGCCGGGCGGCTTCATCCTGAGAACGAACGCGGAAGGCAAGGGCGAGGCCGAGTTCGCAAACGACGTCGAGTTCCTGAGCCGCCTCTGGGCGCAGATCCAGGCGCGCGTCGAGTCGACCGCGGCGCCGGCGGCGCTCCACGAGGAGGGGGACCTGACCTTCCGTGTCGTGCGCGACCTTCTCTCGCCGGACGTCGACGAGTTCGTCGTTGACTCGAAGGAGGTCTATGACAAGTGCGTCGGCTATGTCGAGGCGCTGGTGCCCGCCCTGGCCGGCCGGGTGCGGCTCTACGAGGACCGCCAGCCCGTCTTCGAGACGCTCGGCATCGAAAGGGACATCGAGAAGGCGCTCCGGCGGCGCGTCTGGCTCAAGTCGGGCGGCTACATCGTTATCGACCACACCGAGGCGCTCGTGTCGATCGACGTGAACACGGGCAAGTACGTCGGCAAGCGCGATTTCGAACAGACGGTGCTCAAGATCAATCTCGAATCCGTGGGCGAGGTCGTGCGCCAGATCCGCCTGCGCGATCTCGGCGGCATCATCATCATCGACTTCATCGACATGGAGCGCGAGGAGCACCGCGAGCAGGTCTTCAAGGCGCTCAGGCACGCCCTCGCGGACGACAAGGCGCGCACCAATGTGCTGCAGATCTCCGAGCTCGGCCTGGTCGAGATGACGCGCAAGCGCGTGCGCCAGGACCTCCGCTCGCTCCTGTCCGTCCAGTGCCCCACGTGCCGGGGCAGCGGTGTCGTCAAGGCCGAGGCCACGGTGGCCGAGGAGATCTTTCGCGCCGTCCGCGCGAAAGTCGCGGCCCCGGACGCGCCGCCCGGGCGCGAGGTCGTCGTGCGCGTGCACCCCGACATCGCGCGCTACCTCGAGGGCGACGGGGCCCCGGCGGTCGAGCGGCTCGGTGGGCTGATCGACCGCAAGATCGCGGTCCAGGCGAGCCAGAACCAGGCCGACCGCGAGGCGTACGAGGTCCGGGTGCGCGTCGGCGGGGCCGGCGGGGTCCAGTGACGCACCCGCGGCGTCTCCCCGGCGGTCACCGCTGAGACCGAAGGCGCCGGTGGCGCGCACGCCGCCCTCGCGGATCAACCGCGGGAAGATCCTCGCCAACCTCCGCCTCGCGGCGCGGAAGGGCGATCGCACCGCGCTCTCGCTCGCGCTCGACCAGATGCGCACGCTCGCCCACTCACCGCGCTACTGGGAGCGGTACCTGACGTTGCTCTCGAGCCCGCTCGCGCGGCTCATCGATCTCCTCGTGATCAAGCAGGGTGACCGTATCGCCCATCAGAAGGGCTGGAGGCTGCCCAGGCCCGCTCCAGCCGGCGCGACGAAATCGAAGGCAGCGAGGAAGGAACCCGCCACCGAGCGCCGTCGCGCGCGCGCGTCGACACCCGAGCAGCCGTCGCTTTTCGAGCTTTGAGCGTATCGGGGCTCGATCGCGCCACGCTCTGGTCCTGACGCCTCACCCCGCGCCCGGCCACCTCCCCGGGTCGGGTTGACTCGGCGGCCGCCCGGCTGGATACTACCCCAGGGGGGTATAGGGCGTGATCAACGAGGAGACGAAGGCCAAGGTCCTCGGGCGGCTTCGCCGGATCGAGGGGCAGGTGCAGGGACTCCAGCGGATGGTCGACAACGAGGCGTACTGCGTCGACATCCTGATGCAGATCGCCGCGGCGCAGGGTGCTCTCGAGCAGGTCGAGAAGCTCCTGCTCGGCCGCCACATCGAGTCGTGTGTGGCCGACGCCGTGCGCTCTGGCTCGAAGAGCGAGCGGCAGCAGAAGATCGACGAGCTGCTCGACGTCTTCGCCCGCTTCAGGGGGAAGTGATGGAGAAGGGGGAAGTGATGGAGAAGGGGGCATGATGGAGAAGGGGGAGTGATGGAGAAGGGGGCCGTGATGGAGCGGATCACCGCGCCGGTCCGCGGGATGCACTGCGCCGCGTGCGTCAGCAAGGTCGAGCGCGCGCTCACCTCCGTGGCGGGCGTGGAGGCCGCGTCGGTGAACCTCGCGACGGAGCAGGCCACGGTCGCCTTCGATCCCGCCCGGACGGACGTCGCGCGTCTGCGCGAGGCGGTCGCTGGCGCCGGCTACGAGCTGGCCGAACCGCGCCCCGATCTGGGACCGGGCGAGGCGGTCGACGGCGAGCGCGTCGCGCGCGCGGCCGCCGAGCGCCGGGAGAGGCGGAAGTTCGTCGTCGGCGCCGTCTTGTCCACGCCGGTGCTCCTCGGCGGAATGTCACACGTTGTGCCGTGGGTCCCGGCCTTGGTCCAGAGCCCCTGGCTCCAGCTGGTGCTCACGACGCCCGTCCAGCTCTGGGTCGGGTGGCAATTCCATCGCGCCTTCGTCCACGACCTCCGCTACCGCACGGCCAGCATGTCGACCCTGGTGTCGATCGGCACGAACGCGGCCTACCTGTTCAGCGTCGCCGTGACCCTCTGGCCGCACGCCTTCGTGCGCCACGGTGCGATGACGTACTACGACGTCAGCGCGGTGGTGATCACGCTCGTCGTCCTCGGCCGCTGGCTCGAGGCGCGCGCCCGCGGGCGTACCTCCGAGGCGATCCGACGGCTGATGACCTTGTCGCCGCGTACCGCGCGGGTCATCCGCGACGGCACGGAGACCGACGTGCCCACGGCGGAGGTGCGCGTCGGCGACTTCGTGCGCATCCGGCCGGGCGAGCGTGTGCCGGTCGACGGCGTCGTCACCGAGGGGGCGTCCACGGTGGACGAATCCATGCTGACGGGGGAGAGCCTTCCGATCGAGAAGGCGCCGGAGTCCCGGGTCTTCGCGGGCACCGTCAACCGCACGGGGAGCTTCGTCTTCCGCGCCGCGCGCGTCGGCAGCGAGACGACCCTGGCGCGGATCGTCAAGCTCGTCGCCGAGGCCCAAGGCTCCCGCGCGCCGATCCAGCGGCTCGCGGATCGGGTGGCTGGAGTCTTCGTGCCGGTGGTCCTCGTGATCGCGGCGCTCACGTTCGTCTCGTGGTGGCTCCTCGGCCCTGAGCCGGCCGGCCTCCTCGCACTCACCAACGCGGTCGCCGTCCTCGTGATCGCGTGCCCTTGCGCGATGGGGCTCGCGACGCCGACCGCGATCATGGTCGCCGCCGGTCGCGGCGCCGAGTTCGGCATCCTCATCAAGAGCGCCGGGGCCCTCGAGTTGCTCCATCGGGTCGACACGCTCGTGTTCGACAAAACCGGGACGCTCACGGTCGGCCGCCCCGTCGTTACCGACGTGGTCCCGGCCGCGCCGGCTACGGAGGACGAGATCCTGGCGCTCGCCGCCGCGGCCGAGCAGGCCTCCGAGCATCCGCTGGGCGCGGCGATCGTCGAGCGCGCCAAGTCGCGCGGGCTCGCGCTGCCGCCGATCGGCGAGTTCACGACGGTGCCCGGGCAGGGGATCGACGCGATGACGACGGACGGCCGCGTGCTGCTCGGCAACCGGACGCTGATGGACGGGCGCGGAATCGACGTGGAGGCCCTGGCCCCGCGCGTCCGGCAGCTCGCCGCCGACGGCAAGACGGTCGTCCACCTGGCGTTCGCCGGCCGGCTCCTCGGCGTGCTCGCCGCCGCCGACGTGCTGAAGCCCGACGCGGCGAGCGCCGTCGCGGCGCTCAAGCGGCTCGGCGTGAGCGTGGCGATGCTCACGGGCGACAACCGTCTGACGGCCGAAGCGATCGCGCGCCAGGCGGGCCTGGACCGGGTGCTCGCGGAGGTGCTCCCCGAAGACAAGGCGCGCGAGATCAAGGCCCTCCAGGCCGAGGGGCGCCGCGTCGCGATGGTCGGCGACGGGATCAACGACGCCCCGGCGCTCGCCCAGGCCGAGGTCGGCATCGCCATGGGCTCGGGCACGGATGTCGCGATCGACGCGGCCGACGTGACGCTCATGCGCGGCGACCTCAGGGGGGTCGTTGCGGCGATCGAGCTCTCGCGGCGCACGATCCGCGTCATCAAGGAGAACCTCGTCTGGGCGTTCGGGTACAACGCCATCCTGATTCCCGTCGCGGCGGGCGCGCTCTATCCGATCGGGGGCGTCCTGCTCTCGCCGATCCTGGCGGGCGCCGCGATGGCGTTCTCGTCCGTCTCGGTCGTCACGAACAGTCTCAGGCTCAAGCGCTGGAGGCCACAGCATGGCGGTTGACCCGGTCTGCAAGATGAGCGTGGAGCCCGCGAAGGCGGCGGCGCAGTCGACGTACAGGGGGCAGACCTATTACTTCTGTGCCCTCGGCTGTAAGCAGAAGTTCGACGCCGAGCCGGAGAAGTACCTCGGGCGTGGCGGGACGAGGTGAGCACCGCCGCGGTGCGAGCCGAGCGATGATGTGGCGGGACGAGGTGAGCACCGCCGCGGTGCGAGCCGAGCGATGATGTGGTCCGACCCCGCCGTATTGCGCGGCCGCACGCACTACGCGCGCGTCATGGAGGGGTGGGTGGACAACACCCATGGGGACGCGTTCACCCATACCGTGAGGCTCTCGGACGATGACCGCGCCGTCGAGGTCGCGGTGGTGGCCCTCCCGTCGCCGACGTACGAGATCCGCGACGGACGCTGCCGCGCGCTCGCCGGCGCCATCGCGCCCGAGGTCGTCGAGGGCGTCGGGCGGCTTGCCGGCACGGCGATGGTCGGCGGCCTCACACGGCGCGTGGCCGAGGCGACCGGCGCGGGCGAGGGTGCCGGGCTCGTGCTGGACGCGATCGTTGAGATCGCGCGGCTCGCCCGGCAGGTGGCGAAGCTCCCGCGCGAGCGCGCCGAGCGCGCCGCGGGCGGCGACGCCTGGGAGTGCTGGCAGCTCGACACGACGGGCTGGAGCGACCTGCCGAACTCGTGCTTCACCTACAGCGACGCGGGGAGGGCGCTCTTCGGCACCCGTACGATCGCGACGCCCATGCGGCCCGACCTCTACAGCCCTCGCGCGGGCCAGCATCGCGTCTTCGAGCGCTCGAAGGTCGCGCGACTCGAGCGCGTCGCCGGCCGGTTGAGACTCTTTCACTCCATGCACGACAACGTCCACGGGTTCGAGGTCACCTATGAGATCGACCTCGCGAGCGGCAGGATCGTTCGCGCCGAGCACCTGACGCCGAAGCTCCCGTACACGGGCATCTGCACGGAGCCGCAGCGCAAGATCTCGGCGATGCTGGGTGAGACGGTGGACGGCGGGCTTCGCAAGCGCCTCCAGGCCCACCTCGGGGGCCCGACAGGCTGCGCCCAGCTCTACGACCTGACCGCCGACCTGCTGAAGCTCCTGTCCTAGCCGCGAGGCGAGGCGGTCCAGGCGATCGGCGCCCACGAGCGGGCCCGCTCAGACGGACCTGCGCGCGTCCGGCTCGAGGTAGGCGTCGAGGTAGAGATCGGGCGTGACGCGCCCGAGCCCGACGCTCTCCGGCGAGCGCCCGGCGAAGGCCGCGCGCGGGGCCAGGCCCACGAGCTCGCTCCGGCTCACGCTCGTGCGGCGCCGCCGCGCCTCGTCCACGACGCGATCGAAGACGACCGGGATCGGCGTCCGCCGGTAGTCGAGGAGGTTCATGGAGACCTGCGCGGCCCCGCGGCTTGCCAGCAACACGCCCATCGCCTGGACGGCGGCGAGCCCGCCCGACGACTCGCGAACCGCGCGCGCGATCTCGCGGGCGGCCGTCACGTCGTCCGTCGTCAACCACGCATTGAACGCCACGAGCACGCCACGCGCGCCGACGAGCACGGCGCCCGAACGCGCGTCGAAGCGCGCGGGGCCGTCATCGGGCGCGCCGTCCGGCGAGGTGAGGCGCGCGGGAAGGCCTTCGTACTCGCCGCGGCGGAGCGGCCGCGGCGTCTCGCGTCCCGGCCGCGTGGCGGCCCGGCCGTAGTAGTAGACGGGCAGCGCGTGGCGGTCGCCGATCGCCCGTCCCACACGCCGAGCCAGGGCGACCGTCTGGTCCATCGTGACGCCGGCGAGCGGCACGAACGGGAGCACGTCGAGGGCGCCGACGCGAGGGTGGATGCCCCGGTGGTCGCGCATGTCGAGCAGCGCGACGGCGCGCGCGGCCAGGGCGAGCGCGGCGGCTTCGACCGCGTCGGGGGCGCCGAGGAAGGAGATGACCGAGCGATGGTGGTCGGGATCCGCGTGAAGCGCGGCGAGCGTGACGCCGGGGACGGCGCGGATCGCGGCTTCGAGCGACTCGATCCGGGCGCGGTCGCGACCCTCGCTCACGTTCGGCACGCACTCGACGAGCGGTGCGGCCGGCGCCGCGGCGGGGGTGTCCGGCATGCGGTGTATACTACTCGGCGGCATGCCGTTCCTGCCAATCGGCAAGCATCGTGCCGAGACGCTGCAGGCGATCTTCGACAAGCACCCGCTCCGGGATCCCCGCGTCGTCGTCGGTCCGAGAGTCGGTGAAGACGCTGCGGTCATCGACATGGGCGACCGCTATCTCGTGGCGACGACGGATCCGATCACCTTCGCCACGGACGAGATCGGCTGGTACGCGGTCCAGGTCAACGCCAATGACATCGCCGTGCGGGGGGCGCGCCCGCGCTGGTTCCTCGCGACGCTCCTGCTGCCGCCGCGGACGACCACCGAGGCGTCGGTTGCGGCGCTCTTCGCGGAGCTCCATGCGGCGTGCGACGAGCTCGACGTGGCGCTCGTCGGCGGTCACACGGAGATCACGCACGGCCTCGACCGCCCGATCGTCGTCGGCACGATGCTCGGGGAGGTCGCGAAGGAGCGGCTCGTCACGACGGGCGGCGCGCGCGTCGGCGACGCTGTCGTGCTGACCAAGGGCGTCCCGCTCGAGGGTGCGGCGATCATCGCGCGCGAAAAGGAGGCCGAGCTGCGCGGCCGCGGCGTCCCCGCGACGGTGATTCGCAGGGCCAAAGGGTTTCTCCGGGCGCCCGGGCTCAGCGTCCTCCCCGAGGTCGAGATCGCGTGCGAGCTCGCAACGGTGCACGCGATGCACGATCCGACGGAAGGCGGGATCGCCACGGCGCTCGTCGAGCTGGCGGACGCGGCCGGGGTCGGGCTCCGGATCGACCGGGATCGGATCATGGTGCTCCCCGAGGCTCGGATGCTCTGCGAGGCGTTCGGCCTGGACCCGCTCGGCACGATCGCGTCGGGCGCGTTGCTCATGACACTGGCACCCGCCGACGCCTCCGTCGTCATCCACGCGCTCGCCCGCGAGTCGATCGACAGCCACTTCATCGGCCAGGTCGTCGAGCGCCAGCAGGGCGTCGTCCTCGTGGCCGGCAGCCGGCAGGAGCCGATGCCGGTGTTCCCCCAGGACGAGATCTCGAAGCTCTTCGCGGAAGCCTCCTGACCGTGCCCCAGATCGGTTATTCCCACCGGCCCGTCGCGCTCGGCATCCGGGGTATGGTGGCCGCCGCTCATCCGCTCGCGACGCTGGCGGGTGTCCAGACGCTCGTGTCGGGCGGGACGGCGGCCGACGCGGCCGTCGCCGTCAACGGTGTGCTCGCCGTGACGCAGCCCAACATGTGCGGGCTCGGCGGTGACCTCTTCTGCCTCTACTACGAGGCGGCGACGGGCCGCGTGCACTTCCTGAACGGCAGCGGCCGCTCCGGTTCGCGCGCGAGCGTCGGCGAGCTCGCCCGGCGCGGCCTGGACCGGCTGCCGGTGATCGGCCCGCCGACGGTCAGTGTGCCGGGCTGCATCCGCGCGTGGTCGATGCTGCTCGAGCGCTTCGGGACGCGATCGCTCGGCGACCTGCTGGAGCCCGCGATCAGCGCCGCGGGCGGCTTCCCGATCTCCTCGCTCGTCAGCCAGGCGATCCACGAGTACCTGTCCGTCACGCCGGATCCCGAGTGGCACCGGGTCTTCGCGCCGGGCGGCCGCGCGCCCGCGCCCGGCGAGCGGTTCGCCCAGCCGGAGCTCGCCCGCACCCTCCGAGACCTCGCGGCGGTCGGGCCCGACCTCTTCTACACGGGGCGCGTCGGCCAGGCGATCGCGCGGCGGCTCGAGCGCGACGGGTTCCTCACGGCCGAGGACCTCGCCGGCCACACCGGCGAGTGGGGCGAGCCGCTCTCGACGACCTATCGCGGCCTCCGCGTCTTCGAGACTCCGCCGCCGACGCAGGGGCTCGCGGCGCTGCTCGCGCTCAACCTGCTCGAGGGCTTCCCGCTCGCGACGCTCAAGATCCACTCGGTCGAGCACCTCCACCTGCTCCTCGAGATGGTGAAGCTCGCCTACGCCGACCGCGACCGGTGGATCGGCGACCCGGCCCACGCGCGCCTGCCCGTGGAGGCGTTGCTCTCGAAGGAGTACGCCGCGCGCCGCCGCACGCAGTTCAACCCGAAGAAGGCGCAGTCGTTCGCGTTCGGCGACCCCGAGGGCGACACGACGGGGTTCGTGGTCGCCGACCCGGCCGGCAACGTGATCAGCGTGATCCAGAGCCTCTTCAACGGGTTCGGCTCCGGGGTCGTCGTGCCGGACACGGGCGTGACGCTTCAGAACCGCGGCCGGCACTTCAGCCTTGACCCGTCGCATCCCGCCGGGCTCGTGCCTGGCAAGCGCCCCTTCCACACGCTCATCGCGTCCATCGCGATGCGAGACGACCGGCCCGCGATGGCGTTCGCGACGATGGGCGGCAACGGCCAGGCCATGTTCCACGCGCAGGTGCTGACCAACGTCTTCGACTACCACCTGGACATCCAGGAGGCGATCGAGCGGCCACGCTTCCTCATCGGCGCGTTCCTGCCCGACGAGCCGGCGGATACGACCCACATCGAGGCGCGCGTGCCCCGCAGCGTCCGGGCCACGCTGGCCCGCCGGGGACATCACGTGAAGGAGGCGCCGGACTTCTTCACCCGGGTCGGCCACGCCCACGGGATCGTCTTCCGCGACGGCACGCTCATGGGCGGTGCCGATCCGCGCGGCGACGGCGTGGCGCTGGGATAGCCCGGGTGGCGCGACGCGAGCGCGGCGGGCGTGGCGAAGCCCGGGTGGCGCGACGCGAGCGCGGCGGGCGTGGCGAAGCCCGGGTGCCCGCCGCTACAAGTGGTTCCTCGTGCTGCTGACGCTCGCCGCGTGTCCAGCGGCGGCGGCCGACTGGGGCCTGATCACGCCGGGCCGGACCACGATCGAGGCCGTGCGCGCGCGCTACGGCCAGCCGACGACGATCGAGGCGAAGAAGGTCGACAGCTACGACACGGTGCAGTGGATCTACGAGGGCGCGCAGGCGCCGGTGGGGATGTCCCGGATGACCGTGGACTTCGGCATTCTCACGGCGCAGGGCTACAAGGCGGACGTCGTCCGGGACTTCCGGCTCGACACCAAGCCTGCCTCGTTCAACAAGAAGCTCGTCCTCGACGGTTGGGGCGAACCGTCCAAGGTCGGCAAGGACGGTGACTTCGAGATCTTTCTCTACGAGGACGGGCTGCTCGTCTATTTCGACAAGAGCGGCTGGAACGTCCTGACGATGGTCTTCACGGTGCCTCAGCCCACGTCCGCGCCGGACGCCAGGCCGGCGCCTCCACCCCCTCAGCGGTGAAGGACGAAGATCTGCGCCGGGTCGGTCTCCGGCCGTAGCTCCACGTAGCCGCGCGGGCCCCGCCACTCGAACCACCGGTCGCTCAGGAGCTCGTGCATCCGGTAGGGCTGGCGCTCACCGATGCCGAGCTCGGCGATCGGCACGTCCACCGTGGACGCCTGGATGCCGACCGGATCCACGCTGGCCGCGACGAGGACGACGTTGTCCCGCTCCGGAGTCATCTTGCCGTAGAACAGCACGTGCGGGTTGTCCGCGGTGTAAAACCTCAGATTGGAATGTCGCTGGAGGGCGTGGTTCTCGCGACGGATTCGGTTGACGCGCGTGATGAAGTCCACGAGGTTGCCGGGAGCGTTCCAGTCGCGCCGCTTCAGCTCGTACTTCTCCGAGTCGAGGTACTCTTCCGACCCCGGGGCCGCGGGCGTGTTCTCGCAGAGCTCGTAGCCTGAGTAGATGCCGTAGAGCGAGGAGAGCGTCGCGGCCAGCACGAGCCGCAGCTTGAACGCAGGCCGTCCGCCCTTCTGGAGCGTCTCGGGCAGGATGTCGGGGGTGTTGGGCCAGAGGTGACCGCGCAGAAAATCCGCCACGGGCGGCGTGGTGATCTCCGTGAGGTAGTCGATCAGCTCGTGTTTCTCGTTCCGCCACGTGAAGTAGGTGTACGACTGGGTGAAGCCCGCCTTCGCGAGCGCCTTCATCATCTTGGGCCGTGTGAACGCCTCGGCGAGGAAGATGACGTCCGGGTAGGCGTCGTGGACCTCGCGGATCAGCCATGCCCAGAACTTCACCGGCTTGGTGTGGGGATTGTCGACGCGGAAGGCGCGGACACCGCGGGCGGCCCAGAACGCGACGATCCCCCGCATCTCCTGCCAGAGCGGCGCGGGCTCGGCGCAGAGGAAGTCGATCGGGTAGACGTCCTGGTATTTCTTCGGCGGGTTCTCGGCGTACTTGATGGTCCCGTCGGGCCGGTGGAAGAACCACTCCGGGTGCTGGGACACCCACGGGTGGTCTGGCGAGCACTGGATCGCGAAGTCGAGCGCGACCTCGAGCCCGAGGCTCCTGGCGCGCTCGACGAACCGGTCGAAGTCGCCGAGCGTGCCGAGCTCCGGGTGGACGGCCGTGTGGCCGCCCTCTTCACTCCCGATCGCCCAGGGACTGCCCGGATCGCCGGGCTCGGCCACGAGCGCGTTGTTCTTCCCCTTACGGTTTGTGCGCCCGATCGGGTGGATCGGCGGCAGGTAGACGACGTCGAAGCCCATCGCCGCCGCCCGCTCGAGCTGCGCCTCGGCGTCCTTGAACGTCCCACTGGAGCGCGGGAAGAATTCGTACCATGCCGCGAAACGCGCGCGCTCGCGGTCGGCGACCACCTCGAACTCCTGCTCGCACCGGGTGGCGTCCGTCCGGTCGAGGTGGCGTTCCATGAGCCGGACCAGCGGCTCCTCGCCGGCGAGCGCGACCGCCTCGTCCTGGCCGGGCGTCCCTTCGATCCGCTGCGCGGATTTCGCGAGGGCGCGCGCGTCCTCGCCGGCCGCACGCGCGGCCGCCGCGCGGATCAGCGCGAGCCCTTCCCGGAGCTCGCTCGCGAGGCCCTGCCGTGCCGCGTGACGCTTGGCCAGGTCGGCGAGCCAGGAGCGGTACGGATCGGGGAGCGCCTCGATCGTGAAGCTCCACCGCCCCACGGCGTCGAGCCGGAACGCGCCTGCCCAGCGGTCGTTGTCGACGTGGCGCATCGGTGTCTCGCGCCACGCGGTCTCGCTCGCGCGCCGGTACTTCAGGGACACGACGAGGGCGTCGTGACCCTCTTTGAAGACGTCGGCGGTCACCTCGAGCATGGCGCCGACCTCACGCTTGACCGGATAGCGGCCGCCGTCGACGGCGGGCGCGACGGCCTCGATCACGACGGTGCGGCGCGGATGGCCGAGCGCGTCGCCCGGCGCTCTCACGCCGGAAGCTCGAAGCCGAGCGCGACGGCGAGCGGGTGGAGCCCGACGCGCGCCTCGGGGTGGGCGCCCCACAGCTCGAAGAACCGGTTCTGCGTGGCCCAGTGCCCGTACCGGAGGCCGAGCGCGCGCGCCCCCTGGATCAAGGCGACCGCGGCGGCGACGCGCTCGGCCGTGGGCGCCTCGGCGACCGCGTCGAGCGCCCGCCGGACCGCTCGGTGCATCGCGAAGCGCGCGGGGAGCAGGTCGAGCTCGACGCCAAGCGTCTTCGCCTCGGCGACGATCTCGAGCACACGCTCCGGGATGGCGGTGAGCGCGTCGAGGTGCTCGAGCTCGTCGTACGCCTGCTGCTCGAGCACGTGCCGTGCGACGAGCCGGAACGGTTCGGGGATCGGGACGTCCACCTGGCGGAGATAGTGCACGAGCTTCCGGTTCTCCTCCCAGATGCGACGGTACGTCTCCTCGTACCGGTCGAGCACGGCGCGGATGACGCTCGCGAGCACGCGCCGCCGCTCGTCGAGGAACAGGTGGGCCAGCGAGAAGGGCTCGCCGGGGAAGTACTCGTCCATTCCGCGGACGACGTCGGCCACGCCGAGCTCGCGGGAACGCCGCAGGAGGTCTGCCTTCATCGCGTCGTAGGTCGCCGGGTCCTCCCACGCGCGGATCCCGCAGGTGAAGTCGTGGCCTCCATAGTGGACGAGGGCGTACATGGTCTCGCGCGTCTCGCCCGTCGCCTCCGCGCGTACGCGGACGTGGGCGATGCGGAGCGCGGTGGAGTCGGAGGCGTGGCGCGCCTCGTCGAGGCGCTCGACCCGGTAGGCGTAGATGCGCGCGTCGGCCGGGTGCTCGTCGAAGAGCCCGGTGATCGCGTAGTGGGCGATGACGCGACGAAGCTCCACCGCCGTCGGGCTGACGAGCTTGCGGTAGACTTCGCCGCCCTCGCGCAACTCGGGGACGTTGCTCGGTGCGGCCTCGAGGCGGCGGACGAACTCCGGCTCGAGCCGGCCGCCGCCGAGGTCGGCGAGGTACTGGAGAGCCATCGCGGCGTAGCGGAGGATCTGGACGGGCTCGAGGCCGGAGATCTCGTCGAAGAACCAGCCGCACGAGGTGTACATGAGCAGCCGATGACGCTGCAGCTCGAGGAGGCGCCGGGTCTCGACACGGGCCACCGGGTCGAGCGGCGTGCGCTGGTGCGCCGCGAAGAACGTGTCGAGCCGCTCAGGGTCCGGGTCGAGGATCACGTTGATGTAGGCGTCGCGCGCGGCCCACGGGTCCTTGAGGTATGCGCCCGCGCGCGCCTCGAAGAACGGATCGAGCTGGTCACGCAGCCAGTCCAAGGCCTCCCGCAGGGGCGCGCGCCACCGCTGGTGCCAGTCGCTCCGGGTCCGGCAGCCACAGTCGGCGCGCCAGCGCTCGACGCCGTGGGCGCAGCTCCACGAGGTGCGCTCGTGGATTTCCACCTCGTCGGTGGGCGGGTGCGCGGCCAGGAACGCGCCGTAGTTGGTGAGCGTGACGGTCCCCTCGGCCGCGATCTGGCGGACCGCCGCCGCGAGCGCCATCTCGCCGAAGCGGCGGTGGTGGCCGTACGACTCGCCGTCGGTCGCGCAGTGGACGAGCTGCGGCCGATCGGGCGCGTCCGTGAAGGCGGCCTGGAGCCAGGCGACGAGGTGCTCGCTCCGCTCGAGGAGGTTCTCGAACGCGATCCCCCGCGAGATCGGCGCGTGATAGAAGAAGAGCGCGAGCTCGAGCCCGCGCGGGCCCCGCCAGCGGTAGGCGCGGCTCGTGTCCACGTGGTCGTTGACCTCCTCCCACGCCTCTACGCCCAGCGGGCGCACGCGCCACGCCTGGTGCGGCGCCAGGATCGTGAACCTGAGTCCGGCCTCGGCGAGCACCTCGAGCGTCTCGTTGTCGACGGCCGTCTCCGGCAGCCAGCAGCCCTCGGGCTCGCGGCCGAAGCGCGCCCGGAAGTCCTCGACGCCCCACCGGACCTGCGTCACCTTGTCGCGGCGAAGCGCCAACGGCATGATCATATGGTTGTAGACCTGGGCGATGGCGTTGCCGTGGCCGCCCCGCGCGGTCGCGCTCGCCCGGTCCGCCGCGACGATCTTGGTGTAGACGTCGGGCCGGTGTCGGTGGAGCCAGGCCAGGAGTGTGGGACCCGCGTTGAACGAGATCTGTTCGAAGTTGTTGACGATGTCGAGGATGCGATTCTGGCCGTCCACGCGCCGCGCGGCCGTGTTGGGCGCGTAGCACTCGGCGGTGACCCGCTCGTTCCAGTCGTGGAACGGCGCTGCCGAGTCCTGCACCTCGACGGATTCGAGCCAGGGGTTCTCGCGGGGCGGCTGGTAGAAGTGGCCGTGGACGACGATCGCGCGGGTCAAAATTCCTCGAGGCCCCGCAGGAAATCCCGCCGGCCGCCGCGTGGCACCACCACGAGCCCGGACCGGTCGACGTGGAACCGCCGGCCGTCCCGCACGGGGTCCATCCCGATCTCGGTGTCCGCGGGGATGATGTTGAAGCGGTCGATGATCGCGCGCCGGAGATGTGCGCCCTTGCCCACCGTCGTGTGGTCCATGACGATCGAGTCCTCGATGACCGCGCCCTCGTTCACCCAGACGCTGCGGCCGAGGATCGAGTTGCGGATGGTGGCGCGCTTGACGAGCGACGCCTCACCGATCTGGGCGTTGTCGACGTCCCCGCCGATGAACCGCGCGGCCGGGCCGGGGTGATGCGCACTCCGGACCGGCCAGGTGCGGTTGTCGAGGTCGAAGCGCGGCGACTCGCCGAGGAGGTCCATGTGGGCCTCCCAGTAGGCCTCGATCGTGCCGACGTCGCGCCAGTAGTCCTGCTCCTCGTACGGTTTCACCCCCGGCACGTCGTTCGTCTGGAAGTCGTAGGCGTACACGCGCCTGCCCGGCACGAGCTCGGGGATGATCGAGCGGCCGAAGTCGTGGTCGGTGGAGCGCCGCGCGTCGGCGAGGAGCGCATCGACGAGCGCCTGGCGGGAGAAGAGATAGTTGCCCATCGAGACGAGGGCGCGGGCCGGGTCATCGGGCATGGGCGACGGCGTGGCCGGCTTCTCGGCGAACTCGATGACGCTCCCCTTGCGATCGACGCTCAGCACCCCGAAGGCGGACGCGTCCTCGATGGGCACCGGCCGCGCCGCGATCGTGACGTCGGCGCCCGTGCCCTGGTGGAACGCGAGCATCTGGGTCACGTCCATCCGGTAGATGTGGTCGGCGCCGAAGATCGCGATGACGTCGGCGTTGAAGTCGTCGATCAGATTCAGGTTCTGGAGCACGGCGTCGGCCGTCCCCCGGTACCAGCCCGACCCGGAGCGCATCTGCGGCGGGACGACCGTGACGAAGAAGTCCGGCAGCTGCCCGCTCGTCCGCCACGCGATGCGCAAGTGCTCGATGAGCGACTGCGACCTGTACTGGACGAGCACGTAGATCGACGCGAGCTCGGAGTTCATGAAGTTCGACAGCACGAAGTCGACGATCCGAAACCGCCCGCCGAACGGCACCGCCGGCTTGGACCGCTCGCGGGTGAGCGGCTGGAGCCGCTCACCCTTGCCGCCGGCCATGATCATCACGAGAACCCGGGCCCGCCGCGGCATCGCGCTCAGCCCCGCCCGGGAGGACCCATGCCCCACGCCGGATCGAGGTCGGGGAAGCAGAAGTCCTCGCGTTCGAGCCGGCGCAGTGAGTGCGCATCGTCGGGGGAGAGCGGCTCGCCCGAGGCGAGCCCGCGCGCCATCTCGAAGAGGCGCTTGAACTCGGCGTAGTGCTCGGCCACGCGCCGTTCGGCGTAGTCGCGCGCGGTGCCCGTCGTGATCAGGAACGGCCAGTCGGACGCCTGGAGCAGCAGGAGCTCGCGCGTCGCCTGCGTGAGCGCGCGAGCGAGGTCGCCCTTCGGACCGCGCGCGGCTGCCAGGAGGGCCGCCCACTCGGCCTCGGCGCCGTAGATGCGGTCCCACGTCCACTCGGTATCGCGGTTCAGCCAGACACGGTGGTCGCCGCCCTCGCCCCAGCTGCCTTCGGGCAAGGCGAGCGTCGCGCGGGGCGGAACGCCGGCGAGCGCCTCGCTCAGCGTCGCCGCCGTCACGCCGACGCGCGCCATTTCGCGGGCGACCTGCTCGAGCCAGAGCGAGCCCTCGAACCACCAGTGACCGAACAGCTCGGCGTCGTAGGGCGAGCAGACGACCGCGGGGCCGCCGGCGCCGGCCGCGGCGAGCGTGGATTGCACGAGCTCGACGAAGTGGCGGGCCTGCAGGCCGACCTTCTGCACGGCGAGCGCGGGGTCGTACGCGACCTTGCGGCCGAGGTCGCCGGAGTTGTCCGTGATGCGCCAGAAGCGCAGGCCGCCGGGGAAGTGCTTCTTGTGGAACTCGAGGTGCGCGTACTCGCCCGGGTAGCCGCGCTCGCGGCTCCAGACCTGGAGCGTGGTCTTCGGGTCGCGGATGAACGCGACCGTTGTGCCGGTGCCGCCGCGCGATGCGACCCGGTAGGGCGCGTAGGGCGAGCGCGCCTCGGTCCCCGGCACCGACGAAGCCGGCTCGTCCTGAGCTGCCTTGAACGGCATGAAGTCACGGTAGAGGAACATTGGACGGCCGGCCGAGACCAGGTGGGCGTCGGCGACGAAGAACTCGAGCCCGTGGGCGGCGAGCATCTCCTCGATCCCGGGCCGGACCCAGCGCACGCGGCCGCGCTCGCGCCCGGTCGGCGGTGTCCACTCGTACCGCGGCCGATAGGCGCACTCCGGGAGCCAGATGCCGCGGGGGGCCCGGCCGAAGTGGCGACGGTGCGTCTCGACGGCGGTGCGGAGCTGGAGGTGGATGGACTCGTCGCGGCCGAGGAGCGGGAGGTACCCGTGGGTCGCGGCGCAGGTGATGATCTCGATGTGGCCGCCGCGCTGGAGCTCGGCGAACGTGCCGGGGATGTCGCCGCCGATCCGGCGATGCATTTCCCACATTCGCTCGTAGAATTCCTCCCAGAAGGAGGTGAGCCGGACGATCTCCTTGTTGCCGCCGCGGTCGAAGTGGTCCCGCGACTCCACGCAGGCACGCCGGACGTTCTCGTAGTAAAAGGAAAGTTCCGTCTGGAACTCCGGCGAGGCGAGCTGCTCGGTGAGGATCGGGGAAAGGTTGACCGTCCACTTGGGCGAGATGCCGTCGGCGACGAGGCGGTGGGCCGTCTCGAGCAGCGGCAGATAGCACTCGAACACCGCCTCGCAGAGCCAGTCGCTGCCGTGAGGCCACCGCCCGTGATTGAGTACCATCGGGAGGTGCGTGTGCAGGACCAGGGCGAACGGCGAGCCCATAGGTGGCTCATTGGAGCGTATGAACGTGCTGGGCGCAAGCGTTCGTGAGGACACGGCCACGTTCGCGGTCTGGGCGCCGCGCTGCCGATCGGTGGACGTCGCGATCGAGGGCCGGCGCCGGGAGCCGATGGCGCAGGGCGCGGACGGCGTATTCACCCTCACCCAGGGCGACGTGCCACCGGGCACGCGGTACAAATATAGGCTGGACGGCGAGCGGTTCCGTCCCGACCCGGTCTCACGCTGGCAGCCCGAGGGCGTGCACGGGGCCTCGACCGTGGTGGACCCGCAGCGCTTTCTGTGGACCGACGCGGACTTCCGCGGCCACGCGCCGGGCGACCTGGTCCTCTACGAGCTTCACGTGGGCTCGTTCACTCCGTCCGGCACGTTCGAAGCGATCATCCAGCACCTCCCCGCGCTCGCCGACCTCGGCGTGACCGCCATCGAGCTCATGCCCGTCGCCGAGTTCCCGGGCTCCCGCAACTGGGGCTACGACGGCGTCCACCTCTACGCGCCCCAGTCCACCTACGGCGGCCCGCGCGGGCTCCGTCGCCTGGTGGACGCATGCCATGCGGCCGGACTCTCGGTCGTCCTCGACGTCGTCTACAACCACCTCGGGCCCGAGGGCAACTACCTGGCAGAGTACGGGCCCTACTTCACCGATCGGGACGAGACGCCGTGGGGCCCTGCCGTGAACTTCGACGGCGAGGGGAGTCCTGGCGTCAGACGTCACGTCGTCGAGAACGGTCGCGTCTGGGTGAGCGAGTTTCACGTCGACGGCTTCCGCCTGGACGCGGTCCACGCGATCCACGACACGAGCCCGGTGCACATCCTGACCGAGTTCGCCCAGGCCGTCCGCGAGGAGGCCGCGCGCGCGGGGCGGCGCGTCCACGTGTTCGCCGAGTCCCACGACAACGATCGACGCCTGGTGTTGGGAACCGCCGAGGGTGGGCTGGGATTGGATGCGATCTGGTCGGACGACTTCCACCACGCGCTCCACCACCGACTCACCGGCGAGACGGCGAGCTACTACGGCGACTTTACGGGCGATCACCACCTGCCGCGCGCCATCGCCGAGGGGTTCGCGTTCCAGGGCGAGCCTTCGCGATACTGGGGGCGCCAGCGTGGGACGGCGAGCCGCGACTTGCCCGCCGACCGCTTCGTGATCTTCGTCCAGAACCACGACCAGGTCGGCAACCGCCCGCAGGGCGAGCGCCTCGGCTCCCTGGTGCCGTTCGGGGCGGTGAAGCTCGCGGTGGGGCTGCTCTTCGTCGCGCCCGCAGTCCCGCTCCTCTTCATGGGCGAGGAGTATGGCGATACCGCGCCGTTCCTCTTCTTCGCGTCGTTCCTCGATCGGGAGCTTGCCGAACGGGCGCGGCGTGGACGCCTCCAGGAGTTCGGCCGGTTCGGCTGGCGGGGGACGATTCCCGACCCGGGCGCGCCCGCGACGTTCGTCGCGTCGCGGCTCAACCACGCGCTCGCGTCGGCGCCGCGCCACCGCGCCTTGCGCGAGTACTATCGGCAGTGGCTCGCGCTCCGTCGCGCCCACCCCGCGCTCGGCGCGCGCCACAAGGATCTCGCGCGCGCCACGCTCGACGACGCCGTGCTCACGGTGACCCGCGCCACGCCGACGGGAGAGGAGATCCGTCTGATCGCGAACGTCGGCGCCGAGCCGCGGGCGTGGTCGCTGCCCGACACCGCGTGGCGCTTGCTGCTCGACAGCGACGCCACGGTCTTCGGGGGAACCGGCGCCGCGACGTCGCTCGCCGCGTACCAGCTCTTGCTGTACGAACGGCTGCAGTGATAGCGTCGGGAGCCGTGTCGCCAGCCCGAGCCCGGCCGACGCACGACTTCATCGACCAGATCCTGGCGCTCGATCCCGGCGGTCGCGGGATCGCGACGTTCTTCCGTCCCGGCGCGGCCCTCGCGGCGGCGCGCACGCTCCGCCGCGCCCGAGGCGTGCTGATCGTGACCGGCTTCACCGTGAAGCCCGACACCCCCGAGACCGACGGGCCGCCGGGCGCCGCCGTGCTCGGCCGCGCGCTGCGGATCCTCGGCGCCCGCGTGCGCTACGTCACGGACCGCGTGAACGCGCCCATCGTGACCGCCGCGCTCACCGCGCTGGGCGAGCCCCCGGACATGGTCGTCCGCGGGGATGACGGGGACCTCGCGCACGACGTGCTCGCGGCGGAGCGACCGACGCATCTCGTGGCGATCGAGCGCCCGGGCCGGAACCGCGCCGGCGATTACCTGAGCATGCGCGGCGAGTCGGTCGCGGCGTGGAATGCGCCGCTCGACGCGCTGTTCATGTATAGGAGCCGCGGGGCCGGTTCGCGCCGTGGGTGGCCTGAGACAGGCGCGCCCCGGCTCTTCTGTTGTAGCGGGGGCCGCGGGGCCGGCTCCAACCGGAGGCGGCCTGAGAAAGGTGCGCGGTGGCGCCGTCCGTGCACGATCGGCATCGGCGACGGGGGTAACGAGATCGGCATGGGCGTCGTGCGCGCGCGGCTCCGACGGCTCGGGCCTCTGGCCACGCGGATCGCGTCGGTCGTCGGCGTCGATCACCTCGTCGTGGCCGGCGTGTCGAACTGGGGCGGCTACGGAGTCGTCGCGTCGCTCTCGCGGCTCGCCCGGCGGGACCTTCTCCACACGCCCGAGCTCGAGCGGCGCTTGGTGGAGGCGTGCGTGGCGGCGGGGGCGTCGGACGGCGTCACCCGGCGGCGCGAGCCCACGGTGGATGGATTGCCGATCGAGGTCCACGGGGCGGTCGTCGAGCTGCTCCGGTTGGCCGCGCGTTCGGGTATCATACCAGCATGAAAATCGCCGACGAGTATCGCGCCAAGCACCCGAAGTCGGCCGCGCTCTGGGAGCGCGCCCGCGCGGCGATCCCGGGCGGCGTCACACACGACATCCGCCACCTGACGCCGTTCCCGGTCTACGTCGAGCGCGCCCGGGCCACCCGCAAGTGGGACGTCGACGGCCACGAGTACGTGGATTACTGGATGGGCCACGGCGCGCTCTTCCTCGGTCACTGCCACCCGGCCGTCGTCCGAGCGGTGCAGGAGCAAATGGCGCGCGGCACCCACCTGGGCGCCTGCCACGAGCTCGAGGTGCGGTGGGCCGAGCTCGTCAAGAAGCTCGTCCCGTGCGCCGAGCTCGTGCGTTTCACCATGTCGGGCACCGAGGCCACGCACCTTGCGATGCGCATCGCGCGCGCGTACACGGGGCGGTCCAAGATCGTGAAGCTCGCGGGTCACTTCCACGGCTGGCACGACGGCGCCGTCGCCGGCGTGAACCCGCCGTACGAGGTGCCCATGTCGGCCGGCGTGCCGGGCACGACGCTCGATCAGATCGTGATCTGCCCGCCCAACGACATCAAAGCGGTCGAGATCGCGCTCGAGCGCGGCGACGTCGCCGCGGTCATTCTCGAGCCCGCGGGCGGTCAGGCGGGGACCACGCCGACCATCCCCGGCTACCTCCAGGAGCTCAGGGCCGTGACGACCCGCCACGGCGTGGTGCTCATCTTCGACGAGGTGATCACGGGCTTCCGCTACTCGCCCGGCGGCGCGCAGGCCTACTACGGCGTGACGCCCGATCTCACCACGCTCGCGAAGATCGTGGCCGGGGGGCTCCCGGGCGGCGCCCTCTGCGGCAAGCGCGAGCTCATGGGGATCCTCGCGTTCCGTGGCGACCCCGTCTGGGACCGGAGCCAGCGCGTCGCCCACGCGGGCACGTTCAACGCCAATCCCCTCTCGGCGGCCGCCGCCATCGCGACGCTCGAGCTGTGCGCGGACGCCTCGCTCCAGGCGCGCGCGAACAAGATGGGCGACGAGCTCAGGCGCAGTCTCGGCGACGTCATGCGGCGTGTCGGCGTGCCCGGCACCTGCTACGGCGAGGCGTCGATCTATCACGTGTCGTTCGAAGGCAAGCCCGGCCTCGCCGGCTTCGACCGGCCCCGCAAGGGAAGCCTCTACCACCTGCTCCGCTGCGCCCTGCTGAACAACGGCGTCGACTGCTCGGCGCACCACGGCTGGATCTCAGCGCTCCACGCCGAGGAGGACCTCGAGCGCACGCTGCAGGGCTACGAGCGCGCGTTCCGCTCGCTCGCTGCCGAGGCCGCCTTCACGGGCGCATGACGCGACGCCGTCTCGCGTGCGCCGTCCTCGCGCTGACCGCGCTGGCGTTCGGCGCCTGCGTCTATTACCCGAGGGTCGCGGATGTCGGCGGCGTCCGGATCCAGCCGGCGAACGGCCGCGTGGTGCGGGACGGGGACCACGCCCTGTTCTACGCCGACCTCAACAACACGGGCAAGTTCGGCGACACCCTCACCCGGGCCGAGACCCCGGTGGCCGGGCGCGCCGAGCTCGTCGGGCCCGCGGGCACGCGGCTCACGCGGCTCGAGGTTCCGGGCGAGATGCTCGTCCGGTTCGAGCCGGGCGGCCGACGGATCGTGCTCTCCGAGCTCACGCGGGCGCTCGAGCCCGGTGAGGTCGTCATCGTCACGCTCGTCTTCGAGAAAACCGGCGCTCTCGGCGTCATCGCGTCCGTCGAATAGACAGCCCAGCGCCCCTTTGCTATCCTGTCGCGTCTGGTGGGCAGGTAGCTCAGTTGGTAGAGCACAGGACTGAAAATCCTGGTGTCGGCGGTTCAATCCCGTCCCTGCCCACCATTCCATTCACTTACGCGCTCTCGCGCACTGGACGAGAAATCCTGGTGTTACCGGCTCGCTGCCAACCAGGGTTTCAGCCGTTTAGCGAACGCCCTCTCCGCGCTGTAACTGAAATTGTCACCGAATTTTGTAACTGAACGGCATTTAGACGCGCTGATCCAGAGGACGGCTCGACCGCGGCTACGTCGACCAACGCTCGTTTCCTCGCCCGCGACATCTTTTTGATCTGCAGTTCGCGCCGGCTGGCCGACGCGCGGTCTCCCTGCGGCTCGAGGTAGACCAGCTTCACCGGCAGCCGGGTGCGCGTATACTTCGAGGCCACGCCCTGGCTGTGCATGGCAAGGCGCCTGTCGAGGGCGTTGCTGATGCCTGCGTAGAAGGTGCCGTCGGCGCACTCGAGGAGGTAGCAGAACCATCGGTCTCGCACCCCGGCATTATCCTTCAAGCTGTGAAGCCCATGGAGATGATCGACACCTACCTCGACGCGCCTGGGAAGATCCGCCTGAAAAAGCAGGAAGCGGGCCGCGTCCCCATCGGCGAGATTGCCGGGCACCAGATGCGCAGCCAGCCCATCGAGGTCAAACTGGCGGCGCTGCTGGCCGCAAAAGCCGCCGGCGTCGGGGCCATCATGTTCACCAGGGACAACTTTAGTAAGTACCCCAAGCGGCGGACCACCTCGAGGCCGTGATCGAGGAGCGGATCCGGCAGGCCCCGTCGCGACCGACGCGCCGTTAACGCGGTCCGGCTGGAAAGAACGAGGGTCGCCACGGGTGTAGCCGCGACCAGTCCGCCGTAGCTACCGCCTCCTCGTCGTACTCGAAAACGTCCTGACGTGGGAATCCGACTGGTACTACCTTTTGCCCTAGAGAAAGCTTCTGATACCCCGACTCGTCAGTTACGTACACAGCGTCCTCATCGAAGTCCCAGAGGCGCCTCACATGATACTGTCGTTTAATATCTCGTACTATAACGTGATTCCCTCTTTGATTTGGCCTGGCAATCTTCATTAGTAGTTAGGCATCGCAAACGGAGGCTAGACGATTAGCGGCGAGCGGTATGCGAATCGGGTGGTAGTCCTGCGGCGAAAGCGGTGGCTCGGGTTTCGCCCCGAGGTTTCGCAATGATGATTGCCCCTCGATGGTTCCCGTTACTTGCGGCGCGATGTCTCGAACTCCGATGTAGATGATCTGGATTGTTCCGCCCTCGCCTTGTTCCAGGATATTGAAAGTGAGTGGTACTCGGCCATGACGATATCGTTCAGCAGCGTCTTCGGCCTGCAAGCGCACGACGTTGCGACTTTGCTAGACGCTGATCCTCAGCGCTTGGTCGTCGGCACGTCTGTCTGGCGTCGAGCCCTTCACTCCGGTTCGTCTCGTCGCTGGAACGCTCTCCTCAGGTCCTGCGCCTCCGCGGCCGGCGCCCGCCCGTCGCGTATTTATATATTTTTTATTTGATATATAATTTATATCGTGATACACTCCGCAAGTCAAGCGAGATCGCGAGGCGCGACGCCGGAGCAACCCGGTCGAGGAGAACGAGTCAGCCGCGTTCGTCGGGGCGGCCCTCATGATCACGCTCCAGCGCAAGATCTGGCCCGCGCAAGTCGCGCACGCTTAGGAACGTGACCCTAACAACGTGCGCGTGACGGCCCGTTCCCGGGGGTCTTTATCCTCTGGGATGTCGTGAGAGGCGGGGGTGGCGATGTTCGCGAATGAGACCAGAATTCTCCTCAGTTTCCGCGAGGACGTTCTCGGGCGGGCCCGCGTGTTTCCGGGACTGAAGCTCGCTGAACACCAAATGCGTTTCGCGAACGCGAGCAGGAGCGCATCGGGGTCAGGAGAGAGCGGGTGGAGGCTGGGTGGTGTGCTCGCTGAACGCTCGGATGAGCGACCCGGCATCGCGGTCGATCGGGAGTCTTTTAGGGGTGTCTAGGGCCACGATGAAGGGGGCTCGTCGAATTCCGAAATCCGAGGGAGGGAGCCGGCCGATGAAGATTCGTCCGTTACATGATCGCCTTCTGGTGGAGCGGCTCGAGGAGAAGGAAGTCAAAAAGGGCGGGATCATCATTCCCGACACGGCGAAGGAAAAGCCCCAGGAGGGCAAGGTCATCG
>WNFW01000549.1_pt1 | contig 33803 bp, 38 predicted proteins | sample 5400131 | NCBI WGS metagenome assembly WNFW01 (sample SAMN13153362, study PRJNA577476) | soil metagenome | isolation source: 20 cm soil or saprolite under grassland replicate 1 | place: USA:California | collected 2016-06-15 | reverse complement strand
TGATCCTCGCCGGCCGGACGGCGGCGATCGACCTGGGAACCGTGGAACGCCCCGACGGCATGCATTACTTCGCGGTGTGCGGCGGCACTGGTTTCGACGCCCGGCTCATGGCCCGGACGGGGTCGGCCGAGAAGCGCCGCTGGAAGATGGCCGCCTACGTGATGCACGCGTTTGCGACGCTCCGCGACGTGACGAGCCCGCTCCATCGCGTGACGGTGGACGGGGTGGTGCACGACCTGCCGGCGGCGATGGTCCTGGTGGCCAATTGCGGCGAGCTGGTGCCTCCGTTCCTGCGGCTGCGAGACGACGTCGCCCCCGACGACGGCTGGCTCGACGTGCTGGTGCTGCGGGCCGACGGGGCGCTCCAAAGCCTCAGCGCCTTTTTCGAGCTGGTGCGGCGGCCCCGCAATGGAGCGCGGCGGCTGTGGTTCGGGCGCGGCCGTATCGTGCGCGTGGAGGTGCTCGAGGGCCCGCCCCGGCCGATGCAGCTCGACGGCGAGCTGGCGGGGGACGCGCCGTTCGAGGCCCGTCTCCTGCCGGGCGCCTTGCGGGTGATCGTGGATCCCCGCACGGCGCCGCTCGGGAGGAGTCATGCCTGACAGCGTGCTCCTGATCGACGACGACGCCGACGTGCTGCGCGCGGTGGGGGACTACTTCGACCGCATCGGCTACGAGGTGGGGCGGGCCGAGACCGCGAGCGCGGGACTCGAGGCCTTCGACCGCCTCCGGCCCGATGTGGTGATTCTCGACTTGCATCTGCCCGACGTGGGCGGGTTGGAAGTGCTCGAGCGGCTGCGCTCGCAGGGAGGCTCCGTGATCCTGCTCACCGGCCAGGGGGACATCGAAACGGCCGTGCGCGCGATGCAGCTCGGGGCCGAGCATTTTCTCACCAAGCCGGTGGATATGAACCACCTCGCGGCCGCCACGGCGCGGGTGTCCGAGAAGATCCGCCTGGTACGTCAGAACGCGCTGCTGCGGGCCCGCGAGCACGAGCACGAGGGACTGGAATCGCTGGGCGGGTCGCCGGCGATCCGCGAGCTGGGGCGCCAGATCGAGCTGCTCGCGGCGAGCGAGCGCTCCACCGTGCTGCTCACGGGGGAAAGCGGCACGGGCAAGGGCTGGGTGGCGCGCATCATCCATCATCTCTCGCCCCGCGCGAGCGGTCCGTTCGTCGAGGTGAACTGCGGCGGTCTCTCGGCCACATTCCTCGAGTCGGAGCTGTTCGGGCACGAACGAGGCGCGTTCACAGACGCGAAGGAGCGGCGTCAGGGATTGTTCGAGCTCGCCGACCGCGGCACCATTTTCCTCGACGAGATCGGTGATCTCGCGCCGGAGCTGCAGCCCAAGCTCCTGAAGGTGCTCGAGACCAAGACCTTCCGGCGGCTGGGCGGCAGCCGCGAGATGACGGTGGACGTGCGCCTGGTCGCGGCGACCAATCGCGATCTGGTGGCCGACGTGCACGCCGGCCGGTTCCGCGAGGACCTCTACTACCGTCTGAGCGTCATGCCCCTGCGCCTCCCGGCGGTGCGCGAGCGCTCGCGCGACGACCGGCTCGCTCTGCTGACCCGCATCCTGGCCGATTTCGCCCCGCAGATGCCGGGCTGCCCCAGCGCGTGCAGCGCGGAGGCGCTGGACCGGCTGCTCTCGGCCCCCTGGCCGGGGAACGTGCGCGAGATGCGCAACGTGGTCGAGCGGGCCATGATCCTGGCCCGCGGCGTGCCGCAGCTCGGAGTGGAGCACCTTCCGGCGGACCTACGCAAGGGCGGGAGCGGCGACAAACGGCACCAGCCGCAGGCGCTCGCGGATGTGGAGCGCGTCCACATCGAGAAGACCCTCAAGTTCCACGGCGGCAACCGCACCCGGGCCGCCCTGGAGCTCGGCATTTCGCGGGCGACGCTGATCAATAAGATTAAGGTGTACCAGCTCGACCTCTGAGGCGCCTATGACCGAGAAGCCGAAACTGATGGAGCACGACGCGATGGTGTGCCGCTATTGCGGCAATGAAGAGCGGGCCTCGGAGGGGTACCCCTGCGCGGACTGCGGGACCTTCCTCTGTCTCATCTGCTCGTTCCGCGGGATCACCCGCTGCAAGGCGTGCGAGGAGAAGGCGAAGGCGTCCAAGCAGGCTTAGCTCCCACCCCGCCGCTTCCGGATCTCCCGCTGCACGTCGTCGGGCGACGTCCCGAGCTCTTTCGCGAGCTTCTGCACCGCGTCGCCCACCCCTGCCCAGTCCCCCGCGGCCGCCAGCGCGGCCAGGGCGATATCCTCCACGACGGTCGTCCGCTCCTCCAGGTCGCGCGTCCGCACGGCGACTTCCCGCGCCAACCACTGCTCCAGCTCGCGCCGGTCGACCTCGAGTTGCCGCTGACGCAGCGCGCCCTGCAGCGACAGCTCCAGCTCGTCCAGGTCGACGGGCTTGATGAGGTAATCGTAGGCGCCCAGCTTGAGACACTCGATCGCGGTGCGCGGCTCGTCGATCGCCGTCAGCATGATGATGGCGAGGTCCGAGTCGGCGGCCAGCGCCTTGGGGACGAGCTCCACGCCGCTCATGTTCGGCATGCGGATGTCGGAGAGCATGACCTGCGGCTGGTCGGCCGCCTGGCGGTCGAGCGCCTCCGCCCCGCTCGACGCCTGCAGCACGCGGTAACCGAGCCGGGTCAGAAACCGGTCCAGCGCCTGACGGATGCCGTCTTCGTCGTCGACCACCAGCACCGTGGTCGGCTGCTCCTGCGGTTGGGGGTTGGGCATCCGCTAACGTATGTACCCTCTACAAGGCCAGCAAGCCGAGCTAACTTCCGCGGTCCGATGACGTCGGCCGATCCCACCAGCATCACCGCCGTCCCGGGGCTCACCGTGGGTCACTGGACCGACCTGCCGCGGGCGACCGGGTGTACCGTCGTGCTCGCGCCCGAGGGCGGGATGCGCGCCGCCGGCGCGGTGCGCGGGCGCGCCACCGGCACCCGCGAGCTCGACGCCCTCAACCCGCGCCACCTGGTAAACCATATCGATGCCATTCTGCTCACCGGCGGCTCGGCGTACGGGCTGGGGGCGGCCGACGGCGTGATGCGCTGGCTGCGCGAGCGGCACCGCGGCCTGCCGCTCGGGTCGGCGGGGGTCGTCCCGATCGTGCCGACCGCCGTGATCTTCGACTTCGACCTGGGGCCGGGCGGCAAGGCCGACCGCTGGCCGACCCCGGACGACGCGTATCGCGCGTGCGGCGCCGCGTCGACCGACGTACCCGAGGGGACGGTCGGGGCGGGCACGGGCGCGACTGTGGGCAAGGCGCTCGGGCCCCGCCGCGCCATGAAGGGCGGTGTGGGCACATGGGCCGCGCGCCGGGGAGACATCGTGGTGGGCGCGCTCGTGGTGCTGAACTCCGTGGGCGACATCCTGGACGGGACCGGAGCGATCGTCGCGGGGGCGCGCGGTCCGGACGGTCGGTTCGCGGGTGCCCTCGAGCATTTCGCCGCGGGCGGCGCCCCGTTCGGCCGCACCAACACGACGCTCGCGGTGGTGGCGACCAACGCCGTGCTCGATCGCACGGCGCTCGAGAGCCTGGCCCATGCGGCGGGAGACGCGCTCGCGCGTCGCATCGTTCCCTACGGTACGCTGTTCGATGGTGACGTCGTCTTCGCGGTGAGCACGGCGGCCGCGGCGCCCGCCACGCCGCTCCAGGTGGAGGCGCTCGCCGCGCTCGTCGTCCCGGTGGCGGTGGAGCGTGCGGTGCGGCTGGCGCGCGGTGTCGGGGACGTGCCTGGTCTCGCCGACGGCGCCAATCCGTGACCGATCGTCTCGAGCGCGACGTCGGAGACGTGGCGCGGAAGTGGGTGCGCGACCCGCGGCTGGGCGTGCTCGAGGTCGCCGTGCAGCCCGCCGCGCTGGTGGGCTGTACGACGAGTCGCGACGCCCTGGACGAGCTGCGCCGCATCGCCGCTGCGGCGCGCCGCGCGGCCGATATCCGCCTCCTCCCCGACGCCTCGGTGCGCGACGAGCCCGCCGCCATCACGACTGCCGCCGTCGCGCCGCTGTTGCGCGAGCCGCGCATCGCGACCGACCGCGTGAGCGAAGTGCTGCACGGCGAGCGGTTGGCGCTGCTCGAGCGGCGCGAGGGCGAATGGCTGCGGGTGCGCGCGCCCGACGGCTACCACGGTTGGCTGCCGGCGGGCTACGTGGCGACCGGTTCGGACGACTGGGCGGAGGACTGGACGGCGCGCGCCACGGCACGCTCGCTCGGCGCCGAGCTCAAGTTCGAAGACCGGCGCTTCCGGCTGGCCGTGGGCGCCCGGGTCGTGCTGCGCCGCGACGGGGTCGTGGACACCGCGGACGGGCGCAGGTGGAACGTGGCCTGGGGCGTGGTGCGGTCGGAAGCCGAGTACCGGGCCGAGGCACGCATGCTCGCCGCGCCGGAGTGGGCGCTGCGCTGGTTCTCCGGCGCGCCGTACCTGTGGGGGGGACGCACGGAATGGGGCGTCGATTGCTCCGGGATGGTCCAGGCGACGTACGCGGCGCGGGGCATCGGCCTGCCGCGCGACAGCGATCAGCAGGCACTCGCCGGCCGCGCGGTCGCGATCGACCCCGCCGGGACGGGGTACAGTGCGGGGGATATTCTCTGCTTCGCCGACGGCCGGCGCATTTCGCACGTGGCCCTGTGGGCGGGGACCGGCCACATCGTGCACTCGGCGCTGTCGCGCGGGGGCGTCGCTTCGGACGACCTGTTCGCCGACACGCCCGCCGCGCAGCGGCTGCGGGGCCTGCTGGTCGCCGTGCGGCGCCCCGAGACTTCGCGCAGCTGACCGCCTATTTTCCGGCATGAAGCTCGTCCTCTTCGACATCGACGGCACCCTGCTCTGGACCGACGGCGCGGGCCGGCGGGCGATTCAGCGCGCGCTGCTCGACGAGGCGGGCACCGCGGGGCCGATCGAGCGCTACCGCTTCGACGGCAAGACCGATCCGCAGATCGTGCGCGACCTGCTCTCGCTCGCGGGCCACCCGGCGGCCGAGGATGCGAGTCGCATCGACGCCGTCTGTCGCCGCTATGTGGAACACCTGCGCGCCGAGCTGGCCGCGCCCGCCCAGGCCACCAGGCTGATGCCGGGGACGCGGGAGCTGCTCGCCGCACTCGAACCGCACGAAGCAGGGCAGCGCGCCCTCGTGGGTCTGCTGACCGGCAACGTGGCGCCGGGCGCGGCGCTGAAGCTGCGCTCGGCGGGGCTCGACCCGGCGCGCTTCCGGGTCGGGGCCTACGGCTCGGATTCCGCGCGACGGGCGGACCTGCCGGCGGTGGCCGCACGGCGCGCGGCGGAGGTCACTCACTGCCGCTTCGCGGGCGCGGATGTGATCGTGATCGGCGACACGCCGGACGACGTCGCGTGCGGCCGGCCGATCGGCGCGCGCAGCGTGGCCGTCGCCACCGGCTCCTACGATGTCGCCGCGCTGCGCGCCGCCGGCGCCGCGTACGTGTTCGCCACGCTCGCCGACACGGCCGCGGTCCTCGACGCCATCTTCGCGTGAGCCGGACCGCGTCCGCAGCCGTCGACGAGCTCGAGGTCAAGGCGCGGGTCGATGATCCCGCCGCGCTGCGCGCTGCGCTGGTGCGTGCGGGCGCGGTCCTCGAGTTCCGGGGCGACATGCTCGACCGGCGCTTCGACCGCGGCGACCGGCTGGCGGATCGGGACGAGGTCCTGCGGCTGCGGGTGTTCCGGCCGGCCGGCGGCACTCCGGCGTACGGTGTGCTCGGCTGGAAGGGCCGGCACTCGAAACAGGGGCCATATCGGCGCCGCCCGGAGGCCGAGACCCACGTGGGAGATCCGGATGCCGTGGTGACGATCCTCGAGCGGCTCGGCTTCGCCGAGGCGCTGCGCATCGATCGGCGGGTCGAGGTCTACCGATTGGGGGAGACGGTACTTCGGCTCGAGTGGTATCCCGAGATGGACGTCCTCCTCGAGGTGGAGGGCGAGCCGGCCGGTATCGAGCGGGCGATCGCGGCGACCGGCATCGCGCGCGAGCACTTTCTGGCGGAGTCGCTTCCGCACTTCGTCGCCGCGTTCGAGCGGCGCACCGGCCGCGCCGCCCTGCTGGCACGATGAGCCCCGGTGTGAAGATCCCGATGCCGTTACGTGTGCCGGAGCTCGCGTCCTCGCTCGGGCGCCTGCTGGTGCCGCGCCGCCTGGAAGAGCCGTGGGTGCCGCTCGATGACCTCCGCGAAGATCTGGCGACGCGCGTGATGGAGCTGGCGGGCCAGGCGCGGGCGGCGGGCGGCCGCGACGAGCGGGCGCAGGTGCTCGAGTCCGTGAGCCGCCGCGCGTGGCTGGCGGCGTGGGAAGCCACGGTGCGGCGGGCAGCCGAGCGCGTGACGGCCGCGCTCGATGGGGAGATCGAGCGTGCGACGCGACGCGTCAGGATGCCGGCCCGGCAGCGACGCCGGCGCCTGCTCACCGGGTCTGAAAAGCGCGCGATCGCCGCCCGCCTCGCCGCCGGCGGCGAATCGTTCGTGGCGGCCCTCGACCTGCTCGACGGCGCGGGGCTCCGGGCCCGCGACGCGGGCGTCCTCGACAAGACCATGCACGCCGACTGGCAAGACGCGCTGCGCGCCGCGGCCCGGCGGCTGGAAGCCGCCTGGCTCGCCCTCGAGACGGCCGTGGCCGACGAGCGGCAGCGCTGGGCGGTCGAAACCGATGCCATCGACCGGTGGCGACCGTCCCTCTGGCCCGTGATCGTGCTGTGGACGCCGCTCGCCGTGGCGCTCGTCTGGCTGGGGCTCGTCCTCGGCGGCTACCTTCCCGCCCCGGGGTGGCTCGCCGCGCGGCTCGGCTTTTGAGCGCCATCGGCGTCGGCGTCGACCTCGTGGAAGTGTCGCGCGTCGCGGCGATCATCGCCGACAAGGGCGCTCGCGTGTTCGAGCGCTTGCTCACGCGCGATGAGCGCGCCTACTGCGAGAGCCGGCCCGACCCCGCGACCCACGTGGCCGTCCGGCTCGCGGCCAAAGAAGCGGTCTACAAGGCGCTGCAGGGCACCGCCGTCGCGCGCGGCATCGGCTGGCGCGAGATCGAAATCACGCGGGCGCCCGACGGCCGGCCCGACGTGCGGCTCGTCGGTACCGCAGCCGAGCGGGCACGCGAGCTCGGCGTGGGGCGCGTGCTGCTGTCGCTCTCGCACACCCACCTGGCGGCCGTGGCGGTGGTAGTGCTGGAGCGTGTGTGACCGATTGCCTTGCATTCCCGACAGAATTACTCTAGTATTGAAAATCCCGCTTCTGAGAACCGTTCCCATCTACCGTAAGTCCATCATCGGCTTGTTGTTGGGCACCTGCATCGCGGCGCCGGCCGGGGCGCAGGCGATGGATTCGCTCAGCGTGGCCCGGCGCATCGTGGCCGCCGCTTCGCTCGCCGCCAAGGAATACCTTATCGGCGTTGCGCCGCGCGGCGGCAAAGTGACCAATCCCGAAGAGGTCTCGGAGGCCAAGCAGTTTCTCGACCAGGCACGGCTCGATGTGGGCGCGCTCCCGCGGGCCGTGCGGCCGACTGCCGACTCCGATCTCGTGGCGCTGCGCGCCATGCTGGACCGGGCCGCCCCGCCCGACTCGGTCACGGCGCGGGCCGGGCTCCTGGTGCAGCACATCGCGACCGTCGTGGGAGGCGGCCTCGAGACCTTCCCGGCGCGCCCGCCATCGTTGGCGCGTGGCGCGGCCGTCTACCAGGAACAGTGCACGCAGTGCCACGGTCCGACCGGGCGGGGTGATGGACCGAAAGCGAAACAGCTGCAGGGTCCACCGCCCGCCAGCCTCGCCGACCGGGATGCGATGAGCACGGTCGCGCCGCTGGACGTGTATCGCAAGCTCACGCTCGGCGTGGCCGGCACGGCCATGCCGCAGTTCGAGGAGACGCTCTCACCCGGAGACCGCTGGGCCGTGGCCACGTACGTGGCGACGCTGCGGGCCGACGACGTCATGGTCCGCGAGGGCGAGGGGTTGTACGCGACCACCTGCGCCTCGTGCCACGGCGCCACGGGCGGCGGCGACGGTCCGCTCGCGGCCACGCTCTCCGTGCGGCCCCCCACGCTGCGGGACCTCGCCGTCCAGGGCCGATTCACCGACCGCGAGCTCGAGCAGCTGCTGCTGCAGGGTCGGCCGGGGACGGCGATGCCCGGGTTCGCCCGCACGCTCAATCCCGGGGACGCCGCCAAGATCGTGGCGTTCCTGCGCGTCCTACCCACGGCCGAACGACAGAAATACCAGACGTCCCCCGCAGCCGCGACGTTCTCCGTGGTGCGGCGCCAACTCGACTCGGGCGTCGCGCTCAGGTCCGACAAGATCACGTTCGACGCCTATCTCACGTTCGAGCAGGTCGAGACGGATGTGCGGGTGAAGAACCCGGTCCTCGCGAACGAGCTGGAGCAGGCGTTCACGCTGTTGCGGGCCCGGGCGGCGGCGGGCGCCGGCCCGGACGAGCTCGCGACGATCCACGCCCGGCTGCTCGCCGATCTGGAGCGCGCCGAGCGGCTGGTCGCCGACCAGAGCTCGGGCGCCGGCCTGTTCGTGCAGTCGTTCGTGCTGCTGCTGCGGGAGGGGTTCGAAGCGATCCTGATCGTGGCGGCGCTGATGGCGTTTCTCGCGAAGGCCGGCGCGGTCGAGCGCCGGCGGCATGTGGCACGGGGCGCCTGGGCCGCCGTCGCCGCGAGCGCCGCCACCGCGGTGGTGATCGAGCTGCTGTTCGAGATCACTCCCGGCCAGCGGGAGGCGCTCGAGGGCGGCACGATGTTACTCGCGACGGCCGTGCTCTTCTACGTCAGCTATTGGCTGCTCTCGAAAATCGAGGTCGCCAAATGGAACGCGTTCGTGAAGGGCCGCATGGAGGACGCGCTGTCCACCGGCTCGGGGTTCGCGCTCTCGTCGGTGGCGTTCCTCGCCGTGTATCGGGAGGGCTTCGAGACCATCCTCTTCTACAAGGCTCTGCTTTCCTCCGCGGGGTCGACCAGCCCGGCGGGCGTGGCGGGGGTGATGGCGGGAATCGCGGCGGGGGGACTGGCGTTGGTGATCGTGTACGTCGCCATCACGCGCTTCGGGATGAAAGTGCCGCTCAAGCCGTTCTTCGCGGTCACGAGCGCGATGCTCTATTACATGGCGTTCGTGTTCGCGGGGAAGGGAATCGCGGATCTGCAGGAGTCGGGGCTGGTGCGGGTGAGCGTCGTCCGGTGGGCGCCCCGCATCCCCGTGCTCGGCATCTATCCGACCCTGCAGTCGCTGGCGCTGCAGCTCCTGCTCCTGGTCCTGCTGCTGGTAGCGGTGGTGTGGCTGCAGCGTAACCGCGTCGGCGGCACGGGAGGCGGGGCGGACCGCCGCCGGCCGTCGTTCCCGTAGCCCGCCGCTAGCGCGTGGCCTGGGCCTGCGGCTGCGGCTTGAGCGCGGGAGGCACGGCGACGGTCGCCGGCTCTGCCGCCCGCAGCCGCTGCATCAGCCACAGGCCCACGAGCACGAGCAACACGCTCGTGACCTGCGCCAGCGTGAACGGTCCCAACAGCCGATCGTCCTTGGCACGCACGATCTCCACCAGGAAGCGCTCCGCGCCCGCCAGGATGAGATAGACCCCGAACCGCCAGCCGGTGCCGTGCCGGTGGTCGCGCAAGCGCCATAACAGGGCGAACGCCAGCAGCATCAGCGTCGTCTCGTAGATCTGTGTCGGGTGCACCGCCACGACCTGCATGGGGTCCGTCCCGGGCGGGAAGCGCACGTGCATGTTGCTCAGCTCGGCCACCGTAGTAGGCGGGAGTCCGCGCGGGAACCTCATCGCCCAGGGCAGGCTGGACGGGATGCCGTAGTCGTCGTTGACGAGGAAGCACCCGACCCGTCCCAACGCGTAGCCGAGGGCGAGGGGGGCGGCGGTGAGCTCCATCGTCCAGCGGGCGGGCACGCGCTTCCACCACCCGGTCGCGAGGACGGCCGCCACGCCGCCGAGAAAGCCGCCGTACCAGACGAATCCGCCGCGCCGCAGCAGTGCTTCCCACTCGCCCGTGAGCAGCACGTACCAAATCTTCGCTCCCACGATGCCGCCGACCACGGCCGCGAACACGATGTCGGCCGCGTACTCCTCGGCCATCCCCCGGCGCTGCAGGTCGACCTGGATCGCCCACCCCGCCATGAGGAAGGCGACCATCATCATCAGTCCGTATCCCGTGACCTGCAGCGGACCCAGATGGATGAACAGGATATCGATCTGGGGCAGCGGGATGGTGAAGCCGAAAGGATAGATCGTCATGGGCGGGCCGCGCCGAGGGTGGAGGGTGCCGGCTCGAGGCCGGGCAACGGCAGATCCGCCCGGGCGTCCAGGGTAAAGTCGCTGCGCTCGCCCAGGCCGAGACGGTACCAGCCGGCGCGGGCGATCATGGCGGCGTTGTCGGCGTTGAGCCGCGGGCTCGCGACGGCGACGCGGGCGAGCCCGCCGTCGGAGAGCCGCCGGGCGGCGAGGCCGGCGAGCGCCCGGCTGCATGCCACGCCGCCGCCCAGCACGGCGGTGCGGTGGCCCGTGGCGCGAACCGCACGCTCGAGCTTGGTGACCAGCACATCGAGCACCGCGTCCTGGAATGCACGGGCGAGATGGGGACGGTCGCGGTCCAGGTCGTCGCTCGAGCGCACGGCCCGCAACACCGCGGTCTTGAGACCGGAGAACGAGAACTCGAAGCCCTCGTCCCGCATCGGACGCGGAAACGTGAAACGGGTCGGATCGCCCTGGGCCGCGAGCCGCTCGATCGCCGGGCCGCCCGGATACCCCAGGCCCAGGAGCGTCGCCACCTTGTCGAACGCCTCGCCGGCGGCGTCGTCGCGGGTCGCGCCCAGCAGGCGGTAGCGTCCCCAGGCGGGAACGTCGAGCAGCAGCGTATGCCCGCCCGACACGAGCAGCGCGACGAACGGCGGTGCCAAGTCCGGGTCCTCCACGAGCGGGGCGAAGAGGTGCCCTTCCATATGATGAACGCCGATCAGCTGGCGGTCCCCGGCGTACGCCAGCGCCTTGGCGTAGACCACACCCACCAGCAGCGCCCCGATCAGCCCCGGGCCCTGGGTTACGGCGACGGCGTCCACGGCGCTCCAGCTGATGCCGGCCTCGGCGAGGGCGCGGTCCACCACCGCCGGCAGCGCCGCCAGATGGGCGCGACTCGCGAGCTCCGGTACCACGCCCCCGAACACCCGGTGCACGTCCTGCGACAGGATCACGAGGCCCGCGAGCTCGGGACGGCGACGCTCGCCTACCAGCACGGCGGCCGACGTCTCGTCGCACGACGTCTCGATCCCGAGAAGGACGTCAGCCACGTCCGGTCTTGCGTCGCAGGGAGACGGAATCCGGCACGGCGTGCGCCACAATCCCGGGAGGTGCGCTCACCGTGAGCCGCGCGTAGCCCCCGGGGCCGGCTTTGCCCACGAGGTGCGCCACCACGCGCACGCTGTCGCGCGTGAGCGCGTTCACCTTCGATTCGGGGCCTCGCACCGTCACCGCCACGCGCTCGACCGCGAGCAGGAACCCGGTGAAGCCCGACGCCGCCGTCGTGATCGGCACGCCCGAGAGCGAGCGCTCCACGATGGCGGTCACTTCGCCCGCCATGCGCACCTCTTTCGGCACGATGCGCACGATCCCGAGCGGGGCCGTATCGAGCGGGACGGTGCGGAAGAAGGGCCCGTTCACGCTCGAGATCACGGTGGGGAGCGTGGCCACGGAGTCGATCAGGGCGAGGCTCTTTTCCGGACCGATGACACGCGCCATGCTCGGCGTAATGGACAGGCCCCGCATCACGTACCCCGACTCGGCCTCGACGCGCACCCGCGGCACGATGCGCACTTCCTTGTGCACGACCGAATCCAGCAGGACCTCGATCTCGCGCGGCCGGATGTCCGCGACCTGCACGTCGCTCCCTTTCGGGAGCTCGACATCGGTCGGCTGCAGCTGCACGCGCCACACCGACGCCGAGAAGGTGTCGGGGATGACCTTGCGGATCACCCGCGGAAAGGAGCGGAGCTTGATGATCTCGCTCCCCTTGCCGGTAATGACCACGACCACGCCCGCGGGCTGCTGGCGCACCATGCGTCCGGGCGGGATGCCGACGGCGAGGCGCATGGCGAAGCTCTGCGCCAACGGTTGCTGCGCCGCGACCGCCACATACAGCATGACGGCGAAGAAACCGGCCGCGAGCTTGATCGGCCAGTTCCGCACCAGCAGCTGCGCGATGCTACCGCGGACGCTCATCGATGAGCCGCCGGACGAGGGTTTCGTTGACGGGTCCGTCCCACTCGGAGGCCCCGATCACCTTCTTGATGATGACGCCGTCGGGGCTGATCATCCAGCTCTCGGGGACGCCCGTGGCCTGGTAGGTCCGCTTCATCGCCCCCGTCTGGTCGTGCAGGATGTCGAACGTCAGCCCCAGGTCGCGGGCGAACGCGGCAACGACGGAATCACCGTCCTCGTCGATGCTCACCGCCACCACCCGGAAGCCGCTGCCGCCCAGCTTGTGCGACAGCCGCTCGAGCGACGGCATCTCGACCCGGCACGGCAGGCACCACGTCGCCCAGAGATTCAAGAGCACCACCTGGCCGCGATAGTCCGCGAGCGTCGTGGCGCGCCCGGTGGCCAGGTTCTTGGCGTGAAAGTCCGGCGCGCGCGATCCGACGCCGAGCAGGTCGATCTGGGGACGGATCTTTACCGCCAGGGCCGTCCCGAACACGAGGGCCATGGCGACCCCGACCGCGAACGTCCAGCGCCTGGCGTCGGTCAAACCGTCACCAGGCAGCGGTGCTTCAGGTCCCGCACCTCGCGAGCCGGATCCGGGCTCGCGAACACCGCGTTCCCCACGACGAACGTGTCGGCACCCGCCGCGTGCGCGGCGCCGATCGTGTGCGAGGTGATGCCGCCGTCCACCTCGAGGAAGGCGCGCGACCCGCTCGTCGTGAGCAGCTCGCGCGCGCGGCGGATCTTGTCGTTCGAAGCGGCGAGATACGACTGGCCGCCGAACCCCGGGTTCACGGTCATCACGAGCAGCAGATCCAGATCGGCGATCACCGCTTCGGCCAGGGCGAGCGGCGATCCGGGGTTCAGCGCCAGGCCGGCGAGCATACCGCGGCTCCGCGCCGCCGCCAGCTGGCGCTGCACATGCACGGTCGCCTCGGGGTGGAACGTGAACACGGACGCACCCGCCTCCGCGAACGGCTCGAGGTAGCGCTCCGGCTCGAGCACCATCAGATGCACGTCGATGGGCTTGTCGGTGAGCCGGCGCAGCGCTTCGATCATGTTGGCACCGAACGTCAGATTCGGCACGAACCGCCCGTCCATCACGTCGACGTGCAGCCAATCGGCGCCCGCCGCCAGCACCTGCCCCACCTGCTCGGCCAGGCGGGTCAGGTCCACGGACAGGACGCTGGGAGCGATGCGGATGCCGTTCATGCGCTTGATCATCCTCAGGGGCTCCGGGCCACGACCACGTCCACCACGGTTCCCGGAGCGGCCAGCGTGCCCGCCGCCGGCCGCTGCGCGATCACGGTGCCCGGCGACCCGTCGCCCGAGCGGCGCCGCGTCACCGTGCCCAACGCGAGCCCCTCCTGCTCGAGACGGGTGCGCGCGTCCGCCTGCGACAGGCCGAGCAGCCCCGGTACCGCGATCGTCGGGGCACCCCGGCTCACGACCACCGTCACCGGCGCCCCCGGCGCGAGGAGGGTCGTTGCGGCCGGCCGGGTGAGCATCGTCACGCCCGGAGCGGCCGCTGCCTGCACCGACTCCACCTGCGCCACGGTGAGCCCCGCCGCCACGATCAGCTGCTGCGCCAACGGCCCATCCAGTCCCGTCACGTGCGGTACCGGAATCTTGGGCGGGCCGTCGCTCGACACCAGGGTCACCCGCAGGCCCGCCGGCGCGCTCACGCCGGGCGGCGGATCCTGCCAGATGATGGTGCCCTGCGGCGCGCTGGGGTGCGACTCCGACCCGCCGTCCTGCACCTGCAGCCCCGTCTTGCGGAGCGCGGCCGACGCCTCCTGCAAGGACAGCCCCAGCACTCGTGGCACGACTTCGTGGCCGTGCAGGATCGGGGCGGGGAACAGAAGGAGGTACGCCGTCAGGTACCCCGCCACGACGGCTCCCACGAGCGCGAACGCCCAGCGCCGCGCTCCGGACAGCTCGACCAGGGCGGGCAGCTTCCATTCCTGCACCGGCGGGATGTGGCGGCGGAATTGCATCAGCGTGCCGTCCGCGCGAGCCGCGCCGCGTACGCTCCGTCTATCCCGTCCCGCTGGGGCAGGGACTGCAGGTCGCCATCCGCGGTGAGCAGGGATACCGGCACGGCGCCCGGTACGGGGGCGCGCGCGAACTCGGTGTGAGACGCCAGGAATGCGGTCACGATATCGCGGTTCTCCTCCGGCTCGAGCGAGCAGGTACTGTAGACGAGCACTCCCCCGGGGGCGAGCAAGCGTGCGGCGGTTTCGAGCAGCGCCCGCTGCAGCCGGGCGGCGCGCACGATCGTCCGCGGCGTCACGCGCCAGCGGGCGTCCGGATGCCGGGCCATGGTGCCGGTGGCGGAGCACGGGGCGTCCACCAGCACGGCGGGCATGGTTCCCGGCGCGAACGGCGCCGACAGAAGATCGGCGACCGTCACCCGAATCGCCACTCCCGCGCGGCGCGTGGTGTCGAGCAGCCGGCCGATGCGCTCGGGACGCCCGTCTCCGGCGACGACGCGCGCGCCCGCCCGCTCCAGCATCACGGCTTTGCCGCCCGGCGCGGCACAGGCATCGTACACGGGCGTCCGCGGGGAGATCGCGGCGTAGCGGCAGACGAGAGCGTGGGCGGGGTCCTGGACGATAAAGCTGCCTTCCGCGTAGCCCGGCAATCGCGCGGGAAACGGGAAACGGGAAACGTGATCCGGGCGCGAAACCCGCAGGCCGGCTCCATAGGGCGCCTCTTCTACACCCAAACCGCCCTTCCGGAGCTCCCGGGCAAGCGCGTCGGCGGACCAACGGGCGGGCTGAAGCGTGAGCATCGGTTTCGTGTCGTTCCAGGCCAGGAGGCGTGCGGTGTCGCTCGCCCCAAAGCGGCGCTGCCACCGGCCAACGAGCCACACCGGGTGCGTCGTATCGCCCGTTTCCCGTTTCCCGCTTCCCGTTTCCCGGGCGATTCTTCGCAGGGCCTGATTCACATAACGGGCGGCCTTCTCGCCGGCGAGTCCTCGCGCCAGCTCCACGCTGGTGGCGACCGCGGCGTAGGCCGGCACGCGGGCCAGGGCCGCCAGCTGGTAGGCGCCCAGACGCAGCACATCGCGCAGGCGCGGATCGGCGCCGCGCAGTCCGAGCCGGCGGTCGAGATCCGCCTGGCGTCGCAGCACGCCAGCGGCGAGCTCGTAGGCGAGCCGGCGGTCGCGGCCGGCGAGTGTTGGGAGCACCCGGTCGCGCGCCGCCTGGAAGGTGCCGCCGGAGCGCACGGCCTGGAGGATGTGCAGCGCCGCGCGCCGGGCGGCGGTGGCGTCGCTAATCCAGCATCCCTTCGAGCGGCGATGACGGCACGGCCACCTCCCGCCTCGGCATGCGGCCCGCGAGGTAGGCGGTCCGGCCGGCTTCGACCGCCAGCCGCATCGCGTGCGCCATGGCCACGGGGTCGCGGGCCGCGGCCAGCGCGGTGTTCATCAGGATTCCGTCGACACCCTGCTCCATCGTCACGCACGCATCCGACGCGGTGCCGACGCCGGCGTCCACCACGACGGGGACGGTGAGCCGCCGCTTGATGGTCCGGACGCCGTACGGGTTCAGGAGCCCCAGCCCGCTGCCGATCGGCGACGCCAGCGGCATCACGGCGGCGCAGCCCGCGTCCTCGAGGCGCAGCGCGGTGACGAGATCTTCGTTCGTATAGGCCAGCACCTTGAAGCCATCCTTGACCAGCGTGCGCGCCGCCTCCAGCAGCCCCTGGACGTCGGGGAGCAGGGTCTCCTGGTCGCCGATCACTTCGAGCTTGACGAACTCGTTGAACCCCGCTTCGCGCGCCAGGCGGGCGTAGCGCACGGCGTCGTCGGCCGTGAAACAGCCCGCGGTGTTCGCGAGCAGGAAGTAGCGGTTCGGATCGAGGTGGTGCAGGATCCCCGTCTCCTTGGAGCGATCGAGGTCGACGCGACGCACCGCGACCGTGACGATTTCCGCGCCCGCCGCCTCGAGGGCGCGAGCCATCGTCTCGTTGTCGCGATACTTGCCCGTGCCCACCATGAGGCGCGAGTGGAACGTGCGGCCGCCCACCACGAACGGCGTGTCCCGGACCGTGTCTACGGCTGCGGTCATGTGCGTCAACCCCCTCCGACGAAATGCACCAGCTCGATCGCGTCGCCCGCGGCCACCGTGACGTCGCCCAGCCTGGGGCGCCGCACGATCGTGCGGTTGTGCTCGACCACCACGGCGCGGGGGTCGAGCTCGAGCGCGCGGAGCAGCTCGAGCAGCGTGGCGCCGCGCGCCACCGTCCGCGTCTCTCCGTTCACCATCACGTCGATCGATTCGTTCACGCCTGCCACTCCTCGAGCATCTGCCGCGCCGCGGCCGAGGGATCGGGCGCATCCCACAGTCCCCGGATGGCGGCGACACCGTAGGCACCCGCCCGCCGCAGCTCGCCGACCCGGGGGGGCGTCACCCCGCCGATCGCGATCACCGGCAGCCCCAGGCTGACGATCGGTCCCAGCTGCGCCGGGCCCAGCGGCTCGCGCTCGGGGTGGGTGGCGGTGCGGTACAGCGGCCCTACTAAAAGATAGTCGGCTCCGGCGGCGCGCGCGGCTACGGCCTCCTCCAAGCCGTGCACCGACTTGCCGATCCACCAACGCGGTTCGAGCCGGCGGGCATCCTGTGGGTCGAGACTCCCCGCCCCGAGCTGCACGCCCGCGGCTGCGACGGCGAGCGCCACGTCGAGGCGGTCGTTAACAAATAGACGGGCAGACGGATAGACGGCGAGACGGGTAGCGAGCTCGTAATGCTCCAATCCCGACAGCGTGCGGCCGCGCGCGTGGAACGCGAGCCGGTCGCCGCCCCCCGCTGCCAGCGCGCGGGCGACCTCGTCCAGGTCGGCCCTGCGGGCGATCCGCTCGTCGGTGATGGCGTGCAGCCGTGGGAGCAGCTCCCTCCCGGCTCGCGTCACGTGAACCGCTGGCCCGTCCGGACTCCCCGCCCGCGCACCCAGTCGGCCGCGGGCATGCGCGCCCGTCCGGCAGGCTGGACTTCTGCCACCGCTACCGCGCCCCGGCCCGTCGTGATCCGCAATTCGTCATCAGTGGTCCGCGCCTCGCCGGGCGGGGGGTCGCCGCGGTCCTCGACCACGCGGGCGCGGAACAGCTTGACCTCGTGCCCGTCCAGCTCGGTCCAGGCGCCGGGCTTGGGGTCGAGGCCGCGGATCACCCGGGCCACGCGCTCGGCGGGCTCGCCCCACGGGATCCGCGCCGTCTCACGGGTGAGCTTCGGGGCGTAGCTGGCGCGCGCGTGATCCTGAGGGCGCGCCTTGAGGCCGTCGGTCTCGAGCAACGCCAGGGCTTCGACGAGCGCCTGCGCGCCCATTTCGGAGAGATGCTCGGACAGCTCACCGCCCGTGACCTCCGGGTCGATGTGGTGCGGGATCTGATGCAGTATGGGACCCGAGTCGAGTCCGGCGTCCATCAGCATGATGGTGACGCCCGTCTTCTCGAGACCATTGAGGATGGCCCACTCGACGGGCGCCGCGCCGCGCAGCTCGGGGAGGAGCGAGGGATGCACGTTGATCATGCCGCGGCGCGGCAGCGCCAGCAGGTCCGGCTTGAGGATGTGCCCGTAGGCGACCACCACACCCACGTCGGGGGCCAGGGCGCGGACCCGCGCGACGAACTCGGTCTCGGTGGGCCGCGCCGGCTGGAGCACGGGCACATCCTCCGCCTCGGCGGCCAGCTTGACGGGCGACGGCACGGCGGTCGAGCGCGAGCGCCCCTGGGGTTTGTCGGGCTGCGTGACCACCGCGACGACGTCGAAGCCCTCGCCCAGCAGCGCCTCGAGGGACGGCACCGCGAACTCTGGCGTTCCGAAAAAGACGACGCGCACTAAAGCTCGCCCGCCGGCTCCGGCGTGACCTCCTTCAGGTAGCCCGACTGCCCTTTGCGGGCTTTCTTCCATTTGGCCAGCAGCAGGCCGCGCTTCACCGCGCTCAAGTGGTCGAGAAACAGCACGCCGTCGAGGTGATCGATCTCGTGCTGCACCGCCCGCGCCTTGAAGCCGGCCAGCTCGGTGCGGTAGGGCCTGCCGTCGCGGTCCAGCGCCTCGAGCGTCACTCTGAGGGCGCGCTCGACGTCGCCGTAGATATCGGGAATCGAGAGGCAACCTTCTTCGGCCGTCTCGTGCTCCTCCGATGCCGTGACGATCCGCGGATTGACGAGCACGAGGGGTGGCGGATCTTCGTCGCCGACATCCACCACCGCCACGCGGCGCGCGATGCCGACCTGATTGGCGGCGAGGCCCACCCCCTTCGCTGCCCGCATGGTGTCGAACAGGTCGTCCACCAGCTCGCGGATCGCGGGGTCGACGGTGGCGACGGGCGTCGCGCGCTGCCGCAGCACCGGCGAGCCGAGCAGGTGGAGCTTGCGGACCGTCACTGGGGCTTGGCTTCGATCGACCGGTTGAGGATGTTCGCGACGTTGGTGCGCATCACCACGACGCGCGACTCGCCGCTCTTTACGGTCACCTCGTCGTCCTTCAGGTGCACGACTTCGCCGATGAGGCCGCCCGAGGTGACGACCTTGTCGCCGCGCTGCAGCGAGGCGAGCAGCTGGCGGTGGCGCTCCTGCTGCTTGCGCTGCGGCCGGATCAGCATGACGTAGAAGATCGCGATGAGGGCGGCGATCTGAACCAGGAAAATGGTGAGCCCACCCGAGGCGTTCTGGCCCGAGGGGGCGAACAGCAGCGCGAGCATTGGGTGCGCGGTCATGCGGATCCCGATCGCAGGTAGCGGCGGCGCCAGGCCTCGGCCCACGGGCCGAAGGCGTTCCGCCGGATCGCGGCCCGCATGTCCTGCGCGAGCCGAATCAGGTAGCGGACGTTGTGCAGCGACAAGAGTCTCAGGCCCAGCAGCTCTTCCGCCACGAACAGATGGCGAAGATAACCCCGCGAGAACGTCGTGCACGTCTCGCAGTCGCACGAGTCGTCGAGCGGCCGCGGGTCCTCGCGGTGCTCGGCGTTGCGAATGTTCACCGGGCCGTCGGGCGTGAAGGCCGAGCCGTTGCGCCCGTTGCGCGTCGGCGCCACGCAGTCGAACAGATCCATCCCGCGCTCCACCGCCGCTACCAGGTCCTCGGGAAACCCCACGCCCATAAGATAACGCGGCAGGGCCGGGAGCTTCGGCTCGAGCCGCTCCAGCATGTCGTACATGACGGCCTTGGGCTCCCCGACGGAGAGGCCGCCGATGGCGAGCCCGGTCCAGCGACCCATGTCAGAGATTCGGCGGAGTCCTTCCGTGCGAAGCGCGAGGTGGGTCCCGCCTTGGAGGATGGGCCATAGCGTTTGGTTGCACGACGCCACGACGCCACGTAGCAAGGAATGCCCGGCCTCAACCGTGGAACCTGGCGTCGTGCCGTCCTGTGACGCCGTGAGTTCTGCATGCCGTTTCGCGCACCGCGCCAGCCATCTCAGCGTTCGCTCGAGGGCGTCCCTGGCGGTCGCTTCGTCCGCGCCCCCGGGCACCACGTGGTCGAACGCCATCGCGATGTCGGCGCCCAGGGTCCACTGGATTTCGGTGGCGCGCTCGGGCGTGAGCCGGCGGCGGCCGCCGTCCACGTGGCTCTGGAACTCGACACCGTCGTCGTCCACCCGCCGGAACCCTTCGAGCGAGAACACCTGGAACCCGCCCGAGTCGGTGAGCAGCGGCCGGTCCCAGCCCATGAAGCGGTGCAGCGCGCCGAGCTTGGCGACCACCTGCTCGCCCGGGCGCACGTGCAGGTGATAGGTGTTCGCGAGCACGAGCGTCGCGCCCGCGGCGCGGAGGTCGTTGGGCGACAGGGCGCGCACGGTGCCTTGCGTCCCGACCGGCATGAACATTGGCGTTTCGACGCGACCGTGCGGGAGGGTGAGGGAGCCCGCGCGGGCGGGGCCGGAGGTCGCCTCGATCCGGAATTCGAACATGGAGCCTAGTGCGGAATGCGGAGTGCGGAATGCGGAGTCGACGCCCGTCCTTCGATTCCGCACTCCACACTCCGCACCCCGCACTCAGACGACGAGCATCGCATCGCCGTAGCTGTAGAACCGATACCGTTGCTCAATGGCTTCGCCGTAAGCTCGCATGACGTTGTCATAGCCCCCGAACGCGCACACCAACATTAGCAGGGTCGAGCGTGGCAGGTGGAAGTTCGTGAGCAGCCGGTCCACCGCGCGGAACGCATACGGGGGGTGAATGAAGAGCCGCGTCTCCCCGGCGCCCGGACTGATGCGGCCGCCGGGGCCGGCGAGCGTCTCGAGCGTGCGCACGACCGTGGTGCCGACGGCCCAGACGCGCCCGCCGGCGTCCCGTCGCTGGTTGATGAGCGCGGCCGCGGCGTCGCTCACGCGGTACGGCTCGGCGTGCATCGCATGGCGCGCGAGGTCGTCGGTCTCGACCGGCTTGAACGTGCCCGGGCCGACGTGCAGGTCGACTTCGGAGAGCGCCACGCCCTTGGCGCGCAGCCGGTCCAGCAGGTCGCGCGTGAAGTGCAACCCCGCCGTGGGGGCGGCGACACTGCCGTCGTGCGCCGCGTACACGGTCTGGTAGCGCTCGCGATCCTCGGGGCGAGGTGCGCGGCGGATATACGGTGGGAGCGGCACCTCGCCGTACTGGGCGAGCGTGGCCGGCGCGTCGAGCGGGCCGACGAACCGCACCCGCCGCAATCCGCCTCCCAACGCCTCGACGATCTCCGCGCTCGAGTCCGGACCGAACGTCACGCGGCGTCCCGGTTTGAGCTTGCCGCCGGGGTGCCCCATTGCGAGCCACGTTCCGTCGGGTAGCTCCCGGACCAGCAGCAGCTCCGCGACGTTTCCCGTTTCCCGTTTCCCGTGCAATCGCGCGGGGATGACGCGCGACACGTTGATGACGAGCACATCCTCGGGCGCCACCAGATCGACGACGTCGACGAACCGGCCGTGGCGCACGGCGCCGCCGGCGCGATCGAGCACCAGGAGGCGACTCCCGCCCCGGTCGGGGAGCGGGTCTTGGGCGATGAGCGAGGGGGGGAGATCGTAATCGAAGTCGGAGGTGCGCATGGGAGAAACGCGGAACGCGGAAGTCGGAACGCGGAACAGGAGGTCGGTTAGCTGTTCCGCGTTCCGCGTTTCGCGTTCCGCGTTCAGCTGTCGAACATCGTCGGCTGTTCCGCGCTCCGTGGGGGCGTAAAGCCGAAGTGCTTGTACGCGCCCGCCGTGGCGCAGCGGCCGCGCGGGGTGCGGGCCAGGAATCCCTGCTGCATCAGGAACGGCTCGTACACTTCCTCGAGCGTCCCGGCGTCCTCCCCTACGGCGGCGGCGATGGTGGTGAGTCCCACCGGGCCGCCGTCGAACTGCTCGATGATCGTCTTGAGGATCCGCCCGTCCATGTCGTCGAGCCCGAACTCGTCCACATCCAGTCGTTGCAGCGCCTCGCCCGCGACCGGCGCCGTGATCTTGCCGGCGGCGCGCACCTGGGCATAGTCGCGCACCCGCTTCAGGAGCCGGTTGGCCACGCGCGGCGTGCCGCGACTGCGGCGGGCGATCTCGGCGATGCCCGCGACGTCCGCGGGAACGCCGAGGATGCCGGCCGAGCGCCCGATGATCTGCGCCAGGTCGTCGGGCGGATAGTAGGACAGGCGCTCCACCAGCCCGAAGCGCGCGCGCATGGGCGGCGTGAGCAGCCCGAAGCGGGTCGTGGCGCCGATCAGCGTGAACCGCTCGAGCGCCATGGGAATGGTCTGCGCGTGCGGGCCGTCGGCGATGCGCACGTCCACCCGGTAATCCTCCATGGCGGGGTAGAGGAACTCCTCGAGCGCCGGGCGCAGGCGGTGCACTTCGTCGATGAACAAGATGTCGTTCGGCTGGAGCGACGTGAGCAGGCCGACCAGGTCTCCCGGGCGCTCCAGCACCGGGCCCGACGTGGTGCGCACGTTCACGCCGAGCTCCTTCGCCATGAGCAGCGCGAGCGTCGTCTTGCCGAGGCCCGGGGGCCCGAAGAACAGGGTGTGATCGAGCGGTTCCCGGCGCTGCTTGGCGGCGTCGATGGCGATCTGGAGCGACTCCTTGACCTTCGCCTGGCCGACGAACTCGTCCAGCCCCGACGGCCTCAGCGCGGCGTCGGTGAGGCGCTCGTCGGGGAGGGCGTCGGGCGTGGTGACTTGGGTGCGGGAGGGCGTGCTCACGCCGCCTTATTCCCCACCGGCCGCGCCCGCCACCGCACCGGTCGGGCATCGGCTTCGAGCGCGTGCCGCGTGTGGCACGTGACGCACTCGTCCGTGGCGCGGGTGGCGCCGTCGGGCACGAGCATCCGGTTGGTCGAGCCGCAGCGCGTGCAGATCCATTCAGCCGTGCTGGCCATGGTCATCCCCGGGTGAGCAGGTGCAGGGCGCGCCGCACCAGTGTCTCCGTGTCCACGCCGCTCCCGCCGTCCGCCGCAAACGCCTGGCGCAGCGCACGGTCGGCCTCGACGGTCGGGTAGCCCAGCCGCTCGAGCGCGCGGAGCGCCGCCTCGGCCGCGCCGCCTCCGGGGACGGTCGGTCCCGCCGCTTCCTCAAACTCGCCGAGCTTGTCGGCCAGTTCAAGCGCCAGCCGCTCGGCCGTCTTCTTGCCGATCCCGCTCACCGAGGCGAGCAGCGCGATGTTGCGCTCCGTCACCGCCCGCGCCCCGCGCTCCACTCCCAGGGCGGACATCAAGGCCAGCGCGATCTTCGGCCCGACGCCGCTCACCCCGATGAGCCGCTGAAAAAAGCGGCGTCCGGCCTCGTCGTGGAACCCGTACAACGACCAGCCGTCCTCGCGCACCACCAGCTCGGTGGCGAGGCTGACCGTCTCGCCCACCGCGGGCAGACGCTCCATCACGCCCAGCGGCACCACGATCTCGTAGCCGACGCCGCCCGTGGTGTGGATCATCACGCGATCCGCCTGCTTGGCGGCGAGGCGCCCCACGACCTGCGCGATCACGTCCGCAGGATGTGGGTGAGCGCCACGGCCACGCCGTCCGCCGCGTCGGCGGGCTTGGGGGCTGCCGTGAGCCGCAACAGCCGGGCGACGAACCTGCCGACCTGCGCCTTCGGAGCCCCGCCCGCGCCCGTCACGGTCTTCTTCACGGTCGCGGGCGGATACTGCGCGATGGCGAGGCCCGCCTGCTCGGCGGCGAGGAGGATGACGCCGCGGGCGTGCCCCAGCACCAGGGTGGTATGGACGTTCTTCGAGTAGAAGGCGTTCTCCAGCGCCAGTGTGCCGGGGCGGTGCCGCGCGATCAGGCCGGTGATGTGCTCATGGAGCGCGCGTAACCGTTGGGGCAGGGGACTCCTGGCAGCGAAGCGGATCACTCCGCACTCGACCAGCCGGCCCATCCCCGAGCCGTTCCCGGTCTCGATCACGCCGTAGCCGGTGACCGAGGTGCCCGGGTCGACGCCCAGGACCTTCACGTCAGGCCGTCGCCGCCGCCAGCGCCTCGGCGTCGATGTCGAAGTTGGACGACACTTTGGCGACGTCGTCCATCTCTTCGAGCGCCTCGATCAGCGCGAGCAGCTGTTTCGCGTCCCTGCCGTCCACCCGCACGGCGCTCTTGGGAAGCATCGCGAGCTCGGCGGCCTGCACCGCGATTTTTTTCCCCTTGAGCTGCTCGCTGATCAGATGCAGCCGGCCCGCGGGCCCGGTGATGAGGAACGCGTCGCCCTCGCGCACCATGTCTTCCGCGCCGGCATCGAGGGCCGCCTCCATCACCGCATCCTCGTCGGCGCGCGTGGCGTCGACGAGCTCGCCGGTCCCCTTCTTGACGGCGCGCTCGATGTTGTCGAGCGGCATGTTCTCCGTCTTGGCCGCGTCGATGGCGGTGCGGAGCCGGGCGTTGCCCGCGGGATCGCCGCCGCCCTGCTTGGCGGCGATCGTGATTTCGCGGATCAGCTTGGTGAACAGTGCTCCCCGGCGCGCGTCGGTGACGGCCTTCTTCCGCTTGATTTGCTTCCACTTGCTGTGGCCGGCCATGGCTCTAACCTACAACGCTCACCGATCCGGGTCGAGCATGTCCTCGAACCGCATCCAGCGCCGGTAGAAGTACAGGTCCACGAACCCGGTCGGTCCGTTGCGATTCTTGAGCACGATGAGCTCCGTGGCGCCGTCCACGCCGTAGCCCGGGTTGTACATCTCCTCCCGGTACAGCCCGAGCACGAGATCGGCGTGCTGCTTGATGGCGCCCAGGTGTCCGAAGTCGTCGAGCGCGGGCCTCGCGTTGGGACGCTTGGCGTCGAACCTGGGCAGTTGCGACACGACGACGAGCGCCACCTGACGCTCGAGCGCCAGCGCTTTCAGCCGCTGCAGCACCAGCGCCAGGTCCTCGTCCTGCGTCGTTCGGGTCACGCCCGCGGGCGACGGCACGAGCTGCAGGTAGTCGACCATCACGAGGCCCAGCGCCGGCAGCGGCTCGAGCCGCCGGGCGACGGACTCGAAGTCCGGCGCCGCAAGGGGCAGGCTCGTGAGCGGAAGGTCGCGCAGCCGCACCGCCGCTCCGCCGATGCCGGCGCGCGTCTCGTCGTTGAGCTTCGCGCCGCGCAGCTCGTCCACCGCCACCCGCCCCTCGATCGCGAGCGCGCGCTCCATGAGCCGCTCCTCGTCCATCTCCCCCGAGAACAGGGCCACGCCGGTGCCACGTTGCGCCACGCGCAGCGCCAACCCCAGCGCGAGCGCCGACTTACCGGAGCCGATGTCGCCTCCCAGCACCACGAGGTCGCGGCGCCGCAGCCCGCCCCCCAGCAGCCGGTCGATCGACGGGAACCCGGTGGGAATCGTGTCGCTCGACACATCGCCCGGACGCTGCCGATCCACCCGCTCGACGAGGGACTCGGGCGAGTGGGCGGGTGAGGCGGAGGGGCGTTTCGGAAACCGACGGGTTGTCATGAAGGCCGCTCCTGTGCGTCTACGCGTCTCTGCGTCTGCGCCGTCTAGCCTCCTATAGATGTATGCGCGCCGCCCGGGCGGCAACGGCGATGGCGTCTCCCGCCTCCGGGCCGAGCACCTCGCGCGCCGGCGCGACCAGCTGGGAGAGGACCATGGCGGCGGCGGCGGGTGTGGCGGGCTCGAGGTGCTGGCGCGCCGCGGCGAGCGCCCGGCGTAACGGCCCCGCCAGGGCGAGGCTCGCGAGCCGGTCCTCGATGGCTTGGAGTCTGCGGCGGTGGTTCCGCCCCGTCACGGGGTGCGGGGGCAGCAGCGCCTCGGCGGAGCGCACGACCAGCCACAGCGCGAACAGCCCCTGCCGCGCCGGTCCGCGGACGGCGTCCGCCACGAGACCGATCAGGCGCTCTTCGGCGGGCGAGGTGGCGCGGATCACGCGACCAGGCGATTCACCGCGGCGGCCACGTCCGCGGGCGTGATGTCGGCGAGGCAGCGATGGTGGCCCAAGGGGCACACCGCGGTGCCCGTGGCCGAGCAGGGACGGCAGTCGAGTTCGCGCTCGAGCACCACCGCGGGCGCCACGTAGGGGAAGAACCCGAACTGCGCGACCGTAGGCCCGAACAGGGCGACGACCGGGGTGCCGACACCGGTCGCCATGTGCATGATGCCCGTATCCCCCGACACGACGACGCGGGCGCGCTGCAGCAAGGCGCCCGTCTCCTGGAGCGAGAACTCTCCGGCGGCGCTGGCCGCCGCGCCCCCCCCCGCGGCGACGAGGTGGCGGGCGAGGCCGCGGTCTTCGGGCCCGCCGACGACGACGCCCTGGTACCCGGTCGCGCGCAGGCGCTCGCCCAGGGCGACCCAGTGCGCGATGGGCCAGCGTTTGGTGGCGTGGGCGGCGCCGGGCCCGAGCGCGGCGAGCGGCGCGCCGGCGAGGCCGCGCTCGGCCAGCCACTGCGCCACCCGCGAGGTGGCGCCCGTGCCGAGGCAGAACTCGGGAGGACCGCCGTCGGGCCGGGCGTCGAGCCGGCGCGCGGCCTCGAAGTAGCGCTCGGCCACGGGCATGGGCCGGCCGTACGCGTCGAGCTTGGCGGAGATGAGCAGCGTGCGGGCCAGCTTGCGCTTGCGGTACCCGGACCAGCGGCAGCGTACCAGCAGGCGGAGCCCGGCGCTGCGGAGGCTGCCGTGCAGGTCGAGCCCATGCGTCGGCGCCAGGGCCCGCAGCCGCCGGGCCAGGTGGCGGAGCGGCTCGTCCGGCTCGAGCGCCACGACTTCCGCCACGTGGGGGTTGTCGGCGACCAGCGGCGCCATCGAGCGCTTCGTCACGTACACGAGCTTCGCCTCGGGGTGGCGGCGGGCGAGTGCGCGCACGAGCGGCGTGGTGAGCAGGATGTCGCCGATGGAGCTGAACCGGACGAGCAGGACGCACAGCACGCTGCCAAATAAGTCCTGCGTTGCCCGGGTTCGCCAGTCGCCATAGCTTAGGCCTATGCCGCGGCCGAAGACCATTCTGTGGGTGGACGACGAAGTGGAGGGGCTCGCCGCCCACCGCCGCTTTCTCGAGGCCCAGGGGTTCTCGATCGCGTCGGCGGCGCACGGCGACGACGCGCTCGCCCTGCTGCGACGCCAGTCCTACAGCATTGTACTCCTCGACGAACAGATGCCCGGGCGGCGTGGACTCGAGCTGATCGGCGAGATCCGGGCGATCGACGCCGGCGTGCCGGTGGTGATGGTCACCCAGAGCGAGGACGAAGGCACGCTGCGCGAGGCGATCGGCGTCGAGGTGGACGACTATCTGGTCAAGCCGGTCCAGCCGCGCCAGATACTGTCGGTCGTCACGCGCCTGCTCGAGGGCGACCGCATCCGCCAGCAGCGTCTGGCGCGCGACTTCGTCACCCGGTTCCGCGAGCTCGAAGGGCGCCGCGGCGCGACGCTGGCCTGGCGCGAATGGATCGAGTTGGTCGCCGAGCTGTCGCGCTGGGAAGTGCGGCTGGGGGCCGCCAACGAGCCCGGGCTATCGGAGGCGCTGCGCGCGCTGCAGCGCTCGCTCCGCAAGGACTTCGCCGAGTACGTGGCCCGCCAGTATCCTCGCTGGCTCGCCGCTCCGGAAGGCGACCGGCCGCCCCTCTCGGTGGACGTGGGAGCCGAGTTCCTGGTACCGGTGCTCAAGGCCGAGGGCCGCGCGCTGTTCGTCGTGATCGACTGCCTGCGGCTCGACCAGTGGGAGGTGCTGCGGGAGCTCGTGACGCCGCTGTTCGACGTCGAGGAGTCGCACTACTACAGCATCCTTCCGACCGCGACGCCGTTCGCGCGCAACGCGATCTTCTCGGGGATGTTTCCGATGGAGATCGCCGCCCGCCATCCTACGTGGTGGGGGCAGCCGTCCGACGAAGAGAGCCTCAACGCGCACGAGGGCGAGCTCCTGGCCGAGCAGCTGGCGGAGCTCATGGGACGGCCGGTCCCGGTGCGGTACGAGAAGTTGTTCGGCTCGGGCGAGGGCGAGCTGGTGCGCCGCCTCCCGGCGCACCTTGCCCAGGACGGCGTCACGGCCCTGGTGTTCAACTTCGTCGATCAGCTGACGCACGGGCGCTCCGAGAGCGCGATCCTGTACGAGGTGGCGCGGGACGAGGCCGCGCTGCGGAGCCTGACGCGCACCTGGTTCGAGCGCTCCCCCGTGCTCGCGGCGCTGCGCGAGGCCGAGCGGCGCGGCGTGACGGTGCTGCTCACCACCGACCACGGCTCGATCCATTGCGAGACGCCGGCCACGGTGTACGCAAAACGCGACGCCACGGCCAACCTGCGCTACAAGTTCGGCGAAGATCTGCGCAGTGAGGATCCGGAGGCCGCGATCGTCGCGACCTCGGACCGGTTCTTCGTCTATCCCACCAAGCTGCGCGAGTATCAGGCGCGCTATCGCGGATCGTTCCTGCACGGCGGCGTGACGCCGGAGGAAATGATCCTTCCCGTCGCTCTGCTCACGCCGCGCGGTCGCACGCGGCGGGCGGGTGGACCGGGGGGTGCGGGAGGGGGAGGGGCGCGCTGAGATGAGTCGCAGCACTCGGCTGCTGCAGTTGCTCCGTCCGTATACTTCCCTGTTCATCGTCAACCTCGCCGCCACCGTCGTCGCCTCGGTGCTCGACGGGGCCACCTTCGTGCTGCTCATCCCGTTTCTGCGCACTCTGTTCGGGCAGCAAGCGCTCCCCGCGACGGGCGGCTCGGTCGTCGAGCGGATGCTCGCGACGGCGGTCGGTCCGCTGCTGCAGGGGGGCGCTCCGGACGCGGCGTTGCGCAACGTCGTGCTGGTCCTGCTCGCCACGCTGGTCGTCAAGAACGCCCTGGCGTACAGCGCGGCGCTCACCAGCGTGGCCATCCAGGAGAACGTCGTGCGGGATCTGCGGGTGCGTCTTTTCGGGCACCTGCAGGCGCTCCCCCTGGTGTTCTTCCAGCGCACCCGCGGCGGCCAGCTCCTGGCCCGGGTGATCAACGACACGGACCAGGTCAAGTCGGCGATCACCGCCGCGCTCGCGTCGTTGCTGCAGAACGTCAGCCTCATCGTCGTCTACCTCGCGATCCTCATCGGCCTCTCGTGGCGCCTGACGCTCGTCGCGCTGGTGTGCGCGCCGCTCCTCGTGCTCATCGTGCGGCCGATGGTCGGGAAGGTGCGGCGCCGGTCGCGCGAGCAGGCGGACCAGCGCGGGGAGCTCACGAGTCTCGTGAGCGAGCTCGTGGGCTCGATCAAGCTGGTACGGGCGTACGTGGCGGAGCGGTTCGAGGCCGAGCGGTTTCGCGCGCTGGCGGACCGCTATCGCAAGGGGGTGCTGCGCGCGCAGCGGTATGCCATCCTCACGAGTCCGGTGAGCGAGGTGTTCGCCGGGGGGGTGATCGTCCTGATCTTCGCCGTTGGTACGCGGCTGGCGTTGGGACCGGCCGCCGTCCTGCGACCCGAGGTGTTGATCGCATTTCTCGCGGTGGCGCTGCGCCTCATGTCTCCCGTCAAGTCCGTGGCCAATTATCCCACGGCGATGGCCGGAGCGCTCGCGGCGGCCGACCGCGTGTTCGAGGTGCTCGACCTCGAGGCCGAAGAAGGGGACCGGCCGGGCGAGGTGCCCGCGCGCTTCGAGCGGTGCATCGAATACCGCGACGTCACGTTCTCCTACAACGGTGAAGCGCCGGTGCTGCATGGCGTCGACCTGGAAGTGCGGCGCGGCCAGGTGGCCGCGGTCGTGGGGCCGTCCGGGGCGGGGAAGACCACGCTGGTGGATCTGCTGCCGCGCTTCTACGAGCCGACGGGCGGCACGATCATGGTGGACGGCGTGCCGATCACGCGGTTCACGCGCTCGAGCCTGCGGTCGCTCATGGGCATCGTCTCCCAGGAGACGATTCTCCTGAACGACACGGTGTTCGCGAACATCGCCTACGGGCGGAGCGATTTCACGCTCGACCAGGTGCAGGCCGCGGCCCGCGCGGCCAACGCGGACGCCTTCGTCTCGCAGCTTCCCGAGGGCTACCACACGCTGCTGGGGGAGCGCGGCACGCGGCTCAGCGGGGGTGAACGCCAGCGGATCGCGATCGCGCGGGCCCTGCTGCGGGACCCGCCGATCCTGATTCTGGACGAGGCGACGAGCGCGCTGGACATGGAGTCCGAGCGCCTGGTACAGGAGGCGATCGACCGGCTGATGGCGCACCGCACGACGTTCGTCATCGCCCACCGGCTCGCCACCGTGCAGCACGCCGACGTGATCGTCGTGCTCGCCGACGGGCGCGTCGTCGAGCAGGGGACGCACGCCACCCTGTACGCGGCGGGCGGGTTGTATCGGCGGCTGCACGACATGCAGTTCCGCCCGTGACGTGATCTCCGGGTTCACTATCGTCCGGAACGCGGTGAAGCTCGACTATCCCATCGTTCCGGCCATCCGCTCGATTCTCGACATCTGTGACGAGGTGCTCGTCAACGTCGGCAAGTCGGACGACGACACGCGCGATCTCGTCGAGTCGATCGGCGACCCGCGAGTACGCATCCTCGACAGCGTGTGGGATCTGTCGCTTGGCGGCGGCATGCTCGCCTTCGAGACGAATCGGGTCATGGCGGCGTGCGCCGGAACCCCGTGAGCAGCTGCTACGCTGCGACGGCGAGCCACGCGTCGAAGGCTTGCTGGTCGATTACCTCCATTTCTATGGCGATTTCGACACCATTGCCACCAACCGCCAGTGGTACCGCCGCGAAGTGCGCGTCGTCCGGCTCGGGAGGGACATACGCTCGTACGAGGCTGCACAGGGCTTCCGCGTCGGACCGAAGTTCCGGCGCGTACGGGCACGGGCGACCGCGGCGCCGATGTTCCACTACGGCTGGTCGCGTTCTCCACGGTCGCTGGGCGCGCGACTCGCAGAGGACGAGGCAATCCATCACGAGATGCGAGACCGTCTCCGGGCGCGCCGGGCGCGCGGCTCCCTGGGGTGGACGCCGCTGTTACGGCCCTTCCGCGGCGCACATCCACGCGCTGCCCTCGAGTGGATCGCCGCACGTCGCAGCACGGCGGCGGGCGTCGGACCGCGTCGCATCAAGCTCGGGAACCTGCGCCACTATGTCTCGGATTGGATCGAACGCTTGACGGGTGTGCGGGTGTTCGAGTATCGGAACTACATCGAGGTGTGACGGGTGGCCCTGCTCAGGGGCGCTGGCTGGCCCGATGGCAAACGGCCCGTCTCGAGCAGGCCCCGGTACATCCGCAGGTATTCTTGCGTCATCACTAGGTGCGAGAAGTGCCGCTCCGCGTGCGCGCGGCAGGCGTAGGGGTCCCACTCGGCCAGGCGGCCGCGCAACGCCACCAGCTCGTCCAAGGTCGTTCCCAATCCACCAGTTTCGGGGGAGACCAGTTCGGGCAGCGACCCGCGGGGAGACCCGATGATCGGCGTGCCGCTGGCGAGCGCCTCGAGGATGTTCACCGGGCAGGGATCCTCCCAGCGCACGGGCATCCACAGGCAGCGTGCTCCCGCCAGCAGCTCGCGCTTCCTCGTGCCCCCGACTTCGCCCACGAACCTCACATAGCGCGAGAGACTGGGACGCCATCCGCCCGCGAGTACCAGACGCACCCGACACCGCTTCGCGGCCGCGATGGCCACCTGCCACCCTTTCACGCTGTGCAGTCGGGCCAGGAAGAGATCGTAGTCACCCTTCTGGGCGCGGAACTCGTACTCGTCGAGACGGACACCGTTGCGAACGAACCTGTCCGTTCCGTGACGCCGGGCGTGGTCCTGGCTGACGCAGATCGTGCGGTCATCGATGCGCTGCCCGCCGCTCAAGTTGCCGTGTAGCGTCCACACCCAGTCGACGCCCGCCGGAGGGTACGCCACCGAGCAATGGTAGTGCATGATGTCGACGCGTTCACTGACGTATCGACGCAGGTCGAACTCCGGGCAGCGCACCTGTTCCGGACGGACTTCGACGACCCGCACGCCCGGAATGCGACTCCCCGGCGGCGCGAGCAGGGTCACCTGGTGACCCAGCTCGACCAGGCCCTGACACAGCCACACCGCGATGCGCTCCGCGCCGCCGTACTTCGGAACGGGGAGCCGCACGTGGTGGAATTGAACGATATGCACGGCGCGTCACGCCGGTACGCAGGGCGGCGTGCGTTTGCCCGCCGGCAGCGCATCGGTCTCGAGCAGGTGGCGATACATGCGCAGGTACTCCCCCGCCATCACCATGTGCGTGAAGAACCGCTCCGCGTGCGCCCGGCAGACCGCGGGGTCGCGGGTGTGGATCCGTTCGGCGGCGGCAATGATCTCTTCCATCGTGTCGCACAGCGCACCCACGTCGGAGGAAATGAGCTCCGGCAGGGCGCCGCGCCGCGTGCCCAGCACCGGCGTGCCCGACAGCAGCGCCTCGACCGTGACGAGGCCGAACGGCTCGTCCCACTGCGCCGGGTTCCACAGGCAGCGCGCACGCGCCAGCAGGGCCGCCTTGGTGCTGCCGTCCACCTCGCCCACGTACTGCACGGATCCCGTAAAGCTGGGCCGCCAGCCGCCGGCCACGATCAAACGGTGTCCGCTGTGCTTCGCGGCCTCGACCGCCCAGTGATAGCCCTTGGTGCTGTGCAGTTTCCCGAGGAACAGGTCGTATTGCGACGCGCGCTTGGGGAAGCGGCGGAAGACATAGTCCGCGGGATCGAGCCCGTTGTACACGAACGTCTCGCTCTTGTGGCGGCGCGCGTGGTCGTGGGAGAGAAAGATGCTGTTGGGGAAGGGAGCGACGCCCGCCTTCAAGTTGCCGTGCACCGTCTGGACGAGCGGCGGCGAGGCGGGCGGGTGGCGCAGCGGGAAGTGCACGTGCACCAGGTCGGCGTCGCGCGGGACGTACGGCGCGAGCGCGGCGCCGTCGCCGAACTTGCGGGGCGGCACCGCCACGACCGTCGCCTCCGGGACACGTGTGCCGGGGGGCGCGAGCAGCGTGACGCGCGTGCCGAGCGCCGCGAGCCCGCGCACCAGCGCCATGATCACACGTTGCGGACCGCCGTAACCCTTCGCCGGCAGCGGCTGATGGGAGGCGACCGCGATGTGCATGGGCGAAATAGTATAACTACCTTTGACGCATGCCAGGCCGGCCGCTCACGATCCTGCAGCTGACGCATCAGGGCGGCGGCTCCGGCTCGACCGTGGCGATCGCGAACTTGAGCCGGCTGCTCGCGCGCCGGGGGCATCGCGTCCTGATCGGCTGCCGGCCCGGCACGATGCTCGCGGAGCTCGCGCGCGACGCCGGACTCCAGCTCGTGCCGCTCGATTTCCGCCGCCTCGGGCCCCTGGCCGCCGCGCTCGGCGAGGTGATCGTGCGGGAGGGTGTGGACGTGGCGAACAGCAACGCCACGCGCGACCGCCGCGCCCTCACTTGGCTGCGGTGGCGAGGACGACTGCCGATCCCCTTCGTCGTGACGCGCCACACCATGCCCCTCACCTCGCCCGCGGAGCTGATTGCCGTGGGGCTCTCGGCCGATCGCACCATCGCCGTTAGCCCCGCGGTGGCGCTGGGGTTGCGCCGGCGCCTGCACCCGCGCGGGCGCCTCCGCGTCGTGCCGAACGGCATCGACTGCGAGCGAGTCGACGCGCCACCATCGGGCGCGGACCTCGCCGCCGCGCGCGCCGCTCTGGGCGACCCGGACGGTCGGCCGGTGGTGCTCGTGCTGGCACGCCGCAAGGACCAGCACATCCTGCTGCAGGGCCTCGCTTCGTTGCAGCGCGCGGTCCTGGTCGCGTGCGTGGGCATCGAGGGCGATGCCGAGCTGCGGGCGATCGAGCGTCAGGTGCCGCCGCGGCATCGCGTCGTGTACGTGCCCTTCGTCGACCGGCCCCTCGCCTTCGCCCGCCTCGCGGACGTGTCCGCCCTGCCGTCGCGCATCGAGGGGCTCTCCATCGCACTGCTCGAGACGATGGCCCTGGGACTCCCGGCCGTGGCGTCGCGCGCCGGGGGCAATCCCGACGTCATCACGTCGGGAGAGACCGGCGTGCTGGTGCCCCCGCTCGATCCCGTGGCCTGGGCGGGCGCGCTCGAGCGCGTGCTGGGCGATCGGGTGTACGCGCAGCAGATCGCGCGGGCGGGCCGTGATCTGGTCCGGCGCGAGTTCACGCTGGAGCGCGCCGCCGAGCGGACCGAGACGGTGTACCGCGAGGCCTTGGAGCGACGGCGCGGTTGAGCCCGACGCTCCTCCTCGCCCTCAACTTCCCCCCGTTCGGCGGCGGCATCGCGCGC
>WNFW01000243.1_pt1 | contig 33837 bp, 31 predicted proteins | sample 5400131 | NCBI WGS metagenome assembly WNFW01 (sample SAMN13153362, study PRJNA577476) | soil metagenome | isolation source: 20 cm soil or saprolite under grassland replicate 1 | place: USA:California | collected 2016-06-15 | reverse complement strand
CCAACAAATCACCAAGCAGTTCATGGTCCGGTGTCTCCGCGGTCGAGGCCCGTTCGAGACGCACATCGGAGACAATCGAAGGAATCCGGCAGCGCTGGAGAAGTCTTTCTTCCGGCTGGGAACTTGCTAGGGCCGCTTCGACAATTTCCACGGTTGCGGCGGCGACATTGTCTTCCGGACGCAAGGCGATGACGGTACCGCTGCCGTGAAGAACATTTCGAATGAGCTGGAAAGCAGCGGCGCGCATCAGGCTGTTGGGATCGATGCGAAGGGCCACGTTGTAAACGGTCTCTCCGCGATGCACGGCTTCTGAAATCATGAGCTGTTCGTATTCGGTCCAGGCAAATTGCGCCGGCAATTGAGGCAGCACCGGGCCGACAGTCTTCGGGGAAGCAGGCTCATCCAGCAATTTCCGAATCATGGCGTGGAGCGCTTCGACAGCGGGCGGCTCGGTCTTCCGTTGATAAGCGGTGAGCATCGCGCCAAAACTATCCGCGGCGGTAAGGACCAGCTCCGCGAAGTCCGCGCCACGGGCATGGGCAATCTGCGGAGTGAGCACATCCTCGAGCTCATGGGCGAACTCGCTCAGTTTGTGAAATCCACAAGCCGCGGAATCGCCCTTCAAGGTATGCACGGCGCGACGGACACGACGGATCACTTCCTCGTCAGCGGGGCGCGACTCGAGTTCGAGTCCAGCCTCGTTGAGCGATTGAAGCAGTTCGTTGGCGCTCTCAAAGAAGAGAGCGCGCAACTCGCCACCGCGATCCTCGGGAAGACGACTCACGCATGGACCTCGTTGCGCTGGTAAGCGGTGCCGTTGTTTTCATGAACCATGCGGAATTTCTGACTCAGGCCGAACAAACTTTCAGCGTGCCCAACGAAGAGATATCCAGCAGGATTCAAGCAATGCCAAAACTTTTCAACTAAGCGCTTTTGTTCGGCTTCGTCGAAATAGATCATCACGTTGCGGCAGAGGATAATGTCGTTGCGGCGGGGCAAGAATTCCGTTTTCAAATTGTGAAAGTCGAACTGCACGAGTTCTTTCAACTGCGGCTTGACCTTGTACTTGTCACCGGCTTTTTCGAAATAGCGGAGCCGGCAGGTGTAATCGACAGGTTCCATCTGCTGCTCGGTATAGAGGCCTTCCTGACCCACGCGCAAACTGGCATAGCTGATGTCCGAGGCAACGATTTCCACTTTCCATGGCGGGGGAATGAGCGGCTTCGGCGAAGGCATTTCGAACGGGAGCGGATTCCGCAGGTAGTAATAAGCGAGCGCATCGCAGATCAAAATGGCGACGGTGTAGGGCTCCTGGCCGGCGGAGCAACCCGCGCTCCAGACCCGGAGGGTGTAATCGCGGCGCTCCTGCTTGCGGCGGAGAATCTCCTCGAGAACGGATTTTTGAAGGAGATCGAGTTGCGGGCGATTGCGAAAGAAACTTGTTTCGTTGACGGTTAGATTCTCAAGCAGGAGGGCCAGTTCGGCTCGCCCTTCCCTGCTCGTAAGCAAGCGGTAATACGCATAGAAAGAGTCGAGCTGGCAGGCCTTCAGACGACGCTGCAAGCGATCTTTCAGGAAGTGCGAGCGGCGCTCGTCGAAAAACATGCCGCATTCCTGATAGACAAGTGTCTGGAGGAGCTTCAGCTCTGCTTCGGTGAGTTGGATCTGGGCAGTAATCGTTCCCATTGTATTTTGGTGAAGCGGACCCGCAGTTCGGCGGTCTTAGATACAAGCCGGAAAAAGCATTACCTTGCGGTAGCGACGGGTTCCGCGGCCTCCTCGAGTCGTTTGTACTCCGGGCGATGCAGGAGTTTGGAGATGTCCAACAGAATAACGAGACGTCCCTTCAGTTTGCCGACACCGGTGACATAACCGGATTCGCCTTCCGCAAAGACATTGCCCGGGGCTTCGATCTCGGAGGGAGGAATCTTCAGCACTTCCGAAGCCGCGTTCACGATAAGGCCGATCAACTTGTTGTCCAGCTCCACGACGAGAATGCGGTTCTTCTTATCGGGATGAATCTCGGTCTGGCCGAATCGTTTGCGGAGGTCCATCACCGGAATGATTTTCCCGCGCAAATTGATCACCCCCTCGATCAGCTCGGGAGCGCTCGGAACCGAGGTAATCTCCGGAACGCGCACAATTTCGCGCACGGCAGCGATACGAACGCCGTACGTTTCATTGCCGATACGAAAGCCGACGACTTGAAGATCTTTTTCCATCGAGAGGTCTCCGGCCCTCTAGGAACGCGCCATTCCGGCGTATTCAAGGTCTTGCGAGCGGTCCGACTCCGCGCCACGCCGCTTGTTGTACGATTCCCCGCGACGCGGACGCTGCTGGTTGGCGCGGTCGAGAACGAAGCGGTCCATGCTGTCGAGTAAGTTGCGGGAGAGCTTCAGCATCTGCTCGGCGGCCGCGGAAAGCTCCGTGGAACTCGAGGCAGACTGCTGAACTAATTCGCGCATCTTGTCCATGGCGCGGACAACGGCTTGTGCGCCGGAAGCCTGTTCTTCGACGGCAGAATTGATTTCCTGGGTAATTTCGGTGAGGCGGCTGGTGGCTTTGGCGATCTGTGCAGAACCAACGGATTGTTCGTTGGTGGCGGCGCCGATCTCCTGAGAGAACTTATAGACTTCGGTGACCACGTTGGAAATCTTGTGCAGGGCGGCACCGAGATCGTTTCCGAGGGTCAAGCCTTCCTCGACGATGCGCGTGCTGCGCTCCATGTTTTCGACGGCCTGGCGGGCCTCGCGCTGAATGCTCTGGATGAGGTCGGCGATTTCCTTTGTGGATTGGGTGGACTTCTCGGCGAGTTTGCGAACTTCATCGGCAACCACGGCGAAGCCAAGACCGTGCTCACCGGCGCGAGCCGCTTCGATGGCGGCGTTGAGAGCAAGCAAGTTGGTTTGTTCGGCGAGGTCGTCGATGACTTCGATGATTTTGCCGATGTCGTCGGCGCGATGGCCGAGGATATTGATGATTTCGGCGGACGACTGGATAGCCTGGTTGGTGCGGTTGAGGCCGTCGGTGGCCTTCTCCATGGTCTGGATGCCGGTGACGACTTCCTCGCGAGAGCGGTTGGCGATATCGAGCAAGACCTTGGCGGTATCGGCGACGCGCTGAATGGAAGTGACCATTTGGTCTATGGACGCGGAGGTTTCCGCGACGCTGGAAGCCTGCACTTGCGTGTTCTTCACGACGTTCTGCACGTTGATGCTCATCTCGTGCATGGTGCTGGTGACTTCTTCAATGGCGGAAGATGCTTGGATGCTGACCTTGGCGGACTCATCCGCGGCGCCAGCGACTTGAGTGGAACCAGCCGAAACCTGGCCGGCTGACTCGCGCGTGGTGCGAACAAGCTCCTGCAAGCCGTGGGACATGCGAAGGAAGGCATTGCCGAGGGTGTCGCGCTTGGAGCGCGGCACGACTTCCACGGTCAGGTCGCCTTCGGCGACGGCCATGGAGACGCTGGCCATTTCCTTCAGATAGGCAACCATGTTGTTGAAGGTAGTGGCCAGAGCACCGATTTCGTCGTTGCGGTGAATATCAATGTTCTGATCAAGATCGCCAGAGTCGCCAATTTCGCGCGCGACCGTGATGAGGTGAGTCAAAGGTTCCGTGATGGACCTGGCGGTATACAGAGCGATGAAGCCGCCGGCGAGGAGAGCCAGAAGGGTTCCGCCAGTGGTAACCCAGGTGCTGAAGGTGCTCATGCGGCCGGCGGACTTGGTGGTTTCCTCGAGGAACTTGCTGATATCCGCATTGCTCTGATCGAGAACGATCGACGATTTCGTGAGCCAGGAGGAGGGATCTTTTTGCAAGTAAAAAATCTGCAGGTCGGAGACGGTAGCATCTCCGGAATCGACTTGATGGCGCTTGGCGATCAGCGGCTTTGCAAAGTTGTCGGCCCAGCTGGATTCCGTACTCTCAACCTGGATGAGGGCGGTGCGAACGGCTTCACTGGAGGCTTGCGATTCTCCGCGCTTGATCTGGTCGACGATATCCATCAAACCCTTGGTCACTTTCTCTTCATCGCGGGGATCGCCGCTGAGGAGGAAATTATTCATGTTCAGGCGGTTCAACATGATCTGGTAGCGCACGGATTCGACGGTGCGAACGCTTTCGAGGGCCGCGCTGGCGTCGGCGCGCGCCGATCTTTCCTTGAATCCAGCGATGATATTCACGACGAACAACACCAACAGGATGGCCAGGATCAGGCCGAAACCCGCATAAAGTTTTTTTCCGATGGTCATTGCGAAATGCCTCCGCTCACCTCAGCAGGGCAGCGTGGAAATCGCCGCATCTGCCGGAACAACCGTTCCTCAACTGTTTCCTCTAATTGGCATGAAACTCAAATTCAACAACTTGGGTGGTCTCTTCCGGCGCATGCACAAACTTCCATTCCTTCGCGGCGTCCTGGCAAGCCTGAACGAGCAAGGGGTGTCCCCCGACGACCCGGGTGCTTTTCACACGTCCCTCGGGCGTGATGACCACTTCGATTTTGACTTTCCCGACAACGTTCATTCGTTTTGCGAGGTCCGGATACAAAGGCGCCGTCTTGGTCTTGACCTTGCGCTTGGATTCATCCGTCGAACTAGACTGTGCAAATCCAGAGGCGCAAGAAAAAACGAGCGCCGCAGTTGTGGCCGCAGCCAACTTTATCCACCTGCCGGTTCTCATCGACACTACTCCTCAATGGATTGGAAGATGCCCCGCATAAGAGAAGGCACGTCGGATGCCATGGCCTAGACGCATGGGAGTCATCGAATGGAAACTGCTCGGGCACCGCTAAGTAACAGAAGAACAGTAAGTTATGGAAGATTTAGAACATGAGGGCGACTGGGCATCGGAGTACTATTTGTCTCAGACGGACGGGACTCGGCAAGCTGAGGTCTCAGGCTGAGACGCAGAAAGAATAGCGAGCGACGCCACTATAGGCAATTTCGCTACATGGCACGGCCCGGCGATTGACTCACATTGAGACTCCCCGGTAGGGTTGGAGTGCGCAGCGCCTCGCAACTTGAGACGCATGACGCATCCTCCTGGTCGATGCCCAGAATAAAGCCAACACCGTCCGATCATCCCACGCGCCACCGCGGAAGGGCGGAGCCGCACCTGGCGATGTCGAGACACGCCGAGGAATTAATGGAACTCGCGGTGGAGGCGGCGCAGTCGCGAGATCTGCCGGATTTTCTGGAACAGTTTGCGTTGCGTTCGGCGCGAATGCTGGATGCCAGCTGGGGAGGCGTGGCCGTTTACCGCGGACGCGAAACGGAACTTCACGCCATGCCGGGAAGCCGCGGAGCCACAACGGAAGCCAGTGCAGACTGGCTCGTTTCGTGCGCGCGGGCAAGCCAGAACGATGTGGAGACTCGAGCGATCCCCAAGGAGATTGCCGCGGGCATGCCCTTTCCTGAAGTGCCGGGAACAATTGTGTTTGTAAGGATCGCGGCGAGCGACAATGAAAGGCTGGGAACACTCTGCCTAATCCGGAACCGAAAGACGCTGGGCGCGAATGAGAAACGATTGCTGCATGCGCTGGCGAGTCATGCGGCGCTTTCGCTGGAGAATTTCCGGCGATTCTCGCAACTGGAGAGGTCCAAACGGCAATGGGTGGAAGACATCGACGCGATCAGCGATTACATCGTGGTGCACGACCGCGCGTGGAAAATCGTTCGAACGAACCGCTCACTTGCGTCCCACCTTGGCGTGCCGCCAGTGGCCCTGGTAGGCGGGGCCATGAGCAGTCTGAGGCAGATCGCGGAGACAGGAAGCGATCTTCCCTGCCCGTTTTGCCGGGATACGCAGCGATCGAAGGAAGAGTACGTGGCCGCATCGGTGGAGCGCATTTTTCTCGTTTCCACCTCTCGAACGCCGGGCGTTTCCGACGACGATACGCGGACCATTCATGTTCTGAAGGACATTACCGACCGGCGGGAAGCGGAACGGCGGTATCGCGAGCTGTTTGACAGCATCCAGGAAGGATTGTTTTTCGCCACGCCGGACGGGAGATTCCTGGACGTGAATGACGCGATGGTGCGCATGCTGGGATACGCGTCGCGGGAGGAATTGCTGCGCGCGGACGTGAGCCCGCATCTGTATCCCGTGCCGGAAGCGCGTGAGAAATTCCTGCGGGCCCTTTCCGAGAGAGGGGTCTTGCGCAATTACGAAGAGACCCTGAGGCGCAAGGATGGAACGCTGCTGCACACGCTGCAAAATATCACCGCCGTGCGCGATGCCCGAGGGCGCATCGCGCAAATTCGCGGGCTGATGCTGGACGTTACGGAACAGAAGACTTTTCAATCGCAACTGCAGCGGGAACGCGATTTTAACCAGAAGATCCTGAATACAACGCAGAGCATGATTCTGGTGCTGGATACGGCCGGGCTGATTAGCTACGCCAACCGGCGGTGCTACGAAATTGGCTACCAGGAAGGCGAATTGATCGGACACCGGCTGGTGGACTGGGTGGAGGCTTCGCACCGGGAAGACTTCGACGCGGCGCTGGAAACAACGGCGAACGGACAGCAAGTGGAAAACCTGGAGCTGCGGGTGCGGCGGAGCGACGGGTCGATGGGGCATTTTTCGATCAGCCTTAGCCCCATGAGAGACGAACAAAATGCGGTGAACAGCGTGGTGGTAGTGATGACGGACATCACGGACGCGGCGTTGCTGCAAGCAAAGCTGGCCCACAGCGAAAAAATGGCCACGATTGGGCGGCTGGTTTCCGGGGTGGCACATGAAGTCAATAACCCGCTTGCGGCGATCTTGGGGTTCACGGATCTTCTGCTGGAGAATCCCGAGGTGCCAGGATCGGCGCGGGAAGATTTGCAGATCATCCTGCAGGAGACCCAGCGAACGAAAGATATCGTGCAGGATTTGCTGAGTTTCGCGCGGCAGAGACCGGTGCAGCGAGAGCTCGTGCAGGTAAACAGCATTTTGCGACAGACCATCAAGCTGCGGAGTTATGATTTCGCCAGCCATGGCGTCGAGGTGGTGGAAGATTTTGAAGAGACGCTGGCAGCGGCACTGGGCGACTCACAGCAACTGCAGCAAGTCTTTCTGAATATTCTGAACAATGCATACGATGCGGTGCAGGATGCGGGGCAGCGCGGCCACATCAGAATTCACACGAGGCGGCAGGCTGAGCTGATCGAAGTGGCGATCAGCGACAATGGAACGGGGATTATCGATTCACAGCGAATTTTTGATCCTTTTTATACGACCAAGCAGGCGGGCAAAGGCACGGGGCTCGGACTGAGCATTTGTTACGGGATCGTGCGGGCGCATGGCGGAGAAATTCAATGCTGGAACAATGAAGGTGGAGCGGGAAGCACTTTTGTGGTGCGCATTCCAGTGGCGACGGAAGCCGCGCTGGCCGCCGCAGCCACGAAAGAAGCAGGACGATGAACGCGCAAAAGGTGTCGTGGACGGGCGGGCCGATCCTGCTGATCGAAGACGAGCCGTCGGTAATCGCCTTTCTGCGCGCGGCGCTGGAGCGCAAGGGATACGCCGTGGTGAATGCTTCGTCGGGAGCGGAAGGATTGCAGCGGCTTTCGAATGGACGGTACGCCGGCGTGATTTCCGACATTCGAATGCCGGGAGCGGTGAATGGGGCGGAAGTGCACGGGTGGATTCAGAAGAACTGCCCGGAACTAAAGAGGCGAATCATTCTCATCAGCGGTGACACGGCAAACAGCGATACGCAGGCGTTCCTGGCGCAAAGCGGGACACCGTGCATCGAAAAGCCTTTTCGGGTACAACAACTGATATCAATGGTGGAAAAGACATTCGGTAAACCATGAGCGACGAGATGAAGACACGATTACTGGTGGTAGATGACGAACAGAGCATCCGCCGCCTGTGCATGACGATCGGAAACACGCTGGGATATGCCTGCACTGAGGCGGAAAGCGGGGAGGCAGCGCTGGCGCGACTGGATTCCGACACTCCGGATCTACTACTCACCGACCTGAAACTACCTAACATGTCCGGGGTCGAGTTGCTGAAGCAGACGAGAGTGCTCCTCCCCCATACCGAAGTCGCGATCATGACCGGCCACGGCTCGATTGAATCAGCAGTGGATGCGATGAAACTGGGGGCCTACGACTACATCGAAAAGCCGTTTCGCGTGGAAAAGATGCGGCTGCTGCTGCAGCGCATGGCTGAAAAGGTGCGACTTGTCTCGGAAAATGAGTTCTTGCGCGAGCGGGTGACAACGGAAGAAAACCTCGACGGTATCATCGGCAGTTCCGCGAATATCCAAGACGTCCTGCGCATGATTTCCCGGCTGAAAGATACACGGACGCCGGTACTGATCTCCGGCGAAAGCGGCACGGGAAAGGAGCTGGCGGCCCGTGCGATTCACTTCCGCGGGGCCATGGCAAAAACGCCTTTCGTAGCAGTCGATTGCGGCTCGCTGGTGCCGACACTCATGGAGAGCGAACTCTTCGGATACGAACGAGGCGCGTTTACGGGGGCGACGAAATCGAAGGCCGGGCTCTTCCAGGCCGCGGATGGGGGAACGATCTTCCTGGACGAGATTGGGGAGCTGCCCCTGGAAATGCAGGCGAAATTACTGCGCGTGTTGCAGGAAAAAGAAGTGCGGCCGGTGGGCAGCAACGAGAAGATAAGCGTCGATGTTCGCGTGATCGCGGCGACGAATCGCGATCTGGAGGCCTCTTATCGCGCCGGAACATTCCGAAAGGACCTGTATTTTCGATTGAACGTGGTGACCGTGCACCTCCCTCCCCTGAGGGAGCGCCGGTCGGACATTCCGGTCCTGGTTCATCATTTCCTGGATCGCTACGCCAAAGGCTCGCAGATTCAGGTCACCGCTGCGGCGATGAAGAGCCTGCTGCACTATGACTGGCCGGGGAACGTCCGCGAGCTGGAGAATTGCATCGCGCGTGCGGTGACCCTCGGTGACGGGAAAATCATTGATGTCGCCGATCTGCCGCCCGCCATTCGGAGCGAGCAGGCAGACTCGGGGATCGTGACGTCTCAAGACGGCACCACACTGTCTACCACGGCGTTGGCGGACATGGAACGAATGACGATTCTGCGTGTATTTGAACAGGCGAATGGCGACAAAGCCCTGGCAGGAAAGATGCTGGGGATCAGCCGCGCGACGCTGTACCGCAAACTGAAGCGTTACAACATTGCGTTAAAGGCGGGTTCGACAGGAAGTGGGGCTGACCCGCAGGCGGCGCCCCAGTAGCCAGGAGAAACGTCTCAAGCCAAATGCTCCGGGAATTCATGACCCGCCAGGCAGTGAGACGAAAACGTTTCACGGTGAGACAGGTGAGTCAACAAAACGCTCCGAGAAAATCTTAAGCCTCACCATTTCTGCAACTTGCAACAGCCGCAGCTTTCCAGCCCTTTGGCGTCCAGCGTGCATCTCTGTCATCGGAAGTCTGCGTCTCTTGCGGCGAGTAGTGTGTCTTGCCACCAGGGAGCGATTGGATTCTGACCGGTAGGGCGAGAGGCGATGTGGGAAAATCCGACGGCTTGGAAGGCACCGCGAACGAGCAAGACTGCGCAGAGCGGTTGGCGAGATTCTTTCCGCAGGCAAGACCCGTTCGAATTCCAGTGCACGTGACCGCGTCGCGCGGAGGCAGGACCAGTCTTCGCGAGGCTGCCATCGTGGAATTTGGCGGCCCGGAGCACGCTATTTTTCTTTCCAACTTGCCGCTGGAGTTCGACGACCGCGTGCGGATCGAGGCAACCGGAGAAGGACAGCCGGCGGAGGCAAATGTCGTCGGCGTGCAGTATCACGAAGGACGCAAAGCGGTGGCCGTCCGATTCTTACATGGCCCCTGCGACTGGGTGGTGACCGAGCCTTGAACAAAACGATGACGACGCTGAATATCCCCGCTCCAGGTAAATCGGAAGGCCCGCGGCAGGCGCAATGGAAGGAAGCGCGCTCGGTGTTCCCGATCTATCTGGCGCTCGCGAAACAACTGGAGTTCGAAATTCCCTTTCCGCAAGCGCAGCGGAACCTCCCTGAGATAGCGGATCTGGAAATCTTCAGCCAAGTGCACGAATGGCTGGATTCGATGGACCAGCGCGTGATGGTGCATCAACTCCGTCATCTTCTGCAGATGACGACGCTGAACGCCAGCGAAGCGGGACTGCGCGCGCTGATTCAGCGTCATCTGCGCAAGACAACGAAAAGCAATTTCGATCGAGACAAGATCGACTTCCTGCTCGTACAGTACTTTGCGCTCTGCGCGCCCGCAAAGATTTATCACAAACAGATTGCACCGGCGGATGTCGCGCAGGTCATCCAACCAGTGCTCGGAGATGTGGATCCGGACCCGCTCGCGTGGTGTGCGCCGCTGGAGCAAATGATCGATGCGCTACGGGGCTTCCGCAGCCTGAGAGAGATCCTGAAGACGAATTTCATCGAGCAGGGCCGCAACGTGAAGGAAACGGCCGGCGCGATGTTCTACGATCCCGCGGCGCTGGTGGCTTTCATCCGGTTTAATTTTCTAATGCGCCGGACGTTGATCGAGTTGATGCACGCAGACTTGATCGCCATCCGCGCCGGACTCGGCCAACTGCAATCCGCAGGTGCACGCATCATCGACTGCCACCATTTCGGACTGTCGGCCACCGAACCACTTCCAAAAATTTGTGCGATGGCCGACGAGTGGAAACAGCCCTTCCAAAAAAGCTACACGGAACGGTCGGTCAGCCAGGCCTTCGAAGAGCTACTCGGGCTGCGCACGGACGTGGAGCAGGCGATCGAGAAGGCACTTATAAAATCGGGCGAAAGCTCTCCTCAACCGACAGCAGTGGAGCTAGGAAAGCCTCTCCCGGCGGCGACCAAGCCCGCGGCGGAACCCACGGCTTCCACTGCCAACGCGAAAGCGAAGGAGCGTCCTCGGACACCTGCGACGGAGGAGGCGGATGCCATTGTGGTGCTGGATTTTGAAAACTGCATGGAGCAAGTCTGGGAGCAACTGATCGCCACACCGCCTTCGCGTGGAAGGTCGATGACCACCGTCAAGATCGGGGGAGCGCGAATTCTGATGTCGTCATGGGAAGTAACGGCGTTCGTCAGCGAAGACGGGCCGTCCGCGGAGGATTTGCGGCGGGCCGTTGTGGCCCGGGCGCTGGTCAATGCGGCAACGGAATCCGCCAAGGAAACGGGGAATGCCACGTCGCTCGACCGAGCGATGAACATTGCGCGCGTGGAAGTCACTCGATTGCAAGAGCGCGTGGATATGGCCAAGCGAGCGAAGGATACGGAAGCGGCGGTAAACCTCGGGATCAGTACGAAACGTCTGCTCTCGGCGCTGGACGAAGCAGAAAAACTGTAACCGATGGCGAACTGCTCCGGCTAGGCCGGCCGGAAAATTCAGGGAGCGAGTTTTCATTGCGACACGCCAACGTAGTCATTCTCACCGACGAAACCGAATTTGCCCAGCTGCTGACGGCCTGCTGGCAGGCCGAACGCCAGGCCCCGAACATCACTGTCCTCAATAGCGATTCGTGGCGTGAACAAGCTGCACCAACTCACGACCTGGTCGTGGTGGGGCCAGTGCGCGATGGAAAAATTACCAGCGTGCTGCGCTCTCTCGATCCGGCAACCGCGGTCATCCTTTGCGCTCCGGCAGATTCCCGGGAATTCGGGCAGTTGCGCACCAAGTATCCAAGACTGGTGCATATCCCGCTTCGCGAAGACTGGGCGCAAACGCTTTTGCTGGTGGCCGGCGAATCGCTGCGCCGAGCGAAAGCTTTGCAGACCGCACGGCAAGCGGAGCAGAACGCCGCCAGAAACGAGAACCACGCCACACTCGGGCGCTATATGCTGGACATGAAGCACAGCGTGAACAACGCGCTGACCTCCATGCTGGGAAATGCCGAATTGCTGCTGCTGGAGCCCGGACAGCTTTCCTCCCAGTCGCTGGCACAGATTAAGACCATGCACAGCATGGCGCTGCGAATCAACGAGGTGATGCAGCGTTTCTCATCGCTTGCAAGCGAGATGCGGGAAGCTGAGAATGCATCTCAAGCTGAGACAGAAGAGACGACAATGCCAACTTCGCGCCGTCGCTGAGTTCCTCCGACATCGCTGCAACCTGCTCATTTATAGATATTTAGCGTGAAATGACACCGGAGCACGCGGAATGCAAAAGCTGGCTGCCGACGTGCACCTTTGCTCTGTGGACAAGTATGGAGAAACGACGGCTGTGCATAAAAAAGTTCTAATCGTTGATGACTCCCCCGCTGAGGTCAGACTGATCGAAGGCTTGCTGGAAAAGGAAGGCTATTGGCCGATTGCGTTGCATGACCCCAGGCGCGTCGAGGAAACCATTACGAACGAGCGGCCCAGCGTGATTCTGCTCGATGTGGTGATGCCGGACCGAAACGGGTTTCAGATTTGCCGCGATCTCAAAGGGAACGCGGAGTTCAACATGATTCCGGTGATCCTGGTGACCTCGAAAGATACGGCGAGCGACAAGTATTGGGGCCAGCAGCAAGGCGCGGATGGATACGTCACGAAGCCCTTCACCCGGGAAGATCTGCTACGCGCGGTGCGGCGGTTTGCATGAGAGTTTCTAGGGATAAGAACAGGCAATGAGTGAAGACTTCCATCTCGAGCCCCTTCCCGCAGACGCTGATACCGGGGATCTGCTCGAAGCTCTTGGGCCGATCGAAGAGCGGCCGCCAGAGTCGCAGTATTGCGTCTTCCGCAGCGGACGCGAGCGATTCTGCCTGCCGGTCTTGGACGTCGAGGAAGTGCTTGATTGGCCGTTACTGACAAAGCTCCCACTGGGCCCCGCATACCTGGTGGGAATATTCAATTTGCGCGGCGCTATCGTGCCGTTGATAGACATTGCGATTTCCGAAGGCCGCCGGCAAGGCTTGCTCCCCAAGCACGTGGTGGTCGCTTCCCTGCGCATCGAGAACCATCACGAGGACATTCGGATCGGCATCGCCGCAGACGAAGTCATCGGAACCTATTCGGTGAACACCGAGGATTTGCTCGAGCAAGCGCCGGAAAATGTGCCGCATTGCATCGGAATGTTGCGGCATGACGACCGCCTGGCGCTGGTCATTGATTTGCGCCGGCTGCTCGAGGTTTTTCCGGGGCCCAGCATTTGAGTTTGGTGGAGACAACGCTGATCGACAGGGCGGGCTCCGCGGAAGAGATTTGGAGGGTGGCATGAAATCGCGACTGAGTTCCACAATCTGGATGCTGGTCCTGCTGAACGCAGTGGTCGGCTGCGTCGTCCTCTGGCTTGCCTTCAACGCCGGGAAGAAGGCCGGTGACGCGTCCTTTCTGGACTTTGGCTCGCCGGCCGGCGGAAGCATACTCTTCGCCATCTTACTCGCGGTGGTGACGTGGGGCATTCTGGCGTGGCGGTTCGGGGCGTTGCTGGGGCCGGTGCAGGCTCTCTCAGAATTCTCCGAACGCTTTGCAGCCGGGGACCCGCGCGCACGCGCAGAGGTCACTTCGAACGATGAACTGGGCTACATTGCAGAAAATCTGAATCGCGCGGTCGCCAAAGTGTCCAAGGCCACGAGCAACCAGGATGCCAACGACGCGCTGCAGCGCAGCATCACTGAATTGCTAAGCGTCATCAACCAGGTAGCCCGGGGGGATTTGTCGCAGCGCGGCAAAGTGAGCAACGACGCGCTTGGAAACGTGACGGATTCGATCAACTACATGCTCGATAATTTCACCAAGGTCCTCGAGCGCGTCCGCAAGGCGGCCATGGAAGTGACCGCGTGCTCCAACAACATTCTCGTAGCCGCCGATGAAATGCAGGCGGGCGCTACGCAGCAAGACCAGGAAATTACCAACACCTCGAGTGCCGTCGAAGAGCTTACGGTCTCCATGAAACAGGTTTCGAACAACGCCGAAGCGAGCGCCGAGGCGGCCCGCCGCGCGCTGGATGCCGCCGAACAGGGCAACCGAGCGGTCCGCGACACGCTCGAGGGCATGCAGCGAATCCGCGCTTCGGTACAGGCGACTGCCAAGAAAATCAAGTCTCTCGGCGACCGCTCGCTGGAAATTTCCGAGATCATCAACGTCATTAACGACATAACGGAACAGACGAACCTGTTGGCGTTGAACGCGGCGATCGAGGCAGCACGCGCTGGGGAGGCGGGGCGAGGCTTTGCGGTCGTCGCTGACGAAGTCCGCAAGCTCGCCGAACACAGCCGCAGCGCGACGAAGGATATCGCGGCGCTCATCAAGGCGATCCAGGCGGAGACGAACGAAGCGGTCGTGGTCATGGAAGAAGGCACAAAGGAAGTGGAAGGCGGCGCACAACTTGCCGATCAGGCAGGCCGCGCGCTGGACGCCATTTCCAACGTGGTGCGCCAATCAGCGGAACTCGTACAGGAAATCTCGCTAGCTTCAAAGCAGCAGGTCCGCGGAACAGAGGGAGTAGCGCACGCCATGCAGATCATTTCGAGCATCACGCGGCAGACATCGCAAGGAACGCGCGGGACGGTGGCAACTGTAAGCCAGCTCGTCAAGCTGTCGGATCAATTGAACGAGGCACTGGCGCAGTTCCGCGCGTCATCCAAAGCAGCAGCGCATGAAGATTCCGCGCGACCCGTCCCGGCCGGCGCTCTTCGTTAAGCAGTGACGCTCTTCTTCGCCAGGTGGCGGAACTAAGAACGCGGCCCAGAAGACGGGAGCACGATGAGCGAACGCCAGGGACAGGTGCACGGACTGAGCGAACACGAGCTAAGCGAGATTCGCATGTTGATCGAAGAGCGGACGGGAATTTGCTTCGATGAATCGCGCGAGCGCTTCTTCTCCACGCGTGTGCGGGAACACCTGCGCTCAAAAGGAATGGAACACGGCACGGAACTGCTGCGCGCCATGCGCAAATCCAACGTCGAATACGAGGGGCTGCTCGAGCGGCTGCTGACGCAGGAAACGAGCTTCTTCCGGTATCCCGGTGTGTATGAAGCGTTCGAAAAGCGCGTGCTACCCGAGTTGCACACGAAGAAATTCTGGAGGAATCCGCGCACCCTGAGGATTTGGAGCGCAGGCTGCTCAACGGGTGAAGAACCATATTCGATCGGCATCACGATCGCGGATTCACTGTCGTTCGCGGATGCCTGGAACGTCGAAATACTTGCAACCGATGTCGGACGTCACGCCCTGAAGCACGCTGAACGCGGGATCTACAAAGGGCGCAGCATAGCCAGCGTGAGCGAGAGGCAGCTGGCAAATCACTTTACAGAGGTCAGCGGCGGGCATCAAGTAAGGCCGCGGCTCCGCAAGATGGTTTCGTTTGCGCAGATGAATCTTGCTTCGGCGGTATACGTCGGCCACATGGACATGATTTTCTGCATGAACGTCCTGATCTACTTTTCCGAAGAGCGCCGGCGCTCGCTGGTGCAACGGTTCTACGACACGCTGGAACCGGGCGGCTATCTGTTCCTCGGGCACTCGGAGTCGATCTCCAAGATGCCGGTGAAGTTCCAAGCTATCGTGTTGAACGATTGCATTCTCTACCGGAAGCCGACCGCGGATGAATTGCAGAAGCTGGAACTCGTGGCGGAGGGGCGAGCGTGAGCACGCTGGATCGCGAAGCCGTCGAGCTATTCCTCCAGGAAGCCTCGGAGAACCTGCAGTATTTGCGGGAGTATGTGAGCGTGCTTCAGGACGTGGAGCCGCGCCGCGAAGACCTGGAACGGCTTTACATCTCGGCTCACACACTGAGCGGCACTTCGGCGAGCTATGGATTTCCGCGGTTCTCTGAAATTGCCGGCAAACTCGCGCACGTCTTTCAATACGCCCTGAACGCGACTCTCGGGAGCGATCTCCACGGGCCGTTGACGGAATTCCTTTCGGATGGAATTTCGCTGCTGGAAACGGTTCTTCTGGAAATCAGCGACACCGGCAAAGAAAGTACCGATGATATCGCCGTTTTCAAGGAGCGCTATCGCTTCGCGTTTCCGACGGAACCACCGCCACTGAATCTTTCCCCGCCAGAAGTGCGTGAGCGATTCGTTGTGGAGGAGCTCGATGAGCCCATTACCGCTGCAGCGACGGGCTCTTACTTTGACGCGCTGCCGCTTGACGAAGAGGTGCCGGACGAGATCCTTGAGTTCTTCCAGCCGGAAGCGGAAGAGCATCTCCAGGTCGTCAGCGATTGCCTTATTTCGCTGGAAGGCAACAACAATCCGGAGGAGATCAATAAACTCTTTCGCGCCATTCACACGGTAAAAGGCTCAGCAGCGCAAGTCGGGCTGAAGAGACTGGGAGCAATTGCACACCGCGTCGAGGATTTGATCGGCCGTTTGCGCGATGGAGAGATTGAACCGTCACCCGGCGTCGTGGATTTGTGTCTTGAGTCAGTGGACGTTTTGAAGAAGACGCTCCACCGCCAGTGGGCAAGTGAAGTCGAGATGCGAACGGGCGTCGATTCGCTGTTGGGCCGCATCGCGGAATTTGCTCCGCTCGACCCGGAAGATGCGGAAGTATCGGCCGGGTCTGCCGGGGCAGCGGAACTTCGGCATGCGAGCGAAGTAGCAGCCACAACAAAAATCGCCACACCCGCAAAAAAGCCTGGGAAACAATCCGCAAGCGGCACGTCGACGGTAAAATCGGTTCGAATTGCGCTTGCCCGGCTCGACCGCATGATGAACACGGTCGGTGAACTGGTCATTAATCGTACGCGCATGGTCGGCCGCGTAGCGGAACTCGAAAAGCTCATCGATACGCTGAGCTTCTCGAAAGAGCGGCTGCAGGGCAAAGTCGCCGAATTTCAGGAAAAGTACGAATTTAACCGCATCAGTAACAACCGCGCCGCCCAGGGACAGTGGAAGTCCGAGCCGACACCAAAGATGCTTACGAGCGCGGCTGCGGGCGACACATCGTTCTGGTCCGAATTCAGCGAACTGGAAATGGACCGCTACGACGATTTCAATATCTTGTCGCGGTCGATGGCCGAGATTTCAGCAGACGTCAACGAAGTACTCTCGCAACTGCAAGGGTTCATCGGGCGCGTCGAAGGCGATATCGACGAATTCACGAAATTGGCGCATCACCTGCAGGACGAGATTACGGCCGCGCGAATGGTTCCGATTGGTACGCTCTACTCGCGATTGTCGCGGGCCGTTCGCGATGCAGCGAATTCGACTGGCAAGCACGTCGAGCTGGACCTTTCCGGAAGTGAAACCGAGCTCGATAACAATATCATTCAGCAGATTTCCGACCCTCTGGTGCACCTGGTGCGCAACTCGGTGGCGCACGGCATCGAGCACAGCAGTGACCGCACCGCCGCCGGCAAATCGTCCACCGGGAATATCATGTTGCGTGCCTATCACCGCGGCAACCACATTTACATCGAGGTCGAGGATGACGGCGGTGGAATCAATTACGAGCGCGTGAAGCGAAGCGCGATCGAACGCGGGCTAGTTTCCGAGGAGACTGCCGACCGCCTTACGGAACGCGATCTTCGGGAGATGCTTTTCCATCCCGGGTTTTCAACGGCTCCCGTGAAAACGGAACTGGCTGGGCGTGGAGTCGGGCTCGATGTGGTGCGGGCAAATCTGAACGCGCTCAACGGCGAAATCGATATCCAGAGCACGAGCGGCAAGGGCACGAAGTTTACGCTCAAGGTGCCCCTCACCCTGATCATTTCCCCGGCCCTGTTTGTACGCTGCGGCACGACGAATTTCGCGCTGCCATTGGCAGTTGTCGACGAAATCCGCCGCCTGCGCGCTGATGAAATCGAGGACGTCGGCGGCAAACTGCTGACCAAGGTACGCGACGTGGTTACCGAGGTCGTGCGTTTAGATACCTATCTGGGGCTGCCGCCTCTTGAAGCGATCAATGGCTACTTCCGTATGGTGGTGGCAAATGCCGGAAACCGAAAGATCGGTCTCGTCGTGGAAGAAGTTCTTGGCAAGGACGAAATCGTTATCAAAAACCTGGGTGAATACCTGCGCCGCGTGAAACTCTTCCCGGGTACGACGATTGCGCCCGATGGCAGCCTCATTCTGCTGATCGACTTGAACCGCATGGTGGCGACAGAGCCAAACGAGCGCCGGCCGATACAAGCTAGCGCCAGCGCCGCGCGAATATTTGCGCCGGGCTCGACGGCGATTGCGCGCGGAAACATTCCTTCCGAGGCCATCGACCGCGTCGAGCAAGAGCGCGTAATCGTGGTTGCGGACGACTCCATCAGCGTGCGCAAATTCGTCGGCCGAATGCTCGAGAAGAACGGCTACCGCGTGAAGCTGGCAGCCGACGGACTGGAAGCGGCCGAACTGGTGACGCAGCACGGCTGCCATCTGGTTATCACCGACCTCGAAATGCCACGCATGACAGGTTACGAATTGATGGTGCAACTGCGCCAGAGCCCCTCGACGCGGCGAATCCCCGTGATGGTCGTTACCTCGCGCGCGGGTGCGAAGCATCGCGATCGCGCGATGAAGGAAGGCGCCACGGCCTTCCTGACCAAACCGGTGCAGGAGGATCAACTGATCGCGGCGGTTGAACAACTTATAGGAACGGAGGCGCCACGCACCGTCGCGCCGGTAGCGTAAACGAACAATGGCGACCGCCAATAAAAAGTTTCGTGTGCTTGTCGTGGATGATTCCACATTCATGCGCAAGGTCCTTGAGAGGATTTTCAACGCTGACGAGCAACTGCAGGTCGTGGGCAACGCCAAGGACGGCCGCGAGGCCGTTGCGCTGGCGGAATCACTGAAGCCTGATGTCATCACCATGGACATCAATATGCCTCACGTGGACGGACTCCAGGCCACTGCGGAAATCATGACCACGAATCCGCGGCCGATCGTCATCGTCAGCTCGGAATCGCACGAAGGCGCAGCGAGCACTCTTCGAGCGCTGGAACTCGGAGCGATTGAATTTGTCGCCAAGCCATCAAGCGCCATCGACCTCGACATGCAGAGTGTGAAGGAAGACCTTCTGCGCAAGGTGCGCATGGCAGCCAAGGTGCGTGTCGTGCGCACGGCTTCACGCCTGGCATCGACGATTCAGAATGCCATTGGCTCCAAGACTCCGTCCCCCGCGCCGGTGAGCGCCCGCCCCGCGCCTACGACCGGACTAGATCAGCGCTTCCCTGTAGTCGTGCTGGCAGCGTCGACGGGCGGACCAGCGACTGTCATGCGCATCGCTCCAGGCTTCACGGGAGACTTCCCTGCGGCAGTAATTCTGGTGCAGCACATGCCTGCGGCATTCACAACGCAATACGCCGCGCAACTCGCGGAATTCACCGGAATCCGCGTGAAAGAAGCGGAAGCCAATGAGTCGCTTCAGCCAGGAACGCTCTATATCTGTCCAGGCGGTCAGCATCTTCGAGTTACATCCACGGGTCGAATCCAGCTTGACGGGACCAGCGGCCGCATTAATGGTTATCTGCCGAATATTGACGCTACCATGGAATCCGTTGCGGCCTTTGCCGGCCCACTAAGCATTGCGGGTGTTTTAACAGGCATGGGTAACGATGGGGCTAGTGGGGCCAAGGCAATCAAGGCGGCCGGAGGCCTGGTGGTAGCGCAGGACGAAGCAACATCCGTGATTTTCGGCATGCCAGCCGAGGCTATCAAGGCCGGCGCTGTCGATCAGGTGCTCGGTATCGACGACATTTATGCCGCCATCGAAAAACGTGTCCTGGGAATCTGCCGCACGGCACCGGCGGGAGTTCGCTAATGCGTCTGGCGACCCCCGCGAAGGCCAGTCCGGCAAAGACGGAACAGATCATTCTCTTTCGCGTCAGCGGCCAATTGTTCGCTATCTCTTCGTCTTCGGTACAAGAGGTGCGCAGCGCGGATAGCATGTCAGGCGGGGCTACCGAAATCAGTGCCCCCGGCCTTCGAAAAGTTCGCCACGTCCTGCGGCGCGGGGACAGGTCACTCTTCATCGTCAACGGCGCCATGCATTTTGGATTGCATGCGGCGGAGGGAGCACAGCTATTTGTGCTGCGCAAGACGCGCACGGCCCTCTTGATCGATGGCATCGAGAAGATGACGACTATGACGCAGTTGCAGGCGCTTCCACTCTCCTTCTGTCACGAAGAGCGGCAATGGTACCGCGGACTCACGGCCCTCGATCAGACGGTCGTACCAGTGGTGCATCCGGAAGGGTTTTTGTCGCCGGAAGAACTGGCTCTGCTCGATGCGGCTCTTTTGCAAGCGGACAAGACCGAAAGCGAGAATCTTGAGAGGACAAGCGCCGAGCAATGACGGTATCGACCGAACTCGAACTGCAATCGTTCGTCCTGCTGCGCCTTGGCGAACGGAGGTTTGCCGTCTCGGCGAACCAGATTGCCGAGCTCGTTGCCCCGAGCCGGGTTTTTCGCTTTCCGCACCGAACACCAAAATTGGAAGGTGTGATTCTGCGACGAGGCCGGATCGTCCCAGTATGCGACGTTTCTGAAATGCTGCTCGGGCAACGCCTGACGTCCCGCCGCTTTTACCTGATCGCCGTGCGCAAATACGGAGCGCAGCGGGAATGGGTGGCGGTGCCGGTTACTGGTGAATGCGAATTGATCAAAGCGGAGATGATGGCGGCGGTCGAATCCGACGCGCCTCACGTCGCGGGGTGGCTGTCGCATGACGGCGATGTGATCGAAGTCTTGAATCTCGACGCAATCACGCCCGGCCCGGAACAGCTGCTCGCGGAAGCCGCGGCGCGGCAAAGACCGGAGGCGCGACCGTGATCCCCACCGGACGTTCCGCGAAAATTCTACTCATCGACAGCAACGTATATTTTACAAAGCGGCTTGGCGATGCGTTGAAACGCGAAGGCTTTGAGGTCGTGATCAGTACGCAAGCCGGTTTCGCACTCACCACGCTCGAATACGACGCGCCGTCCGCCATTCTCTGCGCGACAAACATGCGGGAGATGGGCGCTCTGGAAATTGCAAGGATCATTCACGCGGACTCAAAGAACTCCAATCTGCCCGTTATCGCTCTTGGGGATGGAAGCCAGCGCGCGTTGATGGAAGCATTTCAGGCCGGCTGCGACGATTACATTGACCGCAACCGGCAACCTGCGGTGATTGCCGCCCATATAAAGCAGATCATCGTCAGCAAAGCGGAGGGGTTTCAACCCACGCAGATGCTTGCCCAGTCCGACACAAGTCTCAGCGGCAACTTGACGCACCACGACCTAACGGGCGTGATGCAGATGCTGGGGCACGCGCACCAGACAGGCGCGTTGCACATCAACGCCGGCGAAACGGACGGTGTGTTGTTCTACGACGCCGGGGAGATCACGCACGCGGAATGTGGCACTCTGTTTGGCGACGAAGCCGTCATTCACATTTTGAAAAACTGCGGAAACAGCACCGAAGGCGTCTACAAATTCGCCTACGGGACAACTTCGACACAGCGCACCGTGCTGCGCTCGGCCACCGATCTTATGCTGGATGCCATGCGCGAATTCGATGAAGCAACGCGAGACATGGCGGACAAGGAAGCGCTATGAGTGAAGCCATGACCATTCCGCCGCTGGGCGAAGCTCCGGCCAAGCGGACGCCCACCGTCTACTTCATCGATGACAGTGCCACCATGCGCGAAGTTATCAAGATCGCTTTTCGCCGCGAGAATATTAACGTGATTACCTGTGCCGACGCGGCCTCGGCGCTGGCACAATTCGAGCAAAACCGCCCCGACGTGGTGATCACCGACGTGATCATGCCCGATCAGGACGGCTACTCCGTCTGCAGCCAAATCAAGCAGCATCCGGAATTCAGCCAAACACCGGTTGTGCTGATGTCCGGCGTAGTCAATAAGAGCGTAGCCGACAAAGCGGTTTCGGTGAAAGCCGATGAACTGATTCGCAAACCCTTTCAGCCCCAGGAATTGATTGGGCGGGTGAAGAGCCTCTTGGAGCCGAAGAGTGCCACGCCCGCGTCGGTGGCTGAGCGCTCAACACCTTCGAATTCTTTGAGCAATCTATTTGCGCCGCCTCCGGTTCCAGTCGCGCCTCCACCATCGACTGCGGCTACACCGCAATCTGCCTGGCCACGAGCGCTCGCCGAGGCGTTCACCCCCCGGCAGCCTTTGCAGCCACAGCACGACCCCCAGCAATCGATAGCTGCCACGGTTCGGCCTGCTCCGACGGTGGCCGACGTCCAGAAGCTACGCGTCGAGATTGCCCATTTGGATCTGCTGGTGAAAAAGCTACAAGCGGAACTTCAGATCGAGCGGCAATACAATCAAGCTTTGGAAACACAGATTCGCACGCTCACGGAAGTGCGCTAGCTGCGCGAAAGCCGGCCTGCCACTTCCTGTAATCCGTCTCGCCATTCCGCGCGGACAGTTGACGCTCGAACACGGATTCAGTAGCCTCACTTTCTAACGTTCACTTTTCGTTTTGCTTTTCTTGTTCTAATCAAGGGGGACCCGCGATGGCCAACAAGAGCGATTCGGCTATTTCTCGCCGTGAATTTGCGCGGCGCGCAGCTTTTGTTTCCGCGGCGGCATCGCTGGCTCCGTCAAACCTTCTCAGTTCTGCGTCCAGCGCCGCAACGCTGCCCGCGCAGCAGTCGCCGAATGCGCCAAAGATTTCACGTGAAGGCCAGGCCGAGGTCGAATCACGGATTCAGTCTATTTTCGCTCAATACGGCGACCGGCTCTCTGACGCTCAGAAAGCCGATATTCGGCGGCTAGCCGCCGAAGCGCAGCCACCGCTCGATCGGCTGCGCGCGTTTGCAACGGACAATGGAGACGGGCCGGGGCTGTACCTCAAGCCTTTGATGGAGCGGGAAAAGAAACCTTCGCCGGTGTCGGCGAAATCAAAACCGGCCACTGTGCCGAAGAATTCTTGAGGAGCATCCCGAATGCCTGGCGAAGAGATTGTCTATCTGTCTGTAAGCGAACTCGCGAAACGCATCGAGTCAAAGAAACTCTCGCCTGTCGATCTGACCGAGGCATATCTCGACCGCAGCCAGAAGCTCGGGCCGCGATTTAACGCCTACGCCCGCTTGACGCCGGAGATTGCCCTCGAACAAGCCAAGGCAGCGGAAAAAGAGATCCAGCGCGGCCACTACCGTGGCCCGCTGCACGGGATTCCTTACGCCGCGAAAGACCTGCTGGCGGTGAAAGGGCTTGCGACCACCTGGGGCGCGAAGCCCTATGCGAACCAGGTATTCGATTACAACGCGACAGTGATCGAACATCTGAACCGCGTAGGCGCGGTGATGATCGGCAAGGCATCCATGATAGAACTCGCCGGCGGAATGGGCTACCGCTTCGCCTCCGCATCCTTGCAGGACGAGGCAAAAAATCCTTGGGACACCAAGTGCTGGACCTGCGGCTCGTCTTCCGGCTCAGGCGCGATCGTGGCCGCAAGCCTGGCGGCCTTTGCTATCGGCACGGAAACATGGGGTTCGATCATCTGCCCTTCGGCTTTCTGCGGCGTGAGCGGTTTGCGGCCTACCTATGGACGCGTCAGTCGTTACGGTGCGATGGCGCTCGCGCCTTCGATGGACAAGATCGGCCCGATGGCCCGCAGCGCAGAGGACTGTGCACGCATTTTTGCCGCGATCGCGGGTCATGACTTAAAGGACCGGGGAACGGTGCCCATTGATAAGGGCGCGTTCACCTATTCGCCGTCAATGGAATTGCATTCGCGGCCACTAAAGATCGGCTGGCTCACAAATGCATGGAAATCTCTTGCACCAGGCGTTGCGAAGCCCATCGAAACCGCAAGCAGAGTCCTCAAGAGATATTTTTCGAGCGTGAAGGATGTCGCCTTGCCTGTTGGCCCCTGGGAGGATGCTGGCAACATCATCGTTGCCGTGGAGAGTGCCGCTTCTTTTCGATCGCTGATTCGCTCCGGGCGCGTGAGCGAATTGACCGATCCGCTGGGGCAAATCGCCGGCTATGTGAACGAGCAGTATTCCGCTGCGGACTATCTGCAGGCCCTAAAGGTGAGAGAGATCGTCCAAAAGAAAATGGATGCAATGTTTGAGACGTTCGACATCATCGCCACCGCCGCCCAGCCGATTGCAGCAACGCCTCTGACGTTGAATCTCGAGACCAATTTGGCTTTTCCCGATCCTCTCGGCGGCATCGGCAATATCTGCGGGCTTCCGGCAATGTCCGTCCCTTGTGGATTCACCGAAAAGAATCTCCCGGTCGGGCTGCAATTTGTGGGCAGAGCCGGCGACGATTTTGCAGTCATCCAGGCAGGACGGACCTTCCAACTGCATACCGACTGGCATAAGAAACATCCGAAGATCCATTAGGGATCGGCAGGCGATCTTAGTTGGCGGGAGAAATGCGGACGACTTCAGGATTGCTTCAGGATTTCGTGAACTGCGCGAAGAAGGGACGATGCCTTGCAAGAAGGGGGCACGTTGGGGCATTTGGTGGCTGCTCGCGACACCGGCCAGCGCAACAATGCACCGCGGGCGAGGGTGAGTGCTGCGCCCTCCGTTTGGATTTATTCTTGCTTACTACGACGAATTCTCAAACCGGGAGATAGCTAATCGTTTTAGTCATAACGAAAGCCGAAGCCTGGTGAATGCAATCGCATGCGAAAACGTCGCGAAAATGACTGTACCAAAGGGCAGGATAGTCTCTCAAAATAGCCGACTTTTACTGCGATTCCCCGCATGTTAGGCTCCACCCGTTCTCTGACAACGCGGACACGCGCCTTAATCACAGTCCGCGCGGGCATCACCGAGGAGGCAATTCTGCTATGCACGATACTTGGAAAGATATGTTCGTCATGGGGCTTCCCCTGGCGGAAAAGATCCTTCGGCCGATCATCGTTTATGCCTTCCTGGTGGTCAGTCTCAGGCTCTCCGGGAAGCGCGAACTCGTCCAGCTCAATCCATTCGATCTGGTCGTCCTGCTGACACTCTCGAATACGGTGCAGAACGCCATCATCGGCGAGGATAACAGCGTCCTCGGCGGAATCATCGGCGCTACTTCCTTGCTGGCGACCAACTATCTCGTCGTTCGCTTCCTCTACGATCACAGGAAGCTGGACCAATTGGTCGAAGGCAGAGCTGACGTCTTAGTCCAGGGCGGCAAGCTGCGCATGCAGAATTTGAAGAAGGAACTTATTACCGTGCCGCAGCTCGAAGCGGCCGCACGGAAGCAAGGCTTCGATTCGCTCTCCGAAGTCGCACAATGCGTGCTCGAGCCCGGCGGGACGCTTACATTTCTCGGGAACAAGCCAACCGGCGAGGACCTGCGCCACCAGGAATTGGTTGGGAAGCTGGAACGTCTGACACAGGAAATCGCACTGTTGAGAGGTTCACAACCGCCGGCACGTGCTTAGTTTAATGAAGGAAGAAGCCGGTCGCCGCCAGCGCGACGCCCACGGTGCCGATGAGCAGGCCGCCGAACCAGAATCCCTTCCGCTTGGTCAGAAGCGTGATTGAGCAGATGACCAACCCTATTTCCAGAAGCGCCTCTCCTCCATCAAATCGATCGGCTTTGCGAACCGTCAAATCGCGCTCCTCTTCCAAATTCTTAGCCTCTTTGCTGACATCGACCTTGTCGCCCTCGTAGTGCTCGACTTCCTTACCATATTTCTCTTTCAGTTCTACGCCCAACTCCTTGTTCAGCGGTGCCACCAGCCTGACCACGTCGGAGAACCCCTGGGCTTCGTGGAGGCGGACGCTCTTCGCCTGGTACTGTGTCCAGCGGCTGGCTGCCTGAGTTTCCAGGCGCAACCCTTCGGTGTGCGCCCGGTGTCCGAGCAACGACGCACCGGCCACTAATACCGCCATAATCGAGATCGTAATCGACACGGGGAGGATCAACGGATGATCCTCGGACCCGTGATGACTCTCGGGAAGTTCGATACCTTCGCTCATCCCTCTACTCGCCTTCTCCAGGATCAGACCGCAGAATCAGAAGAAATGACCTGCAACGATTCGTGCGCCGCCGCCAGCGTACGGTCAATATCCTGGGAGGTGTGGGCGGCAGAAACAAAAGCAGCCTCGAACTGTGACGGCGCCAAAAATATTCCCCGATCTAGCATTTCGCGGAAAAACCTGGCGTATCGTTTGCTGTCGGAGCGCTTGGCATCGGCGTAATTTCTTACCGGCCCCGGCCTGAAGAAAACCGTCGAGAGCGAGCCGATGGCATTGATCTGCCCAGGTATTCCGGCATCTGCCAGTTCCGCGCGGAGACCAAATACCAGCCTCCGCGCCATTTGCGTCATCTCCTCGTACAAGCCAGGTTTTGTGAGCTGTTTGAGAGCAGCAATACCAGCCCTCATCGCCAGCGGGTTTCCCGCGAGCGTGCCGGCCTGATACACCGGGCCGAGCGGCGCCACATGGTCCATCAATTCTGCGCGCCCGCCGTACGCCGCTACGGGAACACCGCCACCGATGATTTTTCCGAGTGTCGTGAGATCCGCTTCGATTCCTAGAAGTTCCTGCACGGAACCATTGTGCAGACGAAATCCTGTGATCACTTCATCGACAATCAGGAGCGCGCCGTGCTTCTTAGTAATTTCATGCAATCCCTTCAAGAAACCCGTCTCCGGAGGAACAACTCCCATGTTGGCGGCGATGGGCTCGACGATGATCGCAGCGATCTTATCCTTGTGCTGGAGAAATACGCGTTCGACCGCTTGGAGATCGTTATAGGCTACGTTCAATGTCAACGCAGCCAGTGCAGCGGGCACTCCCGGGCATTCGGCAATTCCGAGCGTAGCGAGACCAGAACCGGCCTGCGACAGGAAACTGTCCGCGTGTCCGTGATAACAGCCCTCGAATTTGACGATAAAGTCCCTCTTCGTCACTCCTCGCGCCAGCCGCACAGCGCTCATCGTTGCTTCCGTGCCGCTGGAGACAAAACGAATCTTTTCAATGAAAGGAATTGCCCGTGTAATCAGCGTGGCGAGCTCAAGCTCCAGCTCGGTCGTCACACCAAAACTTGTGCCGCGGCCTGCCTGGTCAGCGATTGCCTCGCTGATGGCGGGATTCGCGTGTCCCACGATCATCGCGCCCCAAGAGCACACAAAATCGAGCAGCTCGTTTCCGTCCGCGTCGTAAAGGTGTTGCCCGCTGCCGCGCTCGATGATCAGCGGCTCTCCACCGACGGATCGGAACGCCCGGACGGGGCTGTTCACGCCGCCAACCAGCACCTTCTCGGCGCGCTCGAAAATCTCGCGCGAACGTTTGCGTTCGCGCTTCACACGGGATTGCGCTGTTCTCATGTTTTCTCGATTAAATTAGCACGCCTTCAGCCAGCGTGCGACATCCTTGGCATGGTAGGTAAGAATAATTTCAGCTCCGGCGCGCTGGATGCCTGTCAGGATTTCCAGGACAACTCGCTTTTCATCCAGCCAGCCATTCTGCGCCGCCGCTTTGACCATGGCGTACTCTCCGCTGACGTTGTAAGCGCCGACAGGAACATCAAAGGCATCGCGCACCCGCCGGATAACATCCAGGTACGCCAGCGCGGGCTTAACCATCACCATATCCGCGCCTTCTTCGAGATCAAGCTCCACTTCCTTCAACGCTTCCCGCGCATTAGCAGGATCCATCTGGTAGCTGCGCCGGTCGCCAAATTGGGGGGCGGACTGGGCCGCTTCCCGGAAAGGCCCATAGAAGCCAGAGCAGTATTTCGCGGCATAAGCAAGAATGGCAATGTTCTCGAACCTGTGTTCATCTAGCGTTTCACGAATGGCCCCCACACGCCCGTCCATCATGTCTGACGGGGCGACGATGTCGGCGCCAGCTCGCGCGTGCGAGAGCGCCTGCTGAGCAAGAATCGCCACCGTGGAATCGTTGGCCACATCGCCGTTTTCGACGACGCCGCAGTGGCCATGGTCCGTGTACTCGCAGAGGCAGACGTCGGTGATGACAAGAAGTTTCAATTTTGCTTTGCGAATCGCTTCAATGGCGCGCTGGACCACACCCTGGGCGCTGAGGGAACTGGCGCCGCGTGGGTCCTTGGACTCGGGCAATCCAAATAAAATTATCCCCGGAATCCCCAGCGACTCAACTTCACGAGCTTCTTCCACGATCTGATCGACCGACTGCTGATAGACACCGAGCATGGAGCTGACTTCCTGGCGCACCTTTGTACCCGGACACACGAACATCGGATAGATGAGACCCGCCGTGGTAAGGCGCGTCTCGCGAATGAGACCGCGCAGCGCCTCGCTACGACGCAAACGCCGCGGTCGATGGGTAGGAAAACTCATGCTCTCTTTGCTCCTGCCGGCGCCTGTTTCAGGGTACCCGCAAAATATTGTTCCAACGCTTCGACGACCGCCGCTGCCGTAGTGTCTCCGGCCACCACGGTGCACCCGACACCCGCTTTGCGCAATGCCTTTGCGGTGACGGGTCCCACCGCCGTAATCGCCAGTTTATCTTGTAGAGCGCGCAGTTGCTCGCCCCCAAACAGCTCAGCGAAATGTTGGACGGCCGACGGGCTGAAAAATAGAACCGCGTCCGCAGCACCTTCGGCTATCTGTCCTAAATTTCTTTGCTCCACATCGCTTGGCCGAAGCGTGCGGTAGGCGATCACTTCCGTGACCTTCGCGCCGTGGCGCTTCAACGTCCGCGGCAAATCCGGATTTGCACGATCGCTCCGCGGCAAGAATACTTTCTCTCCACAAAGTTTGTTCCCCAACTCCTCCGCGAGCACCGCGCCGGTGTGCGTCTCCGCAACATACTCGACGGGAAGTCCGGCCTGCCGGGCAGCTTCGGCAGTTACGGGACCGACGGAAGCGATTCGCAGCTTGCTCCCTATGTGAATCAAGCTACGCTTCAGCTCTTCGGTGCGCTTCACCACCGCACGAACGGCTTGCGCGCTGGTGAAAATGATCCAATCAAAGCGCTGGAGTTCCACGATCGCCGCATCGAGCGGTGCGAAATCTCGCGGGGCTGCAAACGCCACAAGCGGAAGCACCACAGGAATAGCTCCACGTTCGGAGAGTACCCTCGCCAGCACTTCACTCTGCGCCGCCGAACGTGTTATCACAATTCGCTTGCCGGCCAAGGCGCTTGGAGATGCTTCAGGCACGCTGGCGGCTCACTTCTTCCAGAATCGACTGCGCGCCCGCCTCGATCAGCACCCGCGCCATGTGCTCTCCAAGTTGCGCCGCCTGATCCAGCGGAGAGGTGGCGCGCTGCTTCACGTATTGCACTCCGTCCACGGAACAAACGCACGCGTCGAGCAATAGTTCGCCGCGCTCGATGCGCGCCCACGCACCCAGCGGGACCTGGCACCCGCCCTGCAATGCCGCCAGGAGTGCGCGCTCCGCAATGATCGCCGTGCGGGTCTCTGCGTCGTCCAAAGGCGCCAAGAGGCCTCCCGCTTCCGTGTCCTTCAACCGGCATTCCACCGCGATGGCACCTTGCCCCACCGCCGGCATGCAGACTTCCGGCGAGAGCACCTCCGAAATCCGCTGGCTCAATCCGAGGCGATCCAGGCCCGCTTTGGCAACCATCACCGCTTCATATTCCCCGCTCTCCACTTTTCGCAATCGAGTGTCCACGTTTCCACGCAAGTCGCGGAGATCGAGGTCCGCCCGGAGGTGTTTCAACTGCGCTTGCCGCCGCAGACTGCTCGTTCCCACACGAGCGCCGTGCCGCAGATTCGCAAGCGTGGAGCCTACCAGGCAATCACGCACATCATCGCGTCGGCACACCGCAGGAAACATGAGCCGGGAAGGAATGTCGGTCGGCACGTCCTTCACGCTGTGCACCGCAACATCGATGGACTCCTCCAGCAGCGCCTCCTCCAGCTCTTTGATAAAAATTCCCTTTCCGCCAATCTGCGTCAGTGGCGCTTGCGGCATCTTGTCGCCGCTGGTCTTGATGATGACAATTTCCGCTTCCATGCCGGTGGCGGCAAACAGTTTCTTGCGAACGGATTCCGCCTGCCATTTGGCAAGCATGCTGCCGCGCGTGCCAATCCGCAGGATTCTCACGGCTTCTCCCGATTCGAAAGAAACAGATCGCGCAATGCTTCGACGTTTTGAATCTTCCGCCGGAGTTCTTTCTCGCCTCGCAGGCGTTCCGCCGGCCCCACAAGCAACTTCTCCAGCATCTCATCCATCAATTTTTCCACGTGAGCGCGATCCGTCTCCGTCAGATGCTTCATCGGCTCCATGCGTGACCGGATGAATGACGCGCGTTCCTCCCGCATCTTCACGCGGAGCGCATCAACAAGCCCGACCAGCTCGACGCTCGCCTGCCAGGATAGGAATTTAGTGACATGCTCGTCGACGATGCCCTGAGCCCGGGGAACCTCGCTTTCGCGAGCGTTGCGATTCTGCTGTACGATCTCGCTCAGGTCATCCGTATTGTAAACGTAGACGTTGTAGAGCTCCCCAACGCTTGGGTCAATATTCCGGGGTACACCTAGGTCCATCAGGAACAACGCGCGATTTCCGCGCGCCGCCATCGCCCGCTCGACGATATCGCGGCGCAGAACTGGTTCATCAGCGCTGACCGACGACACCACCACATCCGGCGATTGCAGCGCTGTTTCCCACTCACCCCACCCGACGACCTTTCCGCCGAACTGCCTGGCCAGCTCGTCCGCGCGGTCGCGCGAGCGGTTCATCACATGGAGCTGCGCGATCCCACGGTCCCGGAGTTGAGAGACCACTTGCTCGCTGATCGTACCCGCCCCCAACACCAGCGCCCTGCGCTCGCTCAGTTTTCCAAAAATGCGTTCCGCGAGTTTCACCCCCGCGGATGCCACGGACATTGGCCGCGTGCCAAGCTCCGTTTCCGTGCGCACGCGCTTCCCGACTTCCAACGCACCTTGGAAGAGACGATTCAGCACGGGCCCTGTCGCGCCTTGCTCGTGCGCGAAACGATACGCTTCCCGCACCTGTCCCAGGATCTCCGCTTCGCCCAGCATCATAGAATCGAGGCCCGCGGAAACTCGAAACAGATGGCGCACGGCCTCGTGATCGTAGTGGTGGTAGAGCGACACGCTGAGGATATCTGCACGTACCGAATGGAACTCGCTCAGAAAAGTAGAGAGTCCCGGGGCACACTCATGGGAGGATTCCGGCGGCACGCCGTACACCTCGCTGCGATTGCATGTAGAGAGCACCAGCGTCTCTTCGAGAATCCCCCGCGCGCGAAGTTCTTCAGCCGCCCGCCGGGCCTGCTCGGCCGTGAAAGACACCCTCTCACGCACCTCAACGGGCGCCGTGCGGTGATTCAGTCCCACAAGAACAATTTCCATACCGAGGTTCGATCGCTCCTAAAAGTAACGGTGGCTATGCGAGAGATATAGATTTACGACCGTAAAGCTCAGCACCACAATCAAGAAATTGAAGATGCACAATCTTGAAGCGCGCGCCCCGCGCCACGCCCCAGTGCCCGCCAGACGGAGGTAAAGCACATACAGCAGGAGCACGAGCAGCGTGACCACGTATTTCGGATCGTAAAACGAATATTCGCTGCTCAGCCGGTCCACCCAGACGAATCCCAATGCTGTTCCAATCGCAATGGAAACCAGCCCCACTAGAACGCTCGACTTGCTCATGCGCTCCAGCAATTCAAGCGGCGGCAACCGCCAGACCATGTTGCCAAGTTTGTGGCTTCGAAGCAGGCGTTCCTCTCCCAGAAAAATCAGACTGAGAACAAAAGAGAGCGCGAACGCCGCATACGCGAGGATGCTCAAGGTAACGTGAAACGCGAACGTGGCCCCGTGCGCCGCGGGCGGCGAAAGCCGGTCGGCCGGGGCAAGATGCGCGGCCAGAAAGAACACTAGGATAAAGGGCATAACGAAGGCCCCGACAGATCGCTGCCGGTGATACACCTCCAGGCCCAGATACGTCAGTGCTAGAAGCCAGCCGAAGAGCGACATGGATCCGTACAAGTCATGGTACGGAACCGTGTGCAAGCCGCGGGACCTCTCCAAAAGCGCAAAATAGTGCGCCATCAGGCCCAGCCCCAACAGCAGCGTGCCCAATCTACCCGTGAGCTTCTTCCCAGTAGCCAGGAAGCGAACATACAAACCAAAACTCATGAGATAGGCAAGCACCGTCAAAATAGGGAATAAATGATTCATTCTTTGTACCTGAGTCCCGGGCTCATCTGCCGCACCGAATTAACAACTGCCCTTCTCCACAAAACCCTCCTGATTCTTCAACCTTTCGAGTATAGCCCACCCTTGCACGCGCTAGCACAATTCGATACCCCCTTGGTACTCGTATCTGCAAGACCGGCTGGGATTTGCTATTCTTGATGTGGTCAGACGAAATATGACCCAACAAACGGCATCGATTAACCGAAAAGAGTTATTCCTTCGCGCCTGCCGCGGGGAGGTCCTTCCGCGAGTTCCCGTGTGGATGATGCGCCAGGCGGGCCGGTACCTTCCGGAATACCGCGAAATCCGTGCAAAGCATGCATTCCTTGAGGTTTGCAAGACGCCGCAACTTGCGGTCGAAGTCTCCATCCAGCCCTTTCGCAGGCTTGGTGTTGATGCGGTCATTGTTTTCTCGGACATTTTGATTCCAGCCGAAGCCATGGGCCTGCAGTTGGAACTCGGCGACGCCGGGCCAAACTTGCCGAATCCAGTGCGCTCCAAGGCGGATGTCGCCCGGCTCAAGATCTTTGACCCTGAAACGGAAACGGGCTTCCTGCCCGAAGCCATCCGGCGCATCGTGAAATCCGTCGGTCCAGAAGTTCCCGTTTTGGGTTTTGCGGGGGCTCCGTGGACTCTTGCCTGTTACATGGTGGAAGGCCAGACCAAGGAAGGATTCGCCACGGTAAAGAGTTTCCTCTACCACGAGCCCAAAACCTTCCGCGAGCTGCTGCATCGCATCGCTCAGGCAACGATTCCCTATCTGAAGGCGCAAATCGCGGCAGGGGCAACGGCAGTCCAGTTGTTCGATACCTGGTGTGGCGAACTGAATCTGCAGGACTACGAAGACTTCGCTCTCCCGGCCGTCCAGGAGATCATCGCGGGCCTCAGCGGCTCGGTCCCCGTGATTTATTACACAAAAGCGTCTCAGCATCTGCTTCCAGCCGTGGCCCGCTCCGGCGCGCATGTCCTCAGCGTCGATTGGCGCGTGGACTTAGCAGTGATTCGGAAGTCGCTGGGTCCAAAAATCGCGTTGCAAGGGAATGTCGATCCGGCCGTCTTGTTTGGCCCTCACGAGAAAATTCGCGACGTAACTCTGGGCGCCATCAATTCCCTTAGTGGCCACGGTCACATCCTCAACCTTGGCCACGGCATTTTGCAGCATACGCCGGTCGAGAATGCCCAGCTATTTATCGAGACGGGCCAGCGAGCGGTACTTCACCATGCAAGACCCGCTGTGCAGGTGCGGTAGGAGACACAAAGCATGACACTCGCACATCCAACCCTGCAGCAAATGAGCGGTGAGCTCCACGTCGGCGAGGAATTTCTCGCCAAGTACAATCGTCCGGGGCCGCGCTATACCAGCTACCCCACGGCGCCGGTCTGGAACGACGCCTTTGGCCCAGCCGATCTCGAAAGGGTGCACGAAGAGGCCGAGCGTGCCAGGACGCCCGTTTCGCTGTACATGCACATTCCCTTCTGCGAAAGCCTCTGCCTCTTTTGCGCATGCAACGTCGTCATCCAAAAGAACAAGAGTGTCGCGCCACCCTATCTTGAGGTGTTGAAGCGGGAGATGGAACGCGTCAGCCGCAGCATCTCGAAGAATCGCCCGGTGGTCCAGTTTCATTGGGGCGGCGGCACACCGACGTACCTGACACCCGAACAGATTGAGGACCTGTTCGCATTCACGAAAGAGCATTTCCATTTCGACGCCGACAGTGAAATTGGCATCGAGGTCGACCCACGCGTGACCTCCCGCGAGCATCTGGAAACTCTGCGCAAACTTGGCTTCAACCGTCTCAGCATGGGCATTCAGGACTTCCATGCCGATGTGCAAGAGGC
>WNFW01000239.1_pt1 | contig 33968 bp, 20 predicted proteins | sample 5400131 | NCBI WGS metagenome assembly WNFW01 (sample SAMN13153362, study PRJNA577476) | soil metagenome | isolation source: 20 cm soil or saprolite under grassland replicate 1 | place: USA:California | collected 2016-06-15 | reverse complement strand
AACTCTCGGGCGATGTAGCGCTCCCAAAGATCGGGCGGCTCCATGATGTGCATATCGCTGTCGAAGACTTTGAATCCGTGCTTTGCCATAGGATCTTTCCTCCTGTGATTGCCGCTTAGGCTGCGGCGAATCATTGGCATTATTAAAAATTTTGGATGACTGGACGGAAAACTACGGCTTCAGTTGATTCAACTCCGGACTCCAAGTCGGAGCGTAATGCGCTCAAACGGCACTTGTCAAGTTCGTAGTTGGTTAAAATGCGAAGTCGCAATGAAACTCCCCGAAACGATTATCGCGCGTTGACAAGCTTATCCCTCCAGAACTAGAGTTGCTCCTACGCTGAAAATCTTCCGCATTCTTTACGATGCGGCCAAAGCTATCGCATCAATCGATCACAAACGTCACTGGCAACTCCTTACCCACTCATAACTGATTCGGTGAACTGAAGGCAGATCCTACAAAACCCACGAGAAAGTAACGATGCCAGTGGAGATTCTCTTCGGTATTGCCGTAGTTGGCGTGATTATTGGCGGGGCTGTCTGTGGAATTTTCGCGGTTCTTAGTCTGCAGGAATTGAAACAACGCCTTAGTCGCCTCGAACGTGAGCTCAATCTGTTACTGCACCGCCAAAGTGAAGCGCAAATGCGAGGGGCGTCGAGCCCTGCGGAAGTCAGGACACCGGCAGTCGAATCAAGTAAACCTCCCGTACCGGAGCCGCAAGCGTCTCCACCATCTACATCGTCGACACGGACGCAACAACCGGAGCCAGGTATTCAACATCCAGTCTTTCAATCGGCTCCAGCCGAAGCGCCTCCGACTCGACCAACGGTGACCTCTAGAGACCAATGGTCATCCTTTGAACTCGCCATCGGCTCCAAGTGGCTCAACTGGGTCGGCGTGGTCCTCGTAACCATCGGCGTCATGTTCTTCCTAAAATACGCCTATGACAACCAGTGGATCGGGCCGGGCGGCCGCATTGCAATAGGTGCGATGGCGGGAGTTGCGGCCCTAATCGTCGGTGAAAAGTCCCGTCGCCGTGGCTATCCCATCCTATTCCACGGCCTCACGGGATGTGGCTTGGCAGTCTTTTATGGCTGCATTTATTTTTCTTTTCAGGTGTATCAGTTGACCGGTCAAACTCTGTCGTTTGTCCTGGCGATTGTTGTTACAGCGCTCGCCGTGGCGATGTCGGTGATTCACAATGCGCCTATTATCTGCTTGCTCGGCCAGCTCGGCGGCTTTCTCAGTCCGATCCTGATTTCGACCGGCCAGAACCGTCCCGTCGAGCTATTTTCTTTCGTCGTGATTCTCAATTTCGCGACCATGGGTTGCGCCTACTATAAAAACTGGAGGAATGTGAACGCGCTTGCGTTCGTCGGCACGTGGCTGGTGTACGGCGGGTGGGCCGGCAGATTCTATGACGCATCTCAAGTTGGAACGGCACTTTTCTTTTCTTCTCTCTTCTATCTGATGTTCTTAATCGTGCCGACGCTGCGCGCCGCTATTCGGCGCGAAGCGTTGGCAGCCGAAAACCTTTCGCTCATCGCCCTCGATACGGTTGTAGAATTTGTCAATAATTACGGTCTGCTTTATTGGCACTACCGCTCGTGGCTCGGTTTGGCAGTCATCGTCCAAGCGCTCACGTTATCCGCCGTGTACGCTTATTGGGCCCGTCATTGCCCGGAAGATTCGAAAACTCGTGTGACTTTGCTTTTTGCTACCGTGGCGCTTGTCACACTGGCCATACCGATTCAGCTCCGCTTCTACGCCATACCCATAGGCTGGGCTCTGGAAGCCCTCTTGTTGGGTTTTATCGGACAGCAATACCGACAATGGGTATTTCAAGTCGCGGCGATGGGCGCGATTCTTTTGGCCTCTCTCGGACTATTGGCTAGGCTGCCGCTTCACACCCAACTCTTCACGCCGATTTTTAACCGTCCATTTGGTTCTTGGATGACCGTGGTTGCTATGGCGTTTGCGCTGTCCGTGCTTTTTCAGAGGAGCCGCGGGAGGCTCGAAGAATCGTTGAAGCGAGCGCCCGCTCTAGTCTTCGGATTAGCGGTCGTTCTGCTGTGCGCGCTGCTGCACATGGAGATCTCTGGTTTTTGGTCGGTGCGCCGGGAAATCTGGCCGGAAAAGCTCGCTCTGAGTTATCAGTACAGCTCACTCGTCTTCCTTTGGTCGACGATTCCGGTGATTTTTCTCTCGCTGGGGCGAAACGGCATCCTCAACTCTTCAGTTCCGGCGGCGCTGATCGGTTACGGTGTGGGGCTGCTGGTAATACTGCAAGGCGTCGCCAGCGACGCCTGGGTTAGTTTTAGAGTCCCGTTTCTTAATCCCCAGTGGCTGTCCCGTATGCTCTTCGTTTATTCCCTCTGGATCGGGGCAGGTTGGATGCGCTTTGTCCCCGATCGTCCGGAGCGGTGGGAAGGCTGGAAAGCGTTACTCCATACGGTCGAAGGTGTCGGTCATGTGATTCTCGTCTTGTTACTTTATGCGGAAGTGGATAGTTGGATTTCTGCCAGCAAGATTTTTTCCTCGTTCATGCGCTTTGGTTTCGTCTCGGCGCTCTGGAGCCTGCAGGCATTGATTTTAATCGGCATCGGCCTGCGCACGCGTAACCAGTTCCGCCGCATCCTTGGGTTCATTCTCTTTGGCGTCACGGTGGTGAAGCTGCTTGTGATCGACATGGCGATTTTGCAGCCGGTCTATCGAATTCTCTCCTTTGCTGCGACCGGATTGCTTTTGATCGTCGCCGCGTATCTCTACCAGAAATTTGCCAAAGTGCTGCTCGAGCCGGCCGAGAATGGTTCGCCGCTCGCCAAAGACGGGACGCCATGACACATCGCGTTTCGGCACTCGTTGTCCTGGTTGGGATTCTCGGTGTTCCTCAGATAACGCAAGCGCAGTTCCATCCTCAGGGGTGGAGATGGAGAACGGCTCTGACTTCGCCCCAGGGCAGCGGCGGCTTGGTGGCCTTATCTCTGGATGCAGCTATCTATGATCGTTTGCTAACTCCGCCGGACGATCTTCGTGTGGTAAACCCGAGCGGAGCTTTGGTGCCGCACGTCATTCAATGCGGTCGCACCGCGGCGAGTTCTACAGTGGCGACCCGCCCAGTTCAGATGATGAATCGGACCTACACGCCGCACCGGTTTTCACGCGTGGTGCTGGATTTTGGGGAAACCGTCACTAAGAACAAGCTCAAGGTGGATTTGTCGGGACAGAACTATCGGCGCAAGGTCACCATCGAAGGCGGAAACGATGGCAAGACGTGGGAAACCGTCGCAGAAAGGCTTTTTCTTTTCGACGTTCAGGCACGTGACGAATCATACCGAGTGGACAGCCTTACTTTTCCCGAGAACAGCTTTCGATACCTTCGCCTTACAATCGAGAACATGCCGGACGATCCCGAGCGGGTCGAGATCAACGGGGTAAACGCTTTCTACGAGCAGCCGGCGGGCGATCCGCAGCTGACGCGAGTCGAAGTTGTCAATCGAATTATCGAGCAAGACAAAAAAACAAATTCCACGGTCATCGCCCTCGATCTCGGATCTCGCCACCTGCCGATTCAAAGCCTGGCGCTGGTTGTCGATGATGCGTTATTTCAGCGTGGTTACATCGTGGAAGGGCGCAACACGATCACAGACAAAGTCTACCGTCGCGCGGAAGAGGCGTGGCGGGCGCAAGAGATTGAGACTCCGTGGAGCTCGGTTTCCCAGGGAATCTTTTATCGCACGCGAGATCAGGGAAGACTCATAGAGATGACTGAAATGGTCATTCCCCATGCCGCTTATCGCTACCTGCGTGTCATCATCAAGAACAACGATGATCAGCCATTAGCCATTCGCGACGTAACGGTCAATCGCCGAACCTGCGCCATTCTTCTTGAAGCGCAGGCCGGCGCGCAATACACCCTTTACGGCGGCAACGGCAAAGCCGGTGCGCCGTCCTATGATTTCGCGCGATTGGTGCCGGGGATGGATATTTCTCAACTTCCGCAGATGGTTCGTGGACCCATCGAAGAGCTCAAGCCGGAAGAGCCCCAGGTCCCGTGGAGCGAGCGCCACTGGTACGTTATCACCGCCGGCGTGATCGCGGCCGTCGGGCTTATGCTGTGGATTATTATTCCTGGGCTGAAGAGGGAGATAGCGAATGACAACAAATGATCAATCAAACGCCGGTTATCCTGCGTTGACATGACAAGCCCTCCAGCACTAGAGTAATCTTCGACCCCGAATTTTCTTATGATTTGAATAAAGATGGAGCTGACACTTGCCACCCATCCGGTAACGGAGGTCCGGTTCGGTACACCGACCCGATTAGAGGATACGACGCTGTACGCTGACACCGAGGAACTGCGCCAGATATTGCTGGAAGACAATTGCCTTCGGAAGGTCGAATTCGAGATCGTTCGTCCGGGTGAAAGCTGCCGCGCGGGACCGGTGTTTGACATCATCGAGCCGAGAGCCAAGGCGCGAGGTGCGAGTCCTGATTTTCCCGGCATCTTGGGGCCGCCACGGACGGCCGGGATGGGAACGACTCACATTCTCGAAGGCACAGCGGTGACGGTACTAAGAGAAAAATCGCCCGGTGACACCCGCGGCGGTTACGTCTTGGAGATGAGCGGCGCGCCGGCTGAGGGCACGCTCTACGCGTCGTTGCATCATTTGATCGTGATTCCTCACGCGCAGGCAGGATTGCCGGACCATGCGCAGCACAAGGCGTATCGTTTAGCGGGTCTGAAAACCGCGGTCTATCTCTCGCGCGCGTCATTCGATCATTCCCCGGCGTCAACGCAAACCTTTGCGGCGGTCGGACCCGATGAAGAGAATCGCGCCGATCTTCCACGCGTCGCCTACGTCGGACAGATTTTTTCTCGGCAGCGCAAACCGGAACAGGACGAACAGATCCTTTACGGCGCGAATACGGACGGCATGCTTCCCGTAGTGCTCCATCCGGACGAATGGCTAGACGGAGCGCTCCTGCCCTCTTATCACGCGTCGCTGGGCGGCGCGGAGACTTATTTTTACCAGAATCACCCGGTCATCACAGAGCTTTATGCGCGCCATCATGCGCGCGAGCTTAATTTTGTCGGCACCGTCGCCACGATCGCGTCGGCGGATAACTTCGACCGGGAGCGCAACTGTCATTTTAGCGCCAACCTAGTCAAGTCGGTGTTGAGGGCCGATGCGGCGGTACTCACCAAGTTCGGCGGCGGTGTTCCCCACACCGACCTGTCGGAAACCGCGCGGCTGCTGGAAGGTATGGGTATCAAGACCGCGGTGCAGGTAACCGATCTTGCGCGCGACCGGCGGGTTGAGTCGGCTTTGCTGTTTAATTTTCCCGAGGTTAATGCGATCGTTTGTGTCGGCGGCAACAGCGCAAAGTGGAAAGCGCCGCGCTTGGAGCGCGTCATCGCCGCATCGCCAGAATTGAAAGACAGGCTTGCGGGACCATTGGAAATCGAAGCGCTGAACGTTGTCGGCGTTGCCAACCAGCAAGGAGCGTCGCGACTGAGGGCAATGGTGTATTAGAAGGCATGGGAAGCAGGGGATTGGAGTAACGGAGTGGTTGAGTGATGGAATGATGTCCAGTACTCCAGTACTCCAATACTCCAGTACTCCAATTTCGGCGTTTTGCAATTACGAAGGAGTTTCGGAAATGCGCATCGTTCATTATTTGAATCAGTTTTTCGGCGGGGTCGGAGGAGAAGAGAAGGCGGGCATGGGACTAGAGGTCCGCGAGGGCGCTACCGGTCCTGGGAAACTTTTTGAGCAGATCATGGACGCCGATGCCAAAGTCGCGGTGACCCTTGTATGCGGCGACAATTACGCCGTGGAAAATCTGGCAGCGATGATCGCGGCGGCGTTGGAGCAGATTCGCAACGCAAAAGCAGATCTGTTTATCGGTGGTCCATGCTTTCAGGCCGGCCGCTATGGAATGGCCGCAGGCGCGCTTGGTTCCGCGGTTCAGGCGAAATTGAAGATCCCCGTCGTTACCGCCATGAGCGAGGAGAATCCGGGCGCGGATCTCTATCGGGAGATGCTCTACATCATTGACTCCGGCACCAACGCTGCGAAGATGCGCAACGTTCTCGTCAAGATGGCCAATCTGGCGCGGAAGCTGGTGAGTAAAGCGGAGATCGGCTTGCCGAAAGAAGAAGGCTATTTGACCCGGGGGCTCATCCGCGATCAGTTCGTCGAGCAGACTGCGGGGCAACGGCTTGTAGATATGGTATTGGCGAAGGTAAAAGGGGAGCCGTACGAGTCGGAAATGGTGCCGACCGCTTTCGCTCCCGTGCCGATGCCGCCTGCGATCAAAGATTTATCCAAAGCGAAGTTGATGCTTATTACCGACGGCGGGTTGGTTCCCAAAGGGAATCCTGACGAGATTCAGGGTTCCGCCGCCACGCGATGGGGTTCCTACAGCATCGAAGGTTGCGATGATCTCAAAGGCGAGGATTATGAAATCTCCCACGGCGGTTACGATCCGCAATTCGTGCGGTTGGATCCGGATCGTTTGGTCCCTCTCGATGCGATGCGCGAGCTGGAAAGGGAAGGGGTGATCGGCAAACTTCATGAGGAATTCCTCGCCACCTCGGGATTGGCCAATCCGCTTTCCAATACGCGCCGCATGGGCCGAGAGATGGCCGAGAAGGCAAAACGCGAAGGCATCGATGCAATCATCCTGACGTCAACGTGAGGGACCAGCACTCGCAGCGGCGCTGCGATCACCACCGAGCTGGAGAAGGCGGGTATCCCCACTGTGCAGATCACGTCGGCTCTACCCGTCGCGAAGATGGTGGGCTCGAACCGCATCATCTTGGGTAACGGCATCGTTCACGTCGTCGGAGATGCCAATTTATCGCCCGAGCAAGAAAAGGAAGTGCGACGGAAGCTAGTGCGTCAGGCGCTGGAGGCGTTGCAGATGAGCAAAGATCAATTCAGCGAATAACCGCGGTTTCGGCGTCGAAGTTTACTGAGCTTTGTAGAATACCAATCGTTAACCGCTATCCCTTGCTAACCGTGTCGTGCGCCCCTGCCGGTTGTTTACTTTGGCGTAATGATCAATTCAATTATCCTTTGGGCAATCATTTGATCTTCAAGTTTCAATTCCAGTTGGTGTGAAGCGCCGGTCAGCCGGCGGGTGCGTCGCTCCTTCTCTGGGCGAACTAACGCCCCAGCAACGCTGTCAGCTGCACCAGCTCTTCGTAACGACTGCCCCACTTGTCCCCATCAGGAATGACGGTCCTGTTGCCGACGTCGTCGGGACCGCCACTGGCGAGCTCTTTGTAGGCGGGCCAGCGGCCTTGGCGGTAGGCGATTCCCTGACCTCTCTTCGACAACATGAAATCTACCAGCAGAGCCCCACTGTGAGGATGGGGCGGTCGCGATGATAGGACGAGCGCCGAAACTGCCTTTACCGGAATAAACGGCTCGGGAAAAACGTAATCGATGGGCGCTCCCGCTTTCCGCAAGGTCACGGCTTCGTGGTGATGGGCATCGATCTGGACCGGGAACTCGCCCGCGGCGACCAGTTGGCTAACAAGCGAACGCCCGGTTCTGATTTGTAGGTTCTGCGCGCCCAACGCGCGCGCGAGCTGTTTGCCTTTATCGTCGCCGTAAAAATCCATGACCGCCGCCAGCCAATCATCGGCGTCTTTATCCATGCCGAGCTTCCCTTTCCATTTGGGCTGCAGGAGATCCTCGACAGCCTTCGGCGCCTGCGCGCGGCTGACCTGATGGGTATTGAAGAGGTAGACTAGCAGCGAAGCCCAGAGTCCGTTCAGGTATCCTTCTTTGTCATAGAACCCCGCGCGCAAGGCCCGACGATTCGGCGTGTCGTAGCGCATCGCCGCGCTGGCTTTTTTCAACATGTAGAGCGCAGAGCTGCGGATCTTCAAGATATCGTAGTTGTATTTTCCGGCGCGATATTCCGTCAAAATCCGATTTAACAGACTCTGCGGGCCTGAAGTTAGAACTTCCACTTTCAGGAAGGGATATTCCGCTTCGAAACCGCTGGTGAACTGGCGCAGGTCTTCTCTATTCATAGCAGCATACCAGACGACAGTCCCTTCCTTTTTCGCTTCTCTCACCAAGTTTGCCTGGCGTTCGGCTGGGGGAAGGTGATTGAGGTTCGCCAGGGTCTCCTCCGCCGTGGCGGCTTCGCCGTTCGATGCCAGGAAAATCAGTCCTAATATAGAAAGAAAAACCGATGAGCAACTGCGAGCGCGACCGCGCATGGTTTTCTCCGATCTGTTATCGGTTTCGCTACAAAAACTCTTATGAATCGCGTTGCCCGAGAGATGAATGACGGGATAGCCGCAATCGGCAGCGAGCCGCGCAAACATCGCATCTGTGATTCCAGGCGCGATGGCGCCGCTGGGATCAGCGAGCATCTCGCGCAGACGAGCGCGCTTTTGCCGTCATCCCGGGCCGTCAGAAACGGTTATTCCATGCCGTCGGTAATGAACTGAATGACATAACCCGCGGGATCATCCATATAGGTTCCGCCTTGTCCCGCTTGTCTTTCCTTCGCCGCACCGCGATCGCCGTTCGGAATTCCCAATTTCTCGAGATGCGCCAAGGCCGTATTCCACTTCGTGGCCGGAACGTAAAAGGCGATATGCGGACCCGGAACTTTGCGGCTCATCACCAAGCCCTTGGATGAAAAAGGGGCTTCCGTCAGGATCAAAGTTTGTCCGCTGGCCATAGTCATTGTTACTTGCTGAGACTGGGCCATCGAGCCTTTGCTGCAACTCTGCAACTGAAAGCCGAGCACGTTCTCATAGAAATCGACGGATTTATCCAGGTGTGGCGCTTCCAGTTCGAGATAGCCGACTGCTGTCATCCGTCCACCGGAGGCGCCCGATTTGGCCTGGGACGTTTGTGGCGTATAGACTGCGTAGTGGTTGCCGGCTGGATCGGTAAAGAATAGCGATTCATCAGCGAAGGTATGCACACTCCTGACCGGCCCGTCGAAATGGGCACCCAACTCGTTTAATTCCCTTGCGACCTCGGCAAGTCCTTGCTCCGTGGTCGTGAAAGAATAAGTCGGCAGACCACGCGCGCTTCCAGGGCGAGGGCGCTCCTCGCTCTGGAGATAGACACCCATCCGCTTGCCGCCGATTTGTATAAAGGTATGAGGGATCGCGCCTCTCTTTCGCTGCCGCACATTCAATCCGTTGCGACGCGTGATCCGGCCGCCGAAGACCCGAACGTAAAAGTCTTCAGCTACGACAAGGTCATCTACAGGAACGACGAAATGATCCAGTGCTTGGGCGACTTTCATAACGACAATTCAAAAACCTTCCTCCGTTTTTGTCACGCGGTCGTTCTATCAAGCGGGTTCCTTCACTGTCAAGGCAGGTTGTCGATCCTCTTGACGTGCTACGCTGATTTCGACTATGTTGGGGGGCCGATTCCTCTCTCCCGATTTCTCCGCTCGATTTATCTCCAGAGGAGCCAGCGGTATTTTTGATTTGAGAGGCACGTCTCTATGAAACCGGCCCGCCACCAGTTACAGACCGAATGACGTCGTGGCCATGAGGTTTTAGATCATGGGTCGAGTTTTCCTGTTTTTGGTTGCTTGTGTATTAGTAGGGCTCGTCCTTTTCGGGGAATTTCCGGGCGGCGGCAATTTCCTCACCCAAAATCATTTCGGCTGGCGGGAATCGCGCGGTCTGTCGGAGCTTTTTTCCCTCTTGCCACGAAACGTTAGCTTGTTTTTGTATACCATTGACGCGAACATGGTGTTGTTCGGCGCGTTAGCGCTCTTGGGAATTTTTATGGCAGGATTTTCTGTCGTGAAGGCCGCGGAGTTCTCGCGCAACCAAGCCGAAACTGAGTCGCTCCACAAGCCGCTTGGCTCAAGGAAAGAAAAAACCAAGGGCGTGGCACGACTTTTAGTAGAGTCGCTCGCCGGATTTAGAGGGCGCAAGCTCGGCTTGACATGGAAAATTGCCGGCCCGCTTGCAGGCATGATGTTCTTTGTCGGCCTCCTGATAACAGGCACGGTATACCAATCGGTGGTCACAGCCATAGACGACCAGGTAAAAAGACGCGCCGTGGCCATCGCTACCAATTTGAGCGATGGTGCGGCCATGTACCTTAAGAAGAAGAATCCGGTCGAGCTGCATGCATTGCTTGCAAAGTACGTCCTGCTCGATGACGTGGCCTACGTTTATGTCGAGAACGGGAAAGGCGAGGTCTTGGCTGACAATCCGGTGAGGATCTCTACCGAGCTGCAGGATAGGCTGGTCCCGGGTGGGTTCCGAACCATACGCTGGAGCATCGTTACTCTGCGAGGGCAAGCCATCCACGACATGCGGGTACCGATCCGCGACGGTCAGATGGGTGCTGCGCACGTGGGAATCTGGAAAGACTCCATTGACAAGCAGATCCGTGGCGCGCTGTTTTCACTCGTCACATTAGTTTTGATCATCCTCGTCGCCGGAATCACGATAGTGTTTATGCTTGTGAACCGTTTGAGCCGCCCGATTGTTCAATTGACCGAAGTTGCGCGACAAATGAGTAAAGGCGATCTGGATACGCCTGCGAGCGTCAAATCTGGCGACGAAATCGGAGACTTGGCCTCCTCGCTCGAACGGATGCGTTCCAGTCTAAAGGCTGCAATGCGCCGCCTTGACCGCCATTCGTCTTCGGGGGAGTAGATCGAGCCTTCAACCCCCCCTGCCTATTTGCTTCGCGCGTCTGTAAAGCGACACAAGTTTTCCTTCTGCAAGCAATTGGATAAAGAGTCCATCAAATCCGCCCCGTAGCTTATCTACCCCGCTCCGAGTTGCTTCATGAACCAATCGGCGATGTAAGTGCGCCGGTCGAAGCGCTTTTCCCCGTGGCCCACGCCGTCGAGCATGCTCCGGTCAGGCGAGTTGACGGCTTTCTCGTAAAGCCTAAGCGCGCCGCGCGGGTCCATGACCCGGTCGTCGTGGCTGTAGCCGACCAGCAGCGGGCATTCAATTCGGTCCGCTTTTCCTTCGAGGGTGAATTCTTTGATCTTCTCGCGCGCTTCTTTTAGATCCTTGGCTCCCATCAACCAGCGCAAGCGATCCTGAATGGGTGGGTAGTAATCGAAAATGTCGTCCACCAAATTGTAGGCGCCACTCCACACGGCTACGGCCTTGATCCGTTTCTCCGCCGTCGCACAGCGGGGGCCGGAGTAACCGCCCATACTGGAGCCGTGAAGACCGATTCGGTGCGGATCGACGTCCGGACGAGTGATGAGATAGTCGATTACGGCTTTGGCGACTCGCTCGGAGTCCGGCGGCCCGTAGAGCTTTTTCTCCCGCAAGGTGCCGCCATGTCCGGGACCGTCGACGTCGAGGAACGACATGCCGCGGCGCACATACTGGCTCGCTCCTCCGTCTTCTCCTCGGAGCAGAATCCCGTCAGCACCGCCATAGTTGTAGACCACCGGAAAGCGCGTTCCCGCTTTACCGCGCGCGGGGTAAAAGAGGCCGGGTAGCCTATGCCCTTCATAGGGGATCTCGACTCGTTCAAAGGGTGGGGAAACGAGACTCCAGGCTTTGTTGAAGGTTTCTTCAAGTTTTTTGTGGGTCGGCATCATGCGTGGATCGGTTTCCGGCAGGTAAACGACCGCGCGGCGGTAAAAGTCGGCGGCGCGCCGGTAAAATTCATGGGCGGTTTCTTTGCGCTCTTCCCGCTCGAAGCCGGCGGCTAGCTCTTCGTTTTTCCTGGCCACTTGGATCCATTCTGAATGCCAGCTCTCGAGATTGAAAAACTTAACCCGCCGCGCTACGCCGCGAATATCGGGATCCGGATGATCCGCTGAAACCTCCATGCGGATCTCCAGTTGTCCGCCGCCCGGCAGGCCTCTGCCGGAATAAAGTGCTTGCTCGGCCACTTCTCTGTTCAGCACATCACCGCCAATCTGATTTACCATTGAATTTCCCCTTTTTGGATTTTGGTGAGCCGATGCCCCCTTGTTTGCCTCAGGCGGAGGCAGAATTCAACAGTGAACTGCGATTTATTCTTGGCGGTTTAAAACCGGACAGAGGAGGTGAAAGATAACCTACGGTTTAGGTCCCACCCGCTGACGGCCAGCGGCGAACGCCGGCGTAATATCAAGCAGCCGATAAAGCGATGAACGGTGCTTTGCTTCTTTCCTTCCAATGCCGGGCGCCGCGCCGCGAGACTCAAACCAATAGTGCTGCAGGCTCAACGTCATCATCCAAAAGAAGAAAATGAGAAAGGGAACGCTTAACCAGCGGTATCTGGCATAGAAGAGTTGGTGCGGCGTAAGGACTGAAGGTATAGCTGGCTGGGCTAAATAGGTCAGGTGTCATCGGGTCGCGAGCGAGAGCCGTCAAGCGCCGCGACGGAGACGTTTACAAACGTCAATGAAGAAGGAAAATATCCGTCGCTGGTAGAGATTTTTGGCGGCCAGTACTTCCGGGTGCCATTGCAGTCCGAGAATGAAAGAGTGGCGGGAACTCTCGATCCCTTCGATCAGTCCGTCTTCCGCGATTGCATTTACAACCAATCCCTTGCCGAGTCGGTTTACGGCTTGGTGATGGGTTGTGTTGACCTCTAACGTTTGCTGTTTCACGATTTTCTGCAGCTGTGTGCCAGGTTGAATCTGAATTTGATGGCCTCCTGTCTCTTTTTTGGAGCTCTGTTGATGTTCAGCCGCGTCCTGGATTTGCGTCGCGATGTCTTGATACAGCGAGCCGCCGAGCGCAACGTTAATGGCTTGCGCCCCGCCGCAAATGCCGAGCACCGGCAAGTCGCGCTGCAGAGCCATGCCGGTCAACTCCAACTCGAACTCCGTCCTGTCTGGCGTGATGTTTCCCAATCTCTCGATCGGTTTCTCCCCGTAAAAGCGCGGGTGAATGTCGAAGTCGCCGCCGCTGATCAATAAACCGTCCAGACGGTTGACGAACTCCCGTGGCGCTGCACCGAAACGCGTCGGAGGCAGAATAACAGAGAGTCCGCCCGCCGCTTCAATGGCTTGGGAGTAGCGACGGGGTGAAAACGATGTCGGCTCCGCTGGAAGCTTGTTTCCATGGCGTTGACCATCGGAAAGATCGGCGGTGATGCCGATAAACGGGGCGCGGCTGCTCCTCATTTTTGCGATTCGTAAAGTTTTTTATAAATGCGGTGATTTCGCATCACGAGTTTAACATAACCGCGGGTCTCGACATAGGGAATCCGCTCGATAAACTCTTCGATGTCGTCGGTAGCGATCTCTTTCTCCCATCGGTCGACGGCTGCTTCGCCGGCGTTGTAGGCGGCAATGGCTTTGAACCAATTGTTCGAATAGCGCCGGAGAAGATCTTTTAGATATTGCGTGCCGAGGGTCAGATTGAGCTCCGGCTCAAACAGCCTCTCGTTGGACGGCGGGGCAAGCCCGATTTGTTTGGCCACCCGCGCGGCGGTGGAAGGGATCAGCTGCATGAGGCCAAGGGCAAACGCCGGGGAACGAGCCCACGTATCAAACAAACTTTCCTGCCGGATCAAAGCCAATATGAGGTATGGATCTACGTCCCGCTCTTGTGCCTTTTGCCGAATGGTCTCCCAATAGGCCAACGGAAAACGGTAGAGGTTACGGTCGCTGTAAGAATCGGGCAGCTGATTGGCGAGTAAAAGGCTGCGGCTATAGGCCTGATTGCGGAAATATTCGCGCATCAGAACGGGGCGCAAACGATCTGGCTTGGTAGATTGGCGATCGGCTTGGTCCAATTCGTCAACAGCCAAGCGGTATAATGAGATGGCTCCCAGCTCTCGAGCGTGAGCGAGGTGAAAGGCGATCTCTGGACTGATCGGAGGATCGGTTTCGGCAGAAGCCGAAGAGCTGATCGAATTGGATTCCGTAACTGACACTCCCAAACGGCCAAGCGCTTGGACGGCGAGGGCTTGATAGTAGGATTCATCCCCACCCTTGACGATTTGCCGATGGAGTTGCTTGGCGGCTTCCTGATCGCCCAATTTCTCCGCGGTGCGCGCTTGCCAGTAGAGCGCCGCGGTTCGATAGGATGCGTTCGTGGTCTGCGCGGTGAGGGTCTTGAACGTTGCTGCGGCCTGCTGCAGATCTCCCGCTCGGTAATAGAGCCAGGCAAGTCGCCATGCGGCGTCATCGCGCAGCGGGCTACTCGGAAAGTCCGTCGACAGGCTGCTGTAGAGTCGTGCTGCCTCTTCCTTTTTTCCGATGGCTTCGTAGATGTCGCCGGCGGCGTACCGCGCTCTTTCAGCATACGGGCTCGTGGGGTAACGCTCCATGATCAACTTGAAGTAGTCGAGCGCCTGAGCGTTGTCATTGCGGTTCCAGAGAATCTGCCCGATCTGATAGAGCGCTTTGGGCGCTTCTGATGTTTCGGGATAGTTGCGCGCGATCTCTTCCAGGATGGTGATTGCCTCGCTTCTCTTTCGTCCTGATAGATAAAGGCCGGCGAGCTTTGTCATCAGGGACAAGCGAGGATCGGGATCGGTGACGTTGTTCAGCAGCTTTTTATAAAGGACTTCGGCATCGCCATATTCCCGTTCCCGCGTCAATTGCTCCGCTTCATCCGAGATCGATTGAATCGTAGGGAATCCAAAGAGGTCCGGGAATTTCTCCTTTATCCGGGCCTGATGTTTTCTGGCATCAACCGTCCAGCGGGAGTGAGGATAGGATTTCCGTAGTTCCTGGTATAGGGAATAGGCTTGGCTTACGTCACCCTGGGCTTCACCGGTCTGAGCCTGGAGATAGAGCGACTCCTCGGCAATTTCAGTTCTGACTCCTTTGATCGCGCGAAGAGAATTGAGCGTGGCGATGGCCTGTGGATATTTCTTTTCTCCCAGGTCTATCTTTGCCCGCAAGAGCTCCGCATGTTGCAACCAGATGGTCTGAGGATATTGCTGTCGCAGTTTAGCCAAAAATTGACGCGAGAGATCCCAGTTGTTTTGCTTGAAGGCGATCAGGGCCGAATAGTACAGGCTATAGTCGGCCAGCAGGTATTGGGGGTCTTGGATCTTTTGGAAAAGCACTTGAGCCTGAGAAAAATTCCCGGCGGCGTATAGCGTGTAGGCTTGGACGAAAGTTTCCCGCGGATCGAGGCTTTGGGAGTAAAGCGATCGCGGAAAACCGGCAAAGATGACAATCAGCAACCACAAGAGAGTCGAGGGTTTCATTCGTCATCCGAAGTTTAACGGAGGCGGGGAGGGGTTTCAATCACGCGATTTCTCCCTTGTCGCTGGCCATTTCAAATCAGGGAAAGAGCTACCGGCGCGAAGAGTTGTTTTTTGGGCGAATGACGGTTATGTTTTTTGTGCGATAATCGTTCATTGAATCGGGCGGACCGATAGCAGCCAGCCGAGAAAGCACGTCAAAATGGAGGAGGTAAAGCGGCTTGAAGATTGAAGGGAGTTACACGTTCAACGCGCCGAAAGAGAGAGTTTGGGAAGTTCTCGTGGATCCAAAAATAATGGCGCAGTGCATGCCCGGCTGTGAAAGCCTCAAGGAAGTCGCGCCGGACCAATACGAGGCCACGATGAAGGTTGGCATCGCAGCGGTGAAGGGAAATTATAAAGGAAAGGTTTCCATCAAAGACAAGCAACCACCGTCCCATTATGTTCTGAGCGGCGAAGGATCGGGCGGGCCGGGTTTTATGCAAGGCGACGTGTCCATCGACCTGGAAGATAACAACGGTCAGACCTTGCTCAAGTATAGCACGGATGCCAAAGTCGGAGGCTTGATCGCCAGTATTGGGCAGCGGATGTTGAACGGTGTGGCCAAGATGATGCTGGACCAGTTTTTTAAAAAAATGGAAAGCTTTATTTAATTAAGTCAGTCTCGCCAGCCGCTTTTGGTTGTCTCGCCGCCTTTAAAAGAAAGATTGAACTCAAAGAAATGTTACCTTTAGTCAGCGTCATCATCCCGACCTACAATCGATGGCCTATGGTCCGGGAGGCGGTGGAATCGGTTTTGGCGCAGCGTTTCAGAGATTTTGAATTGATCGTCGTCGATGATGGCTCCACGGATGATTCGGCGCGCGAGTTGGGTTCATTGGGCGCCAAGCTGCGGCTGATTTGGCAAACCAGGAAAGGCGTGTCGGCGGCGCGCAATTTGGGTAGCGCTATAGCGCGCGGCCGCTACATCGCATTTCTCGACTCCGACGATCTGTGGCTGCCTAAGAAGCTGGAAGTCCAGCTGGCGTTCATGGAACAGAATCCCCGTATCGAGATATGTCAGACCGAGGAGATCTGGGTTCGCAGGGGCGTGAGAGTTAATCCGAGCGAGAGACATCGTAAGCCGTCAGGCGATATTTTCCGGCGGAGCTTGGATCTCTGTTTGGTCAGCCCGTCCGCCGTCATGATGACCAAAGAGTTGTTCGAGCGGACGGGAGGGTTCGACGAAACGCTTGCGGTGTGCGAAGATTATGATCTTTGGTTGAGAATTGCCGTCGCGCAGGAAGTGGCGCTGATCCCAGCGGCGTTGGTCGTCAAACGTGGCGGGCACCCGGACCAGTTATCTCACTCCATGTGGGGGATGGACCGATTTCGCGTGGTCGCGTTACAGAAGCTCTTGCGGGCGGGTCTTTGCGGCGAGAAGCGAGAGTGGGCGATTGAGGTTCTTAAGCGTAAAGTCACCGTTCTGTCTCAAGGCGCGCGGAAAAGAGGGAAGGAGCAAGAGGCGGTTAATTACGAAGGCCTGCTTGCCGAGTTTTGTCAGGAGAAATTAGATGTCCGACGAGCGGATTCGCGACTACGCCAAGGAGAAAGGCTTTCATCCACAGACGCTAGCGCGGTGGCTGCACTGGGAGCCGCAGGATAGAGATGCTTTATGTGGGCTCGCGGTAGGGCTCAAAATCGGCGAGAATCATTTGCGTGAGCTAATGGACTGGCTGGAGGAGATCGCGCTTCGTGATCGCTGCGGCATTCATCAGTTGCTGACGCAGAAAGAGATGACTGATATCGGCTCCGATCCTCGCTTGGGCCGCGCGGATAAGCTCAAACGGATTAAGGAACAGATTAGGCGTCTCCGCTTCCCGCGGCTCAGTCGAATCGAGGACACGATTCGGGCGCGGACTCAGGAACTGAAGTTGCCTTCTGCGGTCCGCCTGTCGGTGCCGTCCGGGCTGGAGGGGGGAAAGCTGTGCGTCGAAATTAGCGCATCGACAGCGCAAGAACTGAAAAAGCTCATTGCTCAGCTTGCCGAAGCTGCCGACAGGGATTCGATCAAAGAGATCTTCCGGATGTTGGCGGGAGAGGCTGCAGAGGACAGATAGGAACCCAACAGGAATTTTCAGGTCTCAAAATGCGATTTTTCCAACCCGAAGAGGTGATCGTAGCACGGGGCTCTGAGCAGAGTCCGATCTTCGCCAATCTGCGCAAGGCGCTGCCGCACGTTCCGTTCAGCTTTGTTGATGATTTTTCAATGAACGACAAAAGCTCCCCGCGCAGTTTTGGCGCGGCAAAAAAGAAATTGTTCTTGACGCGGCATAAAGGCGAGTTCTTAAAGAAATGTCCGGGCAGCAAGGGGCAAGTCTGCTGCAATTATTTCGTCATAAATTTTGCCAGCAACTGCCCCATGGATTGCAGCTACTGTTACTTGCAGGAATACTTAGCGCAGAATCCGGCGCTTAAAGTCTTTAGCAACGTGGACGATCTCCTGAGCGAAGCCGATGAGCTCCTAACTGGACATCGCGGTTTCTTTTTTCGCATTGGCACCGGGGAGATTACGGACAGCCTCGCCTTGGAGCCTTACATTGGGTTTGCCCGCGAAGTAGTTCCTTTCTTCGCCGAGCAGTCCAACGCACTGCTCGAATTGAAAACGAAAAGCGACTGCGTTGACGGGCTGCTGGCGCTCGATCCCAAAGATCGGGTGGTGGTGTCGTGGTCGATGAACCCACAACGGGTCATCGATTTGGATGAGCATGAAACCGCATCTCTCGAAGAAAGATTGCGCGCCGCGCATCGCTGCCAAGAGTCCGGTTATCGGTTGGGCTTTCATTTTGACCCGATAGTCGAGTACCCGGGATGGGAAAAGGATTACGAAGCGATGATCGAGCAAACTTTCGCGACCATCGAGTGGCGCAGAATTGCCTGGTTGAGCATGGGAGTCCTGCGTAATACTCCCGGCTTGAAGCGGATCATGAGGGCTAGATTCCCGCAAACCCACCTCTTAACCGGAGAACAAGTGCTCTGCCCGGATGGGAAGCTGCGATATTTTCAACCTCTGCGCGTTGAGATATACCGAAAGATGCTCCGCTGGATTCGCCGCGCGGCTCCCACCGTCAAAGTTTATCTCTGCATGGAATCCAAAGAAGTGTGGGAGCAAGTCTTCGGCTACGCCCCGAGCTGTGAGAAAGAGCTGGGCAATCAAATGGCTAATTTCGGATTTTAGACTTCGTCGTGAGCTCAGTCGAACGATTTTGGATTTTCGATTGAAGGAAAGGATATCGTGCCTTTGCTCTATTTCTTACTGATCCAGAATCGGCAATCGAAAATCAGAAATGAACAAAGACAGCGCCATCGGTGTGTTTGACTCCGGCATCGGAGGCCTCACCGTATTGCAGAAGATTATCGAGCTCCTTCCGAAGGAGAATACGATTTATCTAGGCGATACCGCCCGGGCGCCCTACGGGACAAAATCGGTGGAAACCGTACTGCGATATTCCTTTGAAAATAGTGAATTTCTTGTCGAAAAGGGCGTCAAACTGCTCGTTGTCGCGTGCAACACGTCGACCGCGATCGCCCTAGACCGGCTGCGCAGCAGCTTAGAAGTTCCGGTAATCGGCGTGATCGAGCCCGGAGCGACCAAGGCGCTGGATGTAACCAAGAACAAGAAGATAGGGGTGATCGGCACGGAGGCGACCATTCAGAGCGGGGCTTACACAAAAGCGCTCCGGGCAAAAGACCTGAAGGTTGAGGTTTACAGCCGCGCCTGTCCACTTTTCGTTCCTTTGGTGGAAGAAGGATGGACGGACAACGCCGTCGTTGAGATGACGGTCAAAGTCTATCTTGGCAGCCTCAAGCAAAGCGGTATCGACACTCTGATTCTGGGGTGTACTCACTATCCATTGCTGAAGAAGACGGTCCGAAAATTTTTGGGGGATACGGTTTGTCTTGTGGACTCCGCCGAAGAGATTGCGAAGGAAGTGGGCTCGGTTCTGAAGAAGGATTCCCTGGTACGGAAAAATGGCGATGGAGCTCACAGTTTTTTTGTGACGGATGCTCCTGATCGTTTCGTAAAAGTGGGCCAGCGGTTTCTCGGGGAAAAGGTTGAGTCGGCTGTGCGCATCGAGCGCTGATGGGTTCTCATGTCTTTGTTTGAGAATGCTTGTAAGGTGCTCTTCGAATCGTGTATTTTACAAGAGTGCGTTGCCTGTTCCTGAGACCGAGTTCCCGATGCGCTAAAGGTTGGGAGTTCAAGTTTCAGAATGCTGAAATTTTTTAAAAGAATGCTTGACTTTATTAAGAGAATTGTCGGGACGAAAAACGAGCGCGAGATCAGGCGGATTCGCCCCTACGTGGACCAGATTAATAGTCTGGGGCCCGAGTACGAAAAGCTCAGTGACGGCGAGCTGCGGGCGAAAACGGAGCAGTTTAAAAAACGCTTTCAGGAGGCGACGGCCCAGCTTCGTGATGCTCTTGAAGCGGCTCGGGCGGAGGCATCGACCGCCGACATCGAGCGCCGGGAGGAACTCAAGACACAAATTGAGGAAAGCGACAAGGAGCTGCGCGAAACAGAGGCCCGTGTGCTGGAAGAGCTTATACCCGAAGCTTTCGCCGCGGTTCGTGAGGCCTCGAAGCGTACGATTGGGCTCCGCCACTTCGACGTTCAACTCATCGGTGGCGTTGTTCTCCACGAAGGCAAGATCGCCGAGATGAAAACCGGCGAGGGAAAGACCTTGGTGGCGACGTTGCCCTTGTATTTGAACTCACTGACTGGGCGCGGGACGCATTTGATCACCGTCAACGACTACCTGGCCCGCCGCGACGTTCAGTGGATGGGACCGATCTACCATAAACTGGGAGTTTCCGTAGCCTCCATCGTTCACGAGACGAGTTATCTCTTCGATCCCACTTATTTGACGAAGGACTATCGATACCTCAATCTGCGTCCGATCACACGGCAGGAAGCCTACCTGGCGGACGTCACCTACGGTACCAACAACGAGTTCGGGTTCGATTATCTGCGGGACAACATGAAGTTTTCACTGGAGGAATATGTCCAGCGAGAACTAAACTTCGCCGTCGTCGATGAAGTCGACAATATTCTTATCGATGAAGCCAGAACGCCGCTGATCATCTCCGGCCCGGCGGAAGAGTCCACGGACAAGTACTACATCATCGATCGAATTATCCCGAAACTTCAGCGCGGAGCGGTCATTCAGGGTGATCCTTCACAGGATGACCGCGCGGCCATCGAAAAACAGGGTGATTACACAGTCGACGAGAAAAGTCGCTCGGTAACTTTGACGGAAAGCGGGGTGGCGAAGGTTGAACGGCTGCTGGGTGTCCACAATCTCTATGATCCGCGACAAATCGACACCTTGCACCATGTGCAACAGGCGCTGAAGGCCCACGCGATTTTCAAGCGCGACGTGGACTACGTCGTGAAAGACGGCGAGGTGATCATCGTCGATGAATTCACCGGTCGACTGATGCCCGGCCGGCGCTGGTCCGACGGATTGCACCAGGCGGTGGAAGCCAAGGAGCGCGTGCATATCCGCGAGGAAAACCAAACCCTGGCCACGATCACGATTCAAAATTACTTCCGCATGTACAAGAAGCTCGCGGGAATGACCGGAACCGCGGACACCGAAGCGCCGGAATTCAAGAAGATCTACAAGCTCGACGTTGTCGTGATCCCGACGCATCGCAACATGATTCGTACGGATCTCCCGGACGTGGTCTATCGAAGCGAGAACGAGAAATTCGACGCGGTCGTCCAGGAAATCGAAGAACGCAACCAAAAAGGTCAGCCCATCTTGGTCGGCACCACTTCCGTGGCCAAATCAGAGCGACTTTCCCGCATGCTCAAGAAAAAGAATGTCAAACACAACGTGCTTAACGCGGTAAATCACGAAGCCGAAGCGACGATCATCGCTCAGGCCGGTCGCTTTGCCGCCGTCACCATCGCCACGAACATGGCCGGTCGTGGTACCGATATTCTCTTGGGGGGGAACCCCGACTTCTTGGCCCGCTCGGACATGGAAAACGAATGGATCAGCCGAGCCGCGAAATTGCCGGCCCAGGGGGCGGCGCGTTACGAAGACGCTTTGCGAGAATTGCGGGAGAAGTACGAGGAAGAGGTCCAAAGGGCGGAAAAGCTGTACGAGAAGGAAGGGGAGCTCTCTCAGCAGCAGCGCAGCGATGCTCTCAAGCGTACCACCGAGCTTCAGCGCCAAATTAGAGAAGCGTCGCCGTTCCGGGAGGCGCGCCAGCGCTACGAAGATTTGTCCGCTACTGCCCTGATCGAAGCGTTGCACGGCATGCGGCCGATACCGGGAGGTTATCTAAAGGCCAAGGAGGAATTCGAAAATTCCCTTTTAGCTTCCAGCAACGGAGCCGAAACGGATTTGGACGAAGCCTTCGACGAAGCGCGTCGCGACTTCAGCGACACCTTGGATCGATGGCAGCAAAAGAATGGAGACCGAGAGGCGTTAGTCGAAGCGCTGGATGAAAAGCGGCGTAATTATGAGCAACGGGTCCTGGATCTGGAGTTTGAAAAGTCGCTCGCGGCTTTAGCCCAGAGCGAACACGCCGCGCTCGTGCAGGAATACAAAACCGTTCACCAGGCTTTCGAAGAAGCGGAAGTGCAATGTGAACAGATTCGCCGTCCCTACGAAGAGGCGATTCAAGAGGCGCAGCGTAATTACGAAACGAAACGCCAGGAATACCTGCGGATGGTCGAGGAAGTTCGCGAGCAGTTGGACAAAGCGCCCGATGAAAATCGCCAGCGCTTTGATGAGATCTTAAGCAAGTACAACCGGGTTTGCGCTGAGGAGCGGGAACGAGTCATCGCCGCTGGCGGGCTTCACATTCTTGGCACGGAACGCCACGAGAGCCGGCGCATCGACAACCAGCTACGCGGGCGCTCGGGCCGGCAAGGCGACCCGGGATCTTCCCGTTTTTATCTTTCCCTCGAAGATGATTTGATGCGCATCTTCGGCGCTGATCGTATCCAGGGAATCATGAGTCGATTGGGAATGGAAGAAGGGGTTCCCATTGAGCACGGCTTGGTGACGCGAGCCATTGAGAACGCTCAGAAGAAGGTCGAGGGGCATAACTTCGATATCCGCAAGCACCTATTGGAATATGATGACGTTTTGAATAAGCAGCGGGAGGTGATCTACAGCCAGAGAAGAGAGGTGCTAAAAGGTGAGACGTTGAAAGAGGATGTGCTCGAAATGGCTCAAGGACTCGCCGAAGAGATCGTGTCTCGGTATGCCGATAAGGAGCTGCACCCGTCGGAATGGGATTTGGCCGGCTTGAGGGAAGGATTTAACCATCAGTTCAATCTGCGATTTGAGCTGAAGCCGGAAGATGAGGAAAACCTAACACCAGAAACGGTTACAGACTTGGCGATTCAAAGAGTGAGCCAAGCTTACGAAGACAAAGAAAAACGCTTCGGCGCGCCCATGCTCCGGCAGTTGGAAAAAATCATCAGGTTGCAAACCATCGACAGCCTTTGGAAAGACCATCTACTCAACATGGATCACTTAAAAGAGGGGATTGGGCTCCGTGGTTACGGGCAGAAGAACCCTCTCCAGGAATACCAAAAAGAAGGATTCGAAATGTTCGAGGAGATGATTCATCGCGTCGAAGAGGACGTTGTGCAAAAGCTCTTCACCGTGGAGTTGGCGCGAGAGAGTGTAGTGCAGGAAATGGAAGTGCAGCAGCCGCGGCCCCAGCGGATGGTTTTGAGTCACGGGGAAAACGTGGAGGCAAGCCGTTCGGCTCCCGCGAAACGGGAAGGAGATAAGGTCGGTCGCAACGATCCTTGTCCCTGCGGTAGCGGCAAGAAATATAAGCGGTGTCACGGTAAGTAAACATCTTTTCCTGGTCTTGGTAAGCTCTCACCACTTCAATCCAACATGGGCGCCATAAAAGCGGTTTTCGACGTTATGAAGAACTTGGCGCTTAAACTGGTGGAAGATGGCGAAGGGCAACGAAGGTCGTCGAGATCCGAGTGGAGGGTGCGCGTTCTTTGGCTGCTGCCAAAAAAGTGGCTTCTTCCATAGCTAATTCACAGCTCGTTAAGACCGCATTCTTCGGTGAAGATCCAAACTTTCGCCAAATCATGGCCGCCATAGGCTGCGCCGGCGTTCCCATTAACTGTGCAACGGTGGATGTTTCGTTTAACGGCGTGACGGTGGTGAAACGGGGCGTCGGAAGGCCTTTGAAAGAGCGAGAGGCCGCCCGTGTTCTGCGCCGCCCGTCTTTTCAAGTGAAGGTGCGATTGGGCCAAGGCGAACAAGCGACTTCGATCTGCACGGCGGATCTATCTCACGAATACGTGCGCATCAATTCAGCTTATCGCACGTGAGATGGCGTGGCCAAAATTTTATGCTGGTCAGTGAATTGCCGGGTTTACTTCGTCGTGTGGGCGTTCCCCGTCATCGTGGGCTCCGGACCTAACCTTGTTTCCGGCTCCCAATTTAATGATCTTGTCTTTGAATTCCGCTAAATCTTTTGTCGCGTTTCTTGTGTCAATGACCAACTTGGCCGCTCCAACAATTTTGCGGAAGTCGTAAATGCCGTGATCCGTCAGAATCACGACGCAATCTTGAGATTCGACGCTTGCGGCCGTCACATCGACTGATTTCATCACCTCGCCGTTGAGTCTAAGCGAAGGAACCAGGGGATCGTTATAAGACAGGATCGCTCCCTTATCGCTCAACAAACGCATGATATCGAGCGCGGGAGATTCGCGGCAGTCGCTGACATTTTTCTTGTAGGCGACGCCAAGGATGAAAACTTTCGAGTCGCGAATACTCTTGGAAAAACGATTGAGCCCCTCGCCGACCAGGGTCGTCACCACGGAAGGCATCATCCCGTTGATCTCCGACGCCAAGCCGATAAATCGCGCCTGAAAATTCAACGCTTTGAGTTTCCATGCTAAGTAATGGGGATCGATGGGAATGCAATGCCCCCCCAACCCTGGGCCCGGATAAAAAGGAATGAAGCCAAAGGGTTTGGTCGCGGCCGCGTCAATGACCTCATAGATGTCCACTCCAAGTAGATCGCACATCAGGGCCATTTCGTTGACCATGCCGATGTTAACGCTACGGAAGGTGTTCTCCAGGAGTTTTACCATCTCGGCGCATTTCGTGCTGGAGACGGGAATGACCCGTTCAATGAACTGAGAGTAGAATAAGCGCGCCATCTCGGTGCATCGGTCGGTGATCCCGCCGACAATCTTTGGAGTGTTGTGGGTATTGAAAGACGCATTGCCCGGATCGATCCGCTCGGGCGAAAAAGCCAGGAAAAAGTCTTCCCCGACCCGAAGACCCGCGCTTTCGAGCTCCGGTAAGATCAGTTCGTTTGTCGTGCCCGGATAAGTCGTGCTTTCGAGGACGATGAGCTGGCCCGGGCGGAGGTGCTTCCGAATCTCCGCAGTCGCGGCCAAAATAAATGAGATATCGGGGTCGCGGCTTTTGCTCAACGGCGTGGGTACGCAAATGCTAACCGCATCGGCATCAGCGAGCACGGTAAAATCGGATGTCGGTGTGAAACGCCCGCTTTCCATGGCCCAGGTGATGATCTTTTCAGGGACATCCAAGATGTAGGATTTCCTTTGCTTGAGCGTGGCGATCTTGTCGCGGTCTAGATCGATGCCAATCACATGGAACCCGGCTGCGGCAATTTCCATGGCGAGCGGCAGGCCCACATATCCAAGGCCGATCACCGCGGCCGTCGCTTTTCGGTTCTCAAGTTTATCTATCAGCTGCTGCAAAATTACGATACCTCCCGTGTCTTCATTTGAGATTTGCTCGCCCCGCTCATTTTGAATTCTTGAATGTGGATATTGTATTTTTGAATTAGCTCGTAGAGATTCACTCGACTTATGCCGAGCTCTCGCGCGGCACGACTTACGATGCCTTTGTTTTGGGAAAGGGCCTTCCTAACAAAATCCATTTCCAGCGCTTTTTTAGCGAATTTTAAATTCACGTCCGTTGGAATATGATCCAGAGGGAAGCCGAGATCACGCGGCTTGATAACGGCATGCGGACTAAGCACGACAGCACGGCTAATGAGATTCTCGAGTTCTCGAACATTCCCCGACCAACGATGCATCAATAGAGTTCCCTCGGCTTCCGGCGAAACCATCATCGGTGGTCTGCGGTGCTCCTGGCAGAGTTTGTTCAAAAAGTATTGTACGAGCGGAATGATGTCTTCTTTTCTCTCTCGAAGGGGTGGAATATCCAGGGGCACCACTTTCAAACGATAGTAAAGGTCTTTGCGAAAGTTATTAGTTTCCATGTCTCTCTTTAGGTCGCGGTTGGTCGCGGCAATGATGCGGACATCGAGCTCTATGGATTGAGCCCCTCCGACTCTTTCGATCCTTCGGTCTTGCAGAAAGCGAAGGAGCTTCACCTGGAGGCTGGGAGCCAATTCCCCAATCTCATCGAGGAACAGGGTTCCGGTATGGGCAAGCTCGAACTTACCTCGCTTCTGCGCGTGAGCCCCAGTAAAGGCCCCTTTTTCATGGCCAAATAGCTCGCTTTCCAGCAGGTTTTCTGGAATCGCGCCGCAATTGACCACAACAAACGGGTTCCCTTTGCGTTCACTTTGCTGATGTATGGCGTGGGCGACTAGTTCTTTTCCCGTGCCACTTTCGCCGCAGATCAGAACGGAGATATCGGATAGGGCGACCAGTTCTATGAATCGAAAAATCTCCTGCATGCTTTTAGATTTGGCGATGATTCCGTGGAATCCTTGTTCGGACTTGCGATAGTTCGCGTGAAGGCGCTGCTGAAGGTGATAACTGTGCAACGCGCGCTGAATCATTACTTTGATTTCCTCCAAACCAATTGGCTTCGAGTAATAATCGAAGGCTCCCAAACGGAGGGCTCGCAAGACATTATTTTCATCGTTATTCCCCGTGACTACAATCACCCGAGTGAGGGGTTCTTGGGATAAAATTCCTTCGAGTAGGCGCATACCGCAGAGATCAGATGGGTCCTGCGGATTCAACGAAATATCCAACGTGACCACAGGCGGTTTTTCTTTCTCGAACAAATTCAGGGCTTCGGCCTCGTTCGAGGCCGTGAAAACCTCATACTGAGGCTCCAATACCCAAGATATCTGCTTAAGAATTCTCTCATCATCTACTATCAGAATTTTGGGCTTCACAGGATTATATTCCTTTCTTACACCCTTTAAATAAAGCGTCGGAACTCGCCAATTGATCGAGTGGAAAATATCCATGCCATGGGTTACACGATAAACTCCATAGTGGATAAATTCCCAAGAAGTTACGCAAGCCTAGTGCCATTATGATGAGCTATTTTCCCTGCCAATCCGCCGGATCGAGGTCGGCGGAGCGTATCGTTATCGGCTGTAATGCCCGATACTCGAGGCGATTTGGCTTTACAGGGAAAAGTAGACCGATTGGGTTCTTACCCAGAAAACCTGGATTCTTATAATACCATGTTGCCGATAACAGCTATTCCGAGAGCCCAGCCAAGGAATGGCACGGCGAGCAATTTCAGGTCCAGATCACAGAACGCAGGGTCCATTAACTAAGACCGATGCGATTCTGGAAAGGAGGGAATTCCGGTGTTGAGGAGTGACCATTATACCCTTCCACGAGCTAGGCTGCCTATTAGCCGGGGGACGATACCAGCTCGTGGAAAGGGCTACCTGCAGGCTTCAATCATGCTTCAAAGGAGGAAGCGCGCGCACGAAACCTTCAACTCGCCTGTGCCTTGGAAATACAAGCTCCCAATTGCTTGGCCAGGGGCCGAACATGTGGCTCCTGCAGCATGCTTGTATGATCGCCAGGGACCTCGTATATTTCCAACCCACCGGTCATCATACCACCCCACCCGCATTGCGGGTCTTCTTCAACTCCTATCCCTCGATCTCTCGCACGGAAGAGAATCGCCCGCCCCGGATACAACTGTGGCACATAGTCGCGGAGAGCTTGGTGGCGCACCATGCTTATATTTCGGTCCGTGAGAGGAAGGGGTTGGCCTCGACTCCACAGACGCTGGTGGACCATCTGCCGAAGTCTCCTCGTGACCCTCTCTTTGATGCTTTTGACCCTAGCCATAGCGTACAGCAGCTTTTGTCTCGGTTCCATTCGCCTCATGGCGCTCAAGTGAGCGCGGACTCTTTGGAGCGTAGGCACCACCTTGGAACCCGGGCCATACCTGTCGAAAAGGGCTAAAAGGGCAACTTCCTCGCCTCGTCCGTGGAGTTGGTGGGCCATCTCGAAGGCTATGGTTCCATTCGCGCTGGCTCCTGCAAGATAATAGGGACCCTTCGGCTGAAGTGTACGAATCGATTGGACGTAGCTAGCCGCTATATCCTCCAAACGGACAGAGGTAACCTCTGTTTCAAACACCCCTAAAATGGAAAGGCCGTAAGCAGGTATGTCTGGACTTAGATACCGTACAATGGCATGGTACCCTACTCCAACGAAAAAGAGAGGAGACTTGGAACCTCCGGGGCGGATTTCTACCAAGGAGGTTTTCGGTGGAGACCATCCTTCTTGCCGAATTGCGACGGCCAGCTGCTCCACAGTTGGAGCATTAAAAAGAGTGGCTACCGGAAGAACTTTACCCAGTCTCTTTTCAATCTCAGCTGTCAGGCGGACCGCCAGTAAGGAATGCCCACCGATTTCAAAAAAGTTATCCTGCACGCTGATCGGACTCACATTCAAGAGATTTTCCCAAATTTTAGTGAGCTGGAACTCCAACCGATCACGAGGTGCAATGATGCTCCTGTCGCACGTGGCTGCCTGATCAGGTAGTGGGAGCATTCGCCGATCCACTTTGCCGTTAGGCGTCAAGGGTAGTGCGACAAGGAACGAGAAGAAGGATGGAATCATGTAATCGGGCAGCATTCTCTTCAGATAATTGCGCAGTTCCTGGGAACTGAGAGTAGCGCCCATTTTTTTCGCCACCAAATAAGCTAACAGTTGTTGTTTCTCCCCCGACGCATTTTCTCTTGCCACGATGACAGCCTGCTTAACTCCGGGATGTCGATTGAGAAGTGTTTCGATTTCTTGCAACTCGATGCGGTGCCCGCGGATTTTGACTTGATGGTCAATCCGACCGAGCCACTCTATGTTTCCGTCGGGAAGATGGCGCGCCAGGTCTCCCGTCCTGAACATTCGCGCATCCGAATCCTCACCGTGCGGATTATGCATAAATTTCTCAGTGGTCAGCTCGGGCCGCTTCAAGTAACCGCGCGCGACACCCTTTCCGCCGATATAAAGCTCGCCTGGCACACCGACAGGCACCGGTTCCAGATTCGCATCGAGGATATAGAGTTGTGTATTGTTAATAGGCTTGCCGATGGATACCCTGCCAACGCTCGGGTCAACCTGCCAAACGCTAGACCAAACAGTCGTCTCGGTGGGGCCGTAGAGATTCCATACAGTATTGCCTCTCTTCAACAAACTTGTCGCCAAATCCAACGATATTGCTTCGCCGCCACACAAGATCTTGAACTTCTCGCACCCCGTCCATCCGGCTTCTATCAACATCCGCCAAGTGGCGGGCGTTGCTTGCATGATCGTCGCGCCGGATGCTTCAATGTGATCCTTCAGCCGCCTGCCATCAACTGTGGTGGCTCGGCTGGCGAGTACGACGCGCGCGCCGACCGTCAGAGGCAAGAAAATCTCGAGCGCAGCGATGTCGAAGGAGATGGTGGTGACTGAAAGAAAAATATCTTGTTCCGTCAGTCCCGGCTTTTGTCGCATCGAGTGGAGAAAATTGACCAAAGCGCGATGCTCGATTTCGACTCCCTTGGGCCTGCCGGTCGAACCCGAGGTATAAATCACATAGGCCAGGTTGGATGGTTGAGCCGTGGCATCGAGATTGTCGGATGTCGTTATCTCCGGCAATCTGTCCAGGCACAAGACCGAGGCGCTGCTGGGCGGCAAGTCGTGGAGCAGTTTTTCCTGGGTGAGTAAAACCGCCATCCCGCTATCCTCAATCATGAAACCGATTCGCTCCAACGGATAGGCGGGATCGATCGGCAGGTACGCCCCGCCCGCCTTCAGTACGCCTAGTAGTCCAATCACAAGCTCCGGCGAGCGCTCCACGCAAATTCCGACAACCCCTTCGGGCTTTACGCCCATTGTTCGCAATCGGCGGGCGACTTGATCGGCTCGGCAGTCTAAATCTCGGTACGTAATCTGCTGCTCCTCGAATACGACGGCGATGGAGTCGGGGTTTTGTCGTGCCTGGGCCTCGAAAAGTTCATGGACACAACGATGAGGAAATGCAACGGTTGTCTCGTTCCAGTCGTGAAGAAGTTGTCGCCGCTCGTGATCGCTTAAAATCGGGAACTTCGCAATCGGTTGGTCCGGATCGGCCACCGCAAGCTCGAGCAGGCGCTCGTAATGCCTCAGGAAGCGAGTGATCGTGTCCGCATTGTAGAGGTCGGTGTTATAGGCGACCAAGATCTTGCGCGTAATCTCCGGATCGATCGTGACGCTGATGTCAAACTGCGACGCGGACTGATCGATCTCGAACGGCATCCAGGACAGGCCCAATAGCTCGATTTTTCCGACGGGAGCGCTTTGAAAATTAAACAGCACCTGAATGAGCGGCGAGCGACTTGGGTCACGGTCGGGCTGCAGCTCCTGGACCAGCCGCTCAAACGGCACCTCGGCGTGCGCAAAGGCGTCAAGAGCCACTTCACGGACGCGCTCGACGACTTGCCGGAACGTTGGATGGTCTGACAGGTCAGTTCGCAAGACGACAATGTTGATGAAGGTGCCGATAATATTTTCCCATTCCAGCCGGCCGCGGTTGGCCACCGGCGATCCAATGGTGACGTCGTGTTGCCCCGAATATCGAGCAAGGAGCGCTTTAAAGGCCGCCAAGAAGACGATGTACAACGTCGCGTTGTGTTGGGCGGCGAGCTTTTTTAACCTTTCCACCAAACCCGTTGACAGACGGAGGGACTGATGGGCGCCGTGGAATGTTTGCGTGGCAGGCCGGGGGTAGTCCGTTGGAACGGTCAACGGTTCAGCATCGGCCAGTTTCGATCTCCAGTAAGACAGTTCCCCCTGCAACTGATCCGGCGTTAGCGACTGATCTTGCCATGTCGCGAAATCAGCGTATTGAGCGGCCGCTCCATCCATTGGCGCTTTCGAGGCTTTGCAACAAGCATTGTAAAGCGTGGTAACTTCCCGCGCGATGATTCCCATGGACCATTGATCGGAGATCACATGGTGCATATTGATCAGGAGAACATGGTCGTCGTCGCCTAGCTGAAGAAGCAGCAGCCGAATCAGCGGTCCTTTTTCTAAATCGAAGGGGTGCCGAGCCTCCTCACTTAAAATGCGTTTGGCCTCTGACAGCCGAAGCTCCTCCGGCACGGCCCGAAGGTCCCTTTCCGGCAGCTCGAGCGTCACTGCTGGAGCAATGACCTGCACAGGATTACCGTCGACGCTTCGAAAAGTGGTGCGGAGGGACTCGTGCCGTTGGGCCATCGCCTCAACGCTACGCTTCAGCGCCTCCTTGTGGAGCAGTCCGGTGAAACGGATGGGTGCACTGATGTTGTATGCCGCGCTCTCGGGCGAAAGCTGATGCATGTACCAAATTCGCGACTGCGAGTGGGAAAGAGGCATCTCTCCTCGGCGCAGCGACCCCGGCGCCGGTACCGGCCCGTGGTGGTTTTCACCAGCCCGCGAAGCCGCATCGACGTGTTCAGCCAACTGCGCAACCGTCGGAGCGTCAAAAATAATTCGCAAGGGAATCTCCACCTGCAGCTCCTTGCGCAAGCGCGAGATGATTTGGACTGCCAGCAGTGAGTGTCCTCCAAGCTCGAAGAAGTGGTCATAGCGACCGACCTCCTTTAGGCCCAGCACATGACGCCATAGATCCGCAATTTTGACTTCCGTGGGCGTCCGCGGCGGAACCAGCGTGGACGCGGCGAGCGGAATCTTCTGGGGAAGGGGCAGGACGCGCCGATCCAGCTTTCCGCTCAAGCTCCGTGGCAGGGACTCCAATACCGCCCAGGTCGTCGGGACCATATGGTCGGGTAATCTCGTCTTAATGAAATGGCTTACATCCTCGGAATTTAATACGGCTGCGTCCTTTGGTATCAGGTAGGCAATTAAGCCTTTTTGACTGGAAGCATTGTCGTGTACGACGACCGCATCTGCAACCAGCGGATGCTTCCTAAGAGCCGCTTCGATTCCGTCAAGCTCGACGCGAAAACCGCGAACCTTAACTTGCCGATCGATGCGCCTGACAAATTCAAGGTTGCCGTCCGGCCGGTAGCGAACCAGATCTCCGGTCCGGTAAAGACGGGCACCTTCAAGGAACGGGTTCTGAACAAATCTCTCGGCTGTCAATGCGGGCTGGTTCAAATAACCGCGCGCGAGCCCGACTCCCCCGATGCATAGCTCCCCCGGCACTCCAACCGGTACGGGAGTCAAGTTTTGGTCCAACACATACGTGTTAACGTTGAGAATCGGGCACCCGATCGGGAGCTCGCCGAAACACCCGTTCTCGGTCGGCAAATCCGTCAGGTCGTACACGGTAGCGACAACCGTGGTCTCCGTCGGTCCATACGTGTTGAGTAGCTTGACGCCGCGGCTGACACACGCCTGCCACAGGGCTAGTCTTTCTGGGATCGCCCTTTCTCCGCCGATTATGACCAACCGAATCCGCGCCGGAACGGCTAAATGCTCCGAGAAGAGCGCCGCTGTCAGTTCGTGCCAATAGGCGGTCGGTAGATCGACAACACTAATGCCCCAGTCTCGACATTTTTCCAAGAACCCAGCGGCCGAATCCGGCATAGAGTTGGTTCGCAGAATCAGCGTCGCGCCGCGCATGAGGCAAGGGAATATTTCCTCCACGGAGATGTCGGAGCTGACCGAAGCAAACTGCAAAACTCGGTCCGCAGGGCTGAGTCCAAAAATTCCTGCAGCTTGGCCGACATAGTTAGCCAGGGCTGCGTGCGTGATCTCCACGCCTTTGGGCATCCCCGTTGAACCGGATGTGTAGATCACGCAGGCGAGATGGTCCCCTGTGACTTCTGACCTAAGATTCTCTTCGCTCTCGTGAGTGTAAGCCTCGGGCACCGAGTCAAGGCAGATAATCTCAGGACCATGGGAGAGACTTGCTAGGAGCTTCTGTTGGGTCAACAAGACGGGGGCGCGGGTATCGTCCAGAACCGATTTTAACCAGCTGCCCGGGTATTTGGGATCCAGGGGAACATAAGTTGCCCCGGCTTTAAGGATGCCTAATAGCCCGACGAGCATCTCCGGGGAACGCTCGACGTACAGACCAACAAGCGTCTCCAGCCCAACTCCCCGGCCGCGCAAAAAGTGGGCTAACTTGTTGGCGCGTCGGTTGAGTTCCTGGTATGTGACCTGTTTGTCCTCGAAGACAACAGCGACGTCGTTCGGCCTTATCGCAACTTGCTCTTCAAAAATCTCATGCACGCAACGCTGATCCGTCGGTTCAACCACGCCACGATTCCATTCGAGTACAATCTGCCGCGCCTCTTCTGGCGAGAGGAGAGTTAGACCCCGTAGGGGCTGATGCGGATCAGCCGCGAAAGCCTCCAAGACGCGCACGAAATGGCGAACCACCTGCTCGGACTGTTGCTCGTTGAAGGTGGCTTGATGGAGCTCGAAATCCAACACTATGTTTCCCGACGCGCGGAAATCGTGGACGTGAAGTGCAAAACTGTCATCTCCATGCCCGCTATGAATCCAGCCGGGAGAAGCAGGCATCCCCGCGAACTCACGGAACGAGTGCGTGTGATAGTTCACCACCACTTCATAAATCTTCTTGAAGTGAGGATTCGCAATCGAGTGTTGTCCATGGCGAGCCGCCTTGAACACCTCTTCTCTGACCTTGCGCGTCAGGGAAGCAAAGGTGTCATCGTCGGCAGTTCCGATTCGCACCGGAAGTATTTCAGAAAACAACCCCAGGGTCTCTTTGAACGCCTTGGATCGGCGGTTATGAAACGGGATGCCAATAGTATAGTTTTGTTTTCCGTCCATACAGTGAAGGTAGGCCACCAGAACCGCAACAAAAATGCCTAACAGCGAAGTCTGTTCCGTCCATGACGGAGTAGAGGTTGCCACAGACCTGAGTCTTTTCGTGAGATCGGGACCTAAATCGTAGGAAATTCGTCGAACACCGGTCGTCACCGTGAGCGGGACTTTGCCGTAAAACGAAATCTGGCCTGCGTCCTCCGTTAGCTCCCGTTTCCAGTAGGCCTCTGCTTTTTGATAGCGGGAGGATTTCCGATGCGCGTGCTCATGAGCGATGTAATCGGCGAAGGGTAAAAGAGTTATGGCCTTGGGCAGATATCCCCGTAGGGATCGCTGATACAGATCGGCCATGTGGCGGTAGATCAGCTCAAACGACCAGCCATCGCAAATCAAATGGTGAACGTTCAGGTACCAAAGGAATTCTGTTGAGGCTAGTTTGATCAGAGCGGAATCAAACAGTCGCTCCTGCCAATTCAAGGGAATTTGACAGCGCTCCTCCATCAAGCTCTTAGCCCTTTGCCGCTCCTTGGGTAGATGGGAGAGATCCACGAAATCCAATACATACTTGAGTTCTGGGAGAACTCGCCGAGTCGGGATCCCGTCTATTTCTTCCACGACGGTCCGCAGCGCGTCACTGGAATTGATTAGGACCTGAAACGCTTTCTGAAAATGCTTGGGATCAATATCACCGCAGATGTTTAGGATAGCTGGCAGATGATAAATCGGCACCTCTGGAACCAGGGCCTGCGCTATCCAAACCCGGACCTGATTCAGTGTTAAGTTCGACTGCTGGTAAA
>WNFW01000305.1_pt1 | contig 34004 bp, 28 predicted proteins | sample 5400131 | NCBI WGS metagenome assembly WNFW01 (sample SAMN13153362, study PRJNA577476) | soil metagenome | isolation source: 20 cm soil or saprolite under grassland replicate 1 | place: USA:California | collected 2016-06-15 | reverse complement strand
GTTGGATTCCGTCGGGCCGTGAGTGACCAGGATGCCCATCTCCGTTGCCGCATCGACATCCACATCATCGACGCCGATGGTGAACTTCGCCACGATGCGCAGATTCTTCGACGCCTGCAAGATTTTTTGCGTGATGGGCGAGCTCCGAATAGAAGTTCCCATGAGTGCATCGCAGCCCGCCGCCATTTTCGCCATCTCGTCTTCATTATTCCCTTGGGGGGTGTCCCAGTTCGCCTTTCCCAGGATGAGCTCACAACCAGCATCCTCCAGCATCTTGTGCGCGTTGCCCGTTGGATCGGCGGGAGCAAAGACGAAAACTTTAGGTTTTGCCATTGAAGTTTCTCCTTTCGTCGGATCTTTTCTGTGGATTAGCCCGGACTTTATAGTTTGCCCGTGCCTTAAGTCAACCATGAAGTTATAACGAGTTTGAGGTTTCGAGCTTTGGGTTTCGCGTTGAATCCAAGATCCGACACGCTGATCGGCATTCGACTGGACAACCAAGCGCTAAACCGGATAGAAAGGCAGATGACGATCGTATAGGGACATGCAATCATGAACGTATTGATCACTGGCGGAATGGGCGTGAATGGCGCGGTGACCGCGAGGCTCATGGTCAAAGAGAGATTACGGCCGGTTCTGCTAGATAACCGAATGGATTTCTCGCTCATGCGGGACATCCAGGACCAGGTGGATTGCATCGAAGCCGACGTATGCGATCAGCAAGCATTGGAAAAGATCGTCGATGACTACAAAGTAACACACATCGCTCACTTGGCGGCGCTGATGCCAGAACCCACCGAGGCGAATCCACGATTGGGAATCAAAGTCGGTATCGATGGTACCATGAACGTCTTGGAAGTCGCGCGCGCCAAAAATATCAAGCGCGTTGTTTTCACCAGCTCGAAGGCCGTCTACGGTGAGATCCTTGGCGAGTATGCGCCGCCGAACTGCAAGCCCGTGCGCGAAGATTTTCCGAAGCATCCGGCGGATCTGTACGGAACGATCAAAGTTTGTTGCGAAGAAGTCGGTAGATACTATCGGGAAACCTACGGCATCGAATTCATCGCTCTGCGTTACGTGTCGATCTACGGTCCGGGCAAAGAAGCGCGTCATGGCCCGCTATCCTTCTACGGCCAGCTGATCGAAAAAGCCCGGCGAGGAGAAAAATGGCTGGTGCCTCAGGGAGGCGATCAGCTCAACGACGCGGTGTACGTCGGTGATGTCGCGCGCTCCATCTATCTTGCCGTGAAGGCGGAGCGGCCGGGCGAATCGGTTTTTAATATCGGCACGGGAAAGGCGTCGACGCCGCGAGACTTCTTGGATGCTGCGAGCAAAATCTTTCCAAATCATCGAATCGAGCTTGGCCCGGGACCGAGTAATTTAGGCAGAAGCAAGCAAAGCTACTGCGTCTTCGACATTTCGGCGGCAAAAAAGCATCTCGGATATGAGCCGTCTTATGACGTCGAGCAGGGAGTGAAAGACTACGTGGAAACCCTTAATCGCTTGGGACGATAAGATAACACGTCTTCGCACAGTCTTATTCCCAGGATGACACGGTCGAAGGGCATCACGGCACAAATCGAAACTGAAATTTTGAAACTTTTGGAGGAAACATGGCAGAAAAATCCGAGGCGCAAAGCAATCCGGAAATCTGGTCGGCGGGGATCGGGCGGAAAAGCAGAGCGCAATACGGCTCCGATCTCATGGTCGAAGTGCTGCGCGATCTGGGCATTAAATATATCGCGTTGAATCCGGGCGCGAGCTACCGCGGCCTCCACGACTCGATCGTTAACTTCGAGCCCGGTAAAGGGCCCGAAATCATCATGTGCACGCACGAAGAGATCGCGGTGGCGTTGGCCAACGGCTATGCCCGCGCGACGGGTGAGATCATGGCGACCGGGCTGCACGACATCGTCGGTTTGCAGCATGCCTGCATGGCGATCTTCAATGCCTGGTGCGACCGCACGCCGGTCCTCAATCTCGGCGGCGGCGGTCCGCAGAATACGACCAATCGCCGCTCCACGGATTGGGTGCATACTGCACTCGTCCAGGGGAATATGGTCCGTGAGTTCGTCAAGTATGACGATCAACCGAACTCCGTCGATGCCGTGCCTGAATCTTTCCTGCGCGCGTATCGGATCGCGATGACAGAGCCAAAAGGGCCGGTATACGTCTGCCTCGACACCGACGTGCAGGAGCAGAAGATCACTTCACCGATGATCGTGCCGGATGCCCGGTTATTTCGCGCGCCGGCGGGGCCGGGGCCCAATCCGGAATCGCTACGGCGAGCCTCTCAATTATTGGCTGAAGCTCAGTGGCCGGTGATTGTCGCCGGAGAAGTCGGGCGGAATCCCAAGGCGCTGTCGGCCTTGCTCGACCTTGCCGAAGCGCTCGGCGCGCCGGTGATCGATTCGGACGGCCGGTATGCTTTTCCAAGCACCCATCCGCTGAATCTGACCACGGCGCGCGAAGAGGCGCTGCGCAACGCGGACGTGGTGCTCGCTCTCGATGTTCCAAGTTTGGGCGTGCCCCTTGGGCCGTCGGTTCGTGAGCGCGGCAACTTTGCGCCGGTGATTTCGCCGAGTTGCAAAGTGATTCACATCACGTTGCTGGATTTGGAACGACAGAGCTGGGTGAGCGACTCCATGTGGCTTTTGCCGGTCCATGTGCCTATGGCGGCCGATACCGCCGTGACGTTACCCCCATTGCTCGAGCAGGTGCGGGAGCGATTAAAATCCAATGGCAGTGCCGGCCGGCAGATTCAGGAGCGGCGCGCAAAGATAGAAGCGATTTATCATGAGGCGCGGAAGCAGAGCCAGGCATGGATCGACAAGACGTGGGAGGAAAAACCGATCTCTCAAGCGCGCCTCTTCGGCGAAATCAATAAGCGGGTGCAGGGGCAGTCGTGGGCGTTGGTGAGTGCCCATGGGCGCCGCTGGCGTGAGGCGATCGAAGTTACGGAGCCCGCGCACGGCATCGGCGGCGGCAGGGGAGGGGGCGTCGGCTATGGCTTGCCTTCTTCCATCGGTGCCGCGCTGGGACACAAAGGGAGCGGCCGCCTCTGCGTCGCCATTCTTGGCGACGGCGACTTTTTGATGACGTCGAATGCCCTATGGACCGCGGCGAAGTATCAAATTCCGCTGCTGGTTGTAGTGCTTAATAATAGGTCTTACTACAACGACGAAGAGCATCAGGAGCGAATGGCTCGCTGGCGGCAGCGACCCGTGGAGAATAAGGGAATTGGCATTCGCATCGAAGATCCAGCGCCGGACCTGGCGGCGATCGCCCGCGCGCTGAGCGTGGATGGCTTCGGCCCGATCACGGAGCCGGATCAACTCGGCCCGGCGCTGGACAAAGCCATTGAGATTGTGGGCGACGGAAAGCCGGCGGTCGTCGACGTGATCACGCAGCCGCGGTAGTTGGGACGAAAGTTGACTGGATTGTTAAGCTGGCAATAAATTCGGCGGCAGAGGAAAAGGCGGAACTCAAGAAATAGGCGGAGGAAGTAAATATGGACAGGACACTCGAAGAGACTTTGCGAGCACTACTGGCGAAAGAAGGGCTTGAACCCAAAGAGGGCGACTTGGAAAGATTCGGTCCGCTGCTAGAACAATACGTCGCGACGCTTAAAACTTTGCGCGGCGTGGATGTCGGCGAAGAAGAGATCGCAGGTACCTTTCATCCGGAATCGAAGTAAGGAGGAGTTATCATGACCGCTGAGAACAAAGCGCTGCATTATCTTACGATTCACGAAGCGCACAAGCTCATCCAAAGCGGTGCGCTGTCGCCCGTCGAGTTAACCCGCGCGATTGTCGAACGCATTAACACCGTAAACAGGCAGCTTCATGCCTTCGTCAATCTCATGGCCGATACGGCTCTGGAAGAAGCTCGCATCGCCGAAGCCGAGATCCTGCGGGGAAATTATCGCGGACCGATGCATGGCATTCCCGTCGCCGTGAAAGACCAGCTCGACGTGAAGGAAGCGCCGGCGGAAATTCGGGGCTTGGACGCCAGCGCGGCGAAGCAGGTCGGCGATGCCACAGCGGTAAACAAACTACGCGAAGGCGGCGCCATCCTGCTGGGCAAGCTCGCCATGAGCAGCATGCCGAGCGAGCCGCCGCAGCCGCGCAACCCATGGGATCTCAAGCGCATCACGGGCGGCTCCAGTACCGGCGCGGGCGCGGCGGTGTCGGCGGGGCTCTGTATGGGCGCATTGGGTGAAGACACGGCAGGTTCGATCCGCAATCCCGCGTCTCTCTGCGGGATCGTTGGCTTCAAAGCGACCTACGGTCGGGTCAGCCGCCACGGACTCGCGCCACTCGGTTGGTCGCTGGATCACTGCGGGCCCATGACGCGAGTTGTCGAGGATGCCGTGCACATGCTGCAAGCCATCGCAGGCTATGATCCCAAAGATCCGACTTCCATCAACGTGCCGGTTCCGGAATACGGCAACGCTCTTCGGGAGGACGTACGCGGGATGGTGATCGGCGTTCCGCGCGACTTTATTGCTCTCTGTCGCGAGAAAACCAGTCCTGAAATTCTTCAAATGGTTGACGAGGCGATAGGCGAGCTGGAATCTTTCGGGGCGCGAATTCAAAATGTTTCGCTCCCGACATTGAAATACGCCACTCAAGCCAATGCGGTGATCTACTACAACGAACATTACGCCGGTCACCGAGAGGAGGCCAAAACTGCGATCAAGACCGGCGCCACGGCACGCCGGGCAAGGATTTACTTTGGTGTGCTCACCGGTTCGGCGGACTACCTGCAGGCGCAGCGGATTCGCAGTCAGCTCAAACGAGAATGCGCCGAGGTTTTTCAAAAAGTGGATGTCCTCGCTTTGCCGTGCCAGACGAGCACGGCGCCGAAGTTTGAGGAAGTGGACGCCCTCGACACTCTGAGAAAGCATCTTGCGCCGGAATATCACGCGCCGTTCAATTTGGCTGGCCTCCCCGCCATCTCTATCCCGTGTGGATTTTCTCGGGCGAATCTCCCGGTGGCACTCCAGCTGGTGGGAAAACCTTTCGATGAGCTAGCCGTCTTGCGCGCAGCGTATACCTACCAGCAGCATGCGCGCTGGTACGAAAAACGGCCGCCGATATAGGCTTCGTTCTTCGCCTTCAGCCGAAGCATGGTTGTTACTCCGAGGCGAAGCCGTATAGCCGCGCGCAGTTGTCCCATAAATATTTGCGCTTCGTCGTGTCGCTGAAGGGCAGTTTCAAGAAGCTTTCCACCGCGTGAGGATATTTTACGTCGAGATGCGGGTAGTCGGTCGAAAAGACGATATTGTCTTCCAGGCCGAAGTCGGGAAGATTCTTCGCCGTGATCTCATCGCATTCCACCGAACCCCAGCACTGCCGCTGAAAATATTCCAGCGGATCGAGTTTAACTTCCGGATGTTCCGCGGCGCCCGTGAGCTCTGCGTATTCGCCCATGCGCCAGAGAAGCCAGGGAATCCACGAGCAGTTGCCTTCCAGGAAAGCAACCTTCAATTTCGGAAACCGTTCCATCACGCCGCCGTAGATCATGTCGGCGCAGGCCAGCATGTTGGCCATCGGGAATGACAGAGTGTTGAACATCGTAAAGCTCGGGATAAACTGCGATAAGGCAGGCTGCGGGAGAAATACGCGGCCGGCTTCATGGAATCCGACGGGAACGCCTAACTTCTGGCACTCCGACCATAGCGGATCGTAATAAGGATCGCTCCATCGGCGGCCATTCACGTGATTCGGCCGCATGAGGATACTTCTGAATCCTAGTTCTTTTGCTATGCGCCGGGTTTCTTCGACGGCCGATGAAACGTCATGCGGCGCCACGATGGCTGCGCCATACATTCTGTCCGGCGCGGCCTTGCAGAACTCGTACATCCAGTCGTTGTATGCTTTGGCGATGGCCGCTGCTAAATCCGGATCCAAGCCATCCACGGCGAGAACGAACAAACCGCGGCTGGGATAGAGAATCGCGATATCGAGTCCCTCTTTGTCCATGGCGCGGACTTGAGCGACATTATCGAAGTTGCGTGCTTCCTCTTCGCGATACTTCTCGTTGAGAATTCGCTCGCGAATCGGCCCAAGAGCAGGATTCGGCTTTTCCGCGGGCCGCGGCATGATCTTGCCTTCGACTTGGATGCCGAGATCTCTTTTATGTCGTGAGAGCCCGATCGGCGCGCGATCGGCAAATTTGGAATCGATGTAGCGTTGCCAAAGGTCGCAGGGCTCCATGACGTGCATATCCGAGTCCATTGCCTTGAATCCGTTCTTAGCCATGTCAGTTCAGTCTCCTTAAATGATTCGACTCTGATCGATTGATGGGGTTGCGCGGCACGATGCTTCGGCGTTTTTCTTACGAGCGTGCAGATCCTATCAAAAGAGCCGAGACAGGTTCAATCACTAACCAGTGAACGTCTATCATCTGCACACGGGGAATTTGAATGGATAGTTGTGCAGCGGTTCTCCGCCGTTCTTTGTCACGAGGACCGCGGCGCCGAGCTGCAGGCCGGCGCGGAAATCCTTGGTTATCGGGTTCGGCTGTATCACATGCACCATGTTTTCCTCCAGCGCCCATTTTTCCAAAGGATGCGCTGCGGAACTTGTTCCCAGCTCGGGGCCCTTGCCGGCTTCGCCGTGAAAGACGCTGTCGTAAGTGGTGAAGCCGTTCTCTTCGATGACCGCAGTAGCGGCGATGATTTCCTCGCTGGTAGTGCCGGGTTTGCAAATCTTGCGCACGTTCTCGTAGCACTCCAACGCCACGTCGAACAATTTTCGATAAATCGCGGAAGGTTCGCGCCCGATGGCGAAAGGGCGATGGATCTGCGTCGAGTAGCCCCAGAAACTAACGGTCAGTTCGGTGATGACCACACTCCCCACGCTGATGGTGCGCGGCGTGGGGCGCTGCCATGGAACAAAGCGGTCGGGATCATCCATCTGCGTCGTCGCGATGAAATGAATTCCGGGGTCGCCGCCGTTCTTGAGGTAGGCGCCATAGACGACGGACAGGATATCTTGCTCGGTCATGCCGGGCCTGAGCTCTCGCTCTAACGCCTCGCAGGCGAGGTCGGTGAGATAGCCGCTTCGCCTCAAGTAGGGCAACTCTTCTTCGCTTCTGACTCTTCTTATCTGATTGAACGCCGGGCCGAATTCCACGAATTCAACTTTAGGAAATTCCCGTTGCAGCGCCATAAAGTGACCGTGAGCGATGCTTCTGAGGCTCACGATACCGATTTTACTGTCGGCCAGCTCTCTCCGTTGGATTTCTTTTACGATACTGTCTATCGGGGAGGGGCCATACCAGCGGACATCTTCGACAATAGATTGCGCCTTGGCGCAAGGTTGATGGTTGAAGAAATGAATGAAGACGGTTGGATCGCCGTCGCGGGGAAACAAAAGCCAGCAAGGCGACTGGGCCAAATAGTTTGAAAGATAATGAACCTCTGACGAACCTCTCGCTCCGGAAATCAGAATCGCATCTAAGTTCTCCTTCTGCATGGCGTTCCGTACGGCCCGATAGCGTCGAGCATACTCTTCGTCGGAAAAACGGGGATACAGATCTTTACCAGTTAAACCGGCTCCTGCTGTCATGCAAAAATGAGCTTCCTTTTTTTTCGGAATTAGACCATAGATGGGATAAAGCTACAACGTGAAAAGAAAGAAAGAGCGAGTGATGGAGTAATCGAGTGCTGGAAGATATTATTGCCGGGCGCCACGCACTTGATCAATGATTTCTGCAGCATTGGCGGGCACCGCATCGCCGCGCCATGCCACGTGCCCGTCGGGACGAACCAAAACCAAGGGGCGCTCGTATACCTCCCGCACCTGAAGCTCATCCAAAGAAACGATATCGAGCGGCAGGCCAGCCTGTCTTGCCGCGTCGGTGAAGGCGGAGCCGTCGATGCCTTGCGATGAAAGAACCAGTAACGTAAAGCCCTTGCCGAATAGATCGAGCGTGGAACGGCCATCCCGCAGCCAGACGTGGGGCGCGCGGACTCCAGGCCATGTCGAAGGAACATAGAGACCGTGATCTAAGGGGGGCGGCGGACTGCCATCAGACACACAAATCCGCGAGTTCTCATAACGGTAGCCCAGTTCGATGCCGGCTGAGTCGTGCTGAAACTCTTTGGCGCGGGTGCGAAGAATGACCGCGCGCGCTTTTTCTCGCAGTCGATTTCCTTCTTCGCCGTCTTCTTCGAGCAGGGGCGAGAAAGGGATTTGGCTATCGAACCCCGCGCGCATCTCTCCCGCCTCGGTCACGTTGATCATCCCGACGGGCCGACGCTCCAGTCCGTAGCTGTCCAGCAAGCGCGGCCCTCCCCAGCCTTGGAGCACCGCCGCCAGTTTCCAGCCGATATCTACCGCGTCGCCAACTCCGGTATTCATGCCGAAGCCGCCAGCGGGCCATAGAAGATGCGCCGCGTCACCGGCGAGAAAAACACGCCCTTGCTGATAACGTTCGGCAACCAGGCAGTGGCCCGTCCATGGACGCACGGCCAGAAGTTCGAACGGAATGTTTTCACCCAGCGCATGGCGGAGCTTCTCCGGCGCGTTGAGCGAATCCAAATGTTCTTGGCGGACGCCTCGAATGTTCAAACGCCACAACTCGCTCCCATCCACGGCGGCGATTGCCCCCTGGATTTGCGCATTGATGATTTGATATTGCACCGCCGGACCGTGACGGCTCACGGACAACAGCGGCGCGCGGAACAGGACCGCGACGTTCATTCCCTGGGCAAAAACGCCTTGCAACTGGATGCCCAACCGGTGCCGAACGCTGCTCTTGCCGCCGTCGCAACCCACCAGATAATCGGCCTCGATTCTGGTCGGTTGTCCGGTTTGGGTATCGACGATTTGGGCGGTGACCTTTTGTCCGTCTTGTTGGAAAGACTCGAATGAAGTTCGGTAGCGAACCTCGACTGTGGGCAGAGTGCTTACGTGCTCGTGGAGTACCGGATCAAAGTAGGGTTTTGAGATCCAGAGCCTGCCTTCCGGGCTGTAGGGGGAGCGGGAAGCGGGATCGCCATTGGCTGGATGATCGAAGCGCGCCACTTCATAACCATTCATGCGCGTCACGAAAACATAATTCCGGGGATAATCGGTTGGATAACCGGAGTCGTACCGCATTCGGTCGGCCAAACCCCAACGGCGCAGGTGTTCGCAAGTTCGAGTATTGGCAAGGTTGGTGGTCGGGAAGTCCACGGTGCCGTCGCCTTGTTCGACCACGAGGCAGTGGATCCCGCGCCAGCCTAACTCGATGGCTAATGCCAATCCAACGGGCCCGCCTCCCGCGATCAGTACTGGATAACGTTTTAGTCCAGCCGGATTTGCCGTTGAGACATTCGAGTCAGTCATGGTCTTTTTTCCGCTAGCGTACAAACGATACTCAGCGAGCGGCGCGATTCACAAAGCTGAAATCAAACACCTGGCTAGGCGGTATTTTGTTGTTAACGCCGCCGAGGCTTTTTTACGATCGGCCGTCCGCGATAGCCAAAGTCAATGGGAATCGTTATGACGTGACGCCGGTGGGATCGTACTCTATGAGCGCGCCCGGCGCCGGACAGTAAGGCAAACAGTCTTCACAGCCCGTGCATTGATGCTCAATGACTTCGTACATGTGGTGGATGTCTTGCAGTTTTGGATGGATGGCGGCCTCCGGACAGACTTCTCGGCAGAGGCCGCAGGCGATGCAGAGAGCTTCTTCAATTCGCATTTTCATGTCGAACTCATCTCAAGTTGAGCCGCCCAGCGCCCGGCTTGGCTCCGACACCCAGGGTCTGAGCAGGAAATCGAAGACCTCTTCAATGGGCTTTTGATCTTCCGGCGTGAGCGCATAGGCGTCGATCTGATACTTCCCTTCCATAAAATGCATCATCTCTTCGGCTTCTTGGCTGCGCAGCTGGTGGCGGATCAGAGGATCGTCGATGACGCTGAGCGTCGCGGAGATTCCCAGGCAGGCCATCGCTTCGATGTAATAATGCTGCCCCGCCCGCGCCAGCGGATGGATGTGCGGAAACATCGCGGTCATCCCGAAGTAGGAGAGCTTGGGCTGCGTGTTTGCTCGCGCGTCGTTCATCAGCTCTTCTTCACGCTTGATCCAGCCGCCGCGGAGAAGCACGTCCGCGTGCAGTTGGCCGTGCTTGACCTCATCCCAGATCTGACGCGCGCGCATGCGCTGAAGATCGATGTATTTTGACTGTTCGTCAACCGTGACGGAAAGAATCTGGGTTGACATTTGCTTGATTGACATGAAGGGTCCCTCGGCCGCGTATCCAGCCCGAGCCCGCGCCGCCTTCCACTCGTCACTTCCCGCTTTGAGATCCTGCTCGGCGGATTGAATCGCCTGGGTGACAAGCTTATCCCAGAGCGGGATGCAGCGCTCGGTCTGGCGCAAGCGAAAATCAAGGCCGGGGCCGCTAAAACCCGTGGGGTAGACCCACTTATCTAAAAAATCTTGCAAAAGCGGCTGCATGCAAATCTCCTTGCGCTTTACAGTTATGCACGTTTCGGCGCCGCGGTACGTGGCCACCGCATTTCCTCGGTCCACACTTCGGGAGGCGGAGGAACCAGCGATCTCCCGCTATTTGCATCGACAATCGATCCTTCCGCGGGACAATACATGAGGCAAACGGTGCACTTCGGATAGATGCATCGCTCGTCGATCTCCAAAAGATGCTTGGGCGTGGATGATACGATGACTGCGTTGATATCGATCTCACGACACGCCACATAGCACATGCGGCATTCGGTGCACTTCTCATGATCGATCTTCAAACCCGGCATCATGCTCACTGACCTTGGCTACGTTGACCTGCGGCTTGAACGATTCGAACGGCTTGAACAGTTCCAGTCTTCAAATGGTTCAAGGTTGAACGCGTTTGCATCAGTCGATATCCGCCGACACCATCACTTCTCCAGTCGTTTCCTCTTTTAGCCCCAAGATAAACCGCGCACCCTCTTCGAGAAAAAACAGGTAATCGCGCCTCGTTTCGGCGCACAGGCGCGTGGCCAGCTGCACATCGACTTCCTTCTGTACAAAACGCTCGACCTGAAAGCGACCCATGAGTATGTGACTCCGGGTTTCCGGAAGTTGGCTCATGAAGAGCGCGCGGATGGCATCGTCAGGAAACGAGCGTGCAAAGCGCTCCGTCCAAGCCAGCTCGATGACCTTCGGCCCCAGGTTCAAAGCGGCAATGCGGAGATTTTGCGGATAGTTGGCCAGCGCGCGAAGGCAGAAGATATAGGCGCTTACCCGGCTCGCCGTGGCAAACTGGCCGTAGGGATGTTCAAAAAATTTCCTTTGCGTGCGTACCCACCGGCGCCGGAGGATCTCGTCGAGATACTGCATTTCATGGGTGGACTCATCGTAAATCTGCTTGCCGAATAGATAAGCCACGGCGGGCGGATAGTCGTTCAAGTTGATGCCTTGAGCCCAACCGCCGTAGACGTAATACATGAGGCGCTTGAGGGTCCACAAACGACTCACGAGCCGAAAACATTGATCGGCCGTGAGACGTTCCTGGCGCGCCGCATCCAATACGGCGTCCATCGGCGTCATGGAGGCCTCGCGCTCGCTTTGGCCGAGCAGACTCTGCGCGAGCGTGGTTCCGGGATGTTGATCCGAAGAACCCATTCAGCTCGCCGCGAGCAGACGTTCGTGCCCCTTCTTGGAAATCGGCGCGAGGCCGGACACGATGAGAGACCAGTTCTCGCCGCCGTCGTCGCTGCCGTAAACCTCGCCTCCCGTGGTGGCCGCGAAGACTGAACAGCCGCCGTTCCAGTCCTCGATGCACAACGCGCCGAACTCGTGCTTCAGACTGTTAGGGAGTCCTCCACCTAGGCGTTGCCAACTCCGGCCGCCTTCCGCGCTGCGGTAGATTTGACCTCCGGCATAGGCGCTTTTGTGCCAGGTGGTAGGGTTGTGTTCGGCGGCGGCGACGAACATGAGATCTGGATTGCGCGGGCTCAAAACGAAGCCGTCCGGATAGACGTCCTCAGCCCAGTCGGGGCTGCTCCAGCGCTCCCAACGACTTCCGCCATCCAAGGTGACATAAAAGCCTGCTCCGCCCGTGACAAAGATTTTCTTCGGATCGCGCGGGTCGATGAGTGCCTTGTGAACGTCATAGAAATGCTCCGCCGGGCGGTCTTTATCGCGGAAGAAACCCACGGCATTGATCTCGATCCAGCTCTTTCCTGAGTCCGTGCTTTTCAACAAAGCGCCCTGCTCGATGCAAGCATAGATGGTAGTCGGATCGTGGGGATCGAAGGTAATAAACTTGGTGTGCGCGACGTGCGGGGGCGCGGGAAACGACCAGGTCGGCGCGCTCGGCACCGAGCGGAGCGTTGGCAGTTCTGTCCAGTGTTGCCCAAGGTCTTCACTACAGAACAGGTGCGCGGGCTGTGTTCCCACATAGACTCGGACCTGGCCGTCGACAACCGTGGAGGCGAGGCTGTAAACGTCATCCATCGTTAGACCCTTGTCGCGGCGCTCCCAGGTTTTTCCGCCATCCGCGCTTGCATGAACGGAACCAAAGAAGGCGCCGGCAAACATGAGACCACTCGTCGGCTCGAAGATAATGGAGCTGATATGCAGACCGCGGAGCGCGCGATGACTCACGCGCCAGGCCCGGTCGCCTAAACGCTCAAGAAGGACCAAGCCGTCCTTTGTGGCCACCCAAAGTTGGCGCGATTGCTCCGACGATGAATACACGTTCGAACCGCCGTGAGAAAGTCCGATTGCCATAGCTTTCCTCCCAAACCGCGAGGGGCGCGGTTTTTATTAGGTTAGAATTCTAAACGTGTCTCACTCTATCAACCTATTTTCTCCGACGTCAATGGGTTTCTAGGCTACCGTTTTTCACACGACTATCGCAGGTAGAAATGATATAAGAACAGTTTGGAATGGCGTATGTCAACGGCTGGCGGCAGCAGCGGTATTACTTACCTGGAGTCTAGCGATGATTTTTGGAACTTCGCGGCTGAACCAGTTGCAAGAGGGAAGATCATGAAGATCGTACAGTTGATCCTGAGCATCGCTATTTTGCTTTCTTCGGCCCTCGTCCACGGTCAATACACCAAACCGGTATACGTTTCGATGCCGTCGGCGGGAAATTTGCAGCATCTCGCTTTGGCCGCTGCGAAGTACAAAGGGTTCTATAATGAAATGGGAGTGACCAATGTGCAGCTTGTGTTTCTGCGCGGCAACTCCGTGAACGTGCAAGCGCTGGTGGCCGGCAGCGTTCCGTTCGCTTCGGCCTTCGGGCCGTCCATGCACGCCATGTTTCGCGGCGAGCAGATCCGCATCGTGCTCCAGATTTTCAACCAGATTCCTTTCAGTCTCGTGACCCGCCCCGAAGTGAAACGGCTGGAAGATCTCAAGGGCAGCAAGATCGCCGTGACTTTCGGAGGTTCAACGTACAGCGTTCTGGTTGCCTTGCTGGCCAAATACAAGATTTCCCCCAATTTTGCCGAGTACCTCAATATCCCGGGGGATCAAGGCAAGACGGCGGCGCTCGTGCAAGGAAGGGCAGCGGCTGCCCTCATGGCGCCTCCCGGAGACCGGAATTTGCTCAAAGAAGGTTTCAGAAGGCTGATCTATGTCGGCGACGTTTTTAAAAATGTTCCCTTCAGCGCTCTGCTTACCACGGCCAAAGTGATTCAGGAGGAGCCCGATCTTGTTCAGCGTGTGGTTACGGCGGTCACGAAGGCGTTGCTGTTCATCCGCGAGAACCGCGAGGGCGGTATCGAAATGATCATGCGTCACGGTCAGGTCGATAAAGAAGTGGCAACCTCGCTTTATGACCTCATGCGCGACGCCTACGTGCCGGAGCTCACTTCTGAAGGCGTCATGCAGCGCGCCGAGCTGGAGATCGCCACTCTCAAAGAGCGTCCCAATTTCGATCCTAAAGCTTTCATGGACGACCGGTTTTTAAAAACGGCGCTACGCTCTTTAGGTCGATGAGAAAAGGCCCTGCCGCAGGCCCATGAGCGGTGTTTTGTTTCGGGAAGATCCCACTGGGGATTATCAGTCCGAGGAAATAAGCGCGATGGGCAATTAAAGCTCATTCCAGCAAAGGCCATTGACCGGGCGGCGATTGGCGTTTACGATATCAACCACAAAAGCTCAGCATAATAACTGCATGATTTGCCGAGGAGGGTTTGGCCCATGAACGGATCACTGTATTGGCGCAAGCGCATCATCAATGTGTTTACGGTGGCAATTGTTTTTTGTGCCGTATGGATCAGTGCCCTCCAAGCACAAACGACCGCTCCAAATCCCCTTCAAGGTCTGCGAGAGTTTCTTGCCCCTGCCATTAGCGTCCATCAGCGCCATTCCCATGAGCTAATGGCTGATCGGAATGTCGTCGGAACCGCCGTGGGACTCACGGCAAACGGGCAGCCGGCCATTAAAGTTTTTACCAGATCAGAAGCGATCATGAAGATTCCCACGAACCTCGAGGGTCTTCCCGTTGAGGTTGAAGTGACCGGCCCGTTTCACGCCTTGGGCGCGGCCGACAAAGAGGCTGCGCCGGAGGCGGTTCGTGTTCCGACTAACCCGCGAGTTACTTTCCCCAGGCCGGTGCCCATTGGAGTTTCCACTGGAAATCAAAATGACTGCTCGGCGGGTACAATTGGCGCGAGAGTTATAGATTCTGAAGGGAACGTGTACGCCCTGAGCAACAATCATGTTTATGCCCTGGAAAACAACGCGCCTCCCGATAGCAATATTCTCCAGCCGGGGCTCGCCGATACTCGATGCCGGGTGCGTGACGATCGAGTGATCGGCACACTTACCTCATTCGTTCCGATCGAATTCTCCACGTCCGCCGAAAATACCGTGGATGCGGCGATTGCGATATCCGATCGCTCGCTTTTGGGCAATGCCACACCTAAAAACGGTTACGGGACGCCGAAGTCGGCAACTGTGCCAGTTTCCTCAGATTTGTTGGGCCAGAAGGTCCAGAAATATGGTGAAACGACCCGACTCACAAAGGGTCAAGTAACCGAAATCAACGCGACTGTTACGGTCGAGTATGATTCAGGGGACGCTCGATTCGTTGACCAAATTGTCATCCGATCTTCGCTGCGATTCATTGGAGCTGGCGATTCAGGCTCGTTACTCGTGACAAAACCGGGTGCAAATCCAGTGGGCTTGCTCTTCGCAGGAAATAAATCTGGCAGGATGGCGATTGCCAATCCGATAGATCGCGTGCTGAGCGCATTCGGCGTGTCTATCGATGGACTACTTGATCACTAAAGTGTCAGCAGTTGGAACTAAACGTCATCCGGCGAAATACGGTGCAATCCGAGTGTTCCCCGAAGGCTCGTTGGCTTTTAGTTTCCCTTTCACGGTTATCCATTGAAACCATCAGTTACGTTAACAGCGCTATTGCCGATTCTACTTGCAACAATAACCTGCGGTTCAGAGGTCGATTTACGGAATCAAGAGGAAACTCGGATGGCGGGAATGACAATTCAGGAAGCCCTCAAGCAGCACACGGTCGAGTTAATGGCTATTCCCGGAGTCGTCGGAACCGCCATCGGTGAATGTGACGGCAGTCCATGTATTAAGGTTTTCGTGGTGAAAAAGACCACTGATATCATGAATAAAATTCCGTCGAAGCTGGACGGATTTCCCGTTGCGGTAGAAGAAACCGGCACCATTCGGCGACTCGAGGAAAAAAGAGCAAGATCGCCGCAACATGGCGAATAGGCGAGTATCTGAATCTGAGCCGGTTGCACAGCGGCCGGAGAGTTTTTCCAATTGAGTTTCGAATTCATCTCTTCAATAGCTGTCTAACAAAATTGCCACCATAGAGTCGTTAAGCGTTCCGTCCTAAGGCAGTTCCCGGCTTGTCCGGTCCATTAACTTCGACAAGATAGAGCCGGCCTCGTTGGGGTATTTGACGATCTATATTTTCACTGGCGTACTCCAGGGTCACTCCGCTTGTATTGCGGATCCGTTTCCAGTCATTTTCCCAGCAGAGCAGGTAAAAGGGCGAATGCTCGCCACTGAAAGAGTTGGTATAAATTGGCACGCGCCTATTAGCGTAGAACGTCACGCCAAAGTCGCCTGAGCGGTAGAAGTACAACGGCTTATCTTTAACGGTAGAGAGCACATGCTCCGTAAACTGTTTAAAACTATATCGCCGTGCCAGATCAGTATCGAAGCGCTGCACAAACAATAAGGACATAACCATTAGCGCAGCGGCGCAGGCGAAGTAGGCTTGCCAAGCGTCTTTTCTGGAAAACACGACGAGAAGCAGCCCTCCCAATGCGCCAAGGACGGCCCAGAGAAAAACGGCCGATCGCTGCTCGGACAATAAATCTCCCACGATGAGGAACTGGGCTTGATCTTTCGGGTAAAGCTCAGAACTTACAAGTCTTACGAGACCCGGCGCGACTTGAAGAAGTAACGCCACCGAAAACAAAAGAAAGACCGCAGCATTCAGATACGCCACAGGTTTCGCAAGAAATCGCGCGAAGGACGCGGTCGCGTCCGCTAATTTCTGGCACCAGACTCCAACAAGAAGTGCAAACGCGGGATAAAGAGGAAGGATATAAACCGAGCGCTTTTGCGTGAAGGCCGAAAAGAAAACGAGGACCGTCGAAAACCAGACAACGAAATAGAGTAAACCCTCCTGGTCCAATTGGCGCCGGGAGCGATACAGCCAGATCGCTACCGGGATAGTGAAAAGACTCCATGGCGCCGCGTTCTGGAAGAAAGCGAGCAGGTACCAAAAGAAAGGATGGGGATGACCAGCCTCTGCGCCCACAACGGTCGAGAAATTTTCTTTGATCACTACAGTCAGAAAGCCCCTGCCTCCCTGCAATAGAGCCAAGCCGTACCATGAGCCCGCTACGACGCCGCAAGTACCGAGAAGGACGAAGGGGTGGAGTTTTTTGACAAAAGCCAAGTCCCGTCGCAGCCAAAGAAACACCAAGTAGGCAAAACCGGGAACGACGACTCCGAGAGGCCCTTTAGCCAGTGCTGCGAGCCCCAAGAAAATTCCTAGGACAAGGGATTTCATTCGACCACCCCCGCTGCGATACAGGTAGGCGAAATAAAGGAACGCGCACAGCATAACAAAGGTGAGGGTCATATCGACTCTGGCGGCTTTGGCCGCCTGCCGCCACTCAAAGCTCGTCGCCAAAACCATTGCGGAAACAAGCCCGGCGCTCCGGCCCCAGACGCTCGCACCGGCGAAATAGATTAGGAGGACTCCTGCGGCGCCAAGAAACGCTGATGGAAATCGGACGGTAAATTCATCTAACTCGTTTACGGCTTGCGACACGAGAGCCGCGAGCCAGTGGTATAAAGGAGGCTTGGACGGAATTTCGTTTCCATTGCGCATGGGCAAGATCCAGTTTCCCGAATGATTGATTTCCCAGACCACCAAGGCTTCACGAGGTTCCTGCTTATCGAAGAACGGAGCATTTCCCAGCTCTAGAAAATAAAGAGCGCAACAAGCGCTCAAGATCAAAATCACGTCAAAAAGCCGATAGCCGATCTTGTCACGCGCCATGTAAAACCCCCCGCATCAGTCAGAAGCCGAGCAGATATTACCAGATAAGTCCGCGGTTCAAAATGCTCCAAGGCACGTGCATGAAACAACATTTGCCGGGATCGGCACGGTGAATAGCTGTCCCGTTTTTACTAAAGCTGGAGCAAGTCAAAAGACGTATGGACTCCCGGTTTGGAGCAGTATAGGATTTGTGCGCGAGCCAAAATCCAGAAGACATAAGACTTCAGGATTCTCGCTTTCGCGGGAAAGACGATGAGGTGCTTTTCGGACGAACGAAGTTCGCCTTCTCAAAAAAGCTCCGGACGTAAGCCCGGACGAATTTACAGCAGGTTTTTGAGGTCGAAAGATGAAAAGGGTTTTTTATTTCCCGCATTCTCCCGCGTTGGCCCTAGCGACCGCGGCGTTTCTTACAGTAACGGGACGCACCGGAACCGCTGCCGAAACGATGAAAGCCACACCTTTGCGGCTCGCCTACAGCGCGATCACGGTCAATCAGGCGATTCCTTGGATCAGTTACGAGGCCGGCCACTTCAAGAAATACGGACTCGACGTCGAGTTAATCCATGCCAGCAGCATCACGGCGCTGCAGGCACTTCTCGCCGGTGAGGTATCCATCGCCCAGTCGGTCACCGACGCGTGCGTCAGCTCCAATCTAAACGGAGCGGACACGCTATTCATGGGCGCGATTCTCGATAAGCCGCTTTATAGTTTTATCGTCAGCTCGAAAATCAAAACGCCGCAGGACCTCAAGGGCAAAAGAGTCGGTGTCACGCGATTGGGCGCCACCCCGGATGCTCTTGCCAGGGCGATGCTCAAGATGTGGGGCTTAGATCCGGCCACGGACGTTACGATGGTTCAGCTCAACGAAATGGGTCTTTTGGTTCAGGGCCTGGTAAACGGTGTGATCGACGCGGCGCCGATCTCGATACCGAGTAACATCCGGGCAAAGAACCTGGGCTTCACCGAGCTATTCGATATGACCAAGCTCAACAAGACCTATATCACGGGAAGCGTAGTGACCAGAAAGCGCTTCCTCGAAGGCCAGCGAGATGTCGCCAAGCGCTTTATGAAAGGTTTTCTGGAGGGCATGAAGACTTATTTGGAAGATGAAAATTTCAGCATAAACGTAATCCAAAAGTGGACTCGCGCGAAAAACCGGGACGAAACTAAAGAAGCCTATGCGCTGCAGGCGCGTCACATGCTTAAAGTGCCGCGCACTTCGATCGAGGGCGTGAAGACGATTCTCGAAGGCTTGGACCGAATCCCCGCGGCCAAAACCGCTGACCCCCATCGATTTATCGACTTCACAATTCTCGACGAACTAGAAAAAGAGGGTTTCTTCAAATCGTTGTACAAAAATTAGAATGGCGCAGACGATCTCATTAGGCGACGAGACGCCGCGTAAAAGAGATTTATCCTGACGGATTGAAACGGTGAGTGATTTGGTTTAGCTACTTGCGCGGTTTTCTCTTTCACTCCGTTCGTCTCGGTCCGGGGTCTACGTTGCCGGGCAGACACGAATAAGTAATCGCTATGTTCTTATTCCTGAGATGGACCACATTCGTACCAATGTTTACGTTTTTTCGGCCGTGCCATGAATTCACCTTTTTCTTGAGGCTATTTTGACATTGAGATCTCAGCTCAAACCGGTTTATTGGCGTCCAATAACTGCCCGCCGTCGATGTGGTTTCCGCCCACAGCACCCATGCAATCAGAAGGCTTGAACAGCAAGATTTTTTCAATTTCTGATCCTGGTTAATTTGTGAAATCTCACCCCCGACATACGGCCCGAGTCCGGCTTCGTATTTCACGGACACCGCGATGTTTACGTTGTTACGCTGCTCTGCGGGGAATCGGCTGTCGTCAAGGGAATCGTAAGGCGAAAAGCTGTTCCCTTGTTGGGCTCACTGGTGTAGGAAATTTCGCCGCCATGAGCGGCGACGATCTGGCGGGCGATGGCCAGACCCAATCCAAGTCCTTGAGATTTCGTCGTAGTGAAGAGCTCAAAAACATTCACTTTCTCGGGAATTCCGCGTCCCGAGTCCTTCACTTCCACCACTATTTCATTGCCGTTTTGGAACGCGCGGAGTTTCAGTTTCCCCCCTTCGGGCATCGCGTCAGCCGCGTTCTTACAAAGATTGAGGAGAACTTGCTTGAGTTTTTGTTTATCGGCCATCACGCGAGGTAGCGAAGCGGAAAAATCGAGATCGGCCTCAATGCCGCGTTCATTATGGTTGTGCCGTTCCATGGTCAAGATCTCAGCGGCAATTTCCCGGAGGGAAATGGATTTCAGATCAAGCTGGCCTGAGCGCACGAAAGATCGCAAGTCCTGAAGCAGCGCGCGCAGCCGGTCGATTTCGTCTCGCAAATTCTCCACGTCCCCGCGTAGCGCATCAGCGTTTATGCCATCTGGCTCGGAAAGTTGCCGTTCCAGGAATTGCACCGTGGCGTACATGCCGGTGAGGGGATTCGCGATCTCATGCGTAATGCTCGCCGCGGTTGCGCCGATCACGGCCAGACGCTCATTTTCCCGGGCCTTCGCTTCCGCTCGGATGGTTTCCTCCTGACGCGCTTCCAAAGAACCCGCCATCTCATCGAAGCTTCGAGCCAGCTGCCCTAGCTCTCCCGAGGTGTAGGACACTCCGGTTCTGGCCTTCAGATCGCCTCCGGCAATCCGCCGGGCAGTGGTCAAGAGGCTGTTGACCTGCCGGACGACAAAAAAATCTCCGCCAAACCATGCCGCGGCAAACACCGCGAACCCAACTAGCGCCAGCCATAAAAGATTGCGCCGCAGAATGCGATGCGCTTCCGCAAACACCTCGTCCTGAGGGGTGCTCAGTATGAGATGCACGGTCCCGGATTCGCCCCCGCCGCCCAAGGAACTGAACACGGCGAACCGCCGGATATGGTCCACTCCCTCGAGCGAATGAAGACCTTCCGGGCCGGTTCGAAGCGCCTGGTCTAACGAAGTTCCCGCTATAGACTTGCCGATCCACGGCTCGCCGCCGGGATGGTGCGCCAAGATCAAACCTCGGTCATCGGCGATGGTCACAGTGGAACCCTTAGGCAGCGCCGAGCCTGCCGCCATGACCTTAAGCCATTCCAAGTCCAGGACGGCAAACACCACCGCTCGGATTTTCCCCGCCTCATCGACCGATGGATAGGCGAGGGGAAGAACGGCTCTTCGGGTGAGTCGAGCGACTTGATAATTGCCAATGGTGAAATCCCTTGTTTGTAGCGTTTTGTGGAACCAATGCGATTCGGGAAAATTGATGCTATCCGCGAGAATCGAATCGCCTCCGCAAAACCGCACACCGTTCGGTTCCACCGCGCCTAAGTCGACGTATTGACGATACTCTTTGGCGATGCCTTCCATAAGCGCGTTGCAGGCGGTGACGTTTTGCTCTCGCACGGCCGGCAGATTTGCCAACACAGTCAAGAGTTGACGTGCTCCTTGAACCAAAAGCTTGTTCTCGTCGTTGATCACCTGGGAGAGCCGCACCAAGTGTTCTCGAGCATCCTCTTCGGCCATCCGCCGCTGATCGCGGTCCGTGTAGAGAATGAGAGCCAAGGCTGGAATCACGGCGACAAAGACAAGGAGAAGCAGGCGAGCGCGGAGACTGCACGGAAGAAAACGAGACACTAAATTCGTGACCATCGTGTTCATTGGTTAGGCTCAAACTCTTCGCACGTGGGCTGAGTATAAAGTTAGCAGAAGCGAAATCAAGGGGTTTGAAGCGGATAAGGTGAAGACTCTGTTAAGATTTGCACATTAATTAATTTTCTCGCTTTGGGGATAGATTTGCCGGCCGAACGGTCTATCGTTGTTTGGAAGCAGAAGATTTGCGTGAAAGATGAGGACAAGGACAGGCGATTTGAAATTGAGGCGCACAGGACCAATCCCGGAACGCCGATTTAAATGAACGGATGCTCTTCTATCGCTTCAACTCATGGCGGAGCAGGCGCAAGAGTTCGTTGAACTGGCGCTGCATGGCGATCATTTGCTCGCGCATATGGAGGACCACCTCGGCTCCCTCCAGATTCACCCCCATTTCTTCAATGAGCAGGCGGGCCACGCGAACACGATTGACCTGATCGAGGGAGTAGAGTTTCTGACGTTGCCGGACGGTGGGCCGGATCAAGCTCTCGCGCTCTAATTGATCGATGAACTCCTGATCGACGCCGCAGACTTTAACGACCTCGGTAATGCGCAAATACTTACGCGCCATCGCTCGCTCCTCGCTACAAACGCAGATTCTTCCGTACATCTTCCGTGTAGGCCCGGTCGATCTTATCGATGACTTCCTGCGCGATCTTTTCCTTTGGAACTCGAACCATGAGCTCCAGATACAAGTCTCCGGCCGGGCTTTGACCGTGAGCGGGAACCCCTTTGCCTCGAACGCGGAGCCGCTGGCCGCTTTGCGCCCCCGCGGGAATGTTTACCTTCACAGTACCGACCGGCGTCGGCACTTCCACGGTGGCCCCGCGGATGGCCTCGCCGACGGTGATCGGCAGTTTCATGGATAAATCTCGCCCAGAGCGCGTAAGCAGGGCGTGCGGCCGGATTCGCGGCACGATGTAAAGATCTCCGGCAGGTCCACCGCGAACACCCGCTTCGCCTCTGCCGCGCAAGCGAATCCGCTTTCCCGGCTCGGCTCCGGGCGGAATATTGACCCGAATGGTTTCCCGCCGCAGCACCCGCCCCGCGCCGCCGCATGCAGCGCATGGGTCGCCGGGCAGTTGTCCGGTCCCCATGCAACGCGGGCAAGTCTGCTCGAACTGAAGCGGTCCCTGAACCACTGACTTGCGGCCGGTACCGCGGCACTCGGGACAGGTAGTCGGCGCGGTTCCTGGTTTGGTACCGCTACCATGACAGGTGTCGCAGGCAACGGGACGCTGGAGCGTGAGCGCTGTCTGAAAACCGCGCACCGCATCGAGAAAGTCGATTGCCATCTCGGCCTCGATGTCCCCGCCGCGCATCGAACTCGGCCGAGCCCTGTGGCCGCCGCCGAATATGCCGCCCGGACCGCCAAACAGGTCGCCGAGATCGTCCACGTCAAATTGATAGCCGCCGCCGGCGCGTGTCGATTGCTGCTGCCACTGCTGATAGCTTCGCGCTTTCGCGGCGTCAAAACCGGAGGCGAGCCCGGCCTCGCCGAATTCGTCGTAGAGCTTGCGCTTTTCCGGATCAGTCAAGGCATCATAGGCGACCGAGATCTCTTTGAACTTATTTTCCGCCTCTTTATTACCCGGGTTGATATCCGGATGATATTTTCGAGCGAGTTTGCGATACGCCTTGCGGATTTCTTCAGTGGAGGCATTTCGGCTCACGCCCAGGATGTCGTAAAAATTGCGCTCGGCCATTGCAAGCTAGAATAGCGCCGGCGCGCCGAGTTGCAAGAGGAAAGATCAGTGGTTTGATCCTGGGGAAACTAGTCAGCTATAGCAGTTGATTTGCTAGTGATATTCAGTTTGCACTTCGACGTGGGGAAAACGCCGTTTGTGGTATCGAAGCCACAATGGCTCTAGCGAGTTCAATGTTGCAGCTCAGAGCATCCACCGATGAGAGATCGTGCGGTAGTTACTACATTATCGTGGTCGGCCGCGAAACAGACGGGGCGAGACTCCCAAAACAAGTTGCAATCTCACAATTGGTTAACAGACTCTTGAGTTGTCGTTGTAGTTTAGTACTGTAAAAGTCAGGAGGTGAAAAGTTATGGCAGTAAACTTAAAAGCCGCCATTGTCGCCAACATGAACGAGCTGAAGAAGGCAATTTCCCAGAGAACGTCTGAGGTGGCCCAATTGGAAAGAGAACTAAAGCGTCACAAGACCGTGCTTGCGCTGCTCTCCGGACGTGACGGTGCGGGCAGGGTCACGACAAAACAGAGTCGCGGGCGAAACGGCACCGGCCTCAGAACCGTGCTGAGCCGAGTTCCCGAAACCTTCACGAGCAAAGAATTTGTCAAAGAGGCGAGCCGGACTAAGAAGCAGCCGATCTATATACGGCAAACTCTTTCGAGATGGGCGCGAGAAGGGAAAATTAAAAGATTGGGCCGAGGCAAATATCAGAAGCTAAAAAAGGCTAGCATACACCATCTGGCGGCTTAGGCTGTGATGGTAATCCGCTGCCTGTGGCATCACGCTACAACTGAACAACGCCTGTTCACAGGTCAGCAATCTTTCTCATCAGAGAATGCGCTTTGGTGAATTGCACACGCGACCGGCGGATATTCGTTGTAACGGAGGCTATTCTGTAGATACAACCGTTTCGGCCGACGAAGTCGCTGATTAAGATTTCTTCCGCTCTTCGTCAATCAGCTGCATGGCTTTTGCGCGAAGTTCAACATCGGCATTTATTTCCTTAACGATGTGGCTGTAAGATTCAGGTGTCAGGCCTTCTTTTTTGAGCGCTTCAGCGATTCGCGCTCTCGCTTCCTTCTCGATGTCATCAGTTTCCCGGGCGTTTTGAGCACTTTTGATGCGTGGCAGATAAGTGTCGCGAATCTTCTCGAATTGGACATAAACCCTTGCGAATGATTTTAGTTTGTCCGGATCGATGTTAGAGACCTGACTTGGCGTTTCCTGAGAAAAGACTCGCTTTGTGATAGGGGACATAATCAAAACCGCGAGTATCATGATGATGATTTTTCCTGGAAGTTCTTTGTGCATACCTGGCCCCCTTCCTCGAATTTTTTGCCACGCCACTGCGTAGGCAAAAGGCAAGACCGATGCCAATGACCTGCTAGATTTTGCCTTTTATTCCGTCGGTGAGATTATTGTTGCTGGCAGATCTCATGTATGGATTCTCCTGCAAGGGTCTTCCATACGTCTCATTTCCACATACTAACAGTTCCTCTCCGGACAATGTAGCCTTTCGAAAACCCAGCGCGCAGTCGTCCCTTAATAGCAATATAGCCGGTGCGACCTCAATGGCCGCTCTAAACTGGGCCGAGCGCGTGAGGGCGAGAAAGTGGATCGTATCGCGAGCTTAACTGAAGAATCGGCCTGATGCAGTCCGGGAGGACAATACGCCGTTTTTAACGGCTTACTTTACTGATTTTCCCTAAGGTAAAGGGGTGTCTCTGTTGGTCTCAGGACGACGGACGGAGAGGCTCCGGATTTGGCGGTCCTTGAAAAAAAAGTTTCTAAGACATTCTCGATTGAGAGAATTCCTGCCGTTTGATGATTTCCGTTGACAACCAATCCGACCAGATATCCTGAGGCGTCGACGACCGCTCCGCCACTCATATGGTTTTCGACTCGGATTCCCCACTTTGTGTCCAGTGAGATACCTTGGCTTTCCAGGTAGGCTGGCGTGTAGACCTTGTAGTCGGCAGCGAAATACCCCCGGCTATTTTTTTCCGTTAAGTTCAGAAAACCTTCGGAAATTACGAAATCGCGGTCCTTGGGATATCCCACGACGAAAACTCTCTTAGGAGGCAACAAGGGTGTCAATTCAAAATCAGCATCGGGATGCAACAGGTTGATTTTGTTTTCCTCGAAATCCCTCAAATCCCAGTGAGAAAAACGAATGGCGCCATCACTTTTGAGCTTTCCTACGACGAAGTCTCTATGCTTGATGATCTCGTCAGGGGTGTGGATGTCCTTCCCGTTTGTGGAGTCTACCTCTTTCAGGTGAGAGATGATCTGGACCTCAAACTCCCTGTCGCCGTTTTCGGCCTTGTAGCGTATGGCTGAAGGGCCAGCCGAACAATCCACGCTGGCGGAAAAGCGGCTTTTTTCCTTTTGACTTTCTAAACAGAACTTCATCACATGGTAAGCGGTTACAAAAAGTCCGTCAGATGAGATCAGAAATCCAGATCCCAAATTAGCCCGTTGCCAAGTACCATTTTCGTTTTGATACTCCAGCAAAATTTTAAGGCTTTTCGACCTGACCTCAGGCCAGTTAAACTTGACGCCGGTGTTCAAAAGATCCTTTGCGTCGCTGATAAGATTACTTAAAGCGGGGGAAGACCACGAGAACAAGAAAATAGTCAAATACAGGAGTATCTGCACTGTTGAATAGCGCTATGGATACCCGAAATGGAAAAAAAATACAAGGAAAATAAGCCGGCAGCCGAATATGGCCCAGCGTCCTGACCGCTTCGTTTGCGGATGGGCCAATTATCTGAAAGAGGGAATATGTCTGAAACTCAGTGAATCGGCTGGGTTAAGAGCTAAGACGCCAAACGCAAATCGGAGTTTGCGATATGTTGCGCCAGTGGGCGTTGCGGCAAAGCAACGACTCGCAAATCCTTTTGCCTGTATTGCAAGAGACCGCGTCTGATGTAGCCCGGATCAAGCCCAAAGAGTCCGCACACGTTCTCAAAGCTAAACAGCCAGTCATCATCGGAGCTGAAAAACCACTCCCTGATTTCTTCGAAATGCCGTCTCCCGCTCCGCGTATTGGCACCAAAATACTTTATGTAGCAGCGGATCGCGTCTTCTAAAACCGCCAACATCAACAACATCTCGGGTTCACGACCCGGCCTGCTTCGGTAGACCTGAAGATATTCGTATAACATTTCGATATCGAATGGGGAATTAAAGGTTTCTGAATGTTGTTCAGATGAAAAACCTGCTACAGCCTCGACATTCATAGTATCCCCCTAAATCTTTTTTGATGCCGTAATCCTTCCGGGCTAAGCTGCCCACCGGCATTTTCGTCCAGCGCGACTGGGCAATTTATGTGAGCAATGAACGCGCCAATGATGAACGGGGAGGAAGAAAACCTTGCATGAACCGAAAATGCGTTGCATTTAAAAGAGTTCACAAAACATATCTACGATCAAATGACTGAACCCTCATGGATTCGATTGAAGAGATATTCAGTAAGAGTAGGTAAATCACCTACAGTATTGTAGGGGAATAATCCACAACGGCTCAGCCGGAGTTATTTCTCCTGGGATGGCGCTGGTAGCGGCGCTCCCCGCGCGGCGAGCCGGAGCCCCGAGTCGGCGAGTCCATGATAGTGAACCTCTCCGGCCTCTCCGGCCATCAAGGCGTTGAGAACCCCGTGAAGCCGGACATAAAATATTCGGCCTCAATCCGCTGCGCTCACGGCTCCTGTCGCCATCAGGGCAGCTGACGAAACGACTTTCAAAATTTCGGACAGCTGATACGGTTTCATAATGACTGCGGTAAGTTCGCCCTTGGTTGCTGCCGATGCAATTTCAGGCGCGATGTAACCCGTGGCCAGAATAGCTTTCAGATTCGGGTTGGCTTGCTTCATTCTCTGAAAAGCCTCCCAACCGCTCAATCCTGGGAGTCCCAGGTCGAGGACCACGATCGAGATCTCATCTTTATGGCGAAGATGGATATCGACCGCCTCGAGACCGTTGATGGCGGTCAAAACCCGATAACCGTTCCTTTGCAGAAAGTTTTGCATCAACTGCACCTGCCGTACCTCGTCTTCGACAAAAAGGATTGTCTGTCCTTGGGCGCGAATCTCTTTATGTTCGCTTCGGAGTTCTCGCTTACTTTCAAGTTGTTGACCCTGAAGTTCGCCAATCGGCAAATAAATATTGAACGTAGAGCCTTCATGCGGCCGGCTCGTCACGTCAATAAAGCCGCCGTGATTGGCAACGATTCCGTAGGCCACTGAAAGACCCAACCCGGTGCCTTGATCCTGGTGCTTGGTCGAAAAAAACGGTTCGAAAATTCGACTTTTGACGGCCTCGTCCATCCCTAGACCCGTATCCGCCACGGAGATCAATGCGTACTGCTCAGCTTTGACTTCCTGAAAACGTGCGCGCAGTTCGGCTCCAGGCACCGTTCCGGTTGTCAAAACAAGTTTTCCGCCTTCAGGCATAGCATCACGCGCATTGAGCGATATGTTGAGAAGGACTTGATCTATCTGGCTAGGATCCGCCGTCAGCGAAGGAGAGCCCGGGTCTAAATGCAGGCCGACATCAATCGTTTTCGGAAACGTTTCGCTAAGCAGGCGCTCAAGGTTTTTAACTAGGTCATTGAGATTGAGCTGTTCCAGTCTCGCCTCGCTCCTTCGAGCAATGGCGAGGAGCTGCTGAACGATTGCCGTGCCGCGATCGACGGTTTCGTCTATGATTTTCAAAGCCCGTTGAAGCTCTTCATCCTTCGACCGATCCTCCCCAATGAAGGACGCGTGCCCCCTTATGATGTTGAGAATGTTGTTGAAGTCGTGGGCGATACCGCCGGTCAAGGTGCCAATGCTTTCAAGCTTCTGAGATTGGCGCAGTTGCTCTTCAAGCCTTTTCTCCTCCTCCATTTCGCTCAACAGAGCGGTGTTGGCTCGCTCCAGCTCAGCGGTGCGCTCTTGTACTCGCCGTTCGAGCTCCGCATTCGATTGGGCCAGTGCGTCTTTGGCCTGGAGCAAGGCCGCCTCTGCCAACTTCCGCTCGCTAATGTCGACATTGACTCCCGATATGCGGAGCGGTCGTCCTCCGGCGCCCGTAAAAACTTTTGCCCGCGCGAAGAGCCAGTGCACGCTTCCATCCGGCCAGACCACACGAAAATCTTGAGAATACTCACCGGTCTCGAGCGCGTGATCCATTTCCGCCTCTACCCGCTCGCGATCTTCCGGGTGAAGCCGCCGGTGCCAGCCTTCGTAGGTCCCTTCGAATTCTCCCGGCGCAAGACCATAGAGCGCTTCGATTTCCGGCGACCAGTAGTTTCTTCCCGTGATGTAGTCGTAATCGAAAACTCCCCAACGCGCCGCTTGCTGCCCGATGCGCAAGCGTTCCTCGCTTTCGCGCAAGGCTTGTTCGGCCCGTTTGCGATCCGTGATGTCGCTGATCGCCGAAATCCAACCCGTCACCTTGCCGCGCCGGTCTTTTTCCGGCACATAGGCGATCCGCATGAATCGCCGGCCGATTCGCTCGTATGGCACTTCCACTTCATATTGGACGAGATCCCCTTGTAAGGCCCTTTGAACATGCGGGCGAATGACTTCGTAAGCGTCCTGGCCTAAAACTTCAGGGAGGGTCTTGCCGATGATCTGCTCCGGCGTCAATCCGAAACGTTCGGCATACTCGCGGTTTACGAACAGGTATCGACCGTCGCTATTGCATTGCACGAGCATGACCGGCGCAGAGTCTGTAATGAGCCGCAGCTGTGATTCTTTGGCACGCAGGGATTTTTCCGCGCGCTTGCGCTCGATGAACTGTCCAAACTGGAGGCCGATGTCACTGACCATTTCAAGAAAATCTTCGTCCGGCTCTCGGACCTCACGACTCATGCATTCAATAACACCGAGAACTTCGTCAGTGAGCTTAATGGGAAAACAAAAAGCGGAATGCAATCCTTCCTTCGTCGCCGCCGGCGCTCGCGGGAAGTTGCTGTCCTTGGTTACATCGAGAATCCAAGCCGGCTCGCCGCTGGCCCAGACTCGCCCTGGCAGGCCAATTCCGTGGCCAAACTTGCTCAGCCGGGTGACCGCCTCGAACTCGGGCACGTTAACGGACCGAAGAGACCAAAAGTCCATGCAGGTCAGTTGGTTTGGAGTTCGATCCACGTCCCATATCGCCCCCAGTCCCCATCCCCCTCTCTCACATAGAACCTGGATAATTCTAGGCGCGGCCTCCGCGAGTGCCGGAGACTCGGCCAAGATGCGGCTTACCGCATCCTTGATCAGCAGCCGTTGCTCTAAGCGTCTGCGCTCTGAAACGACCGAAGCCATCACCAGGGCCGTCGTGGCAATGGTCGCCATGAACACCTGCAACAACAGAAGGGAATGATTTGGATGCAAAGTCGCGAACGGGCCGAGATTACGCGACGTGCCCCATAAGGCGATACCCGACATTATCAAAGCCGAGGTCGCCGCTCCCCGTCGGCCAAATCGCAGCGCTCCCCAAAGTAGCGGTACCAGGGCAAAATACTCTAGACCGGAGGGAATCGTGTTCAGAAATAAAACCCAGCCGACTAGGGAAAGAGTCAGCAGCAGGCCCGTTGCCTCCAAGATCTGCGCGACTTTCAAAGGCAACAGCGGTTGCGTCATCCAAAGCACCAACGGCGAGGCCACAATCAAGTCGCCGACCATGTCACCGAGCCACCAGGTCAACCAAATGGCTAGGTAGTCGTCCCATCGGGCGTGGCCCGCTAAAGTCAGGCTGGTGACGCCGACGGTAGCGCCCACAGTCGTGCTCAGAGCCGCCGCCAACAGAATGAATAGGAGAATGTTTTTTGTTGCTTTAAAAGCCTTCGGCCCTTCGGCGAATCGGCAAACCAACCAGGCTCCGAAAAGCGCTTCAAGTGTGTTGCCGGCTGCGATGGCCAATGCCGTTGCCAGCGATCTTTGTACCGCGAAGTTCACCAGGGTGGCTCCCAAAAAAACTCCTGGCCAAAGCCGATAACCCCACAAAAGGATAGCCGTCAAGGCGATGCCACTTGGCGGCCAGACGGCAGATGCGCTGGGATTCACGGACGCCAGCGACAAACCGAAGATGCCGGCGCAGAAATAAACGGCGGCGAGCCCGAGAATAAATGCCGCGGTTCGTAGGTGCCGCGTCGTCGTGTCCGAAATGCGCGTTTCCTCGGGGTGGTACATGGCGAGTGTCATTTCGACACCGATGTTTACGAGATTTGGGACACTTTGGCAATCAAAAAAGTTACAGAACTGGGGCAAAGACTTGTAGGCAAGCCGGCATGAGGCGCAACAGCAAAAATCACGGACTGGTTGCGATCAGCGCATTAGCACCGAGATGTTTCCTCGTAGGACAGCAAAAATGACAACTCAGGGGTCGGGATGGACTTGAAATCCTGCTTGTTCGTTTTAAAATAATACATAGTCACCGTAGTGGACGTAGTCTGCCAGCTAACGCCGCCGCGACTTTCGAGTTTCAATCGGGCCATCTGGTTTATTCTTCTTAAAAATGAAATTGTCTTTGATCAAGACCAGGAAGCAAAACTCGTTTATTTAGTTATTTCAGGAGTAGCCAGGGTTTCATATCTTAACAGCCATGAAAACCAGACCATTGTCAGTCTACTTCCGGCCGGTGAGTTTTTCGGCCTCGACTCGCTGGTTCCAAAAACTCACCATCCGTTCCGCTGCGAGGCATTCGAGAATTCAGTGGTAGGCTCCATAAGACCGCAGCCTTTCATCGAAATACTCCTGGGTACGACATACGAAAGTTTCCTGCGCTGGTATACTGCCACCTTGCATTCTAATAGAAAGTCTTACGTCCATTGTGTTCGAGGCATCGGACTTGATTTGCGCGGCCGAATCGCGCTCGAGCTATTGAACTTGGCTGATCTCTTTGGCATATCCGATGCGCGTGGAATGATCATAGACTTAAACATCAGCCACGAAGATCTTGCCGGTATCATAGGAGCTTCGCGCCAACAGGTGACTCAACACCTTAATGAATTTGACCGCGAGAAGATCATCGCCCGGGAAGGGCGGCGGATCATTGTTAATGCCCAGAAGCTCCGGAAAACTATCGAGCTGGAGTCATGAGCAGTCGGGTTCGCCCCGCTCCGTCGGCTCTAATCCTTCCCGCCTGTCCAAAACGTTAACGTGACCTAATTCAAAGTTGCGCAAACGCGTCGAAGCATTATCGTGCTCATCGGACTCTTTACCGCAGTCGCATGATCATGTTACTTTTTCGCTGGCATCACCTCAGAGAGAAAGGACCGGGAGCATGCAAATCATCGAACGTTCATTCAGCGCCAAGAATGATGGGATAGCCGGGTTTCTGGCCTATCCTGAAAGAAAAGAGCCGGGACCGGCTCTCCTGCTCATCCATCCGAAGGGCGGGCTCACAGACTATATCAAAATCGAAACGCGTAAATTCGCGAAGCTGGGCTACAATACTTTCGCAATCAATGTCTTCGAACAGCTTGGCTATCCTGCCGCGACCCACATCGAAACCGGATCACAGATTCAGGCGAAGACCCGGGATCCTGAGTTTACGCGTGTTCTCACCGAGGGTTGGCGTCATCTGCTTGCACAACCTCAGGTGAACAAAGACAGAGTTGCGGTCTGCGGCTATTGCATGGGCGGGCGTATTGCCATTCACTTTGTCGCCGCCACGCCTGAGGTGCGCGCTTTCGTCGGCTACTATCCGACCGTACGCGACGAGCCCACGACGCCGCTGAGACCGGTTCACCCATCCGAGGCGGCAAAAAAGATTCGTTGTCCGGCCATTATCCTGTACGGCGCCGATGACGTGACAACGGTGGTCCCGGTTCAAGACATGATGTGGGATGCGTTCAAGACCAACGGCCAACGTCTGGAGTGGCACTTCTTTCCATTCGGCGGCCACGGCTACGTCGATCCGGGCGCGCCAGGCTACCATGCGCACGCTGCCGAGGTGTCATGGCCGTTGGTGGTAGATTTCATGGAGCGCGAGCTGCAATGGGATTCACCGGCTTAGTTTATCTGGCCTCATGAGATCTTGCCCGAAGCCGAAAGTCAGCTTAAACAGCCGGTAAACCGAGCGGATGGATGGCTCAAGCTTTTGCGGCAAATCACGCGGAAGTAATTCGTTCAACCTATTCAGCTACAGATGAAAACATGGAAATGAGACCGCGGCCCGTTTCAGCAATGCCGTTCCGCGGTCTCGGGATCTTCGATCACTCCCAAAAATAATACAAAAGGATAGAGGAGAAGAGCCAACCCCTTGCCGGGCAATTAATTATCTTTTGGGCAGCATCTCACATGGCGTCTGCCGCGGGCCCAGGCTCTCGTAGTATTCGTTTTTCTCCGGAATATACCGGCCCTGATTGAACTCGCCGCCTTTTTGGCTGCGGATGATCACTGCGACCGTTCGTTCGCCGACGGTGATTTCGGTATGGATCTCGTAAGGTTTCACAAGATCGATTTCTCCGGGACCGACGAGCACATCGCAGCTCTCACGAATTTCGGCATATCCGAGCTTCGAGCGGTCATCGAGCCGATCGTAACGCACGACCCGCTCACGCCCGTCGAGCACGCCATAAAGCGTGTAGATATGCGCGTGATCGTGGATGCGTGCCCGCTGACCTTGGCGCGCATCTCCTTTGGTTAAGCCATTGATGGCGAAGCCGTAGTCAGGGTCTTCATAGAAAAGCAAATTTTCCGCCCGTCCATCGGCCGGAACACAGTCCGGCCAGTGCTTCGACGCCTCCACGACTTCGGGATCTGCGAGCAGCTCCGCCAGGATCGGCCGCAAGGCGTTCCAGCGTTTGTCGAGGTCCGGTTCTTTGGCGAAAAGATCTCGCGCTTTTCCGATGAAGCGCGCGAGCGCGTTTTCCGTTTGAGTCTCGTGGCGTGTTTGCGTTTGTAGTTCCATGAAAGACCTCCTTGTTATTATTGGACTTGCTGCGTAGTGGCGTCGTTGCGGGCGGATTTCGCCGTTTGCGCCGCTTCGGTCGTTCCATAGAAGCGAGCGCAGTTGTCCCAAAGAATTTTGTGTTTGTCCGCATCGGACAGAGAGAGCTTCAGAAAGCTTTCCACTGCATGGGGATATCTAGAGTCGCCGTGCGGATAGTCGGTCGAGAAAACCAGTTGGTCGCAGCCGAATTCCTCAATGGTGTGACGCGCGGGCGTTTCGTCCGGCTCTATGGAGATGAAGCACTGGCGCTTGAAATATTCGCTCGGCGCCATGGTGAGATCGGTCATGAAAATGTCGCCTTCTCGCTCGTAGCCCTCGTCGAGGCGCCACAGAAGCCACGGCAACCACGAGCAGTTCGCTTCGAGAAAGGCGACTTTAAGTTTGGGATGGCGCTGGAGAATGCCGCCGCCGAGAAAACTCCCAAGGCCCATCATTTGTTCGAATGGCTGTGCATAAACGCGCCGCAGTCCGAAATTGGGCTCGAACTGTTCTCCGGCTTGGCGTGAACGTGATCCGGAGGCTTCGTGGAATCCCAGGGGAAGATTGAGCTCTTCCAGCGTATTCCAGAGCGGCTCGTAGTAAGGGTCGGTCCAGTTCTTCCCATTGACAACATTCGAACGTAGAAAGACCGAGCGAAATCCGTACTCTTCCACCACGCGGCGCGTTTCTTCCACCGCATCATTGATGTCGTATATAGAAATCATCCCGGCGCCGAGAAGCCGGTTGGGATCGGCCTGACAAAAGTCGTGCAGCCAATCGTTATAGGCCCTGGCCAGGGCCGCGGCGAAGCGCGGGTCGCGGTCGGGGTGGGTCAGTAGGCTGAGCCCCCGCGTCGGAAAAAGCACGGCGATATCAATTCCCTCCACGTCCATCGCTTCGAGTTGCACCTCTCCGGTCCAACCGCGCTCCGAGTGATCGCGGTAGATGCGCTGATTCTTTTCAAAATTGTGACCGCGATGGGGAGTTGCAGCAGTCCGATTGACGTTGCCCTCGCCTCCGGGAAAGATCAATCCAAGATCGCGCACGTTATCGGATGTCCTGCCGCGAGGAGCCTCGGACTTGAACTCTCGGGCGATGTAGCGCTCCCAAAGATCGGGCGGCTCCATGATGTGCATATCGCTGTCGAAGACTTTGAATCCGTGCTTTGCCATAGGATCTTTCCTCCTGTGATTGCCGCTTAGGCTGCGGCGAATCATTGGCA
>WNFW01000238.1_pt1 | contig 34059 bp, 29 predicted proteins | sample 5400131 | NCBI WGS metagenome assembly WNFW01 (sample SAMN13153362, study PRJNA577476) | soil metagenome | isolation source: 20 cm soil or saprolite under grassland replicate 1 | place: USA:California | collected 2016-06-15 | reverse complement strand
TCGGGTCTCACCATGAGCGAGATCCAATCCGGCGCCGCGTCCCATCCGGAGCGCTGCGTCATCGCCCATCCGTTCAATCCGCCGCATTTGATCCCGCTGGTCGAGATCGTCGGTGGGGCGAAGACCTCGGAAGCGACGATCCAACGCGCAGCGGAATTTTATACGTCCATTGGGCAGCGGACCGTGCGGCTCAACAAGGAAGTGCCGGGCCACGTCGCCAACCGCCTGCAGGCCGCGCTGGGGCGGGAGGTCTATCACCTCGTCGCCGACGGCATCGTGAGCGCCGCCGACGTCGACACCGCCCTGTGCTGGGGTCCGGGCCTGCGCTGGGGCATCATGGGCAACATGATGATCAACCACCTCGGTGGTGGGCCCGGCGGCATCGAGCACTTCTTCCAACAATTCACCGGCCCGATGACCGCCTGGTGGAAGGTCCTCGGCTCGCCGGTGCTGACGCCGGAGGTGCAAAAGAAGCTCATCGACAGTGTCCATGCCGAGGTCGGATCGCGCACTATCGAGGAGCTGGAGGCGGAGCGGGACGAGATTTTGCTCGGTCTCCTCGAACTGCGCACCAAACGTCCGCAGACGGCCGCGTTGCGGCCGGTCGCGGCGGCTGAGTAGCGAGGGTTATGTCGCGGACCCCCGGCTCCCTCAGAACGGTGCTCGTGCCGCGAGGCTCGAGCAAACCCGAGTGGCTGGCGCGTTGAGAGCACTGTTCCCGAAAGGGAGTTGCTGAAGCCATCATGACAAAGAGCACGAACGAGGTGATCCATGAGCGCAATGTTGGCCGAGACCCGGCCTGACGAGGCGACCGCCGTCGTCGAGGCGCCTCGCCGGGAGCGCAAGCGCGTCGTCATCATTGGCGGCGGCTTTGCCGGGATCGCGGCGGCGCACGCGCTGCGGCACGCCGATGCCGAGGTCGTGCTGATCGACCGCCGCAACCACCACATATTTCAGCCGCTGCTCTACCAAGTGGCGACGGCGGTCCTCTCTCCCGCCGAGATTGCCGCGCCGATCCGTCAGCTCGAGGTGAAGCAGCCGAACCTCAGTGTACTCCTGGCGGAGGTCACCGGCGTCGACGTTGCTTCCCGCATAATCGAGGCGTCCTCGCCGGGCGTGGGCGTCCGCAAGATCGCGTTCGATTATCTGGTGGTCGCGACCGGCATGCGGCCGAGCTACTTCGGGCACGACGAATTCGCGCGATATGCGCCGGGGCTCAAGAACCTCAGCGACGCCGAGACGATCCGAGCCAAAATCCTGGGCGCGTTCGAACTGGCCGCAACGACCGAGGACGAGAGCGAACGCGCGCGACAGATGACGTTCGTGCTGGTCGGCGCAGGTCCAACGGGCGTGGAGCTCGCGGCGTCCTTGGCGCACATGGTGAAGGTCACGTTGCGGGGCAACTTCCGCCGGATCGATCCGTCGAAGAGCGCCATTATTCTGCTCGACGCAGGCAACCGGGTCCTGCCGACTTTTGCCGAGCCGCTGTCCCGCAGGGTGACCCGGCGGCTGACGAAGCTCGGCGTGAAGGTCATGACCGGAGTCAAGGTCGAGACCGTCGACGACAAGGGCGTGATCGCCGGCGGAAGCAGGATCCCGAGCGCCACGGTGCTGTGGACCGCGGGGGTCGCGGCGTCGCCGATTCCAAAGTTGCTCGGCACCAAAATCGACCGCGCAGGGCGGGCGCTCGTTGACCCGTTCCTGAAGGTCGTGGACGCGCCCGGGGTGTTCGTCGTCGGCGACGCGGCGTCGGTCATGCAAAACGAACATCCGGTGCCCGGCGTGGCGCAGGCGGCGATTCAGGAAGGGCGGTACGTCGGGCGGCTGATCGCGAAAGAGCTGATGGGGCGCAAGGTCAAACGCCCGTTCCGCTATTTCGACAAGGGCAACATGGCCGTCGTCGGCAAGAATTACGCGGTGCTGGAGCGGGGCTGGCTGCGCACAAGCGGCTTCCTGACGTGGCTGGTGTGGGCGTTCGTTCATATCCTCTCCCTGCCGCAGCTGCAGAACCGCCTGCGCGTGCAGCATCAGTGGGTTTGGTCGTATTTCACCGGCCAGCGCAGCTCACGCCTGATCCCGGAGCCGCCGCGAACGCCGGGCGCGGACACGAGATAATCCCGGCGTTATCGCGGCATCGACCAATCAAATGTCATCGCCCGCAAAAGCGGACGATCCACTAAACGTTGCCCTTTGCGACTTATCTGCGACGGTGGCGGATAGCGGATACTGGATGCCCCGCTTTCGCGGCGCATGGCGAGTAGTGTCTAAAGTCGCCGGGACGATCGCGCACGCTTTGTTTTATTGATCGCGTCGCTGCTTATGAAAAATTTGTCGCGATTTGCCATCATTCACTCACGCTTTCGGCAGACGCGACGTATCTAATCGGGGAGGCGCAAGACCGGATGCGCATGCGCTTCTCGTCCGACGGGACTCGCACTTCACGGTGGAACCCGGGTGAAAAAGGCCTCCCGATGCGAAGCGTCAGATACAATCGAATACCGAGGCTGCTGCCCTTGGCGGCGACCCTGCTTCTTGGCGGCTGCAACTGGGGCGTTCTCGACCCTCAGGGGCCGATTGGCGAGGCCGAACGCTCGCTTATCCTCGAATCGACCCTCTTGATGCTGATCATCGTGGTCCCGGTGATCGTGCTGGTGGGCGCATTTGCCTGGCGATATCGGGCCTCGAACACCAAGGCCAAGTACATGCCGGAGTGGGATCGCTCGACCGCGGTCGCCGCCGTGATGGTGCTTGCTCCGGTGGCGATCGTTTCCGTCCTGGCCGTCATGGCATGGCAGGCGTCGCACCGGCTCGATCCTTTCAAGGCGATCGAGTCCGACGCGAAGCCGGTCGCCATCGACGTTGTGGCGCTCGATTGGAAATGGCTGTTCATCTACCCGGAACTGCGCATCGCCACGGTGAACGAGATTGCGTTCCCCACCGACGTACCGGTCGACTTCAGGATCACCTCCGCCTCGATGATGAACTCATTCTTCATCCCTCAGCTCGGCAGCCAGATCTATGCCATGGGCGGCATGCGGACGAAGCTCAGTCTGATGGCAAGCCGGGCCGGCAGCTATGCGGGCCTGTCGGCGAACTACAGCGGCGGCGGTTTCTCCGACATGAAATTCCAGGCCATCGCCTCGGACCAGCCGGCGTATGAGCGCTGGGTCGCGAAGGTCAAGGCAGCACCGCAGAACCTAACCGACGGCGTCTACGTGGCGCTGGCAAAGCCGAGCGAGAAACACCCGGTCGAATACTTCTCCTCGGTCGCCCCCGACCTGTTCGACCGAATCCTGCACGACACCAAGAGCGAGCCGAGGGCCGCCGCCATGCTCGGTGCCGCCCTCTGCATCGCCAACAAGGAGTAGCGGCCATGCTCGGAAAGTTGTCCCTCGACGCGCTCCCTCTGGATCAGCCGGTCATAATGGGGGCGTTCGGGTTCATGGGCCTGGTCGCATTCTCGGTCCTCGCCGCTCTCACGTATTTCGGCCGATGGAAGTGGCTGTGGACCGAGTGGCTGACCACCGTCGACCATAAGAAGATCGGCGTGATGTACATCATCCTGGCGCTGGTGATGCTGCTGCGCGGGTTTTCCGACGCCATCATGATGCGGACGCAGCTGGCCCTGGCGCACGGCGGTGCCGTCGGCTACCTGCCGCCCGAGCACTACGACCAGATCTTCTCCGCACACGGCGCGATCATGATCTTCTTCATGGCGATGCCGTTCGTGATCGGGATGATAAACATCGTGGTGCCCCTGCAGATCGGCGCACGCGACGTAGCATTTCCGTTCCTCAATTCACTCAGCTTCTGGCTTACCGTGGCGGGGTTCGGACTGATCAACGTTTCATTGGGGATCGGCGAGTTCGCGCGCACGGGATGGCTCGCCTACCCGCCGCTCTCGGAACTCGGTTACAGCCCTGGCGTCGGCGTCGACTATTACATCTGGAGCCTGCAGATCTCGGGGGTGGGAACCACGCTTTCGGGCGTGAACTTCATCGCAACCATTCTGCGCAATCGCGCCCCCGGCATGACCCTGATGCGCATGCCCGTTTTTACTTGGACGGCGCTGTGCAGCAGCATTCAGATCGTTGCGGCGTTCCCGATCCTGACGATCTGCCTCGCGCTGCTCAGCCTCGACCGGTATCTCGGCATGCACTTCTTCACGAATGACCTCGGTGGCAATCAGATGATGTACGTCAACCTGATCTGGGCCTGGGGGCACCCGGAGGTCTACATCCTGATCCTTCCCGCCTTTGGGATTTTTTCCGAGGTGGTTGCGACGTTCTCCGGCAAGCGCCTGTTCGGCTACGTCCCCATGGTGATGGCCACCATGGTCATTGCGGTTCTTTCCTTCCTGGTTTGGCTCCATCACTTCTTCACCATGGGTGCGGGCGGCGACGTGAACGGCTTCTTCGGCATCGCCACGATGATCATCGCCATCCCGACCGGCGTGAAGGTTTTCAACTGGCTGTTCACCATGTATCGCGGCCGCATTCGCTTCTCCGTGCCGATGCTGTGGACGATCGGATTCATGATCACCTTCGTGATCGGCGGCATGACCGGCGTGTTGCTGGCGGTCCCGCCGGCGGACTTCGTGCTGCACAACAGCCTGTTTCTGGTCGCGCATTTCCACAACACCATCATCGGCGGGGTCGTGTTCGGGTTGCTGGCGGGCTTCAACTATTGGTTCCCGAAGGTGTTCGGCTTCCGGCTCAACGAGAAGCTCGGCCGGTGCGCCTTCTGGTGCTGGCTCGTCGGCTTCTACCTGGCGTTCATCCCGCTCTATATCGTCGGCCTCATGGGCATGACCCGCCGCCTCAATCATTACGACAATCCCGACTGGCACCCGTTCATGATCGTGGCGGCGGTGGGCGCGGTGGTGATCCTGTGCGGGATCGTCTTTCAGCTGGTGCAGCTCGTGGTCAGCATCGTGCAGCGGGAGAAGACCCGCGACCTGACCGGCGATCCGTGGAACGGCCGCACCTTGGAATGGGCGATTTCCTCGCCGCCGCCGGCCTACAATTTCGCGGAAATCCCCATCGTCACCGGCCGCGACGCATTCTGGGAGACGAAGAAGAGGAGCACTGCCCGCCAAGTGGTCCGCTTCCCGAGAATTCACATGCCGCGCAACACCAGCGCGGGCCTGGTGATCGGCGGGTTTGCCTTGGTGCTCGGTTTTGCCCTGGTCTGGCACATCTGGTGGATGGCGGCCGCCGGCGCCGTGGGGATCGTCGCCACCGCCATCGCCTATTCGTTCAAGCTCAACCGCGAGTACTTCCTCTCCGCGCTCGACGTGGAGCGCAGCGAGAAGCTCCTCTCCCCGGCGGCAGTGTAGGTGAACGCCATGACAAGCGAACTTCTGACCGTTGAAACCGTCCGACCGTGGATTCCGCCGCCGTCGCCGCAAATCATACCGGCAGAGCAAAGCGAGCATCCCAGTGGTGCCGTCACCACGGTGCTCGGCTTTTGGGTCTACCTGATGAGCGACTGTCTGCTGTTCGCGGCGCTGTTCGCCACCTATTCGGTGCTGGGCCGCGAGTTCGCCGGAGGCCCGACCTCAAAGGAGCTGTTCGATCTTCCGTACGTGCTCGCTGAAACACTGTGCCTGCTGGCGAGCAGCTTCACCTACGGCATGGTCATGGTGGCACTCAAGGCGGATAACCGCGGGCGCGTACTCGGATTCCTGCTGCTGACGTTCGTGCTCGGGCTCGGTTTCATCGGCCTGGAAGTGAAGGAATTCGTCCGCATGATCGGGGAAGGGGCGGGGCCTGACCGTAGCGCGTTCCTGTCCGCCTTCTTCACCCTGGTCGGCACGCACGGCCTGCACGTGACCGGCGGATTGGTCTGGATGGCGGTCATGCTGGTGCAGGCGTCGCTGCGCAGGTTCGACGCCGTTCTCCCAACCCGGCTCACCTGTTTGAGCCTGTTCTGGCACTTTCTCGACATCATCTGGATCGGCGTGTTCACCGTCGTCTACCTGGCAGGAGCCATGTCATGAACGTCTCGGCAACGATCCGCCCCGCCGAACCGCGCGGGGGCCTGCAATCGTATGTCACGGGCGCGCTTCTCGCCCTCGCGCTGACGCTCGCTCCCTTTGCCTTGGTCATGAGCGGAGCGTCGGGCACAAACGCCGTCGCAGGCATTTTCGGCTTAGCCGTGATCCAGATCGTCGTGCACATGGTGTTCTTTCTCCACCTGGGTCGCTCGGATCAACGCTGGAATCTCACGGCGTTCGTCTTCACTGTCCTGATTGTCGGGATCCTGGTCGGAGGCTCGTACTGGGTCATGTATCACCTCGATCACAACATGATGCGGATGACCATGGAATAAATGAACTCGGAGAGAGAAAACTTATCAAATCCTGAGGAAGGGACCGTCCATGTCTTTTGCCAGCGAAATTGCCGACATCGCCCGCGTCAGCCGAGCCGCTTCGTCCGCGCGGGCCCTCGCGAGGGCTCGAGACTTCATCGCGCTGACAAAGCCACGCGTGATGTCTCTGGCCCTGTTCACGGCGCTGGTTGGGTTCGTGCTCGCGCCCGGTCATCCCGATCCGCTTGCCGCATCGATTGCCATGCTGTGCATTGCGGCCGGGGCAGGAGCCGCCGGCGCGCTCAACATGTGGTACGACGCCGATATCGACGCGATGATGGCCCGCACTGCCTTGCGCCCGATCCCGCGTGGCCGCCTGTCGCGGGGCGAAGCGCTGGTGTTTGGCCTCGTCCTGGCGGCGTCCGCCGTTCTTATCCTCGCGGTTGCGACTAATGTTGCGGCCGCGGCGCTGCTCGCGTCGACTATCTTCTTTTACGTTGTCGTCTACACGATGTGGCTCAAGCGCCGCACCCCGCAAAACATCGTCATCGGCGGCGCCGCCGGCGCAACTCCGCCGCTGATTGGCTGGCTCGCGGCGGGCGGTCCCTTCGCGCTCGAGCCCTTTCTTTTCGTCGCCATCATCTTCCTGTGGACGCCGCCTCACTTCTGGGCGTTGGCGCTCAATCGGGCGGGCGAATACGCTCGTGCCGGCATCCCGATGCTGCCGGTCGTGGCGGGCAGGGTCGCCACCAAGCGGCAGATTCTGATCTACTGCGTCCTTCTGGTTGGCGCCGCGTCACTGCCGTGGGCGATCGGCGCTGCGGGCACGGTTTACGCCGTGGCCTCGGGCATCTGCGGGGCTGCGATGATCGCGCTCGGGGTCCGATTGGATCGCAGCCGCTATCCAGACGCGCGAGCGGCGCGTCGCCTGTTTGCCTTTTCGATCCTTTATCTGTTCGTGCTTTTCACCGCGCTGCTGGCAGACGCGGCGGTGGCGGCCCGCTGGCCGGCCTGAGGCGCCGGGACAATTAGGAGGCGAAATAGGCCCGCGCCAGAAGGGCGTAGCGATGAATTTTCGGACCAGGCGCAGCGCGTGGTTACGGGATATTGCGCCGCCAGCCGCTCGAGCCGGTCGAGGCAGGCTGGTCCTCCCTGAATTCGCCCTTCATCGAAATAGAGGCGCGTCCGTTCGACGATTGCAGCCGCGGCTAGGCGGCCCCAATGACGCCGCATGTCCCGATCTTCCGCTCGATCGAGGAGCGCATGAGATCTCTCCATGCGCGGCAGCGCCCGTTCTCAATCCGCCTAGATTAATCCGCCTCAGGCGGCCTGTTCGATCCTACGGAGGTGCCCTGTATTGTATGCCGCAGGTGCTGCGCGGGCCCTTGTGTGACAAGGCACAACGCGCCTAGCTGATGCGGGCGCAGCTAACGTGCGGTTCCGTGTGCGCGCTTTTCCCGCCATTTCGGTCCGGGGCCACGCATGTAGTGCAGCTCGGGCCGGTACGGATCGAGCATCTTGCGCCAGCGCTGGGCGACCGCGTCGAGACCGCGCGCCGGCGTGCGGGGGGCTAGCAGCACCTTCAAGACATACGAATCTGAGAGCGCCGTCATTCGAACCTCCGTTCGCGGAAGTGGCACCGATCAAAAGCGGGACCGGGAACGGCACTGCCTTTTCCACCGTGGCGCCCTACCGGCGGCCCAGTCGCCGCTTTGTTGATCGGCTGCCAAGGATGCTAGTTCAGCGAATGCCGACAAGTCGATCCTACGGAGGTTGATCCGCATAACGTCTTGGGTCGAGTCGCTCATACTTAGGTTGGGCTTTGTTGTGCCTTGGGTTGAGGCGGCTCCTGTCGCGCGACACGAACAGCTTCATCGGAATGCATAGGGGAACTCAGAATCCGAGCGGCGGCGGAAAATCGCCTCGGAACAAAAAACTATCAACAGGCAAGCAGATCGCCGTGGGCCCCTACTTTGTCCCTCTCACCTTCCCCTTTGTGAGGACAGCCAAGAAGGCATCACCGGCGTCGCCGGTGAGCGTCCAGCCATTGCTCGGGAAGGACGCCGGGCGCGTGGGGTCGTAGAACAGCATGTCCGGCAGCAGCGTCCCTGCCACCCGCTTTGCTTCCTCCGGCGTATACCCACCCGCGTGCTCCAGCGCGAGCGCGAATACGGCAACGAAACGGGCATCGTCCGCCTGCGTCCTCATGGTTGGGTTAGCCAGCGCAGTCACTCTGCTGCGAGCGCGCGATATTGGAGCCGCAACCCGAGGCGCCCCCACACATCGACCAGCGCTTCGGCGAGTGCGTCGATCAGCGCGTCCTCGTGATAGGGCGTGGGCGTGATGCGCAGGCGCTCGGTGCCGCGCGGGACGGTCGGATAGTTGATCGGCTGGATGTAGATCGCGTGCTCGGCCAGCAGAAGATCGCTTGCGTCCTTGCACTTGTCCGGATCGCCCACCATCACGGGCACGATGTGTGTGTCGTTGGACATCACCGGCAGGCCGGACACTCCGAGCACCGCCTTTACTCGTGCCGCGCGATCCTGGTGCCGGTCGCGCTCCCATTGCGAGGTCTTCAGGTGCCGGATCGCCGCGCTGGCGGCCGCGCAGACCGCCGGCGGCAGCGCGGTGGTGAAGATGAAGCCCGGCGCATAGGAACGCACCGCGTCGATGATATTGGCGCTCGCGGCGATGTAGCCGCCGAGGCAGCCGAACGCCTTGGCGAGCGTGCCCTCGACCACGTCGACGCGCTCCATGACGCCCTCTCGCGCGGCAATCCCGGCGCCGGCCGGGCCGTACATGCCGGCGGAATGCACCTCGTCGATATAGGTCATGGCGCCGTAGCGCTCGGCGAGGTCGCAGACGCGGCCGACCGGCGACGTGTCGCCGTCCATCGAATAGAGCCCCTCGAACACGATCAGCTTGGGCCGCTCTTTGGGCTGCACCGCCAGCAGCTCTTCGAGGTGGCCTACGTCGTTGTGGCGCCAGATTTTCCTTTCCGTGCCGGCGCGGCGCACGCCCTCGATCATCGAGTTGTGGTTCCACGCATCCGACAGGATCAGGCAGTTCGGCATCAGCTTGGCGATGGTGGCGATGCCGGTCTCGTTGGAGATGTAGCCCGAGGTGAAGACCAGCGCGGCTTCCTTGCCGTGCAAGTCGGCGAGCTCGCGCTCCAACTCGACCAGGGGGTGATTGGTTCCGGAAATGTTGCGGGTGCCGCCGGCGCCCGCGCCCATGCGCGTCGCGGTCTCGATCATGGCGCCGATCACCTTGGGGTGCTGGCCCATGCCGAGGTAGTCGTTCGAGCACCAGATCACGACCGGACGCGGGCCGTCCGGGGAATGCCACGTCGCGTGCGGAAAACGCCCGGCGATGCGCTCGAGATCGGCGAACACGCGGTAGCGCCGCTCCTCGTGCAGGCGGGCGAGCGCATCAGCAAAGAAATGCTCGTAGGTCATGCGGTGGGAACTCCGTGCGGATTGGCTCAACGGTCGGAAACTTTGGACGTGTCAAGAACTGCCGACACAAGCCGCTTGAGTTTGGTGCCGATCTGAGGAGCGGCGCCGTCTTTCACGATCACCGTGCAGGTCATCCCCGCGCTGATGAGGACGTTGGGCGGAACCTCGGTCAAACGAATGCGGACGGGTATGCGCTGCGCCAGCCTCACCCATGTGAAATTTGGGTTGACGCTGGCGAGCAGCTCGGGGCCGTCCTTGTTGTCCGGGTCGGTGATGCCGCGCGCGATGCCATCGACCTGTCCCTGCAGGGTGCCGGCGCCGTCCATCAAGCGGATCTGCACGAGAGAGCCGGGAACAATGCGTGGAATCTTTGTTTCCTCGAAATAAGCGTCGACGCGATAGGAGTCGCTGTCAATCAGGGCCATGACGCCCTTTCCCTGGGACGCATAGACGCCCGGTGCGAGGTTGTTGAGGTTCGTCACGAAGCCGTTGACGGGCGCCCGCACTTCGGTGCGCTCGAGATTGAGCGCCGCAACGTCGCGTGCGGCGGTCGCCTGCTTATGGTTGGCGGCGGCCGATTCGAACTGCCGCCGCGCGTTGTCGAGATTCTCGGCGGTAATGCTGAGCCCCAGGGTCAGTTTGGCCCGACGCTCGAACTGCTGATGCAGCATTTCCCGCTGCGCGTATTGCACGGCGAGAGAGGCCTCGGCATTGGCGAGCGCCAGGCGATACCGGTCCTGCTCGATCTTGAACAGGATGTCGCCCTTTCTCACGAATTGATTATTGCGCACGTTCACATCGGTGACGTAGCCGGATACGTCGGGCGCAACGGTGACGACGTCGGCGCGGATGCGGGCATCCCGGGTCCACGGCGAGTAGAGATAATAGGACGCCATCTCGTAGCCGAGAAATACGGCGGCGGCCACGACGACGAGGGTGAGGAACACGCGAACCGCCATATACATGGTCTTTCCCTTCTCACATGGTCACGGAGGCGAGGCCGCCCGCGCAGAACCAGCAGACGAACAGCGACGTTCGAACCAGCGCGGGATGCCAAAACAACCGATAGAAGCCCGCCCTCGTGAGCAGAACGTCGGGAACGATGAAGATGACGAGCGAGACGAACAGCCAGATCGCGATGGCCGGTACGAAGGCGCCGAGGATGTCTACATCAGCGAGCATCCAAGACCTCCCGCAACAGCAGCGGTGCTTTCAGCAGGCTCGAGCGGAGGACCTCGCAGCCGGCGAGCGCGGCGAGGAGCGCCTCGCTTTCCTGATCGTCCTCCACGGAGCGGGCCAAGGCGAGCGCCCGGCGGCGCAGCGCGCGCGCGTCCCAGGCGGTCTTGACGATCTGCCGGCGGGACGGATGCAGAAAACCCGGCGAGGCAGCTGTGATGAGCCGTGAAATTCCCGAGGTCATCGCGGCGGGAAGCCGGCCGGTCGCGATGGCCGTCCTCAGCTCCTCGACCGCGCGGGAGACCGACAGCGCGACGATGGCGCCGGCAATGCAGGCGCGCGCTGCCGCCGGTTCATTCTTGAGGCGGACGATCGTTGCGGCGAGCCGTTCGTAGAGAGCGCGCTCATGATCCGCCACCGTGGGGTGCTCCGCACTGCACAGCCGGCCGAGCCGGACCAGCAACTGACGGTGAAACCGGTTACCTATCCGCCGCGGCGTCTCCGGAAAGAATACGGCAAACAGCACCAGCGCGAAGCCCATCCCCATGAGAATGGCAATCGAGGTGTTGAGGAACGCGGAGAGATCGTAATTCATCACGTTGTCGATATTGGACCCGACTGTGAAATACGCGACGGGAAAGAGGCCGAGAGGCAGGCGCGCAATGATGACGCCGCATGCCAGCAGCAGGGGGGCGAGCGCCACCGACATGGAGACGAAGTCGGTCGCCATCGGCAGCAGCCCGTACACCGTCCCGAACACCGGGATGAATGCAATCAGCAGGGTTGCGACGAGAGCGAGACTGATTTTGACCGGTTGCTCCAGGTCACCGAACAAGCTGCACATGGTGGCGGCGACGATCACCGCGATCGCACCGTTCGGCCATGCGGTGACGATCCAGAATGCCGAAGCAACCGCGACGACGAGGGCGGAGCGAATTCCGGTCAGGGCCGCCGCCACCGGATCCGACCAGAAACCGCGGCCGGCATCGTCGTCGGCGGCCGTGCCTTGGTCGAAAGCCGCGGCAGCCGCGCGAAGGCGAACCACCGCTTCGGCGAGCGCGCGCGCATCCACCGCATCAACGATGCGGGACACGACTTCGCCATTTCCACGCGGCGTGTCCGGCGCCGCACGGATCAGGTCGGCGATTTGCGGAACATCAGCAGCGAGTCGCGAGCCCGTTCGGCCGGCCGTGGCCTCGGCGACGGCGCTCACGTGCAGGGCCGCGCCCACCAGCTGCCGAAGCGCGCCGTTGCAGGCCCGGGCCTCGGGGCTTTCAAAATAGGCGGACGCGCGCGTCGTCTCGACCGCCGCGAAGTCGGTGAGGAATTGCCGGCGTTCGCCGGCGCGGTCCTGCCAATCGACGCGCCTGACGGCTGCGGCAAGGCGTTCGGCGCCGCGGCGCAGCGCCTCAACCAGGCCGACGAGCTTCGGCATGAGGTCGCGCGGAAACACCATTCGGCTGACGAGTGACGCGCATACAATTCCGAGAACGATCTCGGTGAATCGCGCCAACAAAAGCGGGAAGGCTTGATCCGGATTGAGGGCGGCCGATATGCCGATGACGGCAACCGTGTAGCCGGCCAGCAGAAATCCATAAGAAGCGAAGTTGCGGAGCGCGGCCGCCGCGAAATTGCACAGCCCGATCCACAGCGCCAAGGACGCGAGGAAGAGCTCGCCGGACTGGGATAGCCCGAACACCAGCGCGATCGACACCAGCACCCCGGCTATCGTGCCGAGGATGCGGTAGAACCCTTTGGCGAGCACGAGGCCGCTATCGGGCTGGGAAACGATGAACACGGTGAGCAGCGCCCACCTGGGTTCGTCGAGCCCAAGCCAGAAAGCGATGAAGAGGGCAAGGAGGCCGGCCAAAAAGGCTTTGATCGCGAATACGACGGCGACGACAGCGGGATTGTCCGCCCAGCGAACCGGTGCCGCCGGCGCGAGGCGCGGCGGCATGCCTGCAATGGTCGTCGAAACGCTCGCTGTCATCATAACGCCGTCGTCCATCGTCCCGGCGGAGGGGGCGGCCGGTCCTCGGGGGAAAGGGACCGGCCGCCGGCTAGCCCGGCGTGGGACGACGAGGGGGAGCGCGCCGGGTGCGCCAAGCACTTGCGAATGCCGCCCGTCTTCGTGGCCAAATCGGTACGCGACAAGGCGCGCCGGTGCGAGTGAAGCATTCCAAATCTCGGCAAATCGTGGCGAATGCGGATGCCATTTGCATCGACCGCCGTCGTAACACACTGTCCGCGGCCCGTTTGAAGGAACCGGCTGAGGCTTTAAGCCGATGAGCTGCCCTCAGGATTTGCGACGATTCAGGGCCATTTGCCGGCATTCATTCGCCTCGGCGCGCGGCACGAGCTAACAACTTGGCATGTAGAGCATGTCGTTGTTTGGTGACCTGCAGGCCATCCAGCCGCAGCACGGACAGGATTCCATGATGCTGAGCCGGTCGGCACTGAAAGCGTGGACGGTCTACTGGTTCAAGCTGGCGAGCCTCTGGTTCCCTTGGGTCGCCGTCATGTCTCGGCAGAACGACGCTGAGCGAAAATGAACTACACCGTCATGAAACGAGCGGAACAGAACAGCTGGCGACGATCCGCGATACTGCGGGTTGCAATCTCCGCTGGATGGCTGCTGTGCAGCCTTCCGGCGGGAGCCGCCCCATCGTCGTGCCAGCGCGAGCTCGGCACCACCGACATCACCTTGATCAAGTCTGTTCTGCACCTGCGCGACATTGAGCATGCGCCGGAAGACCGGCAATGCGCGGCCTATCGCCAGCACGTCGCTACCGTGAGCAAAGTCCGAGGGGTATTTGAGCGATGTCTTTCGGGCGGGAACAGGGACGCCGATCTGCAGCAACTCGAGGGCGCCCTCGATGACGCCAACGGCGTGATCGCGCGGGTTTGCGAGCGATGAAGCGAAGAGTTCGACCTGAGTCGGTGGATCTGGAGGGCGCGCCATGACGGTTGCGCTTGAACCCGCGCTTGCCGCGCTCGCCGGTTCCGCGATCGGGGGCCTAACCACGCTGGCAGTGACGTTGATGACCCAGCGGGTCCAGGCCCGGGCGGCGCTCACGACACGGGACCTGACCGTCCGGCAAAAGCTCTACAGGAAATTCATCGAGGAGGCCTCGAAGCTCTACGGCGACGCGCTGATGCACAGTGCGGTCGATATCCCGATGCTCATCGGCACCTCCGCGCTCGTCAACCGGATGCGCGTCATTTCGACCTCTGGAATCGTCGACAAAGCCGAGGTCGTCCTGCGGACCATCGTCGACATTTACTTTTCGCCCAACAAGACCATCGCCGAGCTGCATGAGGAGATCAACAGGGACAAGCTGGATCTCCTGCGCGACTTCAGCAACGCCGCGCGAGAGGAGCTGTCGGCGCTGAAGCATTGAGACTCGCCCATCCATGCTGTCGGCGCGTCACGTAATTGTGCTGCCACTCGCGGGTTCTTTGCGACCATTTGCATCGTCTTTCACCTCTTAACTCGAACGGATGCGCGCCCACCTTGGTTGGTCGAGCGCGAGCCAGAACGCGAGGAATAAGGCAAGGAGGCCGGCCAAGAAGGTTTTCAGCGCGAATACGACGGCGACGACAGCGGGATTGTCCGCCCAGCGAACCGGTGCCGCCCGCGCGGATCGCGGCGACGTGCCTGGGAGGGGCGTCGAAACACTTGCTGCCATCATAGCTCGGTTCGGTCGCTTGTGACGTTCGCCGGATTAGAGAGTGTTCATACACATGCGATCAGCGTCGTCCTCCGTCGTCCCAGAGGAGGGGCGGCCGGTCCTCGGGGGGACGGACCGGCCACCGGCGAGCCCGGCGGGGGGAGGAAGCGGGGGAGCACGCCGGGATGCCAAGCACGTGCGCAAGCCGCCTGTCTGCGCGAGGCAAATTGGTATACGAGACGGCGCGCCGGCGCGAGTGAAGCAGTGCAAATACCAGCAAATCGTGGCGAATGACCCGCGGAGACACAGGTAAACTGGATCTCTTGCGTGACTTCAGCAGTGCCGCGCGAGAGGAGATGTCGGCACTGAAGTATTGAGGTTCACCGATCCGTGTCGCCGATCGCCGGGAATTTGCTGCCGCCCTGACTTCTTTGTGATCATTTGCACCCTCTTGCGCCTCTTAAGTCGAAGAGATGCATGAAGTCGCCTAACTTGAGATCAGATAACGCGGCTTTTTCGCACGCAGGATGCCGCGGCTGACTCTGGAGGCGCCCATGGTCCGCGAGCAGATGATCAAGCGACTGTGATCTTCCTGCTGATCACCAGTATCCAAGAGGAGTAAGGCATGACGCCGATTGGTGACAATTGGTGGTTGTTGGTGATGGGCATTATCGGCGTGCTGTGCTGGATCCTGGGCGTAATCCCATGGCAATTGTGAGCGACTGCCATGGCAGAATCGGCGTCATTGGCGCCGTCAGGTCTTCTAGGTCCATTGGCGTTCCCGTCCCTGCGACACGACCCTAAGAAATCCAGGGCTGTCACGCAGAATCAACGCGATCTCGACAAGCAGCTCAATATTTGCCGCGGCTGTTAGTCGGTTCCGACCTCAGTCACGCGGGCGCGGGCGTCGAAAAGCGCGGTCGCACGCCAATATAAAACGTGGATGGCTCTTGAGATTCGGTGCCGCGATGAAGCGTGATCTTCGGCTGGATTTCTTTCGAGGATTGTCGCTTTGGATGATCTTCCTCGACCACATTCCCTCGCATCGCGTGATCGATGTCGCCAGCTGGGTCACCATCCGCAATTACGGTTTCAGCGATGCGGCGGAGATCTTCATCTTTGTTTCCGGGTACACGGCTTCCTTGGTCTACGGCCGCAAGATGTGGCAGCAGGGTTTCGCGGTCGGCAGCGCCCGGATTCTGCGCCGCGTTTGGCAGATCTATGTCGCCCATCTGCTCCTGTTCGCCTTTTACGTTGCGGAGGTGGGATATGCCGCTGCGAAATTTGGCGCTCCCAATTTCGAGAACTACACCCATACGTCGATGTTCTTTCGCGATCCTGGGACCGCGATGGCCCAAGCATTGCTGCTGCACTTCAAGCCGGTGGATCTCGATGTGCTCCCCGTCTACATCCTCGTGCTCGGCGCTTTCCCGCCGACCCTCTGGCTCCTGCAGCGCGCGCCGAACTTGGTTCTTGCCGGATCGGCGGCCCTCTATGCATGCGTATGGCTGTTCGGCTGGAATCTTTCGGCTTATCCGGACGGGCTCTGGTATTTCAATCCGTTCGCCTGGCAGTTCCTGTTCGTGCTCGGGGCTTGGTGCGCGGCAGGTGGCGCAGAGCGCCTGCGCGGCGTGACCGAATCCCGCATCGTCATCGTCGCCGCCGCGATCTGCGTCGTAGTTGCGTTCTTCATTGCAATGGGCTGGCACTCGCGGTCCTTCGCGGCGATCCAGCCGTCCTGGCTGACGCAGTGGATCATCAACCATCCGATCGACAAGACCGACGTGCATCCATTTCGGCTCCTGCATTTCCTGGCGGTCACGCTCATTGTCCTGCGTTTCGTTCCGCGTGAATGGGTCGCTTGGCAAGCGCCCGTGTTCCGCCAAGCTATCCTATGCGGGCAGCACTCACTCGAGATCTTCTGCGCCGGAGTATTCCTGTCGTTCGCAGCGCACGTCATCCTGTTCGAATGGTCGCTCGGCGCCGTCGCCCAAGTGGCCGTGAGCGCTTCAGGCATCGCGCTGATGATTTGCTTGGCTTCCTTGTTGACTTGGTACAGGAGTCTGCAGTTAGAGACTCGGGGATTGGGCACGAAATCGATGGCTACGCTTCGATAACGAATGAAGGGACATCGGATCGTTGGCAGGCAACGCCGCGCAGACTTCAAGGGAGATGCCCGCGAGCGGCTGCGGTTCTCGACCGGCTTGTGGCCGGCGATGATCGCCCGGGCGTAGGGTTGCCGAATTGAAATGATCTTTATTCAGAGCTGCATAGGTCTCCCGCCGGGGAGTGAGTCCCTAGCGAGTCACTAGACAGATTTTATCGAAGATCGGTGCAGTGTGTAAACTGAGCTAAGTCTTTGATTTTGCTTGGAGGCCACGCCCGGAATTGAACCGGGGTAAACGGTTTTGCAGACCGCTGCGTAACCACTCCGCCACGTGGCCCCGTGCCGGATAGGTAAACCGCCGCAACGCGGCAGGCAATAGCCGCGGCCGCCGCCCGGATCGCGGATCCGGCCAATTCCAGCGCGCAACCGGCGCGGCCGGGGTCTGCCCAGCGGCCCAGCTTGAGACGCTTTGCGGACGCTGCACAGTTGATCGCGGACTGGAGCAATTCCAAAGCCTGCCCGTATTGGCACCACTGCGGGGAGATGCTTCTGGTTCTCATCAGGAGTGATCGTGCCGCAGCGCGGGTCTTGAGCAGTTCCGCGAAGCGACCATCTCGGGACCGTTGCGCGGATATGCTGGCGTGCGCGTCGGAACCCGCCGGAAAGCCGAGATCGCAGAGCCAGCCCGACGCGGTGAGGTCGCATGGTGGAAAAAGAATTGGATACCGTGATATGAATCGAACGGGTGTCTGGAAGGGAATGGAGGGCAGTCATGAGGGCAAGAACCGTTTTAGCAGCTCTATTCAGCTTGCTGCTTGTGGGTGCAACGCACGCCCAGAGCGTGACCGGCGCGCGCCTGCTCGAGGCGGGCGTTTACTCGGCCCAAGTGAAGACCGAGGAAAAGACCGGCAAAACCATCTCTACCGGCTACAAGCTGGTGAAGGCGGGCCGGGGAATCGACAGCGGCGGCTTTGAGGTCAGCCAATTCGACGATGGATTGCCGCGCGTCGGCTTCTGGTGGTATTTGGACGGAACCCCCGTCGGCAAGAATGTGCAGGTCAAGATCGTCAGGACGGATCCCGACGGGACCGACCACGGCGACTTGTGGGACCGCACTCTCGGAAGCAAAGCATGGAACGGCATGCGCGTTAAGGACTGGCAAGCGCAGGTTGGAAAGACCACGTTCCAAATATGGTATGGCAGCAAGAAGCTGATGGAGACGAGCTTCGAAATTCAGTGAAGCAACCGGCGGGTCCAATTGCTCCGTCGGCTGGGGACGCCCGCCGCCACGCCGCGCCCATGCTGTAGACAATCGGGGCGGCCTGTAGGCAATCGGGGCGGCGGCGCCGGGGCGGTCTCCTGACTGGCGACATCTACAACATGCCGAGAATGCGAGGCAGAAATAGCGTCAGCTCCGGCCAGTAGGTCACGATGACCAGGAATACCAGCATGGTGCCGAGCCACGGCAGCACCGCGACCGTGAGTTCGACGATGCGCATGCGGGCGATGGTGGACGCGACATAGAGGTTGAGCCCGACCGGGGGGTGGCACAGACCCACTTCCATGTTGACGTCGATCGTGATGCCGAAATGCACCGGATCGATGCCGAGCCGCCTGGCGGCGGGAAACAGAATGGGCGCCATGATCAGAATGATCGACGACGGTTCCATGAAATTGCCGGCCAGCAGCAGGAGAACGTTGACCAGCAGCAGGAATCCAAGCGGGCCGAAATTCTGCGCCAGGATCCAGTCGGCCAGCGCATGCGGAATATTCTCGTTGGTGAGCACGAACGAGAACAGCACGGCGTTGGTGATGATGTAGAGCAGCATCGCGCTCACGTTGGCGGCCTGCAGCAGCACCCGCGGGACATCTTTGAGCTTGAGGTCCTTGTAGACGTAGACCGAGACGACGAACGAGTAGACGGCGGCCATGGCGGCTGCTTCGGTCGGCGTGAACACGCCGCTGTAGATGCCGCCGATGATGATGACGACGAGCATCAAGCCCCAAAGGCTCCGGCGGAACGCGCGCCAGCTCTCGATCCACGTTGCCCTGTTGACGCGCGGATAACCTCGCGTTTTCGCGAGGTACCAGGTGACGGCGCAGAGCATGACGGTGAGCAGGGTTCCGGGCAGCAGGCCGGCGACGAACAGCGCGCCGATCGAGGTGTTGGTGGAGATGGCGTAGATAATTTTCGGGATCGAAGGCAGCATCAAGATACCGAGCGAGCCGGCAACCGTGATGACACCCGCGCCGAAGTGCATCGGGTAGCCGTGCCGGACCATTTCGGGCAGCACGATCGAGCCGATCGCCACCACCGTGGCCACGCTCGATCCGCATACGAGCGCGAACATTGCGCACGCCACGACGCCGGCAAGGGCCAGCCCGCCGTGCCAATGCCCGACGAGCGAAATCGCAAAATCGATCATCCGCTTGGCGACGCCGCCGTGGGTGAGGAAGCTCCCGGCCAGGATGAAGAACGGCACCGCCATGATCTCGAACCGCTCGATGCCCGTGAACAGCTTGAGAGCGACCGACTGGATCGGAACCTCCGTGAGGGTGAACAGGAAGGTGAGCACGGTCAGCCCGAGCGCGATCGAGATCGGCATCCCGGTCAGCATCAGCGCGATCAGGAGCCCGAAAACAATGAATGCACGTACCCCCTGCGGCAGGACCATGAACCCGGTGGTTTGCGCGAGGCAGATCGCCAAAATCAATATCGGCGCCAGGATCAGGATCAGCCCGAGGGGGCTTCCCTTGCGGGTGCTCGCGGGATCCGGCGCAACCGGGTGGAACGGATCCGCCACGGCTTCGCCTGTCGTCGCGCCAGGCACGGTCGGCTCGAACGTCTGCGGCACGCCTTCGACATGGGCGGCGTCGTGATGAGGCAGTTCGCCGGTGCGGGCAAAGGACCAGGCGACCTGCAGGAACCGGAAGCACATCAGCCCGGAGCCGAGCGGGACCGCCAGATAGACGATCCACATCGGCGCCTCCAGGTCGTTCGACACTTGGCCGGTTTGGAACATCTGCACGACGAAGATCGCCCCGAACGCGGCGACGGTGCCGGTGAACAGCGCGCCGCACAGTAAGCTGAACAGGATCACGCGCCGGCGCGCGAAAGGACTGACGCGATTGACGAGCACGTCCACGCCGACGTGGATGCCGGTCCGCACGCCGTAGGCGGCGCCGAATTTCGCCATCCAGACGAACATGTAGATGCACAGCTCCTGCGCCCATGACAGGTCCAGGTCGCTGAGCCAGACGAAGATGTTGTTGAGCGCCGCCGCGATGAGGGTCAGCCCGTGCGCATCCGCCCATTTTGACAGATCGATGGCAGCGACCGTGCCGTAGCGGTGCAGCACCGCGACGAAGATCAGCGATGTGGCGGCGGCGATGAGGAAGGCGATCAGCCATTCCTCTAGATGATTGAGTGCACGAGCCAGCACGGAATCCCCCACTCAGGTGAACTAGGCCGAGAACGTGTGCAGTCTCAGGCCAATCCCTCTCCCCCGCTCAGGCTCAATTTGTTTTTGTGTCCATGGCCTTGCTGAGGAGATCGAGCACTTCCTTCCCGACCCGCCCCTTTGCCCAATCGTAGGCGGGCATCATCTTGGTTTTCCACGCTTGGCGCTGGGGTTCCGTCAGCACATGGATGGTGGTTTTGCCGGACCCCTCGATCGCCGCCATCGCATCCTCGTTTTCCTTGCGTGCAATCGAGTTGGTATAGTCGGTCGCTTCATTCATCGCCTGATCGAGTTGCCCGCGGATATCGGCCGGCAGCCCGGTCCAGAATTTCGTGTTGACGATCACCGCATATTGCAGATGGGCATGATTGGCGGCGGAGACGTGTTTTTGCACTTCGTAGAACTTCTGCGTCAGATAATTCGACGGAGTATTTTCGCAGCCGTCCACCACGCCGGTCTGCAGGGCTTGGTATACCTCGGAGAACGCCAGGATCTGCGGCAGCCCGCCCATCAATCGGAAATACTGATCGGCAATCTTCGATCCGGAGATGCGGAACTTGAGACCCTGGAAATCGGCGGGCGCGATCAGCGGCCGGTTCGCCGACACCATGTGGAAGCCGTTGTCCCAGAACGCAAGCCCGGTGATGCCCTTGGGTACTAACTTCTGGAACAACCACTGGCCGACCGGTCCCTTGCTGATCCGCGTATATTCGTCGTCGTTCGCGAACAGGAACGGCAAATCGAGCGCCTCGAACTCCTTGGCACCCAACGGCGCGAATTTCGCGGTCGAGGGCGCGAGCATCTGCACCGCGCCGAGCTGCAGCGCCTCGATCTCTTCCTTGTCCTTGTAGAGCTGGGAGTTCGGATAGACCTCCACCTTGACCTTGCCGCCCGTGTACTTCTCGGCAAGCTCCTTGAATTTCTCGGCGCCCTTGCCCTTCGGGGTGTCGGACGTGGTGACGTGGCTGAACTTGATGACGATCGGCTGCTGCGCCTTGGCCGCAAACGGAAGGCCCAGAGCCAGGAGGGCAGCAAACGCGCCGGCAAACACGAGCTGGACTCTCGCTCCAGCGTGACGCGTGGCGGCTCGCGCTGCGCGGTCCGCCGCCTTGGTCGTCGACATCGGTTCCTCCCCGGAAGTGCTTCTCTCGGCCGCCTAGTTAGACTGCGGGGCGGGCGGGACGCAACTGCAATCGCCCATTGCGCTGCACGGCGTGCCGGTCACCCCAAAAACGCGCCGCCGTTGACGTGAAACGTCTGTCCCGTGATGTAGCGCGCCTCAGGGCCGCACAGGAACCGCACCGTTGCGGCAATGTCGTCCGGCGTTCCGCGGCTGCCGGTCAGCGTGTCGTGGCGCCGGTGGTGGGCGGGCTCCGGCGTGCCCGCGACGCGCGCGGTGCCGATCAGCCCCGGAGCGACGCAGTTGACGGTGACACGGTCGGCCGCGAGATCATGGGCGAGCGCGCGGGTGAATCCGGCGAGCCCTGCCTTGGCGGTGACGACGTGTGCGCGATGCTTGGCTCCGGTGTGCGCGCTCAAGCCGCCGATGTTGACGATGGCGCCGGCTCCGCTGGCGCGAAGCTGCGGTAGCGCGGCCTTGACGCAATGGAACGCGCCGTCGAGGATTACGCCGAGAATCTCGCGCCAATCGCCGAAGCTCATTTGCTCGAGCCGCTGCTCGCGGCGCAGCGCGGCGTTGTTGACGAGAATATCGATGCGGCCGAAGCGCTCGACCGCGGCCGCCATCATCGCCTCGACCGCCTCGGCGTCGGCGACGTCGGCCAGGCACGCGAGCGCCCGGGCGCCTTCGCGTTCGATCTCACGCACTACCGCCTGGACTTCGTCGCGGTTCGAGCGCGCGTTGACGACGACCGCGGCGCCGGCCGCGGCCAGCTCGAGGGCAATGGCGCGGCCGATGTTGCGTCCGGCCCCCGTCACGACGGCGACGCGGCCCGAAAGCTGGCTGTGCCCACTCATGAAACTTTCCCCGCGCGCTAGCCGCGCAATGCCGAAAGCTCGACCGCGCCGTCCCACGGCGTGCCGGCGAGCTTGAGCGCCGCGGCGATTTGTTCGTCGCGCCAGCCGCCGTGGCGCGCGTTGCGCAAAAATTTCTCCTCGATGTCGGCGCGATGGAGCGGCTCGCGACTGCCGCCGCGCAGGTGCGGCTGGCGCTCCTCGACGAGGCGCCCGCCGCGCAAGCGCGCGCGGATATGACCGGTGTAGTTTGCCGGATACGGATTTTCCCGATCGATCACGTAGCGGACTTTTACCGCAAGACCGAGGACTGCGGGATCGCGCACCACTTCATCGGTGAACGCATCGAGCCCGACGTCGCCGCGCACGAAACCGACGGCGATGCAATAGGGCGTGCTGAATTTCGCCGCATAGCCGTTCACCGGCCGTTGCTTGTCCGCGAGCGGCTCCCACAGGCGGTGCACCGTTGCTTCCGCGACCTCGCAAACCAGCGTTTCGATCTCGTCGGTGCGCACGCCGCGCGTCGCGAGGCGGCGCGCGCAGTCGATGTACGGATGGATCATGGTGCCGCAAGGATACGGCTTGAAGGCCAGCGTCTCCAGCAGCCAGCGTTTCCCGAAATCGCCGACGAGCGCCGCATAATCGCCGTCGCGCGCGTGGGCGAAGCCGTGGAACACGCCGTGAACGCCTTCGAACACGGTGCGCGGACCGACGAATCCCGCGCGTCCGAGCAGCGCGGCGCGCAAGCCCGATTGCGCCGCCCAGCCCGGATGCAGGCGCTTGGTCCACGCGCCTTCGGCAAGGTACTCGATGATCCCGCTCGCCATGCTGCCGGCGGTCCCCAGCGCATCGACGAGTTGCCGCTCCGTGAGCCCGAGCGCCGCGCCGACCCCGGCCGCGGCCGCCATCGGACCGAGCACGGCGGTCGGATGGAAGCCGGCGCGATGGATCGCCTTGGGCACGACGAGGCTCAGGCGGCAGAGCGTCTCGACCCCGGCCGCGATTCCGACGAGCGCCGCTGCGCCGGAAAGCGCATAGCGCTCGCAGGCGGCAAGCACCGCCGGCACGATCACGGCGCCGGCATGCACCGGGCCGCCTTCGAAGGTATCGTCGAAATCCTCGCCGTGGGCCGCCGTGCCGTTGACGAAGGCCGCGCCGGCCGCGCTCAGCCGCCGGCCATGGCCGATCGCGGTACACGGACCATCGTCGTCGCAGGCCGCGAGCGCGCTCTCGATATAATCGGAGTGCCGGGCGGCGACGCACAGCCCGATCACGTCGATGAGCAAGTCCTCGCATTTGCGCCGGACGCTCTCCGGCAAAAATGCGGGATCGAGCGCGGCGATGCGTTCGGCCAGGTGCTCGGCGACGCTCGGCTCGGCGGAGGAAGTCATGGACGGCGTCAATGGTTGCGCAGGCGGACGCCGAAACCGAAGCCCGGAATCCGGTTCACCAGGACGACGATGGCATAGGTGATCGCCAGCATCATCAGGCCCAGCACGGCGATGGCGCCGAGGTCGCCGCTTTCGTTGAGATCGAAGATCAGCACCGAGACGACCTTGGTCTGCGAGGTGAACAGCATGATCGCCGCCGACAATTCGCGAATCACGCCGACGAAGATGAAGCACCAGGTTGCGATCACCCCGCTGCGCAGCAGCGGCGCGGTGACGTGGCGTAGCGCCTGCAGCCGCGTCGCGCCGAGGATGCGGCCGGCGTCCTCGAGCTCGGGATGCACCGTGCGGATCGCGGACTGCAGCTGCTGATAGGCCGCCGGAAGGCTGATGGTGATGAAGGCGATGAGCAGGATCCACAGCGTGCCGTAGAGAACGAAGGGCGGCCGGGTGTAGGCGAGGAATAGTCCCACCCCGAGCACGATTCCGGGGATCGCGACCGGCGCCGTGGCGAGGAATCCGAGCACGCGGTAACCGGCGATCGCCTGGCGGCTCGTGAGATAGGCGATCACCAATGCGAGCAGGGTTCCCAGCGTCGCGGCCAGCACGCCGAGCAGGAACGTATTCTTCAAGGCGAGCTGCGTCGTCGAGAGCTCGAAGAACACGAACTCGATGTTGTGCAGGGTGAGGCTGTGGAGCGACACCAGCTGCGTCGCCACCGGCGAGAACGCCGCATTGACGAGCGCTCCATAGGGAAGGAACACCGGATTGAGCAGCACGAGGAAGCACAGGACGAGCGCCGGCCATTTGCCGGCGCCGAGCCGCACCAGCCGGGCATCGCCGGGCCGCCCGCCCAGCACCGAGTAGCCGCGCCGGCCGAGGATCCGATGTTCGGCGCGCAGCAGTACGATCGTCAGCAGCAGCAGCGGCAGCGACGCCGCCGCGGCGAGCTCGGGCTTCGGCGGATACTGGAACAAGCTCCAGATTTTCGTGGTCATGGTGTGAAAGCCGGCCGGCAGCGCCAGGATCGCCGGCGAGCCGAACAGGGTCATGGCCTGCAGGAATGCGATCAGCGCGCCGGCCACGAGAGCGGGAAGCGCCAGCGGGATGGTCACCCGGCGCGCCGTGTGCCAGGTGCTTCCGCCGAGGATCGCCGAGGCGTCCTCGAGGTCGCCGGGAATGCGCTCGAGCGCGTTGGCCGTCAGCACGAATACATAGGGAAACGTGTAGCAGGACAGGACGAAGATCAGCCCGGGAAGCGAATAGATATTGAGCAGGTGCTCGTCGGCTTCCACACCGAGAAGCGCGCGGTAGAGCTGGTTGAGCAGCCCGCTGTTCGGGGCGGCCAACAACTCCCAGGCGATGGCGCCGAGGAACGGCGGGGTGACGAACGAGGCGGTGACCAGCGCGCGGATGGCCCCCCGCAGCGGCAAATCGGTGCGGGCCACCAGCCAGCCCATCGGCGCGGCGATGGCGCAGCACACCAACGCGGTGCTGATCGCCACGATCAGCGTGGTGATCAGCGGGTCGACGAACACCGGATCGGTCGCGAGCCGGCGGAAATTGTCGAGGGTAAGCGCGCCGGTCCGATCGGTGACGCTGTAATAGGCGATCCATGCCAGCGGCAGCACGACGAGGACGCACAGGATCGCCGCGAAGGCGAACAGGAGTGCCCGCGAGGAATCGATTCCGAGCGGCAGCCGAGCGGCCGGCCGGGGCAGGACAATGCTCACGGCTGAATTTGGCTCCTAGTGAGCCGTGTTCTGCTCCCTCCCCCCTTGTGGGGGAGGGATGGGGAGGGGGGTATTTGGTTGAGTGCGTGCATCCCATACCCCCCTCCCGGCTCGCCCGCAAAGCGGCCGAGCCGACCTCCCCCACAAGGGGGGAGGTAACTCGAGCGAGCCGCTTGCCACATGCGATTATCCTGGGCCACAACGTGGGAGCGGGGTTCGCTGGCTGGCCTGAGACCCTCAGACATGGAAGATCTGGGAATAGCGCGCCTTGATCTGATCGCTCTGGGCTTCGACCGCGACCGGATCGTCTTTCATCAGCTTGATGTCGCGCAGCGGCTTGCGGCCGGCCTTCTCCTTGACCGCGGGATGCGCCGAGCGCAGCCCGCCCACGTCCGACATCAGCTGTTGCGCCTCGACGGAGAACATGTAGCTCTGGAACAGGCGCGCCGCATTGGGGTTTGGCGCATTCTTGAACATGCCGTTCGGACCGACGATGAGGGGTGAGCCTTCGCTCGGATAGACGAGCTCGACCGGCTGGCCGGATTCCCTGAGGAGAAAGATGTTGTACTCGTTGCCGTCCGCCATGACCGCGCGCTCGCCGAGCGCCAGCTTCTTGGGTGGGTCGGCCGAAGATTGCACCTGCATGACGTTCTGCTTGGCGAGCTGCTCGAAATACGACCAGCCGAGATCGCGCGCCATCTGATAGGTGGCGGTGAGAATGGTGCCGCTGTAGCCCGGGTGCGCCTTGACGATCTTGCCTTTCCATTTGGGCTCGAGCAGATCGGCGAAGCTCCTGGGCGCTTCTTCCGGTTTGACCAAGGTGGTGTTGTAGGCGATCACGCTGAGCGAGGCGCGCCAAGTCGCGAACAGGCCGTCGGGGTCCTTGTGCTCGGCCGGATAGAAACGCGCCACGTCCTCGGGAAGGTAGGGCGCAAGCAGTCCGTCGCGCTTCCACACGACGAAATGCGCGGCGTCGGAGGAATTGACGACGTCGACGGCGTAGATGCGGCTGCCGTATTCCTGGCCGATGCGCTGGAATACGCGCTCGGCCCCGGCGCGTTCGACGCGGCAAGCGACGCCGGGATATTTCGCCTCGAATGCACGCGCGATCTTCTCCGCGACCGGGAGATCGACCGAGGTGTACCAGGCGAGTTTGCCTTCCTTTTGCGCGGCCGCGATCAGCTCGGGCGTAATCGTGACGGCCGGCGGCGCTGCCGCCATCACTCGCGTCCCGGCGGCCCCCAAGGCGAGCGCAGTCGAACCGATGAGCACATCCCGCCGGGAGAGTTTTTTGCCTGGCATCGCGTTTCCTCGTCTCTCTATCTTTTTAGGTGGTTCGTGGGGAGCTTGGTGAAGCGGAAATCAAGTCGCGAGATCCCACCGCGATCGGAACCGGGCTGCTCACCGGTGCGTTGGCTTATTGCGGTACATCGAGACGACGATGACGAGCCGTCCCGCGCCGAAGTGGAGCATGTCATGACGATCGCCACCAGCGCGGAGCGCCTCCCCCGCAACACCGAGGAGGAGGTCAGCCGCCGCGTCCAGGCCGAAATCGAACGCACCGTGCGATGGCATGCGGCCAATCCGCAGCACATCGCCCGGCGCCTGTGCGAGCTCGACGCCGAATGGGGTATCGAGCGCGCGATCGAAGTCAATGCTTCGACCTTGGCTTTCGCCGGCATCGCGCTCGGCGCCCGGGGCAGCAGAAGCTGGCTGTTGCTCAGCGCACTGGCGACCGCATTCCTGTTGCAGCACGCGCTCCAGGGCTGGTGCCCGCCGGTTCCCGTGCTGCGCCGGCTGGGCTTTCGCACGGTCCGTGAAATCGAGCGGGAACGTCAGGCCCTGAAGGCGCTGCGCGGCGACTTCGCGCACGTCGATGCCGAACGGGAGCCGAGCAGGAGAGCCGAATCCGCACTCCGGGCGGCGCAAATCTAGGCCGGCCGCTCGTGCAGGCAGGCCGCTCGGGTCAGCCGTGACGCCGTTCGAGATCGGCGATCCACCGGAACCCGTCGGCAAGTCCCAGCCACTTGCGTTCCATTCGCAGATAGAAATCGCGATCCGCCGCACGTTTCGCCGACGCGGCTCGCTCGGAATTTTCGACTGCCTTGATGAAACAATCCTCGATCTCCGGCACGTCCGACCACTTATTGGGATCGACCAGCAGGGCATTGCGCTTGGTCCAGACGTGCTCCTTCCGGCAGAACGGGCACTGAACGGTCTTCGGTCCGTCGGCAGGAAGATCGAAGCTGTCGGGATCGGTCTCGATGCCGGTGGAAATGCAGCGCCCCGTTCGAGGACACTGGATGAGAAGCAGGGCCATCCCAGCCTCCTGCGGTGCGTCCGTCCCCCGAACCCAAGTACAGTCCCAGCTGCGGCTTTAGTCAACCTGCGCGTTCGGGGCCTGATTTGCGCATCGAGGCAGTTCGCCGGATCCCCAACGATCGCCCGGAGACGTTCAGATTTTGCGGTCGGGTTTCAGGGTCGCGCTGCGCCCGGAGGGCGGCTGCGAACCTTGCGTTTTGCATGGTCCTGCCGCACAAAGCGCCGGAGTTGCGCGGGCCTCCCATGGGGACGAGTTCATGACCGATTTTGCCGAGGCGCGGCAGATGATGGTGGAGGGTCAGGTCCATACCTATGACGTGACCGACCCGCGGGTTTTGGCCGCGATGCTCGAAGTTCCGCGAGAGCATTTTGTCCCGGAGGACAAGCAGGCCCTCGCCTACGCCGACCGGGATCTGCCGGTTACCAACGCGCCGGGCGGACGAACGCCGCGATATCTTCTCAAGCCGGCGGTTCTGGCGAGACTGATCCAGGGGGCGGAGGTCCTGGAAACGGATCGCGTTCTCGATGTCGGTTGCGCGAGCGGATATTCGTCCGCCGTTTTGGCCAAGCTTGCCGGCAGCGTCATCGCGCTCGAGGAAGATTCGCACCTGGCGGCAATCGCCAAGGAAAAGCTTGCCGCGATCGGGGCGGCGAATGTCACGGTCATGGTCGGTCCGCTCGTCGCGGGGGCTCGGGCACAGGCGCCGTTCGACGTGATTCTGCTCAATGGAGCCACCGAGATCGTTCCGCAAAACCTTTGCCGGCAGCTCAACGAGGGGGGGCGGCTGGCATGCGTATTCGGCCGCGCACCCGGAAGGGCGACGATCTACCGCTCGGCATCCGGGCATGTGACCGGACAGCCGGCGTTCGACGCGGCCGCACCCCTGCTGCCCGGCTTCGCCAAGCCGGCCGAGTTCGTGTTTTAGGTGCGCCGCACAATTCGTCGAAATCGCTCGCTTCTGCACGAATTGCGGCCGGGACTGTGGCGCGAAAGCGCTACCCGCCATCTTTTTTGCCGAGGATCGGGTCTGGGGGTTTCAAGACTCTACCCGCCCGCCTAAGCTTGACACGTACTCTGTCACCTTCGGGCAGCAAGCCCGGGGGCGGGGAGCCTATTGGGGACCATCGACGGGTGGGTAAGGCGCGGAGCAGGAACGTCCGCCGAGCGATCGGGGCGGCTGCCATCGCCGTTGCCGGCGCGATGGCGGCTTGGCCGCAAGTCTGCCTTGCCGAGACGATGGAGTCTGCCCTCGTCCAGGCTTACCAGACCAATCCGCAGCTCAATGCGCAACGCGCCAATGCCCGGGCTACCGACGAGAACGTCCCGCAGGCCCTATCCGGCTATCGCCCGAAACTCAGCATCACCGCGACGGCGGGCGAGCAATACACGGACACGGTGACCAAAGCTAACAGCCAGGGCGTCAACACCTATCAGCACGCCCACGGCACGACCTCGCCGTGGACTGCCGGCGGGACGGCGACCCAGACGCTGTTCAACGGCTTTCAGACGGCGAACCGGACTCGGGCCGCGGAAAGTCAGGTATCGGCGGCGCGCGAGGGGCTTCGGGTCATGGAGCAGACGGTGCTGCTCGCCGCTGCGACCGCCTATATGGACGTGCTGCGCGACACGGCGAATTTGGAGGTCCAGCGCACCAACGTGCGGGTGCTGGAGGAGACGCTCAAGCAGACTCGCGACCGCTTCAATGTCGGCGAGGTGACCAGAACCGACGTGGCCCAGGCGGAGGCGCAGCTTGCGGCCGGGCAATCCGCCGTGGCTGCGGCAGAGTCCGTTCTGAACACGTCGCGGGCGAACTACCGGCAAGTGGTGGGCACCGAGCCGGTCAATCTCGCTCCGGGCTCGCCCGTCGACCGCTTTTCGCCGCGGGTGCTGTCGGCCGCGATCGACACCGGCCTCACCGAGAACCCCAATGTGACCGCCGCCATGTACGGGGTCGACGTCGCGCATTTGCAGGTCAAGATCAACGAGGGCGCGCTGTTTCCCAATCTGAGCCTGCAGGGCAACGTGCAGCACGCGAGCTTTCCCCAGCTCTCGATCGTCCACCAGTTCACCACCTCCATCATTGGCCAGATCACCGTTCCGATTTACCAGGGCGGCGGCGAGTACTCGCTGGTGCGCCAGTCCAAGGAAAGCCTGGCTCAGCAGCGGCTCAATCTCGATCTGGTCCGCAACCAGGCCCGGCAGGCCGTGGTGCAGGCATGGGGCCAGCTCCAGGCGGCCAAGGCGCAGATTGCCGCCGCGCAATCCCAGGTCGCTTCCTCGGAAGTGGCGCTCAACGGCGTTCGCGAGGAGGCCCGCGTCGGCCAGCGCACCACGCTCGACGTCCTCAACGCCCAGCAGGCGCTGGTGAACGCCCGCGTCGCGCTGGTGGCCGCGCAGCACGACCGCGTGGTCGCCTCCTATAACTTGCTTGCCGCCGTGGGCAGGCTGTCGCCGCAGGTGCTGGGCTTGGCGACCAACGTCTACGACCCGATGGTGCATTATCAGCAGGTACGCGATGCCTGGTACGGCATTCGCATCCCGGACGGCCGCTGAAGTCCCGCTCCAGAACGCCCCATTTGCCCGCAGTCGTGTCCACAGGCCGTTGCTTGCGTTCGATCTGTCCCGTGCCATACTTGAGCCGAATCGCAGCGGATGATCGTGCGCGAGCGATTCGCTCCACCCGAAACGGCGACCGCGCAATTCGCGCGGTGGTGAGGATGCGCGCATGACGCAGCCGGCGAAGGCCCAAGAGCCGTCGATGGAGGAGATTCTCGCCTCCATCCGGCGGATCATCGCGGACGAGGAGGCGGTAAAACCGCAGACGCGAGCCGCGCCCGAGCCGACGCCCGGCAGAGCCGCCGGGGGTTCGGAATCGCCGGGGGCATCGGAGCCCGCCGAGCCCGATGAGATCGAGACCCGACCGGCCGCATTGGTCGCGCCGGAGACCTCCGACCCCGAGCCGGAGTTCGGTGCATCCGATCTGGCGGAAACCATGCCGGCGTCCGATGCCGAGGAGGCCGCTTTCTCGGATATCGATGCGCATGCCAACGACGATTTCGAGGATGCGCCGGCGACGCTCGAGCATGCTTCCAGGCCGGCGGGCGGGCATTTGCGCACGATCGAAGCCCCGGAGCCTTTGCTCTCGGCGGAGGCGACCGCCGCGGTCAATTCCGCGTTCGGCACGCTTGCGCATACCGTGCTGGTGCAGAATGCGCGCACGCTCGAGGACCTCGTCAGGGAAATGCTGCGCCCGATGCTGAAAACCTGGCTCGACGACAATCTCCCGAATCTGGTCGAGCGGCTGGTCAGGGCCGAGATCGAGCGCGTGTCCCGCGGTCACCCGGGCTGAAAACCGCCCGAGCGCCGCAGTCGGCCGAACCGGCTGACGGCTTCGGAATTCTTGCAAGCAGCGCCGGACGTTGACAGCCGCGAGGCCGCCGGGCTTGTTACCGGGCCTTCGGCAGAGCGCAGCATGATCGAGAAGACCTACAACGCTTCCGAGCTGGAAGGACGCATTTACGCGTCCTGGGAGGCGGCCGGCGCGTTTCGGGCCGGCCGGCCGGAGCGCCGCGACGCCGCGCCGTATTCGATTGTCATCCCGCCGCCCAACGTCACCGGCTCGCTCCATATGGGGCACGCGCTCAACAACACCCTGCAGGACGTGCTGGTGCGGTTCGAGCGCATGCGCGGGCGCGACGTGCTGTGGCAGCCCGGCACCGACCATGCCGGCATCGCCACGCAAATGGTGGTCGAGCGCCAGCTGATGGAGCGCCAGGAGCCGAACCGCCGCGCCATGGGCCGCGAAGCCTTCATCAAGCGCGTGTGGGAGTGGAAGGAGGAGTCCGGCGGCGCCATCACCCGCCAGCTCAAGCGGCTCGGCGCCTCGTGCGACTGGTCGCGCGAGCGCTTCACCATGGACGATGGGCTCTCGCGCGCCGTGCTGAAGGTGTTCGTCGATCTCCACAAGGCAGGGCTGATCTACAAGGACAAGCGGCTGGTCAACTGGGACCCCAAGCTGCTCACCGCGATCTCCGATCTGGAGGTGCAGCAGGTCGAGGTCAAAGGCCACCTGTGGTACATCAAGTATCCGGTCGAAGGCCTCGACAATACGTATATTACCGTCGCCACGACGCGCCCGGAAACGATGCTGGGCGACATCGCGGTCGCGGTGCATCCCGACGACGAGCGCTACAAGAAGCTGGTCGGTAAGAATGCCATCCTGCCCCTGGTCGGCCGGCGCATCCCGATCATTGCCGACGAATATTCCGATCCGGAAAAAGGCACCGGCGCCGTCAAGGTCACGCCCGCCCACGATTTCAACGACTTCGAGGTCTGGCAGAGACACAAGGATAAGGAGCTAAGCAACTACAGGCCCGTCAACATCTTTGATGAAGAAGCTCGGCTTCTCCTGTCGCCGAATCTCGATTTCAAGACGAACATTGCTGACAAATTTATCTCGCAGCCTGACGTAACAATCAGGGACCTCAATGGTGAGGATAGATTTGTCGCCCGCAAGCGCATTGTCAATGCGCTTGAGCACGCCGGTCTGCTCGAGAAAACGGAAACTCATACACATGTGGTGCCGCACGGCGAGCGCTCCGGTGCCGTGACCGAGCCGTTCCTGACCGATCAATGGTATGTCGACGCCAAGACGCTGGCGCAAGAGGCGATCGCCGCCGTTCGTGACGGCCGCACCATCTTTGTCCCGAAACAATGGGAAGCGACTTATTTCAATTGGATGGAGAACATCCAGCCCTGGTGCATCTCGCGCCAGCTCTGGTGGGGCCACCAAATTCCGGCCTGGTACGGCCCCACCAAGGATCAATTCGGCTACAACTACGCCAATTGGCTCCGGTTCGTTGCGCAGTCTGAGGCGGAGGTGCTGGCTGAGGCCTGCAAGTACTACGGTAAGCCGGCGCATATCGAAAAAAGCGAGAAGGCGGCGGCCGAATACGGGCTGAGTCACGCGGAAAATCTCGAATCGATTCCTCTGTGGCGCGACGAGGACGTGCTCGACACCTGGTTCTCCTCGGCGCTGTGGCCGTTCTCGACGCTCGGATGGCCCGCGCAAACGCCGGAGCTTGGCCGCTACTACCCGACCAGCGCGCTGGTGACCGGGTTCGACATCATCTTCTTCTGGGTCGCGCGGATGATGATGATGGGCCTCCATTTCCTCCGCGAAGTGCCGTTCCGCACCGTCTACATCCACGCGCTCGTGCGCGACGAGCGCGGGCAGAAGATGTCGAAGTCCAAGGGCAACGTCATCGACCCGCTGGAGCTGATCGATGCCTATGGTGCCGACGCTTTGCGCTTCACGCTCACCGCGATGGCCGCCCAGGGCCGCGACATCAAGCTGTCGACCAGCCGCGTCGCGGGCTACCGCAATTTCGCGACCAAGCTGTGGAACGCCGCCCGCTTTGCCGAGATGAACGGCTGCGTGAGGGTCGCAGGTTTCAAGCCCGAAGCCGCCAAGGCGACGCTCAACCGCTGGATCGCGCACGAGACCGCGGCCACGGCTCGTAAAGTGACCGCCGCGCTCGAAGCGTTCAAGTTCAACGAGGCGGCGGCCGCGGTCTACCGCTTCGTCTGGAACATTTTTTGCGACTGGTATCTGGAGCTCGCCAAGCCGGTGCTCACCGGTCCCGAGGGGCCGGAGAAGGCCGAGACGCAGGCGATGACCGCCTGGGCGCTCGACGAGATCTTGAAGCTGCTGCACCCGTTCATGCCGTTCATCACCGAGGAGCTGTGGCGGGTGACGGGCGAGGTCGGACCGGCTCGCGACGATTTGCTGATCCTCACCGCGTGGCCCAAGCACGAGGATCTGGAGGATGCCGCGGCGGAAGCCGAGATCGGCTGGGTGGTCGATCTCGTCGGGGCGATCCGCTCGGTGCGCGCCGAGATGAACGTGCCGCCCGCCTCGCAAGTGCCGTTGGTGGTCGCCGCAAGCTCCGCCGAGACCCGGGAGAGGGCAGCGCGGTGGGAGGCCTTCATCCAGCGGCTCGCCCGGGTTTCGGAGATCGCCTTTGCCGAAGTCGTCCCCGCGGGCTCGGTCCAGCTCGTCGTGCGCGGCGAGCTCGCGGCACTGCCGCTCCAGGGCGTGATCGATCTTGCCGCCGAGCGCGGCAGGCTCGAGAAGGAGATGGCCAAGGTCGCCAGCGACATGGCCCGCATCGACGCCAAGCTCGGCAACGCCGATTTTATCCGGCGCGCGCCGGAGGAAGTGGTCGAAGGCGAGCGCGAGAAGCGCGAGGAGGCCGAAAGCCGCCGCGCGAGAATTCTCGAAGCGTTGGAGCGGCTGAAAGGGGCGGCGTAACCTGAGAGCCTGGCCGAAAAAGAATTGAGTGATTTCAGCCCGTTGTGGTTCCTTCGTGGTTTGCGATTCTACGAGGGGCCACAACATGTCTTGGACTGAAATCACCCGGGCTCAGTATCTGCGTGACGGCCTGCGTTATGCAA
>WNFW01000234.1_pt1 | contig 34230 bp, 23 predicted proteins | sample 5400131 | NCBI WGS metagenome assembly WNFW01 (sample SAMN13153362, study PRJNA577476) | soil metagenome | isolation source: 20 cm soil or saprolite under grassland replicate 1 | place: USA:California | collected 2016-06-15 | reverse complement strand
CCAGGCCCGCCGGCGGGCTTACCGGCGGCCCGACCCGGCACTGTTGGACGGGCCCGGCGCCGGCGTTGATGATCGTGGCGAAGGCGGTCAGGAGAGTGCCCTCCTGATGGGAGCGGGAGAGCGGCAGCACGGCGGCCGCCAGCGGTGGGCTCGTGCTGAGAGTCAGAAAGGTCGGGCCGCTCAACCCCGTGCTCGCCCCGACCAGGGTGCGGAGCGGGGCCGTGGTCCCACTCGCCGTCCTCGCGTGAACTGTGACGGAGGGGCTGCCGTTCGCGACCAGCAGCTCGTCGTGGACCACGTCCAGGGCGACGCCCCTAGGGAAATTCAGCCCAGTGGCCGCGCCCGAAAGCGTGCGCAGCGGGGCCGTGTTCCCGCTCGCCGTCCGGGCGTAGACCGTGACGGAGTGAGAAGGGTTGCCGTTCACGACCATCAGCTCGTCGTGGACCAGGTCCAGGGCGACGCCATAGGCATTGCTCAGCCCGGTGGCCGCGCCCGCAAGCGTGCGGAGCGGGGCCGTGTCCCCGCTCGCCGTCCGCGCGTAGACCGTGACAGAGTTATTGAAGGCGTTCGCGACCACCATCTCGTCGTGGACCAGGTCCAGCGCGACGCCCCTGGAACTACTAAGCCCGGTGGCCGCGCCCGCAAGCGTGCGGAGCGGGGCCGTGTCCCCGCTCGCCGTCCGCGCGTAGACCGTGACAGAGTTATTGAAGGCGTTCACGACCACCATCTCGTCGTGGACCAGGTCCAGGGCGATGCCCCTGGGAAAGTTCAGCCCGGTGGCCGCACCCGCAAGCGTGCGCAGCGGGGCCGTGTTCCCGCTCGCCGTCCGGGTGTAGATCGTGACGGAGTTGCTGCCTTCGTTCGCGACCAGGAGCTCGTCGTGGACGAGGTCCAAGGCGACGCCAAGGGGACCGCTCAGCCCGGTGCCCGCGCCCGCGAGGGTGCGGAGCGGGGCCACGTCCCCGCTCGCCGTCCGGGCGTAGACCGTGACGGAGTTGTTGCTGGTGTCCACGACCGCCAGTTCCTCCTGCGTTGTCGCGGTCCCGGGTCGTGCCATCAGCGCGAGCCCGAGCAGACCCGCCGCCACCCATTTCAGCCCGCGGCTCCCCGAGCCCCGCCACCTTTCGTCGCCTCGTGCTTTCATCTCATGGCTCCTTAATATCCTCAGCAACGAGGATTCGGTGCAAGCGACGCGCTTATAGCCCCGCACGTGACGCCGCTTTGCTTGAGCCGGGCGAAGGCCCGGTTCACTCCGGGATCAAACGGGATCGACCCGCTGTCGCCCCCACGTTGGAGGTGCCGATGGCGAGTGGACCCGCAATCGTGCCCAGCACCGCCTTGATGTCCATCCCCGAGAATCAGATTGTTTGTGGCAGCGGCGCGGTCCTCGGTTCCTTGTGTCGCCCGGCTGTCTGGTGTGTACGGCCCCTGTCAGCAAGACGCTCCCTCAGGCAACTCTCGGTCGCGCCTCATTAAAGGGCCCGGCGAATCCGATGAGACCCTTCTTTTCGTGAGGGAGTTACTTACCCCGCCGCCATGTCCGTTGGCGGTCACCGCACTGGCGGGAGACGGCTCCCCTCCGCAATGGTCCTCGTTGCCCGCCCGGCCGAGCGGACTTTACTTCGTCGCCGCGGACTCCGTCAGCAGGACTCCGCGACGTCGCCGCCGCGCTCGTCGCCCCTCGCGTGACTCCGCTTGGCGTGAGCCGGGCGAAGACCCGGTTCGGCGCGTCGCCGCACCACTTCTACTCCGTCGAGTCGTCCGCGTCAAGGCACCGGGTCGCGTGGGAACGATCAGAGAAATCCTTGGTCGGTGAGGCACTGTGTGTGTTAATCCGGAATCTGGTGGCCGCGGCCGGCAGCACCTACTTATGAACCGCAATCTCATTGCAGTAGCGCTGCTCGTTCCGGTTGCAATGCCAGTGGCGTCCTTGGCGGCGCTCCAGCGGCCGCCGCCGCAGCAGCCGGCGCGGCTGACGGCGCAGCGGCAAGAGGCGCAGACGACGCTGGCTACTTCAAGCGTCGTCGTGCCGCTCCGATGCGTCATGCGGCAAACCTACCCACTGAAGGTCTGTCCCGGAGCCACGCCGGCAGGCAACTTCCGCGTCGGAGGGTCGGCGGCGCTGGGGTTGAAGCATGCCGCTATCTCGATCGGTCACCTGCGCAATATGTACGCGCCGAGCGTCCTCACGGTGAACGGCACGAAGCGCATGTGGCTCGGCGGGTGGCTCACCGAGAGCGATCCGGCGGACTTCCTCACTGCCGTCCGCCAGGGACGCGACCTCACGAGCATCCCCGGAGCCGACAAGATCTTCCTGAGCGAGTTCTCTGACTCCGGCTGGTCGCGTCCGACGCGCGTCTTCGCGCCGAACGGTTACCACGTGAACGACCCGAGCGTCATCCAGCCCCCGTCCGTGCCAGGGATCGACCGCTCCAACGTGCTGTACCTGTACTACACCGCGCTCGACAACCGGATCGCGACCGATGCGACCGCGCAGGTGCAAGACAACGTGATCGGGCTCGCCTCAAGCGTCGATGGCGGGCGCACGTGGAGGAACCGCGGCATCTTGATTGCCAAGAACGAAGGCGGCGACGGGTATGGCGCCTGGGCACCAAGTGCGGTCACGGTAGGGGATGAGATCTGGGTCTACTACCACACCGGATCGCCGGACTTCTGCCAGCCAATCACGTTTCGCCAGAAATTCTATGCGAATGGCGTGGAGAAGAAAGGTAGGCCGGAACGCCTGGGGTTCCCGGAGGGCGTCCGCTTTGAGGCGGGACACGGCGCCACTCTTCTGAGCAATCTCGACGTCGCGCGGGATGGTTCGCGTTTTGTGATGGTGGCGAACACCACGGATCTGAAGAATGTCGCCAGCTTTACTTCGACAGACGGCCTTACCTGGTACACGGCACAGTCCGATCCGATCATGATCCGCGGCGGTACCGCCGGCGTCGCAGCGCCGCACCAGGAATTCCCGTCAGCAGACCGTCTGCGCGTCTACGTCGGCTTCGCCCCGAACGGAGCGGCTTCGCAATCCATTGTCACGTGGGACTTCTCACTTCCTTCGTCGCTGCCGCGGGGTCCGGCCTCCTCTCCTCCCTCGCGGGCGTCATCCGGCGGGTGCCGACAGCAAAGTTCCAAGACTCGGTCACGACCTTCTACCCGCCGTACAACTTCGGCGGCGATGGGGTCTTCGTTCAGCAGCTCGCCCACGAACTGGCGCGGCGCGGACATGAAGTCGAGGTCATCCACTGCGCGGACTCCTACCGCCTCCTCTCCGGCCCAGAGCCCGAACCCGCCGACCCGGAGCAAGCCGGCGTAACTGTGCACCGTCTCCGAAGCCCGTTCGGCTTCCTCTCGCCTCTGGCCACGCACCAGACGGGCTTGCCGCTCTTCAAGTCAGCGCGCATCGTGGATATCCTGGCCCGAGGATTCGATGTGATCCACTACCACAACACATCGCTGGTCGGCGGGCCCGGAGTTCTCGTCCGGGACGGCGGTCAAGCTCTACACGCTCCACGAGTACTGGCTCGGCTGCCCCACCCACACGCTGTTCAAGTACAATCGGGCGCCCTGGACGCACCCGCACTGTTTCGCCTGCGCGCCCGCGCACGGCCGCCCGCCGCAGCTCTGGCGTCATTCGACCCTGATCCAGAAGGCTGTCGAGCACGTGGACGTCTTCATCGCGGCGACCCGGTTCGTCAGGGACAAGCACCGAGAGATGGGCCTCGACGTGCCCATCGTCGTGCTCCCGTACTTCACGACGCGCGGGCCCGCCGCAGCGCTCGATCCGGGCCAGGCGCCGGAGGCGGACTCGTACCTCCTCTTTGCGGGGCGCCTCGAGCGGGTGAAGGGTCTTCACACGCTCATCCCAGTCTTCCGGGGCTACGAAAAGGCACGGCTCCTCGTCGCCGGTACCGGGCGAAGCGAGGCCGCCTTCCGCCGGATGGCGGCCGGAGCGCCGAACATCGTGTTCCTCGGACACCAGTCCCCCAGCGGCTCGAACGCGCGGGCCGTCGCCCTCATCGTGCCCTTGCTCTGGTACGAGGTCTTCGGGTTCGTCATCATCGAAGCGTTCGCGCAGGGTACACCCGCGATCGTGAGGAACATCGGCGGTATGCCGCAGATTATCGAGGAAAGTGGCGGCGGGTTGGTGTACGAAACCGAGACGGAGCTGGTGGCGGCAATGGACCGGCTGCTCACTGAGTCCGCGCTGAGAACGGCGTTGGGTGTCCGCGGGTATCAGGCGTTCCGGCAGCGGTGGTCGGCCGAGGCTCACATCGAGAGGTACCTGGCGCTGATCGCGGTCGCGGACGTCGACCGGACGCGGTGCACGACGCTGGTCCCGGACGTGCCGGCTTTACAACAGCGCGCGGGCCCTGGTGACGGCCGGCAACGTCGACGGCGTCGTCATCGCGACTCCGACGCGGGCGCACGTCTCGGATGCCCGGGCGATCGCCGAAGCCGGGCTGCCAGCGCTCGTGGAGAAGCCCCCGGGCGTCGACGCTCGCGAGGCGGCGGGACTCGCGAGCCTCCGTCCGGCACCCCGAGTCGGATTCAACCGCCGCTTCGAGCCGGGCCTGGCCCGTCTCCGCGAGGATCTCGTCGCCCGGACTGGTCAAGGGAAATCCGTTCTTGACAGTCCGCTGCGCTGGGACTATGAGTCCGGCACTGGTCGCATCTCGCGACGTTCGCCCCAAGGGGGAGACCATGAAGCGCGAGTTACCGTGGGTGCTCTCCATCATGGTGGGACTCATGATCGTCGGCTGGCCGGTCCCGCTCCAGGCCCAGACTGATCCGGCGTACGAGGCGGAGCTGCGACGCTTGTATGACGACCCCTCACAGTTCGAGCAGCTGTCCGGCGCAGCGCGGAGCCTTCTGGCGCGAAAGTTTGGGCGAAGAGGGGCGCCAGTGGCGCCGGTGCCCAGGGTGGAGCCCACAGAGGCCGGTGAAGCGCCGCTCGCACCGGCCACGGTCACGGTGAACAACCCAGACGCAACGGCGCAGGACACGCAGAGCGAGACGGGCGTCCTCGCGGTCGGGAGTACGGTGGTGTCCGCGTACAACGACTCGGGCTCGTGCCTCCCCGTGTGTGGCGTGTCGCCAGGGAATAAGTTCACGGGCTACAGCCGCTCAACCAACGGCGGCGCGAGCTTCAGCGACATGGGGACTCTGCCGACGGCGACCGGAGGAGATGTTGGCGACCCTGTGTTGGCCCGGAGCGACACGACAGGCGCCATCTTCCTCGTCACGCTCAGGTTTAGCGGCACAGGCCTCCAGTGCTTCCGCTCGACCGACACCGGCGCCACGTGGCTGGCGCCGTCGAACTGCGGGCCGGGGTCCTCGGGATTTCAGGACAAGCCCTGGATCACCATCGACAACTGGGCTGGGACAGGGAACGGGAACGTCTACGTCGCTTGGAGCGACTTCGGGTCAACCCCCGGCATCCGGTTCGCCCGCTCGACCGACGGCGGGGCCACCTACCTCCCAAGCCCGGGAACACTCCTGTGGCCAGGCGGTCAGGGAGCCAATGTGGTAGTGGGCACCAACCATCACGTGTACGTCTTCTCGTGGCAGGGAACCACTCCCCAGTCAATCCAGATGAGGAAGTCAACAGACCTCGGGGTGACGTTCTCGTCGGCGGTGACCGTGGCCGCCGACCTCAACACGACCGGCGTGAACGGAGACCTCGCGCTCGCCGGCGGCTTCCGCTCTAACTCGTTCCCCCAGGCGGCGGTCAGTCCCAGTGGGGACATCTACGTCGCCTACAACCGGATCTTCAACCCCATGGGGAATCTGCAGGACACTGATATCCGGCTGCGTCGATCGACAGACGGGGGCGCCACCTGGACGGGCTTCATCACTCCCGGGTCCAGCGGCGCGACAGATTGGTCTCCCTCGATCGCCGTGGCCGAGGGCCCGAGCCAGCGCATCATGCTGAGTTGGTACCAGAAGCCCTCGGACGGAACCACGACCGGCAACATCATTCATCGCAAGGGAACCTTCGTGGACGGGGTGACGTTCACTGAGATCGGGTTCGGGGACTTCAACATCACGACGTCGCCCTTTCCGATCGTGATCAATCAAGATCCGGTGGTCGACGCCACCTACATGGGAGACTACGACCAGCCGGACGCGGACTCGACCTACTTCTATCAAACCTGGGGCGACAACAGTCTGGGCACCACGTTCCATGCCCATCAGCCTGACGTGCGATTCTCGAAGTACTACGTGTTCGGGGCTCCCGGCACCAACGTCGCCGCGGTACTGCCGCTGAGCCGCTCACATACCCTGGGCTCGGGGGTGCCGCCGACCGCCTTCGCGGCCATCATCAACGCCGGCGACGCGGTCGCCGCGAACTGCCGGGTCGCCCCGCCCTCGAGTCCGCCTACCGGACTCGGCGCCTTCACCTACCACACCACCAATTCCTCCAACGCGTTGATCGGGACACCCAACACGCCGGCGAACATCGCCCCGGGGGCGATCCAGAACTTCGTCTTCGGCTTCGCTCCCACGGGGGAAATCGCGGCCGGAACGAGCCTGTCGATGCGGTTCCTGTGTGACAACGTGACGCCTGCGGCTGAGATCGTGGGGGTGAACAACTTCATCATCGGGGTGTCTTCCACGCCCATCCCCGACCCGATCGCACTGGTCTCGACGATCAGTAACGACGGCGTCGTGCGGATCCCGGGCCCCGCCGGCACCCAGCTTTTCGCCATCGGCACCTCGAACGTCGGGGCCACGGGCACGATCACGGTAGCCGCGGACACCGGGGGCGTGTCGCTCCCCCTGACCCTGATGGTGTGCGAGACGACCGGTGGGCCGGTGTGCCTGGCCCCCCCAACCTCTTCCGTGACGGTGACGTATGGGGCTGGAGAGAACCGCAGCTTCGCCTTCTTTGCCACAGCCAGTGGGTCCATCCCCTTCGTGCCACAAACCAATCGTGTGTTTCCGCGCTTGACCCAGGGAAGTGACTTGCGCGGAGCGACCAGCGCCGCGGTATGTACCGTAGGGGTAGGGAACGGTTGTTGAGCGCGCGGCAGATGCCGGGGGGGGGCGGAAAGTAATTAGCCCCCGCCCGCGAGCCAGTCGGGATTCACATACAGGCGATCTGAGGATGGGGCAGAATTCTTGATGGCCTCCCGCACTGCGGCGTCTTCCTCCCGGAGTAGATGCGGGTTCACCCACCCCCTGGTGATCGATTCATAGCAGAGCCGAGTCCTGCTTTCGAGCAGCGTGGGAACGCCTTGAAGGGCTTCTCGGCGAACCGGGAGTTTCATTTCGCGATACAGGCCGCTGATAATTCGCTCGACGCTTTGCCGTGACGCGCCAATGCGCCATCCGATTCCCTCGTTCGTCACCCCGAGACAGATGTAGACGAGGACGGTGAATGCTAGATCACTCAGCTCGCGTAAGGGTGAAATCTTCAACTGCTTGGAAAGAATATCCGTGGCCGACAGCTCGTAGACAAAGACTTGCTCCACAGCATTTTGAGCAAGACGCTTTGGCACCGACCCTTTATCCAGGAATCCCCAGATCGCCGGGCGCTGTCTCTCCTCGCTGACAAGCTTCTCAACCTGATGGAGATAGCCTGGATCTCCGGCATGGACAGTTCGAAAGAGGATGCGCGTCCGCAGGTGCTTTTGTTTCGACCTCGCTTCAAGGACCTTCCTGGCCACCACCACACCGGAGCTCCGCTGAGCACCGAAGTCAAGATCGAGGATGATGTTTTCGACTCCCCCTTCAATCGCGATCCGGATAGCGTCTTCCGGAGTCATCGCACTGACCAGCTCGGCCGACGGCCAGCGCTCGTGAATCCAAGAGCTCACCTGTGCGATGGCGTCCGGCGAGTCATCCGCGATGAGGATCCTCAGGCCCTGCTCTGTTTCCTCATCCTTTTTCCTCATCGGCCGTTACCTGCCGCCTGACGCGAGGGCCGAGCCTTGCGCCGCACCCACCCCGCCGATGACCACGTCCGTCATCGGGCGGTGCCGCCTCAAACGAATGCTGACGGTCGTCCCGCCCTCGGGGGAGGTCTGTCTGTATTCCAGCTCCGCGCCGATCTCCTCCGCACGCCGGCGCATGAGCGCCATGCCGACGTTCTCGACGTAGGGGCCCCCGTCACCGACGCCATTGTCCGATATCGCGATCTCAACGACTCCCGGCCGAGGCGAGCTGACCGTGACTCCCACCCGCGTGGCTCGCGAATGCTTTCGGACATTGATCATCGCCTCCGACACGATCCGATAGAGCAACACCAAGTGCGCCCCATCTTCCAACCTTTGACGGATGGCCGCGTCCGTGATCCCCACAGGACACTCGAACGTCACCGTACATCCGGGCATGCGACGCCGCATGGACGCGCCCGCATACTCGAGTCGTCTTCGGACCACCCGCAAGAATCCTTCCGTCTCGAGATCTGTCGGGCAGAGATCGTTCATAATCCGCCGTACCTCGGTCACCAGTTCCTCGAGTCGCCGTTTGGCCTCTGGGTAATCCTGTTCGTCGATGGCGGTCGCGAGATACCCGCACAGGGTGTTGAGGATCTCGTTGTGGAGCTCTTCGCCGACGCGGACGGCTTGTTTTTCAAGGTGATCGAGCAGATGTCGACGCCGGTCTTCAAGTCTGTAGCGGGAAACGGCGGCGGCGAGAACCATAGCCGTCAGAGCAATGACGACCGTAAATGACTGGATCAACAGCAGCGACGCATTCGGTGTTTCTCTCGAAAAAGGCCCCAGACCGTTCAGCGTGCCCGAGATGGCGATCATTGAGAGCACGAAGATACTCGTCACGGTGACCCGCTGGCCGAACCGAAACGCCGTCCAGACGAGAATAGGCATACACAGAAAGGCGAGCGGATACCTTTTACTCCCGATGGGTAGCGAATTCCAGAACACGACATATCCAACAACGAGCAGCGTAAGGAGTAAAAGAATGGCTTCGAACAACACCCGTCGATTCCATCCCGTACGTGGCTTCACTGACCAGAGGAGCAACAGTGGTGCGACGACGAGGGTGCCTCCGGCGTCACCCAGCCACCAAGTCCACCAGATGTACCCATAGGTGCCCCAGTCTGCATACCCACCGAGAGAGAGGCTTGTGACACCTATCGTCGCGCTCACGAGCGTACTCACCATGCCAGCGAGAACCGCGAACCTAAAAATATTCTCCGGCCGATCGAAAACGTTGCGGCCACCGGCGAATCTATTCACGAGGTAAGCGCCGCACAGCCCTTCGAGAGTGTTGCCCGTCGCAATGCCAACGGATGTTCCGAAGGACCCCGCAGTTGTGATGTTCACCAAGAACGCACCGAGCAGGATGCCGGGCCAGACACGATAGCCCAGGATCAGCAGAGCGGCCAGGCTGATGCCCGTAGGTGGCCAGACTGCTGTCGCGCTCGGGTGGACGAAGGCCAGCTTTAAGCCGAGGCTGCCCGTCACGAAGTAAACGGCAGCTACGCTGATGATCAGCACGGCTACCTCTGTGGGCCCGGATCGTCTTGTTGTGTAAGTACCGGATGCTGTTTCTTGTGTCGAGTCTTCTGTCATCGAATTCGCCGCAACGCACCCCTTTACCTCAAAAGTCCTCTTCCGGTCTGCCACCTAAAGCATCGTGAAGTCACGAAGCGTCCTAACGTCACGAAGCGCAATCGGGTGAATGCTGTCCCGGGCCCTGGGACTAACCCTTAACCTCTGGTGAGGGTTTCCCCTGGCAAAGAGCACCTGCAGGTACGGGAGGTAAGCCCCTTAAAAGAGGTAAGACCCTCAAAGAGAGAAGGATCTCATTGGATTCGTCTTGACTCTTCCTCAGGTTTGATACGGAGTCTATTACGGGAGGACACCATGACGCTGCTCAGCATGACGATTTTGCTTATGGGCTTGTTCAATGCCTACGCCCCCGCCATGGTCGGTGACCGCCTGTGGTTCGGCGGATGGGCGACGGCCGCGGACTGCTGCGAGGACACGATCTACGAACTGATCGACGGCAAACCGGTCGCCGTCCTGCGGCGCGCCGGCCACCTCCTCAACGATCCGAGCCTCGTGATTCCGGCGTCGAGCGATGGGATCGACCGCTCGGCCTGGCGCTTCCTGTACTACACCAGCCGAGATCAATCACTCGATCCCCTGGAACCTGCGCGGCACAACGTCACGGGGCTCGCGATCAGTTTCGATGGGGCCCAGACCTGGAAGGATCTCGGGACGCTCATCGGGGAGGCGAACGGTGTGGATGCGTGCGGGGCCTGGGCGCCGAGCGCGGTCGTGGTCGGCACGGAGCTCTGGCTCTATACCCACAGTACGGCCCCGTGCCCGGTTCAGGCCTATCGGACGCGCCTCGACGCGAACGGGGTCCGCGTGCTTGAGGTTCAGCGGTTGCTGACCCCGTGGCCCGTGGTCAATCTCGATGTCGCGCGCCGACCTGACGGCTCGTGGCTCATGGCGGCCAACGCGCCCGACTTGCGCACGATCTATCTGTTGCAGTCCGCCGACGGGCTGACGTGGACGCCGAAGGGCGACGGCGCGTTGATCGGCGGCGGGATTGATGCCTTCCTGACCCCGCACCTGACCGGCGTCGGCGACACCGAGTTCACGGTGCTCTTTGGATTCGCTCCGGGCGGTGGCCCTTCGACCTCACTCCAGGCCTGGAGATTTGGTGAGACCCGTCCCCAGCTGAAGGAACGCAAATAGACCGTGATCGCCAGCGAGGACCGCTTGCCACCGCGTGCCTCTTTGTCCGCCACCGTCGGCTGGACGCCGTTCCGACCGCCTTGAAAGCAATGAAGCCACGCGGGTGGTCGTGAGGAAATCCCTCCAAAAAAGAAGAGTCTGATCGGATCCGACGGACGTCCAAACCGAGCGCCAGCTGCTGAGATCGTGAGGTCACGCCCCCAATCGCGGATCCAACGCGACGCCCGGACCCCGAGACTATCTCTCGCTTGGTGAGGGCTTTCCTCCGCCAGCGGGTAAGGAAATCCCTCAAAAAAAGAAGAGTCTCATCGGACTCCGACGGGCGTTTTATCCAGGCGCGACCCAGAGTTCCATGGAACACGGATCGGGTGCTTGAGGGGGGACATGAGAGTCGGCCATCTGTATCGCAGGAACGCTGTGCGCCAGGGACGTTCCCAAGGGGGGAGATCATGAAGCGCAATTTCCGGTGGGTGCTTTCTATCGCGATGGGACTGATGACCCTCGGTGGACCGGGCCTGATCCATGCCCAGACCGATCCGTACGAGGCCGAGCTGCGACGCTTGTATAACGACCCGTCGCGGTTCGAGCAGCTGTCCGGCGCCGCGCGGAGCCTCCTGGAGCGGAAGTTCGGGCGCAGAGGGCCGCCGGCCACACCGGTGCCCGCCGCTGAGCCTGCCGAGGTCGGGGGGGCGCCTCTCGCGCCCGCCACAGTCACGGTGAACGACCCGACCTTGGACGGAACGGCTCAGGACACGCAAAGCGAGTCGGCCGTGCTGGCCGTGCCGGGCGGCATCGTAGTGTCCGCGTTCAACGACTCGGGCTCGTGCGTCCCCTCGTGCGTCGTGACGCAGAAGTTCACGGGCTACAGCCGCTCGACCAGCGGCGGCGCCAGCTTCAGCGACCTCGGCGCGCTGCCCACGGTGACCGGCGGCGATGGCGGCGACCCTGTGCTGGCCCGCAGCGATGCCAGCGGCTTCATCTTCCTCGTCACGCTCATGCATCCCGCCTCCCTCGTATCAGGCCTTCAGTGCTTCCGTTCGTTCGACAACGGCGCTACGTGGCCGTCGGTGTCGAACTGCGGACCGGGGAGCTCGGGATTCCAGGACAAACCCTGGATCACCGTCGACAACCGGACCGGGTCAGGCAACGGGCACGTCTACGTCGCCTGGAGCGACTTCGGGTCAACGCCCGGTATCCGGTTCGCGCGCTCGATCAACGGCGGCCTCACCTACGAGCCGAGCCCGGGAATCCTGCTCTGGCCAGACGGTCAGGGAGCCAATGTGGTAGTGGGCACCGACCACGCCGTGTACGTTTTCTCGTGGCAAGGGACCACTCCCCAGTCGATCCAGGTGCGGAAGTCAACGGACTTCGGCGTGTCGTTCGGGGCGGCGGTGACCGTGGCCACCGACCTCAACACGACTGGCGTGAACGGAGACCTCGGGCTCGACGGCGGCTTCCATTCCAACTCGTTCCCCCAGGCGGCGGTCAATCCGGTGAGTGGTCACATCTACGTCGTCTACAACCGGATCTTCTCGGGGCAGGACACCGATATTCGTCTGCGTCGATCAACCGACAGTGGCGCCACCTGGGGGGCCAGTATCTCGGTCGGGTTCAGCTCCCTGACAGATTGGTCTCCCTCGATCGCCGTGGCCGACGGCACGACCCAGCGCATCATGATCAGCTGGTATCAGAAGCCCTCCGACGGAACGACGACCGGCAACATTATCAATCGCGTGGGAAACTTCGTAGACGGGGTGACATTCACGGAGCTCCCGGGGATCGGGATCAATGGTTTCGGGGACTCCAACATCACGACATCGCCCTTTCCGATCGTCGTCGGCCAAGATCCCGCCGTCGCCGCCGACTACATGGGCGACTACGACCAGTCGGACGGGGACTCCACCTACTTCTATCAGCCCTGGGGCGACAACACTCTAGCGCACACCCCGTTCCATGCCCACCAGCCCGACGTGCGATTCTCGAAGTTCTACGTGTTGGGGCCCCCCTTCACTACCAACGCCGCGGTGCTGCCGCTGAGCCGCTCGCACACCCTGGGCTCCTCGGTGAAGCCCACCGCCTTCGCGGCCATCATCAACGCCGGCGACGCAGTCGCGGTGGCCTGCCGGGTCGCCGCACCCTCGAGCCCGCCCGCCGGACTCGGCACCTTCACCTTCCAGACCGCCGATTCCTCCAACGCGTTGACCGGGACGCCCGACACGCCGGTGAACATCGCCCCGGGAACGACCCAGAACTTCGTCTTCGCCTTCAATCCCCCAGCAACTGGGCCAGAAATCCCGGCCGGGACGAGCCTGGCCATGCGGTTCCTGTGTGACAACGTGGCGGATGCGCCCCAGTTCGCGGGGGTGAACAACTTCATCATCGGGACGTCCTTCACGCCCATCCCCGACCCGGTCGCGCTGGTCTCGACGCCCACTGGCGACGGCGTCGTGCGGATTCCAAGCTCCTTCGCCTCCCAGTTCTTCGCCATCGGCACCTCCAACCTGGGGGCCTCGGGCACAATCACGGTGTTCGCGGACACCGGGGGCGTGTCACTCCCGCTGACCCTGACGGTGTGCGAGACCAATCCCATCCTGGGGACGTGCCTGGCCCCCCCAACCCCCTCTGTGACGGTGGTTTATTTGGCTAGCACCAGCAAGAGCTTTGCCTTCCTCGCCCAGGCCACTGGGTCCATCCCCCTCGTGCCGCAAACCAATCGTGTGTTCCCGAAATTGGTCGAGGGCCCGACCACGACGGGCCCCTTGCGCGGAGCGGCCAGCGCTGCGGTGTGTACCAAACCGAACTTGGGCTGCTAAGAGACCGGTTTGGGCGAGGTTCGAGAGATGACGAGCCTGCGGCCGCGCGGCGCCCTCACCGGCGCCGCGCTCCTCCTCGTCCTAGCGTTGTCCGGGACCTGGGCTGCCCAGGCGGCGAGCGCGGAGTCTGGCCCCCGGGTGGACTACCAGCCGCCGGTGCTCACGGTTGCATGCGAGCAGGCGGCGGTGGCCGAGGTGCTTCGAGCCATCGGCGAACACCTGGGGTTCTCCATCGTCGCGGCCGGCAGCGCGCCGCCGCCTCTGACCCTCTCCGTGCGCGGACCCGTCGAGACGGTCCTCCGTCAGGTCCTTGTCAGAACAAGCTACGCCCTCGTGTACCGGAATCGCGCGACGGTTCCCCAGGCGGCGGACATCGAGACGATCATCGTCCTCGGGCCGGGCTCAGGCGAAGGGGAGCTGACTACGCTCACTCGAAAGGAGCCAGACAGGCGACCCGGGATCACGTCCGAGACGTCAGCGAGCATCCACGCTGCACCCGAATCGGCCCATGCCACGCCGACGGTCTCTGCCCTGCTCAAGGAGCAGGCGATGGCGGTGATTCCGCGAGGGCCCGCCGCTGAACCCAACCAGGACGTCGCCTCCCAAGCCACGACCGTCCTCCGGGCCCAGCGCGGCGTTCAGGCCTTGGTCGACGCCCTTCTTAACCTCAATGGGGCGCTGACGAAGCCGGCGCCGGGCACCGGGCGTGATAACCTCACCAGGACGCCGAAGAAGTTGGAGCCGGGCACCGGACCAGAGCACTGAGGGGGAGTCCCGCGTTGCCCGTGGCGTAAGGGCGAAGAACATGAGAGTCCGCTACCTGTGCCGGACCTGCGGTGTGCTCGCGGCGCTCGCGTGGCAAGCGTATGTCGGGTCGACCGCGGACGCGGCTTCCGGGTACACCGTGGTGGACTTGGGCGTCCTGCCACAGGCCACTTCGCAGGTGATCCGTGCGCTCAACAATCGCGGTGAGGTCGTCGGCGGGGCGAGAACGGCGGGCTTCTCGCACCGCGCGTTCGTCCTGAGCAGCAGCCGTTTCGAGAGGTTCGACGGGCTGCCCGGCGCGGACTATAGCGCGGCCCGCGGCATCAACGACCTGGGCGAGGTCGTCGGCTCGTCGAACACCACCACCTCCGTCGAGGCGTTCCGCCGGACACGGCAAGGGGGATCTCAGCGCCTCGCGCCTCGGCCCGGCGACAGCAGCAGCGACGCGTTCGGCATCAACATCCACGGGCAGGTCGTCGGCTACTCGAGCGGCCCTGGCGGCATCCAGGCCGTTCTCTGGACACCGAGCGGCGCCATCAGGGAGCTCGGCACGCTCCCAGGCAGCACGTACAGCCGCGCGCTCGCGATCAATGAGCGCGGAGACGTCGTTGGCACTTCGGGGACTCCGCTGGAGGCGCACGCCTTCCTGTGGACGCCGTCCGCCGGCATGGAAGATCTCGGCACGCTGCCGGGCGACCGGGAGAGCGAAGCGGCGCACATCAACGACGCCGGCGACATCGTCGGCTCGTCGAGCGGCCCCCGCGGCAGTCGCGCCGTGCTCTGGTCCGTGGGGGGCACAATCCAGGATCTCGGGACGTTACCTGGTGGGCAGGACAGCCGCGCTCGCGCCATCAATGCGCTCGGAGAGGCCGTGGGCGCTTCCGGCAGCCCTCATGACAGCCGCGCTTTCCTCTGGACGCGCACCGGTGGGATGCAGGACCTCAACACCCTCATCCCGGGCGCATCCGGACTTGTGCTCACAGAAGCCGTCGCCATCAACGACCAGGGGCTGATCGTGGCGGTCGGCCGCGACGATCACGGCGGGGTCGACCATGGCGGTCACGAACACGAGTCCCCCATCAGAGTCTTTCTCCTCTTCCCTGTGCCCTGACGGTTCGTGAGCCCGATGATCCGCACGGTAAAACTCGCGTTCGTGACGTGTCTCGTCCTGGGCCTCGCCGCCTCGCCGGTCGCCGCGCAGACCGCCCCCTCCGACATCGGTCAGTGGACGTCGCTGGCCCCGTTACCGTTCTATTCGACGGCGCTTCACCTGCTGCCGACCGGAAAGGTCATGTTCTACGGCATCCCTGGCGCCGATCCGCGCCTCTGGGATCCGGCCACGGGGACCACTGCCGCGCTTCCGCTTCCGAGGCCGGGCTACAACCTTTTTTGCAGTGGCCACACGTTCCTCGCCGACGGCCGCTTGTTCTTCGCGGGGGGCCACATCGACAACAGCGTGGGGCCGCCGAACGCGAGCACTTACGACGCGGCCGCCAATGTCTGGGCGCCGGGCCCCAATATGAACGCCGGGCGCTGGTACCCCACGACGACGACGCTGGCCAACGGCGACGTGGTAGTGGTGTCCGGCGACGTCAATACGGTGGTCGGGGTCAACCTTCTGCCCCAGGTCTTTCAGGCTTCAAGCGGCACGAGCGGCACGTGGCGTGACCTGACCAACGCGCTGCTCAATCTCGACCTCTATCCATGGATGCACCTCGCCCGCAACGGCAAGGTCTTCAATGCGGGTCCGAGCCAGACGACCCGTTATCTGGACACCTCGGGGACGGGGGCATGGACGCCGGTCGCCACCCGCACCTCCGGGTATCGAGACTATGGCTCTTCGGTGATGTACGACGATGGCAAGGTGCTCGTCATGGGAGGTGGCGATCCCCCAACCCGCACTGCCGCGGTGATCGATCTGAACGCGGCGACTCCGTCTTGGCAATCGGCGGGGTCGATGGCCTTCGCCCGGCGACAGCTCAACGCGACGCTCTTGCCGAACGGCAAGGTGCTCGTGACCGGGGGCACCTACGGACCCGGATTCAACAACCTCTCCACGCCGGTGTACGCGGCCGAAATCTGGGATCCCACCGAGGGCTGGACGACGATGGCGAGCGCACAGACGCCGCGGCTCTACCATTCGGCGGCGCTGCTCTTGCCCAACGGCCGTGTGCTCACCACCGGTGGAGACAACCAGCCGGAGGTGGAGGTGTATTCGCCGCCGTATCTGTTCGCGCCCGGACCGCGCCCGACGATCGCCTCGGCGCCGGCCGCCGTGAGCTACGGTCAGAGCTTCTTCGTGGAGACTCCCGACGCGGCGAGCATCGCAAAGGTCACCTGGATCAGGCTCTCGTCGGTGACGCACGCTTTCAACCAGAACCAGCGAATCAACCGGCTGAGCTTCACCCAGGCGGCTGGGGGCCTCAACGTCGTGCCGCCCTCGAACCCGAACCTCGCCCCGCCGGGCCATTACATGCTCTTCCTCCTGAATGGCAACGATGTGCCGTCAGTGGCCCGAATCGTGCGCCTGACCCCCGGCACTACCGTCGCCGCGGTGCTGCCGCTGAGCCGCTCGCACACCCTGGGCTCGGGGGTGCCGCCAACCGCCTTTGCGGCCATGATCAACTCCGGCGCCGCGGTCGCCGCGAACTGCCGGCCCGCCACACCCTTGAGCCCGCCTGCCGGACTCGGCCCCTTCGCCTACCAGACCACCAATTCTTCCAACGCTTTGACCGGGACGCCCAACACGCCGGCGAACATCGCCCCGGGTGCGACCCAGAACTTCGTCTTCGGCTTCGATCCCACGGGGACCATCCCGGCGGGGACGAGCTTGGCCATGCGATTCCCGTGCGACAACGTGGGTGAGGCGGCTCAGATCGCGGGGGTGAACAACTTCATCATCGGGGTGTCCGCCACACCAGTTCCCGACCCGATCGCGCAGGTCTCGACGCTCAGTGGCGACGGCGTCGTTCGGATTCCGGGCCCCGCCGACACCCAGCTCTTCGCCATCGGCACCTCCAATGTGGGGGCCACGGGCGTGATCACGGTGTCCGCGGACACCGGGGGCGTGTCACTCCCGCTGACCCTGACGGTGTGCGAGACGACCGGTGGGTCGGTGTGCCTGGCCCCCCCTACCTCTTCCGTGACGATGCCGTATGGGGCTGGCGAGAACCGCAGTTTCGCCTTCTTCGCTACAAGCAGTGGGTCCATCGCCTTCCTCCCGCAAACCAATCGCGTGTTTCCACGTTTGAAAGAGGGGAGCGACTTGCGCGGAGCGGCCAGCGCTGCGGTGTGTACTAAACCGAACGCCGGCTGCTGAGCGAGCGGTGAGGAATCCTGGGTTCCCGGGGGGACGGTGCGCTCAAACGATGCGGCCGCGCAACGACGTCTCCAGATCCCGGACGATGAGGTCCGTGTCGTATTTGCTGACCGACCGCACCACCTGTTCCCAGCGTTGCAGACCCGGGATCCCCCCGGGGTTGTCGCGCAGGAGCTCACGCTTGAGAAACGGGCAACCCATCCGGGAGATGAGGATCTCCCAGAAGAAATGAGTGGGGTTGAAGGGATTCCCTGAATCGATCATGGCGGAAACGTTACGAAGGAAGCGCCGCTCGGTGATGCTCAGCGTGTCGCGCCGGCGCGCGGTCCTCGCTCTGGGCCCGAGGAGCTTGACTGCCGCTCGATAGGGGAAGAGCGCCCGACACCGGAGCCCTCCGGCCATCAAGGCCTGCGTCAAGCCGACCTCGTAGCGGTCGATGATCCAGCGCTTCGCCTGGATATAGTGGACGCCTCGCCAGAAGCGGTCGAACGCGGCGCTGGCGAGAGCCGCTGGGCCGAATACGAGAAAGAAGCTCTGCAGGTGGAAGCGCCGTTCCCAACTATCGGTGATGCCCCAGACATCGGCCTCGGCCAGGTTCATGCGGTCGATCAAGACGCCGAGATCGTGGAAGGGTCCGTACACGCTGTCATTCACGAGCACCAGCGAATCGAGCCGCTCCAGACGGGGGATGGCCTGGAGACCGTCCTTGTAGGCGCCGAAATCACGGCCGACGTTATCACGCCGGAGAATCGCGCCGCAGATCGGCGTCAATCGCTCGATGGCCGCGGGGGCGAGTCGTGGCGAGTTGCTCACGAAGAGGATGGCGTAGCCAGCGTCGTGAAGCTTTCGGACATAGTACTCGACGAAGGGGGCGACGGTCCCGCGCCGGTCGAAGTGATTGAAGACGGCAACACGGGCGGCGGCGGCGAGATCGATCTCGCCCGCCCAGCGCTCCTTAACGTACGTGCGTCTTCTCCGGCCGAGGCTGACCAGCAGGGAGGCAAGGCCATACGTCTCGCGGGCTGAGTCGTTGAGCCAGCTTCTGCCGCGCCGAGCAACCCTGGCAAGCCATTCTCGAATCATCTCGACCTCCTGTGATCAGCGGACCAGCGCCCGCACAGCGGCGAGAATGCTCTCTGCCACCCTAGGCAGACCTGTGGGCCGCTCGTCGACAATCGTCCTCGCTGCGGTCTCGCACGCGCGCTGGTCTCCGGCGCGCTGGAGAGCAACCGCCTGGTGGTAACGCGCCTGCCAGATGAGGGTCGCAGCCACCGGGCTCGGCCGCCGCGCAGCACAGGCTCGGCGCGCCAGTCGGTAGACGAGTCCAAAGAGCCGCGCGGCCATGCGGAACGTCCCTTGGTGGTTCAAGGCGAGCATGCCAAGGCTGAACAAGCACTTGAGAACCGTGTCACGATCCCGCTCGAGGCCGGACAGAGCCGGTCCCGCCTTCGCCTCCCGCGAGGGCCCGAGCATGGCCTGAACCGTGTAAGCCAGCCGCGCCGCCTCGGGATAGTGGGCGGCGTTGACGAGCCGTACGAAGAGCTCCGCTCGCGCCGAGGGCAGCAGGGTGGCGGGCACGCGCCACACCTCGGGCGGCGGATCGCCAGGCCGCGGACCCGCGCTGAGCGCCTCCCACTCCGCCACGGCGGTCGCCGGATCCACGTGAGCGAGGCAATAGAGGGCGTGGATCCGGGCCTGCGCGACAAGATCCTCGGTCTCGCCGTCATCGGCGCCAATCGAGCGCAGGGCGGTGCGAATGGCCACGCCTGCTCGCGCCGCGGCTCTGAAGTACTGCAGGGCGGACCGATAGTTCGTCCGATGGTTCATCTCGGTCATGCCCCGGAAGAACAGCACGCCCGTCAGGTTGAACGCGTGCGTTTCGGCGAATCGATCGAAGTCGCGCGCGGCGCTGAGATCGCAGCCGATGGATTCAGGAGCCGAGAGGTCGATGCCGTGGGTCGCCGAGTAGGCAGCCCGGAGACGCTCGAAGACTGGCTGCGCGGCGGAGAAATCGCCGGCACAAACGCATTCTTTGTACAGGCGGTAGGCAAAGCCGAGGCCGACGGGTGTCTCCACTGACGTCGTCACGGACCGTTCGACCAAGTAGCGGCGGTACAATGCCCGATCCACCACCGGGGTATGCAAGACCGGGTAGGCGTGCCGGGACGCGACCGCGTGCAGCGTGTGGGGGTATTCCCAGATTTGCACGTGCGCGAAGCCATTCGCCTTCAGCACGAGCTCGAGCGACGCCTTGGAGAACAGGATCAGGTGGTGACCCGGCGCAACAATGTTCAGCAGCGCCCCACTCGTCGTCTCGGGGTCGATCGCTGCGGCGTTGGGAGTGGTGAGGGTCAGCGCCCCCTCCTCGGCCAGCACTCGGCGGACCACTGTGAGAAGCTCATGCGGACTCGGCACGTGCTCGATCAGCTCCGAGCACAGGATCAGGTCGAAGGTGGTTCCCCCAAAATCGGTGTCGAGAGTCAGATAGGCGGGCACGATGTCAAGCTTCAAGGCCTCACGGCCCGCCGCCGCCACGGACGAGGGGTCGATGCCACGCACCTGCCAGCCGAAGGCGAAGCGCGCGAAGTCGAGCGAGTAGCCGAACCCGCAACCGACTTCCAGATACCCGCGTACCCGCTCTGGCCGGAAACGAAACAGCGGCGCCAGCATCACGTCCACGCCCGCCCCCTGCTCGACATGGAAGTTCAGGGGGCCACTGCTGTGGTAGTCCTGGTAGCGCGCCGGCGTCAGATCGTCGTAGAAGGCGCTGCGGCAATCGGGACATTGCACCAGGGTCAGCCGAGCCCAATTGTGGACCGCCGACTCGACGGAGAGACGTGCTGGCTTCGGTCCAGCCGCTCCACAGACGGGACACGTCAACGTGACCGCCCGGCCGGTGATCCATTCAATCGCCATCAGCGCATCCTGATTTTCATTCGCACGCTACGTTCTCTGCCAACAGACGCCAGTCCAGTCGATCCGTCGGATCGGCTCCCGGATTCGGTGGGCTTCCCGGAAGTCCTCGACAGCGGCGCGGCAGGCGGCGATGGCCCCGTAATCGTCGATGATCACGTGGCCGTACGGGGACAGCTTCGGGTAAAGATGGGTCAGCGCATCCATGGTCGACTCGTACATGTCCCCGTCCAGCCGCATGACGGCGAGCCGCTCGATGGGGGCGCCTGGGAGGGTCTCGCGAAACCAACCCTTGAGAAATCGGACCTGGCCATCGAGGAGCCCGTAGCGGCTGAAGTTGGCCTGCACCTCCTCAAGCGATACGCGGAGTTGATCGGCAGTGTAAAGCCGGTCGCCTTCATCCCGTGGATACCGCTCCGGGTTCGGAGGCGGCAGTCCCTCAAAGGAATCCGCGACCCACACCCGTCGGTCGGTGACATCGTGAGCCTTGAGAATGGCTCGCATAAAAATCGTTGCGCCGCCGCGCCAGACGCCGGTCTCAACCAGGTCGCCCGGCACCCCGCGCGCCAGCACATCTTCAACGCAGAACTGGATATCGTCCAGTCTCCGGAGCCCAATCATGGTGTGAGCGATGGTCGGCCAGTCTCTTCCCTCGGCCCGCACTTCCGAATCAAAGACGCCAGGTTCGACTTCCGACGAGGGATACGCAGCATCCTGGTAGATGGTGTTCACCAGACACCGCTTCATGAGATCGAGGTAGAACTCCCCGCAGCGCTCGTCGGAGCCTTTCTTCCTGGTCATCGGGGCATGTCGAGCGCGAAATCTTCCCGCGTCCGGCTCAGATTGGGGTTGTAATACGGGTCGCCGGCGGCGAGCAACTCCCGCCATCGCTCCCGGACGAGCCGCTCGTCTTCCGGCGGGTGCACGGCCTTCCGCGTCGCCGACTCGTGGTGGATCAGCGTGGCGAGCGGCGTGTAGACAACCAGGTAGCCCGCCTGTCGCATCCGGAGGCACAGGTCCACGTCGTTGAACGCCACCCGGAGGCGCTCGTCGAAGCCACCCAGCTCCTCGAAGATCTGCCGACGGACCATCATGCATGCAGCCGTCACCGCGCTCACGTTGCGGGCAATCTGCGCCAGTTCGAACCAGGCGTCGGTATTCTCCGGGAGGTGCTTGAAGGTGTGGCTAGCGAATGCGCCCTCAGTCCCGATGAGGAAGACTCCGGCGTGCTGGATGCGCCGGTTCGGGTAGAGGAGCTTGGCCCCGACGGCCGCCACCTCGCGCCGCTGGGAGTGCTCCAGCATCGCCTCGAGCCAGTCGGGGGTCTCCACCTCGGTGTCGTTGTTCAGGAACAGGAGGTAATCGCCGGTGGCCTGGGTCGCGCCGAAGTTGTTGATGGCAGAATAGTTGAAGGGCCGGTCATAGCGGAGCACCCGGTGCCGGAGGGCCAGCTCGTCCAGAAGGCGGCGGCTGGCGTCCTCCACGCTACCGTTGTCGATGACGATCAGCTCGATCTTCCTATACGTGCTCTTCGACTCGATGCTGGCGACGCAATGGCGGGTGAGATCGGCCCGGTCTCGCATGGGGACGAGGATCGAGACCTTGGGATTGCCGCGGAGCGCGTAGCGAACGTGATAGTAGCCTGGCATGAACATCTCGACCTTCGCTTCGGCGCCGCGCCGGGCCAGCGCCTCGGTGATCGCCGCCTGGCCCGCCCGGAAGGCGTACCGCTCGGCCGCCGCTGACCCCGGCACTCGCCGCCGGCCGTACAGGATCTTCGGGATGTGGGCGATCCGCCGCGCGCGCTCCGTCACCCGCAGCACGAGGTCGTAGTCCTGGCTCCCCTCGAACCCGGCCCGGAAGCCGCCCAGCTCCTCGAGCAGCCTTCGCCGGTAGACACAGAAGCGGCCGGTGTAGTTGCACCCGAGCAGGAGATCGGGAGACCAGTCCGGCTTGAAGAACGGCAAGGACCGCCGTCCGTCGGACTCGATCCTGTCCTCGTCCGAGTAGAGGGCGTCGAGGGCGGGGTCACGGTCGAGTCGCCGGACGACCTCGGCGAGCGCGTCCGGGTACAGCACGTCCTCGTGGTCGAGGAAGCCGACGAACTCGCCGGTCGCAACCCGGAGGCCGTGGTTCGAGGCGCCGGCGATGCCGGCGTTCTCGCGGAGGTGCGCGACCCGGACCCGCGCATCGAGCGCCGCGTACTCGTCGAGCACCGGGCGGACGTGAGGCGCGGGGGACGCATCGTTGACGAGGCACAGCTCCCAGTTCTCGTACGCTTGCTCGCGGACGGACTCGATGGCGCCGCGTAACCACGCCTCGGCGATGTCGTACACCGGCACCACGATGCTGATGGTCGGCCGGTAGGCCAGCCGCCGGGTCTCCGCCCGCAGGACGGCCAGCCGCTCGGGCGTGAGCCGGTGCTTGGCCAGCCCGGCCTCGTACTGGCGCTGGGCATCCAGGTCCATCGGCAGCAGACGCTCCTGAGCCACGATCTCGCTCGTGAACTTGCGGTATCGCGAACGGAAATCCTCCCAGGAGCGGGGCCAGTATCCCTCCCAGGCGCATAAGGTCATCCTCTTCGCCAGGAGCACAAGGAAGTTGGCGCCGGCCGGAGAGGAAACGCGCACCCGGCGCTCAAAGAGCGGGACCTTCCGTCCGTCCTCGAGCTCGGCATGAACGGCCACGCGAATCCGTCCATCCCTCTGGAGCCTCATCCGCAGGAAACCCTCAAAGCCAGAGACTTCCGCCTGCGGGATCTGCGGGAAGGCCGCCTGTACATCCTTACGGGCGACTCCCCGATTGAGCCGGTGAATCGCCCCGTTGCACGAAGCCGTCAGCGCCACGATCGGGGAACCCTCACTGAAGGACCAGCCCGAAACCCGGAGCAGCCCGTTTTCTATGCACGTACGGTGCGGCGGAAGGTCCAAGTGGCCGCGGAATCCCGGCGGAAGGGCGTTCCTGTCCTGGAACGCCAGCCTCCCCAGGAAATGCCATGCATCACGAACGGGCTTAGTAAAGCTCACCACGAGCATCTCTTGAGGGCTGTTCCTCGTTCCTAGTAATCCCCACGCACGAAAGGCGCTCCACCAAATAGTCCCGTGCGAAGCCCTCGGCGTCGTAGGGCTGGAGATCTTCAACCTTGCGGAGGAACGTGGCCGATTTCGCAAGGTCGTCGTAATGCGTATGCCAGCCTTTCGCTCGTTCCTCTGGATCGTAACGGGGCAGCCGATCGCACAGAATCTTGCGAGCACCATGACTCTCGGAGCGAATCGGATAGTGCTTCAAGAGAAACTTATACGGGTAGATTTTTCGGCCCTCGAAATTCGCGACATGGCCGGCGGTCTCAGCCAAATCGACCGGGCGTCCCAGATTCTTCCACGCTTTGACCTGAAAAAAGCGCGCAGGCCGTCGCCCGAACTCGAAATGGCCAAAGTGTTGTTCGAAGTCAGCACCAGCGGAGTAGTCGTTGTCGACCGCTGGAAACAGTACGACCGTGTGGTCTACCGCGTTGAAGCCCTGGGTGTCTGCCCGCTGCAACCCATCCTTCAAGCTGACACCCTTCCACGGCGCCGATCTGACCTCGTCGACATCGTGGTGGACGAACCAGTCTGAGTCGAGCGATGAGGCGATGACGCTGACGCGACGCAGCTTCTGTTCGAGGTGGTCGTAGCTCGCCGGCCCTTCAGTCGGCCACCTCTCGACTCCGCTTACCATCCCGCCAGACTCCAGATTCTTGACAATCTCATAGGTACCGTCTGTGGACCAATTGTCGAGGACATAGACGTCGACGCCGCCATTCACCAGCTTGCGGATCGAGGGCTCGATGATGTCGGACTCGTTGTAGGCCGTCATGATCGCGGTGACGCGGAAATCGCGACCCGAGGCACTGGATGCCGTCCGATTGTTTTTCAGGACGACAAGGCTGGCCCGCTTGTTGCGATCGTGGCTGTTGTCGGCGGTCAACCCAGCAAACTCGATCTGAAACCCAAAGTTGTCGAGCAGCCGCGTCAGCTCCGCGAGGTCCCGTTCCCGCGTGCTCAGGAGGCCGACCCTCGCATGATCCAGCATCCGTCGCAGACCATGCAGGAGGTACGTCGGGTCGACGGAGTGTTCGATAACGTTAGCGCAGATGACGATCGATTCGCGCAGGACGTCGTCTGGAACTGGAACTCGTCCAGACATGCTGAGATCGTATTCGATCCAGGTCCCAAAGGGATATCGTCGACGACGCTCTTCGAGATCATCGCGAATCCCGCACCCCACAGCGACGACGTACGTGCAGTCAAACCCGCTTCCGAGATGCTCGGCAAATGAATAAACGTCTGGCATAGAGTGTCAGGTCCGGACCGTCAGCCACGGCACCGGGCGGCCGTCGACGTCCTCGAGCCCCACACCGAGGCGCGCCGCAATGCTTGGAGCAATATCTTCGAGATCGACACACGGAAGCACCCTGTCGCTCGGGACGCCGGGGCCGATAGCGAGCAGGAGCCCGTCGGGCCGGTGATCACCAGTACGCCAGTGGGTGTACGGCGCGTGCACGAGCCCGGTCTTGGGCGACCACACCGTCTCGATGGGCGCGGTGCGCTCCCAGTCGATGAACAAGTCCGGCATGGTGTCCGCTGCCGATCGCCGGTACCACTGATCGGCCCGTTCGACGCCGCGGATCACGCGACCGCCAGTCGCAACGTTGACCAGCGCGAGCAAGTCGTGGGTCAGCCGCGCGCAGACCCCGTCTACCTCGTCCGCTTGGACGCAGCCGTTCGGTTCGCGACCAGTGAGGTTGAGGCGCACGCCACCGTAGACGTAGTTGTTGGGCTCGACAAAGAAGCGCTGGCGGGCCCGATCCCCGGGCTCCACGAACTCCGGACAGGGCGTGAGCGCGCAGCTGCCGCCCCCCAGTAGCTCGCCGCGGTCGGCCAAGTCGATGCGGTGCAGGACCTCGTCGAGCAGGTGGGTGCCGTCGTAGTGCGGTCCCATGCCGTGGCTCAGGAGGACGAGCACGGTGGTGCGATCGTCAACCAACGACAGCAGTTCGCCGAGTGCGGTGTCGAGCTTCTGGTACACCTGCAGCACGGGGTCGCCGCCGATGGCGTCGGCGGTCACTGGGTTAAACCGTGGATGGCGGGGGTCGTGGAGGTGCCACTGCTGGTGGCCGATGGCGTGGCTCTCGCCAAAGACGGTGAGGAAGAGGTCCCACTGGCCCTCGGCCAGCAGCGTCGCCGAAAGCCGCCGCTTTCCGTCGAGCCCGCGCAGCAACCCTTCGAACAAGAGCCGCTCCTCTTCGGTCGTGCGCTGCGGGCCGGCGCGGTGCGCGTAGTCGTCGGGAGCGAACTCGCGCGAGGTGTGGGCATCGAGGCCGAGCACCGGATGCAAGCCGAACGCCGACTCGATCTCGACCGCCGCCGCCGGTGGCCAGGTGTGGAAGCCGAAATGCCGATCGTGGCAGCCCCACTCCACCACCTGCACGCCGTCGATTGCGGCACCGGCTCTGGAGTGCGGGACGTCAAGGACCGCAACCCGCCGGCCCGCGTCGCTCAGCGTCTGCCAGAACGGCGTGCCGACGGCCGACTGGGGCGTCGTGAGTCGGCGCACGTAGGTGGCGACATCGATCTCGTCCCAGCAATGGAACCGGTGACGGTCCGGGCGGAGCCCGGTGGCGAAGGTCACCCACAGCGCGCCGACGAATAGGCCGAACGGGTTGCGCACGCGACACCGAGCCGCCCCGGCGAAGAGCCGGCCGAGGGCGGGCAGGTGTCCGGTGGCGGCCAGGCCGTACGCGGTGGCCGGGTCGCATGCGTCCACCCCCACAACGAGAATCGGAGAACGCGTCGTCACCGTCGGTTCTTGGTACGCACCGCCGCCAGGTCGGCCTCGAACGTGGGCCCATTACTCAGCCGGTTGGGGGCGTCGGTGGTGTAGAAGCAGGCGATGGCTGGGAGCGCGAGCGGCTGCATCTCTCGGGTCAGCCTCAGGAACAGATCCCAATCACCCATCTCGCGCAGCGACTCGTCAAAGCGGGCCTCGGCGAGGCCGGCTCGATGGGCGATGCATCCGATGTCGGCAATGTTGGCCTCGGCGACCGCGTGGTGGTCGTAGGCGTAGAAGTACAGCCGCGGGAGGTCACCGCGGCCACGCTGGTTGATGCGAGCGGTGTCGTCCACCACGAACGCCCCGTACAGCGCGTGAGCCTCGGGCCGTTGCTCGAAGGCCCACACCACCGCCTTGAGCCACGCCGGGTGCATGATGTTGTCGTCGTCGAGATAGGCGATGAGCTCGCCGCGGGCATGAGCGAGCGCGATATTACGCGCCGCGCACACCCCCGCGCCCTCGGCTCGGAACGTGCGTAGCCGCTTGTCGCTGATGCCGGCGAGTAAGGCGGGAGTGTCGTCCACGCTACCGTCATCGACGATGAGCAACTCCCAGTTGGGATATGTCTGGCAACGCACGGACGCGATGGCGCGAGGCAAGAGGGCACGGCGGTCGCGAGTAGGGAGCACCACCGAGACGAGTGGCGTGGTGCGGACGGCGGCGTGCTCGACCCAGTCCATAACTGTTCGGACCTGCAGCTGTCGACGGTGCTCGTCGACCATTTGCTCTAACACGCCGCTGCTTAGGGGGGTCGCGCTCTGACGGTTCTCGACCACCGCCACTCTCCGTTCGAGCTCCGCCATACGGCTCTGCGCCTGCTCGAACTGCGAACCCAGCCACTCAGTCCCCGCGTGGTAGCGCAAACGCCGGAGGACGGCCCGCTTCGTTCCCATCGACCTGCGGTCGATCCACCAGGCGCGCGCGTCGCGCTTCAACGCGAGGAGCAGCTCGCGCACTTCACCCATGAAGGCGGTGCCTCATCTCTCGTGGGGGTCCGTCATCCAAAGGCCCCATCCTCCGCGGGATGGGAGGAGACGCTGACATAGGTCTTGGCCACATTCTCCGGTGTGTCGTTCATGATGACCCGGCCCCCCTCGAGGAGCAGAGCCCGATCGCAAAACGTCGAAATCGTCGCCGGCGCATGACTCACGAGGATGACGGTGCAGCCAGCAGCGCTCAGCGACCGGAATCGCTCCTCACAGCGCGCCTTGAATCCGGCGTCGCCCACCGCAAAGATCTCGTCGACGACGAGAACGTCCCGCACGGCCTTGAACGCCACAGAGTAGGCGAGGCGGGCGGCCATACCGCTCGAGAAGTACTTGACTTCCAGGTTGGCGAACTTCTCCAGCCCGGCGAAGGCGAGAATATCCTCGATGGACCCCCTGGCCTCCCTGAGCGTCATGCCCATAATCGTTGCCAGGATCATCACGTTGTCCACGGCGTTGAGCTCGAGATTCCATCCGACGCCGAGTTCGAGAATGGGAATCACTGGCGCGCGGACCACGACAGACCCGGAGTCCGGCTCGTAGACGCCGCAGAGGATCTTGAGCAGCGTGCTCTTGCCCGATCCGTTGCGCCCCATGATCCCGACTGTCTCGCCGCGCTGGACCTCGAGGCTGACCTGTCCGAGCACCCTCAGCGTCTCGACCCGCGGAGGTCGAAAGAATCCAAGGACGTGCTCGCGAACCGTTTCCCGCCGGACGCTCGGAATCCGGAAGCTCTTGGAGATGTCCCGGGCCTCGATGACCGGACGCTCGGCCATCTCTACAGATGCTCCGCCGCGCGGGGGGCGTGACGCTGGAACACGACGATGCCGACCGCCAGGATCGACAGCGTCGCGACCAGGAGGAGCAGGTTCGCCTCCAGGGTCGGGATCGTTTCCTGGATCAGGACCTGTCTGGCGAACTCGATCACGGGCGTAGGGGGCCAGAGATAGACGTAGGGGTGCAGGCCTTCGGGCAGGATCCGGATCGGGAAGACAATCGGGGCGACGAAAAATCCGGCCTGGCTGATCGCCTCCCAGAGATGATTGAGGTCGCGGTACCGGGGGTAGAGGACGCTCGTCGAGAGCGAAAACCCGAGGACGATCATCCACATCTCGATCTCGTAAACGAGAAACAGGAGCAGCCTCAAGGGAGTCGGAAACCGCCCGTCCCACGCGAGGTAGAGGAGGATGGCGATCGTGAAGACCAGCAGCGTGACGAGCGCATTGGAGGTGGAGGTCGCCACGACGATCCAGCGCGGGAAGCGGGTCTTCGTGACGAGATATCCCTTGGCGAAGAGGGAGACCAGCCCCACGCTCGTTCCCTCGGCGAAGAATTGCCAGAGGAACAGGCCGAGTATGAGGTTGCGTCTGTAATTGGGGTCGGTCGAGGCGAAGATGAAGGAGAAGACGGCCAGCAGAACGAGGAACATGCTGACGGGCCTGAGGAGGGCCCAGACGAAGCCGCCGATCGATCCGTGATAACGCGCTTTGAAGTCGGTCCGAATCAGCGTCCAGATCACACCCAGCATGTGTGCCTGGTTCCGCGCGCCGCCTCCCGCGACCGATATGGGGCACGTCGCGACCGACGCCGCGTTCCGAACATGTGGTGCCGGCATCGATCCCGGACGAGACAGTATCATGCGGACCGATCCGCTTGTGGCCCCCGAGAACGGAAGACTCGGCGACCGGTGTTACCGGGTCTTGGCTCCCCCGGGCCGCGCAGCACGGCCTTCCACGCGTCGACCTGCTGCGTCAGCATCACGCGCATGGGCTCGTCCGATCCCACCCAGAGGCGCACGCTGTCCCTCGCGAGCAGCATGGCGATCTTAACCTTCATCAGGAATATCCAGAACCAGGCCCGGCGCCCAGAGTAGTGACGCCGGTAGAAGCGCTCGGAGCTACGGAAGTGGGTAATGAGCATCTCCTTCCGTTGTTGAGACGTGCTCGCCCCATTGACGTGAAGCACCGTGGCCGACGGCGTAAAGTGGACCTGCGACTGAAGGGCACGGAGCCTCAGGCAGAGATCGACTTCCTCGAAGTACATGAAATACGACTCGTCGAACCCGCCGACCGCCTCGAACGCCGTCCGCCGGAGCAGCAGCGCGGCTCCGAGCACCCACGGCACGACGCGGTCCACGGTGGGCGACGTGAAGCACAGGAAGCGCTCGCGCCCGATCGGCAGGCAGCGCAGCAGCCACACCACCGGCTCGTTCTCGAGGAACCACCCGAACGTGCCGGGAAACGGGAAGTACGACCGCTGCAGCGAGCCGTCCGGATGACGCAGTAGGGGCCCGACCACGGCGGCTTCGGGATGCCGATCCATGTAGGCGCGCAGTGCTCCGATTGCGCCGGGCATCACCATGGCATCCCCGTTCAGGAGGAGCACGTAGTCCCCGCGGCAGCTCTTGATGGCCTGGTTGGCTGCCGCCGCGTAGCCGTAGTTGGCGGTGTTCGCCCGCAGGGCGACCTGGGGATACTCGGTCCGCACCATGTCGGCGGTGCCATCGGTCGAGGCGTTGTCGACGACCACGACCTCGCCCGGCGCCTCGGCGAGTACGGAGTCGAGGCACGCCCTGAGGTAGTCGCACGTGTTCAAAGTCACGACGGCCACGGAAACCGCTCCGAGGGCCCTCAACGCTCCCGTCCGTGGCGTTCCCGAACATCGGCGAGCCAGTTGTACATCCTGGCGATGCCGTAGGCGACGCCGAAGCCGAGGACGAAACCGTAGGCGAAGCCGATGAGGCTACCGACGAAGGTGACCCGGTAGCCGATAAAGAACTGGCCCAGGAGCGCCAAATGAGGCCCCACGACCGGCCCGCCCTTGATGATCAACCAGTTCGTGGCGACGAAGATCGCGAGACCGGCGATGAGCCCCGTGACGACTCCCTGGACAGTGGCGTTCAGCCGCATAAGCCGGGTCAACACCAGGCTTTCGAGCGCCCTCTTGTCGTCAGCCATCGGCAGGCTCCTAGGCGAACTCAAGGAATCTCCGGAGGAGATGGAAGTTGGCGCGGCCCCGGAGCAGCGCTACCCAGACGAACAGGCAGGCGTTTCGCAAGAAGGCGAAGCTCCAGCCGCCGGCGAAGCCGGTGACGAAGCCATAGGCTAGCCCCAAGCCGGTGCCGGACCACGTCACCTCGTAGCCCGGGAAGTACTGGCCGAGCAGGGCCAGGAGGGGGCGGGCGAGAGGGCCGCCCCCAAGGACGACGAAGAGCGTCGCCAGGCAAAGCACGAGCCCGCCGACGGCGCCGACCGAGAGCCCGAGGGCGACGCGGTCGAGCTTGACGAAGACTTTGGTCAGCCCGGCCTCGAGGATCCGCGCGAGCTCCTCGGGAGCGACCTCGGCCTCGCCGGGGAGCTCCTCGTGATACTCCTCCTCGGTGTTGACGTTCCAGACATCATTCTGCTGCGCGAGCAGGAGGTTCCGGGCCGCCAGCAGGCCCGTCAGCATGGCGTGGTCCTGATTGTCGTAGCGATGGAGCCCGTTGCGGCCGATGGTCTGGAGGTTTTCGAGCCCGTCGACGAACGCGCGAACGGTCCCCAGGCAGTCGCGGTAGCCGGCATCGTAGACCGGATACGCCTTGTCGCTCCGGAACACGCATCCCTCCTCGACGTCGTCGGCGCGCGCCAGACCGATCCGCTCGAGCTCGCGCTTGCCCAGCTCGACGAGATCGGCATCCGGTGTGTTCCAGAGCGAATCGTTCTCGGTGCAGAAATACTCCAGGCCGAGGCTGGTCTTGCCGGCGTCCGGCACCATGTCCGGGCTCCAGTTCTTGAAGTTCTGGATACGGCCGACCCGGACCTCGGGGGAGTGGACGTAGATCCAGTTGTCCGGGAAGAGGGCCGGCCTTCTCACGACCAGACACACGGTGAGGAAGTCCCGGTAGACGAGCTTCGCCGCGGCGGCACGGATCTCCGCCGGCGCCGGGGGGGAGAGCTTTGCGACGAGGTCGGTGACGGGCATGCTCGAGATGAAGTGGGAGCCCTCGATCAGCTCCTCTCGCCCGGCCGCGCGGACGACGACGCCGTCGACCCGGCGGCCAGTTCGCCGCACGCTCACGACCTCGCTCTCGAGCCTCAGCACGGACTGGTGTCGCTGAATGTCCGCGGCGACCGTTTCCCATATCATTCCCGGACCGAGCCGGGGGTACTCGAACTCCTCGATGAGGGTTTTGATCGTCCTCTGCGGCCGCACTAACATGTTCAGGAGCGCCGTCCTCAGCGACAGGTCCTTGATGCGCTGCGCTGCCCACTCCGCCCTCAGCTCCGAGCACGGGATTCCCCAGACCTTCTCCGTGTAGGTCTTGAAGAAGATCAGGAAGAGACACCGGCCGAACCGATTCGTCACCCACTGCTCGAAGGTGTCCTCGCGCGGATAAGGAAAAAGCTGCCAGCGGAGATAGCTGAGCACGACCCGGGCCGCCATGAACGGGCCGAGCCTCAGAAGAGCGTTGAGAGGCCGGAGGGGGTAGTAGAAGAAGCGACGGTTGTAGTAGATGCGGGAGAGCCGGGGTCGCCGGAGCAGGTCGTCCCCGACCACCTCGTGCCAGATCTTCTTGACCTCCTCGACCTTCGTGAAGAAGCGGTGGCCTCCCATGTCGAAGCGAAAGCCCTTGAAGGTTTCGGTGCGCGCGAGACCGCCGACCCTGGCGCGCTTCTCGATGACGACGGGACGGAGGCCGGCCTTCGTCAGCTCGCGGGCCGCCGTCAACCCCGCCGGCCCCGCGCCGACGACCACCACGCGCTCCCCGGGGGCCGGAGGCCTCATCGCCCGACGGCCCGGGAGAGCCTCTGGGCGGCCAGCGCAGCGCCCCGGGTCCCGTGCTCGAGCCACGCGTAGAGATAGGTCAGGCCGCTGTAAAGGTAGTAGAGGAAATGGAGGGCGATGCAGAGGGCAGCGAAGCGGTTCCCGCCCTGCCGCCGAAAGAAAGCGTAGAGCGAGCGATTGAAGACGGCCACCGCGAGCAGTGCCGCCGCGGGGAGGCCGAGCAGTTCCAGGCCCAGCACACCGAGCGGCGCGCTTGCGGCGGCGAGGCCCACCAGCGCCGCGCTCACGCGCTGTTCTGTGGTGAGGTTGAGGTCGGCCGGCGCGTGCCGCCGTTCCAGGATCAGCCGTGACCAGGGCAAGGCCCGGCGAGCGATGTCGGTGCGGACGATGGATCCGAGTGTCCACCTCTTGAGGTGCGCACCCTGGAGCCCTGGGTCCAGTCGGATGCGATGGCCAGCCGCCCGCAGACGATATCCGAGCTCGATGTCCTCGATGGATGCCCGGGGGAATCGTCCGGCGTCGAATCCCCCGACCTCGTAGAACACCGAGCGCCGGATGGCCCCGCACCCTGCCCAGAACGTCGAGGCGTCGGGGTTGCCTCGCTGGTGCACGAAATGATGGAGGAGGTTCCGGTAGCGGGAGACCATGGTGCCGCAACCCGGCCGCACGTCGTACGAGCCGAAGACGGCCACGTGCTCGGGATGGTCGGCGAAGAAGCGCTGAACACGCTCGATCGCTCCCGGCGAGACCACAACGTCGGCGTCCACGAAGAAGAGGATGGCGCCGCGCGCGCGACGGGCGCCCTGATTCCTGGCCGCGGCCGGTCCTGCGTTCTCCGCAAGCGCGACGACCGGCACGCCCATGCGGGCCGGGACGGACGGTGTGTCGTCCGTGGAGCCGTCGTCGACGACGATGATCTCCGAATCCGGCGTCATCGCCGCCCGAAGGGCGCTGAGACACAGACGCAAATCGCCGGCATTGTTGTGGACGGGAACGATGACCGAGACGCTCACTGGCAAGCCTCCGCCCCCTTCGGTTCGCGCCACCTCCGCGCAACCGCGTCACCTGGATGCGCGGCCGTCGTCCGCTCGATCCACCACGAGAGGTCTCTGCCAACCGCCGGGCCGTATCGACGCCACGGTTTCCGGTAAGGCAATACCCCTATAGGGGTGAACCGTAGGGGAAACTTTGGATGCTTGTATCGGGTGAATGCCCAGTTCATACAGAGGAAAACCACTGAACACGGAGTAGGAGTAGGAGTGGGAGCCGATGAGAGCAAGAAGGCAGGCGCGGCGACGGCGAGCTCCGGTGAACGTTTCCAGCGGCTCGCGCGCGCCCTAGCTAAGCTCGCCCATCAACTTCCGCGCTGTCTCGAGTGGAGTGCTGATATTTCAAGCTGTTACGCGTCGCTTGAGTGACTATCGTGACTCGGCAGCGTCCACGTCTTCACCGGCTTGGTGACCTCGTGCGGGATCCTCAGGGTGCGATAGATCTCCCAGTGGATTGCCTCGGGGGTCGTCCGCTTTTAACTCGGCTGGCGCGCCGTACCTGGACGGGGCTTGGTGCGAGCCTAGCCCCTGTCTCACTGTCCTGGCCTATTTGTCCAGGCCCGGAAATCTGTCAGAAGTCTGAGGGGCCGAACCCGTGTGAGAGAGGAGGGCCATGTTCGGCTTTGGGAAAGGATGGCTCGGGGGGTTGACAATGGGCCATCAGGCGGCACCGGCCACCGCACGGATGGTCAAGCGCGACGCGAGGTTAGGTGACTCCGCGGCCGATCATCGTCTGACCTCCTTGGTGACAGCCTGGGAGCTTCGACTGCTGGACCATCCGGGGATGTACGCCGAAAACGCGCCGGCGCGGCCGCCCGCGGCCACGACGAGAATGTCGTCGGGCGAGGCGAGGAGCGGCCGCAGCTTCGCCTCATCGCCGGGATCGATCGGCCCCGACATGCGCTGTGTGCGCTTGAGATGCGCGTGGGTGTTCTGCGTCTGCTCGAAGACGAATCGTCGGACGTCCTTCTTGCCCCAGCCGTCCTTGGCGATCGTCCGCATGTGCTCGCCGGCCAGCACGATCGCGTAGTGCGGCTGGCCCATCACGTTGCCCGAGATTCG
>WNFW01000268.1_pt1 | contig 34293 bp, 29 predicted proteins | sample 5400131 | NCBI WGS metagenome assembly WNFW01 (sample SAMN13153362, study PRJNA577476) | soil metagenome | isolation source: 20 cm soil or saprolite under grassland replicate 1 | place: USA:California | collected 2016-06-15 | reverse complement strand
CTGCAGGAGAAGGTTGCGAGGGTCAGGGAACCGTGACTGCGCCGCACTTGGACAGACTGGAGGACGTGATTCTGCGTCGCGAGCGATCATCTTTTCTACAAGCGGGGCGGGCACTGGCGTCGCTAGAATTGGTAGCGGATGTACGCGTTCCAGGTGCGCGGCGGGTTCAGATAGATCGAGGTTGCCGACAGGAATGAAACGGAATACGTGCGATCCGCGCAATTCTTGCAACCGACCTGCAACGAAAGGTTTGGCACCGCCGCAGGCTCGAACCCGACGCTCGCGTTCCACAGCACCTGGCTATTGGTCCACGCACCATCCGTGCCATCGGGGTTGCCCGCGTTGCCGATGGCGTAGCCGTCGTTGTAATTCAGGTCGATGTTCGGCTTGATGATCACGATAGGCGTGTCGAACGCGTAAGTCGCGGAAGCGACCACGGACACGTCCGGCGCGCGCACAGGCGTCGCGATGCGGCCCGCGAAGTCGACAAAGCCGCGATTGCAGTTAGCAGCGATGCTAGCGTTGTTGCCGGTGGCGAGTGCAGCCTGGCAGGCCGCAATCTGCGCCTGCACGTCGGGTGAGATGTTTGTATAACGCGCGTGCTGCAGGCCCAGCATCGTCTCGATCGTCAGCCTGTGGGTGGGCATCCAGGTCGCTTCGATTTCTCCGCCATAATTTCGCAGATCTGCCGGATTGGTGGTCGTGAAGATCCGCACGCCGTTGTTGGTGTACGCAGCGGAGATCTGCACATCGTGCGTGTAGGCGTAGAAGCCTGTAACGTTCAGCCGAAGGGTCCTGTCGAAGAGTTCCGTGCGCATGCCGATCTCTTCCGACCAGACCTTCTCCGGTTTGAACGCGAGGAACAGGTTGTTGGCAAGCGCCCGGCCATTCCAGCCGCCGGACTTTGCGCCGCGCGTGGCCGAGGCGTAGAACATTACGTCCGGCGAATACTCATACGCCAGCGCGAAACGGGGCGTCACAAAGCTGGCATCCCGGTTGAGCGGAATTCCGGCAGCGGCAATGGCCGCGCTGCTGAAGTTCGCTCCCAGGGCACCCGCATTCTTGTAAGCGTCGAGGTCCTTGCTTTCTTTCGTGTAGCGCAGGCCGAGAGTTGCCGTGTAGCGATCGGCGAACTTGTAGTCCACTTGACCGTATGCGGCGTATGTATCGAGGGTGTTGAGGATCGTGCGGTCGCCCGTGACCGTGAAGCTAGTGGCGGTGCCTACGCCAGTACCGAGGTCCGTCGTATTGCGCTCGTGCAGGTAGTAGAGACCGAATACGTAGTTGAGCGCGGCGCTCAGCGCCTTGCCCGTGGCTTTGAGTTCCTGCGACCACTGCTCATGCCTCGAGTCATTCAGGATCGGCGACACGCCGGTCGGGATCGGGTTCGGAGCACCGCTGACCGAGTCGATGTAGTAGAGCTGGTGGGTGTCGCGGTAGCCGGATATGGAGTTGAGCGTCAGATCGCCGAGCGTCCACTGGAGATTGGCAGTAGAAGACCACGTTCGTGCTTCCGCTCCCGGATCATTGAAGCGTTTGGCGCCCGTGAAGTACTGTGCCAGCGAGTTCTTTACGATGCCGGTCATAACGATGCGGTCGCCCGTCGTGGGGTCGACGACGTTCAAGAGATTCGCATTGGTGTCATCTATGAGGTCGGCCGTGAGGTCGACTATGAGATCATCGCTGGGCAGCAGGCGCACGGCCGCGCGGCCGCCCCACGTGTTCTCGCCGTTCATCATGTCGCCGGTGGAGATTTGGCGGGCATAGCCGTCATCGCGATGGCGAAAGCCGGAGAACTTAGTCAGGACCTTGTCAGAAAGGGGCACGTCCACCGAGCCCCGAAAGTCCAGAGCATCATAGCTGCCGGTGCCGCCCTCAAAGTAGCCCTGGAACTTGTTGGCAGGTTTCTTCATCACTACGTTGATCGCTCCGCCAGTCGTATTGCGGCCGAACAGGGTGCCCTGTGGACCGCGCAGCACTTCGATACGCTCCACATCGAACAGGCCGAAGTTGTTGGCGTTCTGGCGCGAGATATAGACGTCATCGACATAGGTCCCGACTGGAACGTCCTGCGTAGCGATGGATTCAGTGTTGCCGACGCCGCGGATGTAATAAGTATTGGAAGTTCCGAGGCCGACGTTGTTGTTGCCGATGAGGTTCGGTACCTGCTCGATCAGATCGATGGTATCGCGAATCTGCTTGCGCTTTAGGTCGGCGGTGCCGAGCACCGTCACGGCGATCGGAACATCCTGCAACCGCTGCTCCCGTCGCTGCGCTGTGACTACGATCTCTCCGAGCACGGCCGGCTCGGTCGCTGTCGATGAGCTCGGGGCGGGCTCCTGTGCCCATACGTACGATGCGGCCGTCAGGGCCACGGTCGAAAGTACCTTGAAGGTCATACGCATAGGTTCTAGTCTCCCAGTAGGTGCGATGAGGAGGACTTACCAACAAAGAGGGCCCGGGGCGACCTCGCCTGCGTAGGCTGCGAGATGCGTGGGAATGACGGGGTCGTACTTCGGCCACCAGCGGAACGACTGCTCGGGGCTCACGTAGTTCGTCGAGAGCGCGCCCCCCTTAGTTCGGAAGAAATACAGGTTACCGGTCAGCGTGCCGTAGGGGCCGTGCGGCGCGTCGGCTGGACGCCAGAAATAGGCGCCGGGACGCATGACTCCGCGGTTGCCATGGGTCTCGCCACTGATGAGATACATCTCTTCGACGGTCGGATGCACTTCGGCCTTCTCGCCCCAGCGCAGGGGCAGCGTGCCGAGCAGCCAAGCGGTGTCCCGGGTGACGGGGTCCTGATAGAGGATCTTGCGGCCCGCGCCGGGCGGGAACTGCGGGTGAAAGTTTCCCGTATACGGCACGGTGTAAGCATCGAGGTGCTCCACCAGGCGCGCCGGATCGTACTTCGCTCCGGACGCGCGCTCGGGATGGGCTGAGAAAAACGTGAGGACGACGGCGCCGCTTTCGCTCAGCAGCCGCTCGTGCGCATGGCCGGCCGGCCAGTGGGCGTAGGCAAGATGACTGAAGGAGCGGTCACCGACGCGCAGCGAGCCGCTCAGCACGATGAATTCCTCGTCGGCGTTGAGCGCTGCGTCGGGCGCGGAGAATCCGGGAGGGTAGCGCACCAGCAGGCTTCTAGCGCCGGTCTCATCGTCGACGCTCAATACCTTCACGTCGCTCCCGGGGCGCAGGCGCGCCATGTCGTGGTCCGTCTGCCAGGGCAGGCGCTGCGACTGCACGAATTCAATCCAGGGTCGCACGTTGGGGCCTTACAACGGCTTGAACGGGTGTGTGAGGGACTGCTTTCGCAGTGGCACCCGTGGATCGCGGTCTTCGGTGAGCACCAGCAGCAGCTTGTCGATTGAGTTCTGAACGAGGGCCTGTAGGCGTTGGCGCACCGCAGGATTATTGCCCGCCGCCTCGATGGCCTCGTGGGTCAGTACGCCGGCAGCCACCAGCGCTTCCTCCAGCGCCACACGTCGCGCGCGCTCGACGTGAAGCTGTGAACTGAGTTCCATGACGAGCCCGGCGAGGCTCTCGGTATCGAGGCTGACATCGGCTGAAGAGCTCATGCGGGTTTCTCCGCTTCCAATACCGCCCAGGGGAAATGCCATTCAGAGCGCGCCGGCCAGCGCAGCTCTCCGAGCCGCCCGGCGGCGCGCTCGTCGAACGCCGTCCAGCGCGCGCCACCCAGTCCAGCGTCGCTCGCCATGGCCGTGAGGTCCGCCGCCATCATCGGTGGCAGGTACGGCTCGTTGTTCCGCTGGCCGTGCTCGAGCATCGCCAGATCGCGAAAGGCGTCACCGGTGAACTGGAAGTCCAGGAAGCGCAGCACGCCTCCCGGGGCGAGCAGGCGTGCGCATTCGATGAAGAGCTGCGGAAGCACCGACAGCGGCAGTTCGTGCACCAGCATGGTGGAGGTCACGAGGTCGGCCGAGCCCGTGCCGAGACCCGTCGCGGCCGCGTCCGCCTGCTTGAAGCGAATCTGCAAGCGCTGCTCGTCGGCGCGCTGCGCGGCCAAGCGCAGGCAACTCGCCGCCAGGTCGACGCCGACCACCTCCGCTTCAGGGAAGGTCTTCTTGAGTACCCAGGTCGACTTACCGAATCCGCAACCCAGATCGACGATACAACGGTACCGGCGCGAGGGCAGGGCCGTGCTCGCAAACAGGCGGTGGAACAGGTAGTCATCGTTCTCGCCCAGCATCACCAGCTTGGCGCCGAGCTCGTACACCCGTGCCGCGGTGTCGCTCGACCAGACGCCGCCCGGCTGCAGATGGATGTCCCACTCGGTGTACCAGTCCGGCAGCTGCAGGGACGGGTCGAGCTCCAGCGTCGCGCACGGCGGCGCTCGGGTGCCCTCACCGGCGGCCTCGCACGCGACCGCAGCACTGACGGCTCGCCACAGCATCTTCTGCGATCCGCGCTCGAGCCACGCGAACCAACGATAGGAGGGCAGGGCGTGGACTGCGGCGGCGAGCTTCTCGGGAGTGTCCGCTCCAGTCCTGTGAGAGTCATCGAGCTGCCGACGAACGTGCGGGTAGAGCCGCTGGGCCCATCGCTGCCTCAGAGCCAGCACGAAGTCGAGCGCCACCTGCTGTTCGAGGGGACGGCTCATCGTTCGTCCGCCTCGACGAGCTCGATGAGCTCGCCCGCCGCGCCCTTCAGCGTCGCTGCCGCACCGACTCCGCGCAGCAGCCCCGGAGCGACGGGGGCAGCGCGCGCGCAGCGCCGCAGACCCTCGCAGGCAAAGCTCACGATCGCCATCCCGGGCGGCAGCTCGCCGGGCGGCGTGTGCCGCGGCTTGGTGACCGGCGGATAGGCATCGAGCTCGATTAGAGTGCCCCCCGGAAGCTTGACGAGCCCGTGCCGGTGCAGGGTCTCGATCGGGAGGCCGTTGGCCTGCGAGATCACGGCTACCGGCGTGGCCACCGGAGGATCGATCTCGTTGGCGAAGCCCGCGTAGACCGCGCACATCGCGTCGAGGTCCGGTCCACCAGCCACGGCAACGAACACTCGGCCGACGAATGAGCGCGCCACTGCGAGCTCGAGCTTGGTTCCCGCCCCGATCTGAGTGAAGTAGAGACACTCTCCGGCAGGCCCGAGCACCTGCATGGCTCGAATAGTCGGAAAACGCGTGAGGCTGCGGGGTGCGCCGATGAGCCGGAAGTCACTGCCGGCGCCCACGCGTGCCTCGAGTGCATCCAGGTCCTGGACCACGAGCTCCGTCGCGTTCCAGCCGTGCGTGGTCAAGGCACGAAAACCGGCGGCGGCCGGGCTCTCGACGAAGCGCAGATGCACGGCCTCACCGCTCTCCGGCTCGAGAGTCAGGTAGGCACGCCCGGCGACCGCCGGCGCTCGCCACGCATGGGCGACCGCCGTGGGCACTGAACCGCGATCCACGGCACGGTAGCCCAGACCGCGTGTGTAGGCCTGCTCGATGCTTTCGAGGTCCGGAACCGCGTGCGTCACGGCACGGATTGCGCCCAGCATTAGGCGGTCGGGTTGCGCGTCAGGCATGCACAGCTTCCCCGGCCGAGGCGTCGATCAGCGTCTCGAGCTGCTCGACGTGTCGCCGATAGCTGCCGAGTGCCGCCCTGACCAGCAGCACGCCCGGTACGCCGACCGCGAGGGCCTCGATCGTCATCGCGTAACGGAGCTTTGTGGGGTCTGCGAACAGATCCGTCATCCATCCCACCGGCAAGGGACCGAGCAGTTGCCCGGCGATGCTGATAACGAGGTAGTAGATTGCCATCGCCTGCGAGCGCATCTGCCCGGGGGCGATCAGCGCCAGGCAGGCCGGGCCGGCTGCGGCGGCGGCGGCCTGTCCCGTGAATGCCAGGAAGACGGCGGCCATGGCGAGCGGGGCGCTCGGCATCAGCGGATACACGGCAAACCCCGGAATGGCGAGGGCGAGGCCCGTGAGCAGCGCACGCGCCGTAGCGTCCTTGCGCCCGCGTGCGATCCAGCGGTTCGTGAGCCACAGCCCGAGTGCGGTCCCCACCGGTCCGCCGGAGAAGAAAGCCAGGCCGGTGGCGACCCCCACATCGCGCACGCTCCAACCCCAGGTGCGGTCGAACAGCGCCGTGTTCCAGAGGACCAGCGAGCCCAGTGTGACGGTGCAGCCTGAGCCGACGAACAGCAAGCCGAACGCGCGCCAGTGCTGAGCGATGAAGCGGATCGCACCAGACAGCGAGACCTGCCCCTTGGAATCCAGCGCGATCCCCTGAGCGATGCGCTCTCGGCGCTCAGGCTCGCGTAAAGTGAGCAGCAGCGCCGCCAGCAAGAGACCCGGGGTGCCGACGAGCAGAAACGACAGCTGCCACGAGCGCAGCTCGCCGAGAGGCCCGAGAGTCAACGGGCCGAGCGAGGTGATCCGGTGTACCAGCGGCCCGCCGAACAGGAAGGCTGAGCCTGCCCCGAGGAAGGTACCCGACATGAACACGCTCAGGGCGCGGGAGCGCGTGCTGCGCGGAAAGTAGTCGCTGATGAGCGAGACCGCGCACGGCGCCACGGTCGCTTCCCCCAACCCCACGCCGAGGCGCGTGGTGAAGAGGGGCACGAAGCTGCGCACGACGCTCGCCGCGGCCGTCATGGTGCACCATACGGCAACACCCGCGGCGAGCAGCGCGCGGCGGTTGACGCGGTCGGCCAGCCAGCCGATCGGCAGGCCCATCAGCACATAGAGGACCCCGAAGGCCGGTCCGAGCAGCAGTCCCACCTGCAAGTCGCTCAGTCGCAGGTCGGACTTCAGCGGTCCGACGAGCAAACTCGGCAGGAAGCGGTCGATATAGGAGACGACCTGCGCGAGGGTCAGCACCACGACGCCGTACCAGGCGAGGCGCGCAGGGGTCCAGGCGCCTGCGTCCGCCGCGCCCGAGGGGCGCGCGGCCTCGCCGGCCCCGGCATGCGCCGTCGCCAAGAGCCCGGGTGCGCGGTCGGCGCAACTGGTCGGCGCGACTGGTCTAGACAGCCTGCATTGCGACCCATTCTGCGGTGCAGTAACGGCCATATCCCCTATTGATATACTAATATACCTTTTGAGGCGGCGGTGCCGCGAATGCATGATGCGGGAGGGTGGCGCTTGCCGGCGGCACCGATGACCCTGGTGGAAAAGGTGATAGCCCGTGCCGCGGGACGTGCCCGGGTTCGCCCGGGTGAGATCATGACCGCGAAAGTGGACTTCGCCTTTGCGCACGACAGCTCCGGACCGCGCCGCTGGCAGCCGTACCTCGAGCAGCTCGGGACCGGAGTCTGGGATCCCGCCAAGGTCGCAATCGTGACCGATCACTACGTGCCGGCGACGGATCTGGAGTCCGCAGAGATTCTCAGCACGACGCGCGCGTTCGTCGCGGCCCACGGCATCCGAAACTTCTTCGACATGGTGGGCATCTGCCACCTGGTGCTGCCCGAGCATGGGCTGATACGCCCTGGCGCCTTCATCGCCGGTGGCGACAGCCACACGCCCATGGCAGGCGCCTTCGGCGCCTACGCCGCAGGCTACGGTGCGACCGACATGGCGGCGATCATCGCCAGCGGCGAGACCTGGCTGGCTGTCCCGCACACCCTGCGTGTCGTGTGGTCGGGTGCCTTTGCGCGCGGCGTCGTGGCCAAGGACGTGATGCTGTTCCTGTGCCGCACCCTCGGTCTCGACAACGCCTTCACCGCCATCGAGTACTGCGGCCCGACGATTGCCGCGATGACCATGCCGGAGCGCATGGTTCTGTGCAACATGGCGGCGGAGCTCGGTTGTGACACCGGCGTCATCGCGCCCGATCGCGTGACGTTCGACTATCTGCGCTCCCGTGGTGCGCCCGTGGCGGATGAGTCCGCGGCCGCGGCCCTGGCATCGGACCCGCAGGCGGCCTGCCGCGCCGAGCACCGCTTCGATGCCGGCGCGCTCGCACCGCAGATCGCATTGCCGCATTCACCGGCCAACTCCGTCGCGGCCGACGAGCTCGACCGCATCCGCATCGATCAGGCGTATATCGGGGCCTGCGTCGGCGCGAAGCTCTCGGACCTGCGTATGGCGGCAGAGGTTCTCCATGGGCGCAAAGTGGCGCCGCACGTGCGGTTGCTGGTGGCGCCTGCTTCCGCCCAAACCACGCAGGCGGCCATCGCCGAGGGCGTGCTCGCGAGCCTGGTTGATGCGGGGGCCATTCTGCTCCCGTCAGGGTGCGGCGCCTGCGCAGGCCTCGGCGCCGGCATGCTGGCGGCCGGCGAGACCTGCATCTCGTCGACTAACCGTAACTTCCGCGGCCGCATGGGCTCGGCCCAGGCGACCGTCTATCTCGGCTCGCCGTATTCGGTGGCCGCGGCCGCAGTGGCCGGCCGCATAGTCGATCCTCGTGAGCTGCTGGACGGGGTCAGCGGAGAGCCGGCGTGAGCAGCGTGCCAAGGCCAACGGGTCGTGCCTTTCGCTTCGGCGACAACATCGATACCGATCAACTGGCCCCCGGGCCCTTCCTCAAGCTGCCGCCGCAGCAGCTCGCGGCGCATTGTCTGGAGGCCATCGACCCGACCTTCGTGAGCACGGTGCGTCCCGGCGACGTGCTGATCGCCGGCAGCAACTTCGGCATGGGCTCATCACGCGAGCAGGCGGTCGTGTCGCTGAAGATCCTCGGGATACAGGCGGTGCTCGCGCGCTCGTTCGCGCGCATCTTCTGGCGCAACGCCATCAATCTGGGCGTGGCGGCGCTCATCTTTCCGTGGACGGAAGAGATCGCTGCCGGCGATGAGGTCGAGGTGGATCTCGCGGCCGGACGGGTCACGGACCTGACGCGGGGCGCGAGGTGGCAGGTGGAGCCCCTGCCACCGCAGGTCCTGGACATGCTCGCGCACGGCGGGCTCATTCCCTATCTGCGCCGCCGGCAATCGGGAGCCTCGTCTGCATGACTTTGCGAGAACGACTTCAAGAGGGCGGTGCGCTCCTGGCGCCCGGCGCGTATGACGCCTTGTCCGCCCTGCTGATCGAGCGGGCTGGCTTCGAGGCCGCTTACGTCTCGGGCGCCTCGATCGCGTACACGCAGCTGGCACGGCCGGACATCGGACTGGTCAGCTTCGATCATCTGGCTGACGTCGTGGCGCGCATCGCGGAACGCGTCTCCCTGCCGCTCATCGTCGATGCCGACACCGGATTCGGCAACGTGCTCAACGTCCGGCGCACGGTCACGGTGCTGGAGCGGTTGGGCGCGAGCGCCGTGCAGCTCGAGGATCAGACCTCGCCGAAGCGCTGCGGACATCTGACGGGCAAGAACCTGATCCCCTCGGCGCAGATGCTCGGCAAGATCCGCGCGGCCTGCGATGCACGCACGCGCTCCGGGACACTGATCATCGCGCGCACCGATGCGATCGCCGTGGAAGGGCTCAGCGCGGCGCTCGAGCGAGCGGGCGCCTACGCGGCCGCCGGGGCCGATGTGCTATTCGTCGAGGCGCCGCGCTCGCTCGAGGAGATGCAGCAGGTGGCGAACACGCTGGCGCATCGCGCGCCACTGGTTGCGAACATGGTGGAAGGTGGCCGCACGCCGCTGCAGACGCTCGCGCAGCTCTCGAGCCTCGGCTTCCGGCTGATCATCTTCCCTGGCGCGCTCGTGCGCGCCACCGTGCCGCACATGGAAGCATTCCTCGCCAGCCTGAAGCGCGACGGCACCAGCCAGGCGTTTGCGCCGCTCATGACCAATATCGGCGCTCTCAACGAGCGGGTCGGGCTGCCGGAGCTCTCCGAGCTCGGCAGAGCCTATGAGGAGGGAGACGCGGGGGGCTCGGAGTAGGAGAGCGCAGATTTCGACGGCCGCAGGGTCGTCAGACCCAGCTGGAGCGCCCGGAGCGTTTGCGCCGACGTCGCGAGACGAAGTGGTACTGAAAGCGATCGGGACGGTAGTGGCCGCAGATGAATTGCACCGGCTGGCCACCGGCGGTACGCATGACGCGCTCGATCTTCAGGAGCGGCGAACCGGCATTGACGTGCAGGGTCTGCGCGATCTGGCCCTCGGCAGCGGCGGCACTGATCCACTGCTCCGCCTCGATGACCACGGCCCCGGCACGCTCCAGCAGCGTCAAGAGCGGAGTCGATGCGAGCTGCGAGCGCGTGTAGCGTGCCGCAATCTTCGCCGGCACGTAGGTGACGAGGTGCGAGAAGGGTTCGCCAGCGAGCTTGCGCAGGCGGACGGCGAGCTGCACTGGCGTTCCGGGGTCGACCTCCAGGCACTCCGCGACCTGTCCGTCCGCGGGGACGTTGCGCACGTCCAGCAGTTCCACCTGGGTTTCGATGCCCATGCGCTGCAGAGCTTCGATCAGATTATCGAAGGAGCCGCGCACCATCGGGGTCACCGTGTCGGCCGCGACTATGGTTCCACGGCCACGATGACGTGTGACGAGGCGCTCGCCGGCGAGCTCGTTAAACGCGCGTTTCACCGTGATTCGAGAGACGCGAAAGGCGCGCGCCAGCTCCTCCTCGCCCGGGAGCACCGTGCCCGAGCGCAGTTCGCCGCGCCGGATGCGCTCACGCAGCAGCAGATAGATCTGGTGGTAGAGCGGCGTGCGCATGCTGACGTCGACGTGTGCGGCGCCGAGGCCGAGCACCGTGGGATGCGCTTTCGCCGAACGTGCGGGGCGCATGCTGACTTGACTCACCTGCTCTACCTTTATACCAACTTGACTGCGCGGCGCGATAATACCGGAGCCTCCGCCGCAGTCGCCCCCGGGCAGGTGTGCGGCGCTCGCCTCATCTGCCCTCGACAGGAAAAGACATAGGTTTATACCATTGCAGCTCGCGTCCGGGGTGAGCGTCAATCTGTAAACCTACTGCGTGCAGCGACTCTGTCGGTGGGCGATGCGGAGGCGACCGCCGAGCGCTACACACGCTGGCTCGACTATCGCTTGTGTGAGCGCGGCACGGTGCCCGCGGATCTGGCGAGCAGCTGGGGTGCGCCTCGGGTGTCGCCCGTGACCACTCTTGCCCTCGCGGGGCGTAACGCCGACCCTGAAGATAAGCGAACGTCTTTTGCAATCAAGCCCGTGACCGCGGAGAACTCAGTCGTCATGTTGCAAAGCGTGAAGCGGGCCTCCATCTCGAGGCCACGGACTACGGCGCCGGCGTATTCAACGACCTATCCGTTGCCGCCGGCCGAGCCGCAACGGCTGATCAGTGCCAGACTCGGGTCTTTCCTGTCGACGGCCAGCACCGCTGTGCCGTTACGCTCCTCGCCGATCCGGTGCTGCCGCCAGATCTTTTCGAACAGGGTCAGTGGAACCGCTGATTCATGAGCCGCGTCAGTCATAGGGACGGTGTAAATATTGCCCGCGCGGGGGTCCGATGATCTCGCCGCGGTCGTAGATCACCTCGCCGCGCAGCAGCGTCGTCGCCACTCGCGCACTCAACTCGATGCCTTCGAAGGGCGTGTACCCTTGCGCTGACTTCGAATCCCGGGCGCGGATCGTATCGCTGACGTCCGTTTCCACCAGAACGATGTCGGCATCGAATCCCGGCGCGAGGTTGCCTTTGGAGCGCAATCCAAAACGTTGCGCCGGGTTCGCAGAAGTGAGTTCGGCAATCCGGTTCATCGTCAGGCCCCGGCGCTGGCCTTCGGTAATGAGGGCGGGTAAGAGATATTCGGTGCCTCCGAAGCCCGACTTGGCGAGGAAAATCTCGCCAGGCTGTTTCGCATCGACCTTCATCTCGTGACGGCAGCACGCGTGATCGGAGCAGACCCAGTCAATCTTCCCGTCCTGCACGGCCTGCCACAGATACTCGACGTCCTCGCGCGAGCGGATCGGCGGATTGACCTTCGCAAGAGGTCCCGCAGCCGAATCGTAGTCAAGGCAGAGGTGGCCGATCGTCACTTCACGCCGGAAATTGAGGTGTGGAAACGCCTCGGCCATCTGCAGCGCCGCATCGACAGCCTTGCGCGACGACAAATGCAGGAGGTTGATGTTGAGACAGTTCGTCTCGTTCGCGAGGTAACCTGCAATGAAAATTGCCAGACCCTCCGAATGCGGCGGCCGAGCCGCACTGTACGCGCGCAGGCCTTTGAGGTTGCCTTCCCGTTGGACGATCTTCGTGTAGGCGCTCATGATTTCGGCGGTCTCGCAGTGCAGGGACAGCGAGATCTCATCGCGCAGTCGCGGATACTTCTGCATCGCCTGCTGCACTCCACGCATCACGAATTCGAAGTGCGCGATGTCGTATTTTTCCTGCGCATCGATCATCAGAAATTCATGTTGCGAGCTCGAAGCACCGTGCAGGCCATAGCCGCCGTAGAACATGAAGATCTTGAAGCTGGTCACACCGTACTGCTCGACGAGCTGCGGGATCTCCTCAATCTGCCGACTATCCAGCGGAGCGAGATGGAATCCGTAGTCGACGTGAAACCTTCCGCGCGCAATCTCGAGAACTTCGGGAAACAGCTCAAGGTACCGTCCACCCCGGTTCAGGTAATACTGTCCGGAACGGAAGTAGTTCAAGCTCGAGGTCACCCCTCCTTGTGCGGCTGCGCGGCTCTCAGTGATGGAGTCTTGCTCGAGCGGTGAATAGATCCCGGTGTGCATGTGGGCATCGACGACACCGGGAAATGCCAGGCGGCCTCTGCCATCGATGACCTTCCTCGCCTGCGATGGATCGAGCCCACGCGCCAAGGTCGCTATCTTGCCGTTTCGAACGCCGATGTCGGAATGCTCCAGGGTCGCGCGTCGTGGTACGACGAGCCGCACATTTCGCAAGATCAGGTCATAGGTCTTGTCGTCTGGCAACGGCGTACCTTCAGCTCTCCAGGAGCTCGAGAAGCTCACCTGCTACTCCGCGCACGGTGACGCTTCGCCTGCCGGGGTGAGGCTCGAGAGCGGTCCTGGTCGGGTGAGAGACAAAGCGGTCGCGCAAAGCATCCAGCTGCGAGCATTCGAAAGTCACGACCGCAAGGCCGGTGGGGAGACCGCCTTCAGGCCGTACGCGCCGGGGCGTTTGCGCACCCAAGTGATCGACTTCGATCTTGGTGCCGTCCTCAAGGGGCACGACGGCGAGCTTCAGCGACGGCAATTCGCGGATGGGGCTCGACGTGTTGCCAAAGCGCGTCTGGTAGAATTGGAGGGCATCCGGCAGGTCGGGTGCGCCCAGCACTGCGATGAAGCAGCGGCCGACGAATGACTTCGCGACCGCGAGGTCGGGACGCGGCTCGGTAATCCAGGTGAGATTGAGGCGCTCGCGAGCGGGGCCGATAGCCTGCATCGCGCGCAGATAGGGGTAGGTGGGTATCTGCGCGGGTGGCCTGCTCACCTTGAACGGGGAATCGCGGAGCCGTTCGTAGAGGTCATCCGTGTTTTGGACGGTGATCTCCGTCGCGGTCCAACCGAGCGACCGCTCGGTCGTTGAGTCTGTCGGCGTGGGCTGTTCCACAAAGCGCAGGTATGTCGGTTCGCCACTTTCGGGGCCGAGGATGACGAACGACTTGCCGGTGAGGTGTGGAGCGTCCCAGCTCTCTGCCGTAGCGCGCGGCAGCGAGCCACGGCGCACTACGCGATAGCCCATGAACTTCGTCCAGGCGTCCTCGACCGGTTGGAGACGGTCCGCTGTGATCGTCACGGCCCGGATCGCGCCGAGGGTGGCGGCGCTCTCAAGGCCAAACGCAGTCTCGAGGCGTGCCGCAGTGAGCTGCGAGAGGGCCGCGGCCACACCCTGGATCACCTCGCGTCGCGATGGCATCAGAAGTTGACTCCGGCGCGCAGCAGGATCACTCGCGGCTCGTTGATGTAGCCTGTGACTGCGGGTACCAGGGGGCTGGCGAGCTGTAGCCCGGCGAGCACATAGTGCTTGTTGGCCAGGTTCGTTCCCTCGAGCGATACGCGCCAGCGGTTCGAGTCATCGTTCCAGGCAATCGAGCCGTCGAAAAGGTCCACCGCATCCGTCTGTACCAACGGGCCTGCGTTGGCGACGTTGTTGTAATAGTGCCCGATGTGATTCCATTGTCCGAGTAAGCGCAACTGCCCAGGCAGGTGCAACGGCAGCGAATAACTGAAGCCGACGACTTCTTTGCCGGGGACCAGGCCCTTGATCTTGTTTCCCGAACAATCGCGGAATTGGGTGTTGGGGCCCGAGCAGATAAAAGGCTCCGTGTACTTGCCGTGGTTGTATGCCAGGTTGCCATACATCTGCAGCGATTCGAGGATTTGCCACGTAGGCTCGATCTCGGCGCCGTAAATGGATGCACCGCTCGCATTCGAGGTATAGCTCGTGGAGGTGCCCGGAAAGAAAACCGGCAATTGCAACCCATGGTACTCGGCGTCGTAGAGTGCGAGGTTGAGACGAAAGCGACGACCCGGAGTCTCAAATTTCGTGCCGATCTCGTAACTGTCGACCTTCTCGGGACCGTAGGGGACCGGCGCGCCGAGCACCCCTGGCACGCCGGTGTTTGCGTTGGGTGGCACCGGATTGATGCCGCCGCTCTTGAAGCCCTTTGTCCAGGAAGCGTAGGTCAACACGTTAGGAGTGACCTGCCAATCGACCCCCAGCTTGGGTGTGGTTCCGTTGAACGTATCCGACAGCGATTGCGGGAAGTTGACGAGGGTGTAGTAGAACTGCCGGAAATCCGCATCTTCCTTGGTGAACCGTATGCCAGCGGTAAGGCCCACGTCATGTCCGACGTTCAACGTCCCCTGTGCGTACGCAGCATACGCTTTCGTGTAGCGGTACTGATCGTTGGGGGTTCCGCCGAGATAAGTGTGTGCTTCTCCTTTCTCGTTGAAGTAGAACAGACCGCCGACAGCTTTGATCAGGTCGGTCGTGTAGGTTGCGTTGAATTCCTGACTGTAGAACGTGTCCTTGGTGCGTCCGTCGCCGCCGGCGCCGATATTCAGGGCTCCATTGCCGGTCCTCTGCGCCGCGGCAGACAGCCACAAGATGCTGCCCGTGCCGTGGATGCGCAAATCGCCGTAACCCGTGATCGAATTGATCTTGAGCGCGGGCGTCACCGAATAGGTCGCATTCAGCGCCGCCCCGTTATTGAGAAGAGTCTGGCCCATCGGCCCGAAAATTTCCGACCGGGTCAGATCGCGGCCGGCGCCGGTTGCGTAAGGGTCCACGACGCCGACCGACACTTGCAGAGGCACGCCCACACCCGGCTCGGAATAGTCCTGCATCGCGAATAATGACAGCGTCACGTCGAGATTTTCCGTCGGCACGAGGAGCAATTTGCCTCGTTCCGCGCGGCGATCGATTCTGCCGATGCGATGATTGTAGTAAGGGTCGAAGAGGAAACCGTCCCGATCGCGCCAGACGCCGCTGACGGAGAATGCCAGCTTGTCTGCAGCGATGGGGCCGCTGATGAAGGCCTTGCCCTCACGAGTATCCCACTCGCCGCCACTCAGCTCGCCCGACTCGGTCCAGTTGAACGTCGGTCGACGCGTCTCGAGTTTGATCGCACCGCCCGAGGTGTTGCGGCCGTAGAGGGTCCCTTGTGGCCCACGCAGCACTTCGAGCCGCGCGATATCGAAGAAGTCAAAAAACGCGCCATTGATGCGCGGCTGATAAACGTTGTCAATGTAAACACCCACGGCAGGATCGAAGTTGATTCCGCCCTGCTCCTGCCCGGCGCCCCGCAGCACGATGCGCGCATTATTGGAACTGCCCGTCGAGGGCGTAATGACAATTCCCGGTATTTGCGCCGCGACGTCTTCCACGCTCGTCACCTTTCGATCCTCCAGCATATCCATGCTGAGGGCCGTCACGGCGACCGGCGTCGTCTGAACCGTCGACTGATAGCGTTCTGCGGTGACCGTCACCTCGGGCAACTCGCCCGCCGCTTCGGTGGTCGCGCTGCCGTCGACAGCGCTGTTGTCCTTACCCGTCCTGTCCTTACCTGCAGGAGCTGCCGCTGCAGTTGCAATTCCGAGAGCTAGAGCGAGAGCTAGCAACCCCGCGGCACCGGAGAACGCGCGATTCGCCATTATTTGGGTACCCCCTGTAAGTTGGTGCTCTTTGAGTTCCGATACGCCGCGCGCATCGCTCGACTATCGGCTATTCCCTTGCGCCAAATTCTTGGCGCCATTATCCTTACATAGATACCTAGGTCAAGACATAGTGATCGAGGTGACCGGGCAGCAAAGGGGGTGGCTCATGGCGTTTGTATCCAGAAGGACCGTCGTCGGTACTGCAGCGGCGGCGCTTGCGATCGTCATCGGTTCCGCCGCCACCCCGACGACGGCAAAACGGTCTTTCGAGCAGTTCGGGCCCGCACGGCCGCCGTACGCACCGATACGCGTGCTGGACACGGCGAGGATGCCGATCGAGGCTCCGGCTACGGCGACCGGCTGGGGCACGAAAACCCTCTTCAATGGGCCCGAGGGCGAGCAACTGCGGATCCTGTACGTACCGCCCGGCGCCGAGGGCGCGAAGGTGCACTACCACGAGTTTCATGAGTGGGCGTACAACCTTGCGGGCGATTTCACCAACAACGAATCAACGATGCCCGACCAGGTGTTCGGCCCGCTGCAGCGCTTTCGAGAGGGAAACTTCCTGTCCAGGCCGCCGCACAGCCTGCACGGCGGTGAGCGGGGTCGGATGAAGTGGATGGCCTCACAGGTCGGCGCGGAAATCCTCATCATGGAGGAAAAGGACGCCTCGGCCTACAGCTTCACGGTGGACCCGGATGTCCGCAATGCCGAGACTTCCCAAGGGATGCGTTACAACCCCAAGTACAAGGAAATTCAAAATTGGGCCACGCCGCGCATCATCGATACGCTCGATAAGATGCCCTGGCAACCGGTTGACGGGTCGCCCGGGCTCAATGTGAAGCACCTGATCGATGATCCGTCGCACGGCTTTCGCGCGGACATGTGGTTCCTCGAGGCGCGGGCACCCACTCCGGGGATGCTCAGGCCGTCCTATTACCGACAGGCTCATGAGTTCAATTTCGTGATTGCCGGCGACCTCGCCGTCCAAACTCAGGCGGCTCCCGGAGAGCGGGCCTCCACCGTGGAACTGAAGAAGTACTTTTTCGTCGAGCGCCCCCCGATGAGCATCATGGGACTGGCGGCCTCGGCCGCGAGCCAGACAGGCGCGGTCTGGCTGCAGGTGACTTACGCCAAAGGTGCACACTGGAGCGAGTCACCGACACCGATTGAATCGCCTAACTACCTGTGAGCGCTGCGTTTCGTCCGTTTGAACGCGGCCCGCGCCATTACCATTAATCAATCCGCCGAGTCACCGGGGAGAATTCGCATGAAGAGCGTATGGCAAGGCAGGCTCGCGGCAGTGATCCTTGTGACGTCGGGGAACACGTGTGTCGCCGCGACGCAGTCTTCGGCCTCGGAGGGCGCGGTCGACCCGCCGACATTGACCAAACCCATCGTGGGGACGATCACGCCTGCCGCCACGGGCTGGGTGCCGATCGTCGTGGTGGATGTCGACAAGTTCCCGTGGGACACGCACCCCCGGTATCACGCGAAGAGCAAAACCTTCTTCACCGGTCCCAAAGAGGGTTTTCTCATCTACGCGGTCTGGCCGCCGACCTGGGACACCCGGATGTCGCCTCCCGGCACTCCGTCCCATTTCCACTACTATCACGAGTGGGGCTACACGTTGAAAGGCGATTCGGTATTGCCGGAACCGGTTAGCCCTTACCAGAAGAACGGGATGTTGTATCGCAAGCGGGAAGGCGGCTGGCTGTCGCGACCGGCATTTTCCTTGCACGGCGGCAGCTGGGAAACGGGCGGCGTACGAGCTCAGTTTCCATACCATCTGTTGATCTTCGAGGAGGGTGACGGAAGTCTGGTGACTGTCGGACCGAAGGGAGATCACATCATGCCGGACTTTCCGGGTCAGAAGCCCGATCCGTACATGCCGGACTGGAAGGCGGTCAAGAATTTCACCCGTCCCTGGCTGGTGGACTCGCAAAGCAATCTCGAGTGGGAAGACGATCCCCAAATTCCGGGCCGGTTTGTGAAATGGTTGAGCGATGACATGGCCGATGGTTTTCGCGCGCAGCTTGTGAAGATTCCACCGGGATGGCGGCCACCTGCCGGAAGCAGCAAAACGTACTTCACCAATGCCAATCGCCTGCGGTTCATGGTCTCGGGCGACATGAGAGTGTGGAACTTCAAGAATCCCCAGGACACCGGACAGGCGGTCAACGCCAGGGAGAACACCTTCATTTATCAACCGCCGCGCAGCCTGTGGGGGTATGGAACGGGTGAGGTGACGAAGGAAGGGGCCGTGTGGCTCGAAGTCACGTATGCAAAGGGATTAAGTGTGGGAGGGGGACCGATCGAGGAGCCGGTTGCGGCGGAGCAGTGAGATGAAGCGAGCTTCGAAACGGGGCGGGGGGGGAGAGCAGCTGTTCTTCGACGATCCGGCGGTCGACGGGCTGATGGGGGTCGTTATGGCGCTCGCTACCGAGCACTACGTGCTGCGCGATCGGCTGCGGCTCCTCGAGGAACAGCTTGCGCGCTCTGGGCATATCCATGGTGCGGAGTTTCCTTCGCCGCAGGAAGATGCCGAAGCGTTCACGGCGGAGTTGTTGCGGCCATTGCTCGGGATACAGGAATCGGTGAGCGCCGGCGGCCGGTTCTCGTTGAAGTCGAAATCGAATCGGCGGAGAAGCAAGCGATGATAACCGAACGGTCGTTCGAGGCGGGTCAGCGTTTTCTATTGTCTGCGAAGAACTGGTGGACGTCCGAGCTCTATCCGCGGCTGCGGGCGGAGTACGAGGCGCGCGTGGGGACGAACCCAGCGCGGCATACGGTGGCGGACGTGGCGGCTATCGTCGAAGATCTGACACTGTACCGATATTTCGCGTGGCTCGAGCGTCACTTACAGCGGATGAAGTACTCCGGGACTTATGGACTCACCCGCTACTACGACTTGAAGCGCGAGACCGCGCTTCAAGATCTCAACGCCGGGGACGGCAGCGACGAGATTCTCGAACTGAATCCCGATCTCAAGCTGCCTCACTACTACACACGTATCGATATTCATCAGCATCCCGGCGGCGTCTGGTCCGATGACGTCGCGGGATTGGTCTACGAACACGGCGCCCGCAGTACGACGCCACTGCTCGGCGCATCCCATGCCAACTTGCACACTCGCTTTGCGGACTGGGTGGCCGCAGGGGGCACACCTGTCAAGGTGCTCGACCTGGGTTGTGGCTTCGGCAAGAGCACCCAGCCGTTCTATTCACGGTTTCCCCAAGCGAGCGTCGAGGGCATTGACTTGTCTGCACCCTGCCTGCGCCTCGCCGCGCACACCGCTCGCGACTCCGGCGCAATGAACATTCGCTTTCGCCAGCGCGACGCAGCGCACACAGGATACTCGGACGCGTCGTTCGATCTCGTGACGTCCACCATGCTCCTGCATGAGACGCCGCCCGCCGTGCTCGAGCGTGTGTTCAGCGAAGCGCGGCGAGTGCTGGAGGCAGGCGGACGCATGATCCACCTGGACTTCCACTATCTGCCTGATCCATTCGCAAGGTTCATGCATTACGGGCACGCGCGGCGCAACAATGAGCCCTACATGCAGCCGGTCGCCGAGCTCGATCTTCGGAAGCTCTTGCTGCGACAGGGTTTTGCTGATGTGCAGATTGAACCCTTCCGCGAGGCCGATGATATGGGACCGGAGCGTCGCGATATCTGGCGGTTTCCGTGGACTGTGATCAGCGCCCGCAAGCCGCGCGGGCGAGCCGGCCACGCGCCGGCGTCGCGTGCGCCGAAGAGGCGTTAAGGCGGTGAGGGGACAATCAGGGTCGGACAATCGGCTGACAGCGGCCGCATGATGCTGAAGCTAATCCTCATCATTACGTTTTGCGCTCCGAGTCTCTCGGAAGTCGAGCACGCCTATACAGCCGTGTTGCACTATTCGGTGGTCGGCCGTGGAACCGTTTCAGACGATCTGGCCGCCGAGTGGGACGCCCCGAAGATGCGAGGCCATAAGTACATTTTGCTCAAGCCAGGGAGCGCAGCGAATATCTATCTTCGTTTCATACAGGAAGCCGCGCCAGAGAGCTATCGGCCGATGAGTACCTTCGGCTGGAACGCGACCGAGATGCTGGTTCAGGATCCCGACGCACTGGCCAGGGAGATACGCCAGCCCGGCTCCGGATTTCAAGTCATGGGGGAGCCACGGCCGTTGGGCGCCGGCTCGCCGATCCGGGCGATGCAAGCGGTTGGACCGGCGCACGAAGTTCTTTATCTGACTCGAGTCGCAGCGGGCACGCCTCCCATGTACAGTGCGCGATCCTTCGTGGACCGGCCATTCATCGTCATTCTCGGCAGTCGCGACCTTGATGAGACTCGCCGCTTTCTGCGCGAGCGACTCACTCTCGAGAGCAGCAGCTTCGGCCCGGCGCGCATGACCGTCTTGAACAAGGCATTTGGTCTCGACATCGAGACCACTCATCCGCTCGCCGTGGCACGTATTTCTCCCGAATACTCCATGGAGCTGGATCAATACCCACCACAAGCCACCGAACGGTCGCGCCGTCCCGGGGAGCTCCCGCCCGCAATGGCGATCGTGACTTTCGAAGTCGAGTCGCTGCAGCCGCTCAAGACGCTATGGTTGACGCCGCCACGACCGATAGCTACTGCGCCTTACCGTGGCCGTCGGGCCGTGAGTATCCGTGGATCTACCGGAGAGCTCATCGAGCTGGTCGAGGCGGGATCTACGCCCCGATGAGAAGCGGCCAAGCGCTAAGAAGCTCGTGAGTAACCGGCCGGCCGTTGCAGAGGGACAGGTGACACCAGTCACCGCCCATGCGTCACGGACATCGACCTCCTACTGCTGGTACGTACTGGTTGTTCTGACTGTTGCTTACACGATCTCGTTCATCGACCGTCAGATTCTCGCGCTGATGATAGGTCCGATCCGCAAGGATCTCGGCATATCGGATACCGAGGTGAGCCTACTGATTGGGCTGGCCTTCGCATTGTTCTACACGTTCCTGGGAATTCCGATCGGGCGCCTGGCAGATCGCTTCAGCCGACGCGCCATCATCGCTACCGGCATTTTTTTCTGGTGCACCATGACGGCGGCTTGCGGAATGGCGCACAACTACGGCCAGCTGTTCGTCGCGCGCATCGGCGTAGGTGTAGGCGAAGCGGCCCTGAGTCCAAGCGCGCTGTCGTTGATCAGCGACTATTTTCCGCAGGAGACTCGTGGTCGCGCCGTCTCCTTTTATACGATGGGGATATCGCTCGGATCCGGCCTGGCGATGCTCCTCGGGGGCACGCTGGTCGCCTTTGCGCTGCGGGCCGGGGCAGTGACTCTTCCGATCATCGGTGCAGTGCACAGCTGGCAGTCGGTGTTCTTCATCGTGGGTATTCCCGGACTCCTGCTTGTCGCGCTGATGAGGACTGTCCGCGAGCCGTCGCGGCGCGAAACGCTACGCCGAGCTGCGAGCGCCGCAGCCGAGCTGTCTCTCGCCGAGGTGGCCCGCTTTCTTCTCGCTCGATGGCGCTTTTATGGAAGCCATTTTGTCGGGATGTCGGTGGCGGCCACCCTGGCTTACGGGTTCTTTGCCTGGATTCCGACCATGTTCGTGCGGACTTGGGCTTGGCCGATCGCCCGGATCGGCGCCGCCTACGGAGCGGTGGTGATTCTCTCCGGAGTACTGTCCATCTTTCTCGTGTCCCTTCTTGCCAAAAGGCTCACCGATCGAGGTTGTGCGGATGTCTACATGCGTGTTGCGCTCTACAGCGCCGTGTTGGGTATTCTCGGTGCAGTAACCACTCCGCTCGCTCCGAACCCCGGGCTCGCTCTGGTTCTGCTCGTGCCGACGACCGTCGGTTCGTTGGCGGCAACCTCGGCGGGACTGGCGGGACTCATGGTCGTCACACCGAACCAAATGCGGGCTCAGGCGTCGGCGCTGTATTACCTGGTGGTAAACCTCATCGGGCTGACCGTGGGACCGACCGGCATTGCGTTGTTCACCGATCATGTATTCCGGGCCGACGCAATGCTGCGGTACTCGATCCTCTGTGTCGCCGCGCTGACCGGCGCCATTGCGACGTGGTTGCTCGCGTTCAACCTGCGCGAGTACCGGAGTGCGATCGCTGAAGCGCGTTCCTGGCTAGACCCCGCGTGGTCCCCCCCTGCCGAGGTCTCTTGAAGCGATAGGACTCGAGCGTCGGCCGAATCCCGCCGTCGGAGCGGTGACGCGCAAGTTGGCCAGGCCTGATTTCTCCATAAATGCCGCCGTGTCCAACATGTAAGAGCGCCAAAAGCGCTCGGCTGCGTCGGCTTTGCTGCGGGAGATCAGGCTTACTAAATGCGCGTGAGCTTCGGTTGATTTCTCGCTCCGACGCCAGATCACATTGCGCTCCCTGCGGTTACTGCTCGCGAGCGGAATCTGAGGATAAACATTGACTGCGATGTCGTTCAGCATGCCGGCAAGGAGCCCCAAGGCCCGATTATCCGAGAACTGCTCCAATCTCCTATGAAACTCATTCACTGCGGAGGCCGCCGAAACGTAGTCGCCCCGTCGCAGCGACTCCTGCTGGATCGAAACGCAGTCCCGAAGCGACTCGACGGCCTCGCGCTTCTTGCGGCGTGCAATCAGCGCGGCCAGAGGAGGCTCGAGCAGAGTTCGAACCTGATGGATTTCTGCGAGCGTGGTGCCGTGGGTCGCGAGATACAAGGCTCCGTACTGAGCCGCGGTTTCTATCGACGGGTGCAACACCGTCGCGCCGGTGCGCGCCCCCTTGCCGAGCTGGATCAGGGACTCGGATTCCAGCACGCGCAACGCCTGTCGGAGCGTGGGTCGTGACACGCGCAGTTGCTGCAGGAGCTCCGTTTCCGGCGGCAGCGTATCTCCGGGCTTCAGCTCACCGGAGGCAATCCGCGCGCGAAAGCGCTCCACGAGGGCGTGGGAGAGCTTCGGCGCTCGCGCTCCGCCGGGCGCGACGGGTGTCGAACTGTGCATGCAGGAAGTCTACTTGAACCGAGGCCACGCCAACATGCCCGCTCAGCCGGCCTGGTGACCCACATAGACCGGTACCCAGAGGAGCCGCTCCGATGTCGCAAATCAGTCGTCGCGCATTATTGGCCAGGATGAACGACCGAAGGCGCATGCTCCAGTCGTCATTTGAGTATTTCCAGCGCCTGCTCCAGGTCGTCAATGAGGTCCTCGATGTCCTCGATGCCGGTCGAGTATCGGACAAGGCCCTCGGGGATCCCGGCCGCGGCGCGCTCCGCTTCGGTACATTCGACGTGGCTCGTCACCGCCGGTGGCCCAACGACGGTCTCGACGCACCCGAGGTTGGCCGCACGATGCGCGTATCGCAGTCTCGGCAGGAACGCCCGGATCGCGTCGAATCCGCCGCGGACGCTGAAGCTCAGGACGCCCCCGAAGCCACGCATCTGACGCTTGGCCACGTCGTGATGCAAGTGTGACTCGAGGCCCGGATAGTTCACCTGCTCGACGGCAGGATGGCCCTGCAGCCAACGCGCAATGGTCAAGGCGCTCTGATTCTGGTGGCGAACCCGCAGGTCGAGGGTCTTCATTCCGCGCAACAGGTTGTAAGCGTCCGCAGGCGCAAGGGTCGCGCCATTGATCTCGCGGAAGTGATACAGCCTCTGCACGAGCGCTTTGGCGCCACAGACCGCGCCGCCCAGTGCATCCGCATGGCCTCCGAGAAACTTGGTCGCGCTATGCAACACCAGGTCCGCGCCGAGCTGCAACGGGTTCTGGTTGATAGGCGTCGCAAAAGTGCTGTCCACCGCGACCAGTGCGCCAGTGCAGTGCGCCGCCTTGGCAAGGCGCACGATGTCCAGGACCTTGACGGTCGGATTCGTCGGGGTCTCCAGATACAGCAGCTTGCAGCCCTTCGCCACCTCCGCCTCCATCCGCTGGTGATCGGTGGTAGGGCACAGCTCGACATTGATTCCGAATGGCGGCAGGAACTCGGTGAACAGCTTGTTAGTACCGCCGTAGCTGTCCTTGATCGAGACCACACGGTCACCGGGGCGCAACAGGGTGAAGAAGGTCGCACTGATCGCGGCCATGCCGGAGGAGAAGCTGGTCGCCGCCTCGGCACCCTCCAGATCGCGAATCTTCTCCTCAAATGCTCGCACGGTGGGGTTGGTATTGCGCGAGTAGATGTGCCCGGGCTCGTGGCCCAGTGCAACGGCATGCCAACTGTCGACGTCCGGATAGCCGAAAGAGACGCTATGCACAACCGGCACCTGGGTGGCGCGCTCGTAGCGCTCGTGCTGCTGCTCGCCCGCCCAAACCGCGGCTGTTCCCTTGCCCCGCGTGGGCCGCCTGTCGCCATCCTCTGGCATATTGCGTGAGTCCCTCATGTGTGCAGTTATTCGCGCTCGACGACCAGCACTGCGAATCCAGGCACTGCACGGGCCCCAAAATCGGTTGCGGGCGATCTGCCCACCGGCAAATAGACGCGGCCGGTGGCTGGATCGACCGCGCCGGTCTGCGCGCCCAGCGCGGTGGGAATCGATTCGATCCATTCGGGTCTTGGACCAGCAAGGCTGATCACTGCAAGACGGCCTTCGCTGCAGGGAATGAAGGCCATACGCCGCTCGGTATCCACGAGCACCGCATCCGGCCCGCTGGGAATTCTTAGGGTGCCTCGGTCCGCCCCACTCATCGAGTCGATCACTTTCGCTACCTGGTTGCTGCAAGCGGATATCAGCAGGCGCGCCTTGGTATCGTAGCCGAGCCCCGTAGGGCTTTCGCAACCTCGAAGCGCATAGGTGCCAACCACCTTCCTCGCGGTGAGATCGATCACCGCAATCGCGCCTTTGTCTTCGAGGTTAATGAAGAGCCGCCCTTTGCCGTCGGCAGCGCCGCTTTCGAGAATCCCATCTACCGGTATCGACCCGACCGCCGCGTTGGCCTTGGGATCGATCAGCGTGACCTCGGCGCTCCCTGCCATGACCGCCACCAGACCACTCGCCGGGTCATAGGCTGCAGTCTCCGGCCGTCGGCCTGCAGGGATCTTGCCGCGCACCACGCCGCTGCGACCGTCCAGAATCACGGCAGCGTTCGCAGTGTCTAGGGTGCCCACAACCAGATCGCTCCCCGGCACGGGGACTATCATCTGAACACGTCGTCCATCCAGCGGAAACGCAGTTGCCTTCCGGGTTTTCAGGTCAACGGCGAGAACTCCATGGGCGCGTCCGACATAGAGCCGCCGCTTTATCGGGTCGATCGATGCAAACGTCCAGGCCCCTTCCGGTGCGTCAATCTGGCCGGTGACCGCGTAGTGACTGCCCGCGGCGAAGGCGAGGTGGGCAAAGACAGCGCCGACCATCGGCACGATGAGGGTGAAACGCCTGGGAACCATCCTCTATCCTTTACTTACTTACTTCAGTGCGTAGTGGCTCGCGGCCGATCGGAACGGCCGATCGTGCGCGAGGCTGCGGATGCGTTCGCGCACTTCGACGATGCGCGTCCGATCTACCTCGGCGAAAACGACCCCGACTGAATCGCCGCCGCCATCGGCGAGAACCGCACCCCAAGGATCTACGATCAGTGTATGGCCGTAGCTGCGGTGTCCGGGGCGGCATTCGCTGCATTGCGCGGGCGCGACGACATAGGCGCCGGTTTCGATTGCGCGCGCGCGCAGCAGGACGTGCCAATGCGCTGCGCCGGTGATCGGCAGGAAATTCGAGGGCACCGCCAGAATCTCAGCGCCCGCCTTGGCGAGATCGCGAAACAGATGCGGGAAGCGCAGGTCATAGCAAATCGAGAGCCCGACCCGCCCGATCGGCGTGTCGAGCACCACAGCGCGGTCACCCGCCTCGAAAATATTCGATTCCCTTGAAGCCTTATCACCGACCATGCCGGTATCGAACAAATGAATCTTGTCGTACTGCGCAACGATCGAGCCTGCCGTATCGAACACAAGCGTCCGGTTGGCCAACTTGCCGTTCCCCGCCCGCACCGTCATGGATCCCGCCAGAATCCATACGCGCAGCTCCGCGGCAAGCGCCGCAAACCGCCGGATCGCCACATGCTCCGCGACCGGCCGCGCGTAGCGCTGGAATGACTCCGAGCGATCATCGTTGAAGTCCACGACCTCGGGCAACGCCACCAGTTCCGCGCCTTGTGCATGCGCCTGGCGGATGAGCGCCTGCACTTGCGTCCAATTGGCATCGGGGTCGGGACCCGAGGAGGTTTGTATGCAGGCGATCTGGCTCACACGCGCACCGGCGGCTCACAGCCTGAGGCCGTACCGTTGAAGGTGAACACTGTGCATGATTCCGCAGGGACCGTGACCGTTGCGTCGGCGCAGCCGAGCGTCTCGACGGCTTCGAACCTGAAGAGCCGATCAGCAATCGATACCGCGTATTGATAGCGCGGTCCCAGGTATTCGCGCTGGACGATGCGGCCGCGTAGCAGGCTCACTTCCGCGCTACCCACATCGCCCGCCTGAACCAGGTGCACCGCCTCGGGACGGACCGAAACGGTGACCTGCCGGCCGGGGACAACCTCGCGCCCAGCTGCGACTGAGAGTGTCTGCCCGTCCGGAAGTGAAAGCAGCGCGCGGCCGTCGGTCACTGTCACGACGGTGCCGGCGAGGAAATTACTGCCGCCGATGAAGTCTGCAATGAATGGAGTAGCCGGGTCGCGATAGACTTCCTGAGGAGCGCCGACCTGCATGATGCGACCGCCATCCATCACCATGATGCGATCGCTCAACGACAGAGCCTCGGTCTGATCGTGGGTCACGAAGATGGTGGTGAGCCCGAGCTGCAGTTGCAGTTGCTTGAGCCAGCCCCGGGCACGCAAGCGCAGTTTGGCATCCAGATTCGACAGCGGCTCATCGAGCAGGAGCAGGTGCGGCTGATACACCAGTGTGCGCGCAAGCGCCACGCGCTGCTGCTGGCCGCCGGACAGCTCGTGCGGATGGCGATCCGCATATTCCTGCATTTCCACCAAAGCCAGAAACTTCCCCACCTGCTGCGCGATCGCCTTGCTCTTGAGTCGGCGGACCTTCAGCGGAAACGCCACGTTCTCGTGCACCGTCATGTGCGGCCACAGGGCGTAGGACTGGAACACCAGGCCGCAATTGCGTGCTTCCGCGGCCACGAAAATACCGGCCGCCGCGTCAAACAGCACGCGCTCATCGAGCGCGATGCTGCCGGCCGTCGGACGATCGAGCCCGGCGATGGCATACAGGGTGGTCGACTTGCCGCAACCACTCGGACCCAGCAGCGTCACGAACTCACCTTCGGCGACCTCGAACGAGATCCCGTCCACGGCGCGCACCCCGCCGAAGCGCTTCACGAGACCGCGGACGATCAACCTAGGCATGCAGCCTCACCCGCAGAGCTCTCTGCGCCATGAGGATGAACACGCAGGTGGCGGCGAACTGGACGACCCCCAGGGCGGCGGCCGGGCCCACTTCACCGATGCCCCAGAATTGCAGCATCGAGATGCCGATCACTTCGCTCCCATGCGCGTACAGAAAGGCGGCCGCAGCGTATTCCTTGAAGAAGGCAAGAAACATCAGCACGTAAGCAGAGAACAGTCCCGTCCGGGCGATTGGCAAGACGATGCGCCGGCAGGTGGTCCACCAGCTCGCTCCAATCGAGCGCGCGCTGCGATCGAGGTCGGCATCGATCTGCAGCAGGACCGGCGACAGGGCTCCGTAGCCAGTCGGAATGTTGCGCATCGTGAAAGCTAGGATCAGCACCCAGATCGTGCCGTGCAGCGGCGTCAGAAACGGAATCCACAGAACCGCCCACAGCACGCCGAGGCCTGCGATCATGCCCGGCACGGCGCGCGGATACAGCGCGACGAACTCCAGCTGCCGCCGCCACGGAAATTCGGATCGATGGATTACGACCGTGACCAGCGCCGTCAACAGTGTCGCCAGCGCGCCTCCGAAGGCAGCCACCACCAGGCTGTTGAGCATCGAGCGCACATAGGTCTCGTTCGAAAAAATCGTCTGGAAGTTCACCCAGGTCAGCAATTTCCAGGGCGACATGAGTGGGGTCAGGAAATCCACGAACGCGCGAAGGATCAGGCCCACGAGCGGCAGCGCCAGCCCGAGCACGAAGTACAGCAGCACCACTGCAGAGAGGAGGAACCGCCACCGTCCCAGATCGAACGCCTTGGCTCGGGAGGCCTTGCCACGAATGGCGGTGAAACGGCCCGCATTGCGCAACAGAAACCCCTGCAGCACGACAAGCGCCGAGATCAGAAGCAGGAAGAACGCGGCCGCTGCGCCGACCAGGCCATAGTCCGGAACGGTTCGCGTACCGCCCGACGAATACAGGTATGTCGTGAAAAACAGCAGCCGCGCTGGGCGGCCAAAGATCAACGGTATCGACAGCAATTCCAGCCCGGCGATGAAGTTCAACATCATGCTGTACACCAGAGCTGGGCGGATGATCGGCAGGATTATCGACCAGACGATACGAGCCGGTCGCGCACCGACCGAGCGCGCCGCGTCCTCGATCGAGGTATCCAGCAACCTTAAGGAGCCAATGCACAGGATGAACGTCATCGGTGCCGCAGCGATGCCCGCAAGCACTGACATCCCGAGCAGCGTGTATAGATTCCACGGCACAACCCCCGTCAGCTCGCGAATCGCGGAGGTGATGTAGCCCGCCGGCCCGTACATGATGAACCAGCCCACCGAAAGAATCAGCTGCGACACATACAAAGGAAGCAGCATCGCGGAGGAGAGGAACGCGCGTCCCGGCATATTGGTCCGCGCGACGGCGATGGCAATCGATGCGCCGATTGCCGTTGCCACGAGCGTGGAGGCCAGGGCGAGCACGAACGAATTGGTTATAGCGGCATGGAAATCTGCAGAGGCGAAGAAATGGAAGTAATTCGCTAGCGTCGTGGAGCGCGGGGTCTCGTAGAGGGGCTTTGCCAGAATCGACTGGTAGAGGACCGGTGCGAGCGGCACCACCACCAGAAACACCACGATCGTCACCAGGGCGAACTGGATCAACCGATCCTGCGAGAAGTGCCGCGTGGTCCAACGCAGCGGCGGGAGGCCGCCGCCGTGCGGCGGCGAGCCCGCCGTGGGGGCAGTCAAAGCTTGAAGACCTTCTTCCATCGCTCGAGAAAGCTGTCCTCTTCCTGCAACATTGCCCGGTCATACAGGACCGGCAGTGCATTCCTCTCGCCGATCTGGTCGACGATGGCCTGATAGGTCAGATACGGGACTTCGCTCTTCTGGACGTCGGCCCGGTAGGGAGTCAGCCCGGACTTGCCGATCGCCACCTGACCGTCATGCGACAGGCAGAACTCGAGGAACAGGCGTGCGGAGGCCTTGCTCGTGGCACGCCTGGTGATGCCGATTCCACGCACGAAGACCGGCGTGCCATCGGCAATCAGATTCCAGCCGAGGATCTTGTCGCGGCCGGGTTGCGACGTGCGCAGAAACGTGGTCACGCCAGAGGTGAAATAGGCGGCCGAGTATTCCCCGCTCGTGATCTTCTCGGTCATCGAGCCACCCGAATTCTCAGGCCGCGTCACCGGGCCCAGCACCTCGAGGATCTTCCACCCCTGTGCGCCTCGCAGATGCGTGTAGGTCCAGTGCACCGCTTCGGCGAACGGGTGACCGGTGGCATCGTACGTCGTGATTCTGTTCACGAACCGCTTGGGATCGGTCCGGACCAGCTCGACGAGCTGCGCGAGCGATTTCGGCCGCTCGCTCTCCGGCAGGATCAGCTTGTTGTACGCCAGGATCAGCGGGTCGGTCGAGAAGCTATACAGGCCCTTGAACGGCTTGCTCCAGGCGGGAGCCTGTGCACCCTCTATAGCCTCTACGGGCTGCAACTCACCCTTGTCCACGAAGCGCAGCCAACTCGTCGGCGCCGCGGCGACGATGAGATCAGCGCTATGCCTAGCGGCGGAGCTTTCCGAGTAGTAGCGCTCGAATGCTTCCTCAGGACCGAGATCGAGAGCCTCGACGACGATCCAGGGATATTTGCGGTTGAACGCTTGGACGATTCCCTGCCAGTTCTCGGTGCCCACGTTGCTGTAGATTTCCAGTCTCGATTCGGTCTTGGACTGTGCGATGAGCGAGTCCAGGCCGGCAGCCGCCGTCGCACCGGGCGCTGCCGCAGGGGCGATGATGAGAGCGACGGCAAACGCCAGCTCCCGTACGAAAGTCAGTCCGGAAATCGATGGGCGTGACATGGTTGCGCCATGCTCTCGTTCAGTAGTTGATTCCGTAACGGACCGTCAGCGTCCGCCCCGGCGCCTTTATGTAGTTGCCGTTCGTGTTGAACCCTTCCGAATAGTTCGTGAAGTAGTCGCGATTGAGCAGATTGTCGATGCCGACGCTCAGGTCGCCGTAGCGTCCAAGCTCGAACCGCGCGGCCGCATCCGCCTGAAAATACGAATGCACGTGACCCTCATGAAACACTCCGGGAGCCGCGTTCGGGAATCGGTTTCGGTCCCCCGAATACAGTCCCTGCAGCCGGACTGAAGAATTCGGCGCGAGAAACCGTTCGGCGTAGGCGTTGAAGCTGGGAGGCGGGATGCGCCGGTCCTGCAGCCAGGTGTCGTATACCCCGTCGCCGTTGGTATCCGCGCTGCCTTCCATTTGCGCGTAGCTCGCACCGAACTTCCAGTTCTCGACCCCAACGTAGTCGGCCTTGAGCTCGAACCCCCACACATGATCGGGTGCGACCCGGGCGACGGGCTCGAGCGGGATTGCCGCGTTGTAGACATAGCTGACGCCATGACTTGACTTGGTCAGGAAGGCGGTAGCGGAGGCGTCGACACCACCGCCGTGAACACGAAAGCCGCTTTCGTAGCTGTTGATCACGTTTGCGGGGGGCTGTGTCTTCGCCAGATTGATGTCCACCGGCCAGGCGCGGAAATTCTGGCTCGTCTGTTGAATGTCGAACCCCTGGGAGAAGCCTGCGAAGACATCGACCGACTTCGTGAGCGAGTAGACCAAACCCGCATTGAGCGGCGTGGTCGAATACGACAACTCGCCGCCGGTAATGTGCGCAAGGGTGAACAGCGAGAAGAAATTGTCAACGTCGATCTTGTCCTCTTCGCGGCGCACGCCCAAGGTGACCGCCAGTGGCTTGACGGGCTTGAACTGCAGCTCCACAAACCCGGCGTAGCTCTTCAGGGTCTGGGGAATACCGAACAGGCGGCCATCAACCAGCGGAATCACGGTGCGGTCGTGCACATAGTCCATACCCCACAGGAGCGTGCCGTCGAATGGCAGGAATGATGCCAGCGGAGTTTTGATGTCGATCCGCGCGCCGCGCTTGTGGGTGTCATTCTCCGACTGTCCGTTCGGACTCTCGCCCAGAGCCACCACAAGCGGGAAGCGGTTGGCTACGTACTGGAAGACGCTGAATGCCTGCTCATAGAAGAGCTGCGTTCGGAACGTGCTGCGGGTGCCGAAGATCGCCGAGTTGGCATAGACGAGATTGGCGGTGAGCTCGTCGTTGGACTGCGGAACCTCGCCTGGCTGCGGGGACGCGGGCACCGCCTGCGCGGGAATGCCCTCGAGGATGTTGCCGTTGATGATTCCGTACTCGAACGTGCTCTGCTGCTTGTAATAGTTGAAGGAGGTTTCCAGGCGCTGGTTGTCAAAGTTGTAACCGACCTTGCCGTAGGCGCTCTTGATCCAGGAATCGTTGATCGCGTTGCCGGTGGGGGGCGGCAGGCGATTGCCGTTGGCAGCGAACAGTGAGTTGACCTTCTCGTAATAGCCGCCCAGCCGATAGTCGAATTCATCGACCCTCCCCGAGAACGTTTGCCGGACCGAGGGGCTGAACGAGGCGCTGCTTACGTGAGTCAGCGCCAAGCCGGTACCGACCTCGGTATGCGCGTTGAATGGACCGGCGCCGCCTGTCTTGGTGATGTAATTGATGAAGCCGGCGCCAGCGCTCTGGCCGTACAAAGCGGACGATCCTCGCACCACCTCGATGCGCTCGATATCAGAAGGGTCGATCAGATGAACCTCCCGTCCGGTGTCGTTGAGGGTGGAGGTGACCGGAATGCCGTCGACCAGTATTACCGGCTTTCGCCCGCGGAGAGACATATAGGTGCTGATGGTGGAGTTGGAGCTCCGCGAGAGTCCCGGCACGAGATTGGCGAGAATCTCCGCCTTGAGGATGTCGACCGACTGCGGCATCGTCTCCAGGGAGGCGGGCAGGCGCGACCCCTGCACGATGACCTCCTCGAGATTGTCCGTATCCGCCAAGGCGTAAGACGCTGCGCACAGCGTTGCAAGTGCCATCGTCCATCTACTCAGAGCCGACCTGCCTCTATTCATGGTTTTTCTCCCGGCACTCGTCCTGACGGCCGTAACGAGTAGCCAATTTTTCAGGCTGAGTCAAGCACGCTAAGCCTAGAATGGCTCCTAAGTTATCGGGCGAATTTGTCTAAGTTATTGATAAATAATACATTGTGCCGCCGTAGAAATTGGCGCCTATTATGGAGGATATATGCAGCCAAGGACTCCGAGACCAGAGCAATCAGACGCGCAGCCGATCCGGTTGTTCAGCGGCGCTTCCCCCCTCGACAGACGCTTTTCCTACTGTGCGTATTGGCCCGATCGGCCGGGCACTGAGGGACTGACGCCCCAGATGCTGGTGGTTGTTCACGGCAGCGATTACCGCCATGAGGACGCGTGCCAGGGCTTCGCGGCGCTTGCAAATGAAATGCACTGCGTCGTACTCGCCCCTCTCTTCGCACCAGTCGGCGTTGATCGCCCTGACCCGAATGGCTACAAGTTCCTGCGTTCGCGCTACGCCGCCTACGACCAGGTCCTGCTGGACATGATCGAGGATGTCGCTGTGCGCTTTGGCGCGGCGTACCAGCGGTTCTTGCTGTTCGGATTCTCCGGCGGCGCGCAGTTTGCACACCGTCTCCTCTACGTCTACCCCGAGCGACTGCACGCGGTCGGCATTGCTGCTCCGGGCATGGTCACGCTGATCGACCCGACACTGGATGCCTGGGTGGGAACCCGGAACCTGCGTGCCCGAACCGGCCGGGATGTCGACCACGGGGCGCTCAGAGCAGTTTCCGTACAACTGCTCATTGGTGCCGAAGACTCTGTACCTCATGTGGGCGAGGCCGGAGAAACTGCCTACAACCACGCGGGGAGTAATCGAGTGGAGCGGCTACGTGCCTTGGCCGCCAACTACCGCGCCCACGGCATTCGCACCGCTTATCAGGAGGTCGCTGGTGTCGGCCACGACTTCGGGCCATTGGCGGCAGCGGCAGTACCCTTTCTGCGGGCCGAAATCCGCCGTGCGCGAGGGGGCGCGTAAGCACCAGCGCCTATCCGGTTGAGCTATTCCGGCGATGGCTTGGAGAATTCGCGCCAGCGATTCAGATGGCGGTAGACGATGTATGCCAGCCCTTCGGCATCCCGTCGCCGCAACATATCCAACATTGCCAGGTGGTCTTCATTGCTCGCTTGCACCCCCGCGAGCGCATCCCACGTACCGGAACGCCCCGGGATCCCGCGCTCACGCAGCTCCTTGATCTGCGTCGTCAGCAGGCTGTTGCCACACATTCCATAGAACGAGTCATGCAATTGTCCGTTGAGTTGCGCCAGGACGGGTAGATTGCCTGCCCGCACTTCCTGATCGAAACGGTGCACCAGCTGTGCGAACCTGTCGACATCGGCCGGGGTGCCCCGAACCGCGGCCGTACGCGCGGCCGACGTTTCCAACAACGTGCGCAGTTCATACAGTTCTTCGCGCTCGCGGCCGGTCGGATTGGCCACCCGATAGCCGCGATTCGGAAAGTGATCGAGCAGGTGACGCGCGGTGAGCTCGGACAGCGCGATGCGGACCTCGAACCGGTTCACGCCATAATTGCTCTCGAGGTCTGCCTGCTTCAGCCATTCGCCTGGCCGGTAGTTTCCGGTCAGCAGATCTTGGCGCAGCCGATCGGAAAAGCTCCGATCCCCGCCGGATTCTAGGGGCGCATCTGCCTTCATGACGCAGATAGTAGCCAATCTCGCCCCTTGAACATAGAGGCCGTTCGGCGCTGCGCAGCCGTAGTGCGGGGCTTGAAATCGTTATGTCCTCATGTGTGCTGGCTAAGACAATTGCGTTTTTGGGGAGAGACGGTCGTCTGACCGTCACCCAGCGCGCGCTTGACGATGCGGTTCACTGACTGTCGATAACAAGTGGCGGCGGAGGTCGCGCATAACCCACTCGGGGTCGATAGTGCCGCATAGGCCGCATTGGCCTCCCGAGCCAGATCTCCTCATCCGCTCCCCGCGCAGAGTCGATACGGGAGCGCTTGACTTGGACGGTAAGGTGCAGCTTCGGACTGCTCAAGCCTAAGGACAATCGTTCTCGATCGACAGACCTGCCATCAGCTGCGCGATTTCAACATC
>WNFW01000603.1_pt1 | contig 34776 bp, 26 predicted proteins | sample 5400131 | NCBI WGS metagenome assembly WNFW01 (sample SAMN13153362, study PRJNA577476) | soil metagenome | isolation source: 20 cm soil or saprolite under grassland replicate 1 | place: USA:California | collected 2016-06-15 | reverse complement strand
CCGTCGGCACCACCGCTGCTTCGGCTACTTCTTCTACGGTAAGAGCGGCCGCCTCTAACTCTTTAGTGCCCAATCGGTGACCCGCGACATTGATGACGTCGTCCACTCTCCCTAAAATCCGGAAGTATCCATCGGCGGCTTGCGTGGCTCCATCTCCTGCGAAGTAAGGCCAGTCACGCCAATCCTTGCTATTTTTATTTTTGCAGTACTTTTCGTAGTAGGTCTTTACGAAGCGGTCCGGGTCCCCCCATATGGTCTGGAACACCCCCGGCCACGGATTCCTGATACAGATGTTGCCCGCCTTACCGCTCCCGGCCTTAAGCTCACTCCCTTCCTCATCATAGATTACTGGATAGATGCCGAGCACACCGGGGCCGCAACTTCCGGGCTTCATCGGTTGCAGTGCTGGCAAACCGCTGCCGAGGAAGCCTCCGGTTTCCGTTTGCCACCAAGTGTCCACGATGATCGCTTCTCCCTTACCCACTTCGCGGTGGTACCATCGCCACACCTCCGGCTCTATCGGTTCGCCCACGGTGGTCATGTGTTTGAAATGATAATTGTACTTCTTGGGCTCCAGAGGACCCGCTTTCCTGAGCATGCGTATCGTCGTGGGCGCCGTGTGGAATATGTTCACGCCCAGCCGCTCCGCTATCCTCCAGGCCCGCCCGGCATCCGGGTAGGTGGGCACGCCTTCATAGGTGACGCTGGTGGCGCAAAGAGCCAACGGACCATAAACGATGTAGGAGTGGCCGGTGATCCATCCTATATCGGCGAAGCACCAATAAACGTCCTCCGGGTGAATGTCCTGGTAATACTTCGATGTGCCTGCAACATAGGCCAAATATCCCCCGGTGCTATGCTGACACCCCTTCGGCTTTGCCGTTGTACCGCTGGTATACATCATGAACAGAGGAGCTTCGGCCGGCATCGATACGGGATCGACTCTTTTACCGCGAAAGTCTTTGAGCAAATCATCGACGAAGTAATCACGACCGTCTACCATGGGAGTCGGGGAGGAGTACTTTCCGGCATAACGCCGCCAAACCAGGACCTTATCCACCCGAACGCCGTCCTCCGCCGCCACTTCAACTGCTTCGTCGGCTTTGATTTTTTGATCGAGCAGCTCACCGTTTCGGTAGTAGGCATCCATGGTGACGAGAATATGACTGCCGGAGTCCGCTATTCTCCCCCCGCAGGCTGCGCCACTGAATCCGCCAAATACTTGAGAGTGGATGACGCCGAGCCTGGCACAGGCCAGCATCGAGACCGGCAGCGCCGGCACCATCGGCAAATGGAACGTCACCCTATCGCCGGCCTTGACTCCGCAAAAGTCCCTGAGAAGGGCAGCGAACTCATTCACTCTGGCATAAAGCTCTTGATAAGTTATCGTCTCGGTAGTCTCATTCTCTAGCTCCGGCACCCAGATAAAGGCGGCTTTGTTTTTATTCTTCTCCAAGTGCCTGTCCACACAGTTGTAACAGGCGTTTAACTTTCCGCCGACAAACCACTTCCAGAAAGGGGGGTTGCTGGTATCAAGCGTCGTATGCCAATACTGATCCCAGGAGAGCAGATCAGCATACTCCTTGAAGCATTCAGGAAAATTCTTCTCACTAAAGCGCTCGAAAATATCCGGATCAGAGGCATTGGCCTGACCAATAAACTTCGCTGACGGATGGTAGTACTCTTCTTCCTTCCAGTGAACTGCAATCTGAGCTTCGGTGAGCTCAAGCTCTTCTTTTTTTTGCTGTGCCATAACTTGCGTCTACCTCCTTTACCTAAAAATATGGATCTTCAGGCTTCAGTGTGGCTAACCGCGGAGGCGCTGAGGGCGCGTCCTTCGACTAGGCTCAGGATGCGCGGCTATGAAGAATTCCGCTCGTGGTGAGCTTGTCGAACCATGCGAACTCTGGGTCTCCGTGGTAAATACTCTTCAGAGCAAACCCGGAAGAGCCAAAAATATAGAAGCAAGATCGAGATATATAATTGCCGCTGTAACTCCCGGCCTCGTTACATTGGCGCTTCGCTGACCTCGGTAAGCTCTGTCGTTTCAACTGTGTCTGCCATGTGAATCGGCCTCCTCTGAGAGAAAAGAGTATGTGATGATCATGTGTTATGTCAATCTGTCAAATAAGGTCTGATAATAATTGACATGGCCTTCCGATTTTGTAGTCTGGGTACAGCTGATGGAGTTCACCGCTTAACCATCCCGGCAAATAGCTGGGATTATGACCTCTACTCGCTGTGGCGCGGTAGGGGTTTTTTGGTTTAGCAACTAAAAGCCTCAGGCGTTACAGCCAGGGGCCTTTTTATTGGCCTGGAATAATGACCCAGCTCCTACGTCCGGGAGATAGGAAAGCAGCGCTTCTCGGATTACGCAGCGCGAGCGAAGCGAAGGGAGAGTGACGCATGGCATTTGAGGAGCGCGATGAATTCCATGACTTCGACAAGCTTTTGTCCCATCTGCTTGATCCCCCAGAACAAGACCACCGACATGGTGTGGAGGAGTAGATGGGCTGTGAGAAACGAGGCGATGTCAGTTACGATCCGCGGTTGTCTGAAGGCGTTGTATTGACTTTGCCTCCCGGGATGTTAGCGTAACTAAAGGCGAAATGAGTATTACCCGCGTCCATAAGACTCTCGCTGCCTTGGGGATGGTCCTGTGCTTTGCTTTCGGGTCTGCCGCCGTGAGTCTCGCGCATGACTCGTCCGCGATGGGATTCAACCATGCCTTTGAACTGCGCCAGCTTCTGAGAAATGATCCCGTTCAGTTGGATGCATACACGCTTACTTTTGGATTGGACTACGAAATCGGCAATGTGCCCAGCTCCGCGCAACCGGATCTAAAAGCGCATCCACCGTTTTTTTCCCGCCGCATCGAGCCGCTAAAGACGTCTTACCCAGCTCAAGTTCAGGCTCCGAAAGTTTCCTTTCAGATACTCGAGTCCGTCCTACTTATCTGATTTCCCTAACATCTCGGCGGTTTCCCGTCGGCCGGCCGAATCCCTCACGCCTTGATTCCGGACCTTCGTCTTCCGGATTTACAGGCTGTGGGCATTCGTAGACCTTTTGAATTTCGAACTTTTGGAACAAAACCACGGTTTGAAACGTCAAAAGTAGCAGTACCGCATCCATAGTCTTCTTGATTTATACGGAGGTATTCATGATTGGGCAAAAAAGAGCCAGAGGTTCTTCTTTCAACAGTCCAGGGACTTCACCCTTTTTGAGCACGGACGGAGAGGCAGGCTACGTCAGAGTTGAAGCACTGTTTCAGCCGGACATTTTGATCTCATTCCAGCACCAGGCCACGCAGCAAAGACGGTTTCATTTGGAGCCAGAGAGAGTCCTCATGCTTGCTGTCCTGGAAGACGCGATCGTCTGTTTCCAGGATAACCTCGGCGCGACCTGTAAGCGAAAAAAAGCACTTCACCTTGACGCGCAGGAATGGATTCTCGACGACGATAAGTCCTATCTTTTCTCTTTCGCAAACGTCTGCGAAGCGCTGAACTTCGATCCGCTCTATCTGCGGCATGGGCTGGTGCGTTGGAAGGAATCGAAGTTGGCAAAACAAGAAAAAGAGCCAGCGCGTAAGCAATTGGCAGGTTAGCAATATCGAAAAGTCACGGGAGGAAAAATCAGATGTTTCGCAAATTCAGTCAGAGCAAAAATACCGGTCCTTTTTTAATCGTCATCGCTAGCTTACTTTCCGTGCTCTTGGGAGTCGGAATAGGGAGCGGGATTCAACACTTTTATTCAATCTCTCAGACAGCGCACGCAGCCAACTACCCGGCGGTGACGGCGCAAGGCGTACCCGATTTCGTTAACTTGGTCAAGAAGGTAGGCCCCGCCGTCGTCAATATTTCTACGACGCAAGTACGCAACACCGCGCAGGACGTCCCCTCGCCGTTTGGAGACGAAGATCCGTCCAATGAATTCTGGAAGAGATTTTTCGGCGGACAGATCCCTCGCGGTCCCCAGCGCCAGCGGGGTCTTGGGTCGGGTTTTATTATTGACCGGGACGGCACTATTCTCACCAATTATCACGTCGTGGATGGCGCGGAGAAGACCGTTGTAACGCTCTCGGACGGGAGAAGTTTTAACGCAAAGGTTTTGGGAAGGGATCAAAAAACCGACATTGCCATCGTGAAGATTAACGCTCCACAGGATCTTCCGGTAGTCACGTTCGGAGATTCTGACCGGCTTGAGGTAGGCGAATGGGTGCTGGCCATCGGCGATCCGTTCGGCCTCGATCACACGGTCACCTCCGGCATTGTCAGCGCCAAGGGACGTCAGATTGGCGCGGGACCTTACGATAACTTCATTCAGACCGATGCCTCCATCAATCCGGGAAACTCTGGCGGACCGCTGCTGAACATGCGCGGCGAGGTCGTCGGCATCAATACCGCCATCTTCAGCCAATCGGGTGGCAATATCGGTATCGGCTTCGCCATTCCGACCAATCTCGTCAAGGGAGTCCTGCCGCAGCTCAAAAACAAGGGTAAGGTGGTTCGAGGCTACTTGGGTACCGTAATCCAGAGAGTCACACCAGAGCTGGCGGATACTTTGGGCTTAAAATCACCTCACGGGGCCTTGGTCGCGGAGACGACAAAGGGTGGGCCCGCGGAACATGCGGGTATACGCACCGGCGATGTCATCGTGGAATTCAACGGCAAGGAGATAAAGGATTCCGCTGACCTGCCGCTTCAAGTCGCCAGTGTCGCGCCGGGAAAAACCGTAGAGGTCAAAATTCTGCGCGACTCAAAGGAAATGACACTTCCGCTTACCGTGGGTGAAATGAAGGAAAATGAAGTGGTGGCTTCGACAGAGGAGGGTGACTTCGGTTTGGCAGTTCAAACGGTGACTCCGGAGGTTGCCGAGAACCTCGGCTTGGATCGAGCCGAGGGAGTCGTCGTCACTTCGGTTAAACCGGGTAGCCCGGCTGATGAGGCGGGGCTGCAGAGGGGAGACGTGATCACCCAGGTCAATCGCAGTCCAGTGCGCAGCGTTGCCGATTATAATCGAGAAGTGGGAAAAACAGGAAAAGGAAAATCCTTACTGCTTTTGGTCAAGCGTGGAGACGGCAGTCTGTTTCTTGCCTTGAAGCGTTAGCCCCAACGCCATGAACTGAGGCGCGGCTCACCTTGCGGAACCGCCGCGAGCGGCTTTTCGGGAGGTGAGCGCCCTCCAGGCGACGATGGCAACGGCGGCGATTCCGAGAATACCGACAGCGAAATATTCCAATTTGCCTTCGATCAGTTGGATCTTATTCAAGACAACGCCGAAATGGCGTCCCACGATGTAACCAACGCCCACGGCGAGAGGGATGTACACCAGTCCGCCCAGAAAGTTGGCGAGAAAAAAAGCCGGAAACGAGAGGCCGGTGCTGCCCGCTAAAGGGCCCGCCATGAAGCGTAGTCCGGGAAGGAAGCGCGCGAAAAAAACGCCGATGGGACCATAGCGGCCAACGAACCGCTTGGCTGCGTTCAAGCGCGACTCGGTGATGAGAAATTTGTGTCCGTACCGCTGAATGGCGGTTTGACCGTAATGCCGCCCAAACCAGTAACCGAGATTGTCCCCAATCACCGCTCCGAGGGTACCGATAACCAGAACTATAGGAAAGCGCAGTTTTCCCGCCCAGACAAAGTAACCCGCGACGATGAGGGCGGCCTCCTCAGGCAGAGGCATGCCCACGTTCCCCAGGATCTCTATCGCAAGAATCGCTGCGTATCCCCAGTCCTCAAGCAGGCGAGTTGCGTCGAGCATCAATCCTCGGCAAGAAACCGCCGTGTGAGATCACCCATTGAGAATTTCATCCGCTTCGGCAAAGATCAAGTACGAGAGCGAAAATTCAGAGTTTTCTTCGCTGCGCGATTCCTGCTAGATTGACATTCCTGAGCTCATCCTTCAGGAGACGGAATTTAGAATGAAAGTAGGCTTGATCGGCCATCGCGGCGCGGGAAAAACGACGATATTCAACATGCTCACGGGCTTGCAGGCGCAAGTCGGCGCTTACGGCGGCAAAGAGGAAGTTCATTTAGGCGTCATCAAAGTTCCCGACGTTCGCATCGACAAGCTGTCGCGGATTTACAAACCCAAAAAGACCACCTACGCAGAGATCCGGTTTACTGATTTTCCACCGAATGAGGGAGAAGAAAATCTCAAGTCCAACAACTCGCTCATCACTCAAATGCGCGAGGTCGACGCCATCGCTCTCGTCCTGCGCGATTTCGAATCGGGGGCCAATCCTCTTAAAGAGCTGAACGACCTCCTCACGGACATGATTCTCGCCGACCTTACCGTCGTGGAGAATCGTCGCGCGCGCTTGAAAAAAGAAAAAGCCCGGCCATTAGAAGAAGCCGTTCTGGAGCGTTGCACCAAGACTCTAGAGAATGAGGAGAGCTTGAGAAGCCTGACCTTCAACGCTGATGAGGAGAATCTTTTATCAGGCTTCGGCTTTCTTAGCCGCAAGCCGGTTTTGGTCCTTTTCAATCAAGCCGACGACAGGGCGGGTCAGCCCCTCGCCGTTCCATACCAGGAGGAATTGAAGCGGCGGGGCCTGGAAGGTTTGGCCCTGGCCGGCAAGGTGGAAATGGAAGTCGCACAGCTCGAAGAGGGCGACCGCGAGGCGTTCTTGAAAGAAATCGGCATCAAAGAGCCGGCGAGAGACCGGTTTATCCATACGTCCTACGCCCTTTTGAATTTGATCAGTTTTCTGACCACGGGCGAAGACGAAGTCCGCGCATGGACGGTCACGCAGGGAACCAACGCTAGGAAAGCTGCGGGAAAAATCCACAGTGACATCGAGCGCGGCTTCATCCGCGCCGAGGTGATTGCCTATGAGGATTTCATCGCCCTTGGAAGCGAAGCCAAGTGCAAGGAGGCAGGAAAGCTTCGCCTCGAAGGGAAAGAGTACGTCGTTCAAGACGGCGACATTATCCATTTCCGCTTTGCGGTTTAGTAGTCGATTCAGCTTCAATTCTACCGACATACGAGCCATTCCCATGCCGCAAAGCGGCGACCACACCGAGCCCTAATTGGGCTTTGTAACCAAATTCCCCTCTACAGGTCCTTCAACAAAATCACCCGATCGTGACCAATACAAAAGCTTAGTTTTTTTGGCGTAATATGGTATTCTTTGGCTCCCCAAGACTTTAATGGACAGTAAAACTATCCCTTCCGCGCTCACCCAACCCACCACGCTGGGCTCGCGGGTTCTCTTGTTGGTGAATACACGGCGGCTTAAGAAATGGCTGTGGTGGTGCCTGGCGGTCCTATCGGTCGTGGTTTGCGTCTTCATCGAGTTCCAGACCTCCATTCTTCAGTCTTGGATATTCACCAGCACGAACGAGCGCATCTCTTTTGCAATCGCTGAAGGAGCCAGTTCGAGCATTGCGTTTCCTCGACCGGCCCCCTTTGATGATCGGCGAGGCTATGCAAAATTGCCTGGCTTCGAATCCCGACTCGAAGCCGCGGGCTACAAGATGTCACGTCAGGTCCGGCAGTCGGCGACCCTGATGGCGCTCATCAGACGCGGTGTTTCACCGCCCTATGGGGAACCTCCCAGCGCGGGTCTTCTTATCCGCGGCGCCGAAGGAACGACGTTGTTCCGTTACGCTCAGTCTGATTTTTTGTTCCAAAAAATCGACGATATTCCGCCGCTGCTGGTCAAAACACTTTTGTTTCTCGAAAATCGCGATCTCGACAGCCCCGCCACTCCTTGGCAGAATCCCGCCATCGAATGGGACCGATTACTGAAAGCTTCCTTGCTTTATATCGGCTCCAAGCTTTACCTGCCCGTTCCGGTCCAAGGCGGCAGCACTCTCGCTGTCCAGCTGGAAAAATTTCGCCATTCCCCCAACGGTCGCACGGACACGCCGGTGGAAAAACTGCGTCAGGTTATCGGCGCCAGTCTCAAGTCCTACCACGAGGGGGCGAGTACCCGAGCTTGGCGAGAACGTATCATCATCGACTATCTCAATTCCGTGCCGCTCGCTGCGGCACCCGCCTATGGCGAAATTCATGGAGTCGGGGAAGGGCTCTACGCCTGGTTCGGGATGCAGTTGGCGGACGCAGTCAAGGCGCTTAAGGCTCAAGGCGCAACACCCGCCAAGATCCGAGCATTCAAGCACCTGCTCACCCTACTCGTCTCAGTGCGAGCGCCATCGGTCTTCTTGGTCGAAGAACGAGCCTCGCTGGACGAGAAAGTGAACCAATTTACTAGGCTGATGGCGCGCTCCGGTCTCATCGATTGGGAATTCGCCACGGCGTTGCAGGAGACACCTATCCAATTCCTGCCCGCGGCGCCTTTGCCGCCTCAACCCTCTTCGGTCAAGAACAAAGCAGCCAATGCAATCCGAACCACCATGATGGAGACTCTCGGCGTTACCAATCTGTACGATCTGAATCGGCTTCACCTTGAAGCCGACAGCACTATTGACGTTCCTTTGCAAAAAAAGGTGACCGATTTCCTCCACGGCCTCGCGGATCCGGACGTCGTGCGGGCAAACGGATTAACCGGCGAGCGGCTGCTTGAAAACTCGGATCCTAAAAAGGTCATTTACTCTTTTCTTCTGGTCGAACCGACCGCTGAAGGCAATATGGTCCGGGTACAGGCCGACAACCTTTTTAACCCCTTCGACTTCAACAAAAGCGTCAAATTGGAACTTGGCAGCACGGCCAAGCTGCGCACGCTCACCCATTATCTGGAAGTCATGGCTGGGCTGCACAAGGAGCTGCTACTCCTTGACGATGAAGGATTGAAAAGGAAGGCGCTGGCAGCCCGTGATCCGCTGACCCAGTGGGCCATTGAAACAGTGCGCCAGGAAAAGAACATTGCCCTGGAGCCGTTCTTGGAACGGGCCATGGAAAGACGTTATTCCGCCAGCCCCTACGAGGCGTTTTTCACCGGCGGTGGAGTCCATCATTTCGAGAACTTCGAACGCGAGGATAACCGCCGGATACTGATGCTACGCGAGGCGTTTCAAAACTCGGTCAACCTCGTGTTCATCCGTCTCATGCGCGATCTCGTGAGCTATCATCGTGCGCGCCTGCCCTATAATTCCGAGGAAGTGCTTTCCAATCCCGATAATCCGGAGCGGCGGCGCATGCTTCGGGAGGTCGCCGAAGAGGAATCACGGAGCGTGCTTCGTCGCGCTTACCAAACTTACCAAGGACAGCCTCCGGAGGAAGTCGTCAATCGCCTGCTCGAGTCGCGCGGCAAGACTGCCCGTCATTTGGCGGTTCTCTTCTTTGCCTGGCGCGTCGGCGCGGATGAATCGGCGTTGGCGGCCTGGCTCACTAAAAATCAAGCGCCCAATACCACTGAAACCGTATCGGATCTTTTCCGGGCTTATGCCAATCCGCGTCTGAATTTGGCGGACTACGGCTATCTGCTGTCGCTCCATCCGCTTAATCTCTGGTGCGCGGGAGAGTTCGCTAAGAATCCTAAAGTGTCATGGGAAGAGCTATACAACCGCAGCGCCGATGCCCGGCGCATCGGCTCGGCCTGGCTCCTCCAAGCGCGCAATCGCCACGCTCAAGATCTGCGGCTGCGCATCAGACTCGAGCGAGATGCCTTTGCCCGCATGACCCCTTACTGGCAGCGGCTCGGCTTTCCGTTTAAAACCATGGTGCCATCCTATGCGACCGCCATTGGCAGTTCGTCCGATCGGCCCGTGGCTTTGGCTGATCTCGTCGGGATTCTAATAAATGATGGCGTTCGCCGCCGTGCCGTCAGTCTGACAAAGATCGATTTCGCCCAGGGTACGCCGTACGAAACCAGCTTCGACCGTGTGCCAGAGAAGGGCGAGCGCGTGCTCGCTCCTGAAATCACTCGAACCGTCAAAAAAGCGATGGCTGGCGTCGTGGAAAGCGGAACCGCCCGGCGGCTCAGTGGCGTCTTCAGACTCGCCGATGGGAGCCGCATCACCGTTGGCGGCAAGACCGGGTCCGGGGATAACCGATTCGTGACCTTTAACCGCCACGGTGGCGTGATAACGTCGCGGGCAACGAACCGAACCGCGACGTTCGTTTTCTACATCGGCGACCGCTATTTCGGCGTCATCACGGCATACGTCCAAGGCCGCGAAGCTGAAAACTATCACTTCACCAGCGCATTGCCCGTAACGATCCTTAAACTGTTGGCGCCGACGATAGTTAAAAATCTCGATACCGGGGCGCGGCCAGCAACCAGCGAAAAGATCGAAGAAGTGCCTACACCCCACAAGATCAACTTTCTGCCCTCTGGACCGGCTCGCTAGGTAGCTACGTGCCGCGGCGGTTACCGAACAACTCGATGTGAAGACGGCCCGGGCAGCGCTTTAGTTAGTGCGCAATGTCTCTACGGCCCGACCCTTCGTCACGCAGGGCTGCCCTCCGCATATTCAGCCAGCCGGCACAGCGCGTTAACCAGCTCCATCTCCTCAATCGACCTGCAGCGCGCTTCGAGGAGCCGTGGCGAGCAGACGAGAAAGGCAAGGCACTGCGCGCGCGAGATCGCGACGTTGAGGCGATTGCGGGAGAACAGAAATGCGAGATTGCGCGGCACGTCTTCGCCGCTGGAAGTCGCCATAGAAAAGAAAACAACCGGCGCCTCTTGGCCCTGGAACTTGTTCACAGTACCGACACGCACACCATCTGGCAGTCCCGCGCGTAACCGGCGCACCTGAGCGTTGTAGGGAGCCACTACCATGAAATCGTCATCGTGGAGCCGGCGAGCAGATCCGTCGGTGTCCGTGAACGTTCCTTGCCGCAACCTGGAAATCAGTTTCGCTATCTCAGCAACCTCTTCATCGGAGGCGGAACGATTCCCTTCGTGCTCGACGGGAATGAAGCGAATGCCGGTACCGAAACTGGTGCCGCGCCGCGTGGCCGAGTCGTCGGAGTGCAGCCGGCCAGCATAGACAGTCTCCGAGATGAAAGCGCAAACGTCGGGATGCATCCGGTAACTATACTTGCGCAAGCTGCAGAGGATCACCGAGTAAAATCAAGTTGCGTGCGGAGGTACCGACCGCAAGCGCATCCGCGAGTGAGACCTGGCCCGCTTCATCAATTACAAGATAGTCTAGTTGACGATCAAGCTCGCTTCGGGAGAAAAGCCAAGCCGTACCAGCAATAACTGGGGCTTGACGACTCATCCCGGCGAATTTTGCGTTATCCGATTGGCTTTTGAAAAACTCGCTCTCGTATTCCGATTCGGCATTGTCCGTTGTCGACTTTTTGAGGCCACGGAAGCGCAAGCCGTCTGTGCGCGCAACGCTCTCGAGTTGACGCAGCAAGTTATGGATCGCTTTATGACTTTGCGCCGTCACTCCAACGCGCTTCCCTTTGGCGAGGAGATGCGCAATCAGGCGGGCTCCAGTCCACGTTTTTCCTGTGCCAGGGGGACCCTGCACAAACAGATAGCTTCCATCGAGACCCAGCGAGAGTGCTTTGATTTCCGCGAGATCGATTGTTTGGATTGGCGCACCGGCGGCGATTTCCGGGATGTGCGGGCAGTCGCGCTTGAGAATCGCTTCGAGCGCGGGATAATTCCCGGCGCCTTTTTGAATTGATTCGCGGCGAGCCGGAGAGCTTGGGACCGCACATAAGCTTGAGCGTTCCGGTCGCGTCGTCAATCTCCAGAATTGCACCCGCGGTCTCGCCTGTAGCCGGATCACAGACGCGACCGGGTCCGAGTTTGTGATCCTGGGCGGGAAATCGGAAGGTATAAACCAGCGATCTCTTGCGCCGCTCAGGCGGTACGAGCGGCTCCGGTTCCAGACAGCCAATCGACTCCGAATCGTCGACGAGCTCTTCCGGAGTCATATCTAGCCGTTCGAAATACCACCACCAAGCCGGCCGTGCCTCGCGGCGGTGGTACTCAAGTAACTCACCGGCAAGCCACCGAGCGCTCCCGGGCTGGGCCCCTTCCAGAAGCTGCTCGCGCAAGCGCTGGCGCGCATCAACCGCCTCTGCCGCTTCTTCTGAGACGGCGCGCGGCTGCGGCAGTTCGGGCCAAAGTAGTTCGCACGGGCGCAACTTGTGAAGCCAGTCGAGCAGCGCCAGTGTTGCCCGGCAATCCTCCTCGTTGTACGCGGCGATCTGCGTGAGGAACTTGTTGTCCTTGCTGTTGCGCCATTGCTCGTAATCGACAATGGCCTCCATGCCGGACCGCAGAGAAGCGGCGCGCGCGAACTCAAAGAGAGGTTCCAACTTCTTGAGCGAGTAACTCGGAACGCCCACTCGCAAGGCCTGCCGAAAAACGGTGTAGAGATTGACAAATATTTTTCGCCGGAGGAGGTCGTCGACTTCAAATTCCCGTGTCGCATACTCTCCCATCAATCGCTTGATGGCGCTCTCCTCGTAGGCACCAAAGTGATACACGTGGAGATCCGGATAACGCGCAAGGCGGGCATGAACAAGGTCGACAAAGTTCTCGAAGGCGCGGCGCTCCTCGGCTTGATCGTGCGCCCAAAACGACTCATATCGGGGCGCATCACCATCCACCGTGACTACACCAAAGAGAAACGTGAGTCCCCGCGCCGGTTCGAAAAAAGGATGTCCTTCGAGGTCGAGGATCACGTCGCCTTTGGAACGTCGCGGGAGCGCCGCGAATCCGCGCCGGTCTTCAATCGGAAGCTCGCGCGAGCCAATTACATCGCTACGTTGAGTCTCCAATTGCAGCGCGGCCTGGTCGTGTAGCGATGCAAACGTCGCGGCGGGAACTTTCGGAACCCGCGTGTTCGGCTGTGCTTCAGCCAAGGCCGTCAGCGTCCCGATTCCAGCGGTCGTAAGGCGTGTAACCTGGTCGCGACGGATTCCAGCAACGCGAACGAGATGGTCCTCGCGCTCCCATCGTGCTTCGCAGGCCGATTGGAAGCCGCAGAACGTGCAATGCTCGCACGGATAGGGTTCGGTTTGCGCCCGAGCAGTGACGGCGGCGCGAAAGCGGCGCTGCAAGCGGCGGAAGTAAGCCGAGACGTTAGCGAGTCTGATCGGAAAACGGTCGCGTGTGCCGAGAATGACGTAGGCCATCTCGGGGGCGACTTTCTGAATTTGTTCCAGCGCATGGCTATAAAAACAGAGCTGCAGCGCGTGTTCGGGTCGAGGATGGCGGGCGAGCTTGGTATCGAGGACTTGATAGGCCCAGTTGCCCAGCGCGGAGGGCCGATCAACCCGTTCGAGAAAGTCAGCGATCCCATGCCACCGATCCGCAACGAACACGGCCTGATAAATGTACTTTGAACCAGCATGCATTGCCTCTGACGTCGCGTTGGCCGCAGCCGCGAAATCGCGATCGTCACCCAGACCGACTTGGGCCACTGCGTGGCCGGCCGCGCGAAGCGCCTCATGAAAATTGCGCTCGTGTTCCTCGCCCTTTCGCTTGATCAGATCGACGTAAGCGTTTCCGAAATTTGGACGTGTAATCTCCCCGAATGCGACGGCAAGCTCAAGCTCCGTCAAATGCCCGCATGCGATAAAATTCGCTAGGTCTGAGGGAGAGTAAAGTATATGCGGCCCGAACACCTGCACTTTGTAACTCGAGGGTTACGTTTTTAACCGCTCAACTGGGGTCTATGGGATTGGTGGTGAACCTCATGACGGAAAGTCTAGCTTCCAGCTATCAAGGGAATGGAACGCAACATGGCTATTCCCGGTGTTCCCCTTCGTCTGAAAATGATAATGCTGACATGCCTTTACTTGTTTACCCTCCAGCAAACCACCGTCATCCGGCGCTTGAGGACTTAGGTCGATTGGCCCGACGGTGGCCGCTGCTGGAACAGCGCTTTGCACGACCAAGTGTCGAACAATTGCTAATAGAAGTCTCGCCGTGAGCCCGCGTGCGAACTCCTCGCGCAGCCTATCGCTGATCCCTTGCCAGGTGTTGCCAAGTGTTGTTCGCACCGCAAAGAGGATTCTGGCATTTGAGGATATTGCCGTAACTGCGTTCAATGCTCTTCAGAGAGCCCTGTTTACATGAGTAGCAGAGAATGGACAGGTAATCAGCGAGACGTTGCAGGGTTTCCGCATCTACGCGCTTAATCTTTTTGCATCCGCCGTTAGCGCATATAATCACTAGGCCCTCGTTGTTGATGGCTAGGTTAGCTTTTCCGCCACACCCCGAACACTGTGGGTTTTCAAATCGTTGGTTTAGGGCGCGGAGCTCTTCGATCACCTGGATTCCCGGTGTTCGCCCGGCTTCCACGGAACGCGGTGTTTGATTCGAACTCCGTGGTTGTTCGGGCTCTGAAAATTCGGATTTCGGTTTAGGAAACGGCGGTGAGGTGATTCTTCTCCCTTGCTCAGACTGGGACTCGGGCTGATTACTCAGTCGTTCGCCATCGACACGAAGCTCGGTACCTGCTCTCTCTGGCTCTTTCTTGTCGTTCGTCAGGATTGTGACTGGTCTTGACCGGTCCCTCAGTGAGATTGGCTTCTGGTTTCGAGCCGCGTTGATCGCGGCGATGATCGCTTCCTTTTCCTGCTGCTCAAAATACCACCAATTCGTGCTCCAAACGCGGTGGATGCGCCAGCCCAGGGTTTCGAGTACTCGTTGTCTGGCCCGGTCACGAGTTCTTGCCACCAAAGAACTGTGGTACCCCGCTCCGTCACATTCAATAGCGAGAATGTTCCTCCCTCGGTCCTTGACAACGACATCGATCCAAAACTTACCCGCACCGTATTGGCATTCGATCTCGTATCCTTCGTTTTCTAAGAACTCGACAACTTGTTCTTCGAAAGGCGAATCGCAGTAAACAACATTCGAGATTCCATCGCGTCTCTTGGTGAAGCGTTTGTTGCCAATGCCGAAAGTGCGCGCTTGCTCGGTGTTCTCTAGATCGAGTAGCAAAGCCTTCAGACATTGGAACCCTTTACTCTGAGCATGACTTGCTTCCAGGTCGGCCGCCTTCAAAGATGAAACAACTGTCAAACCATTGCGAGAACGCGTGATGGCGACGTTCAGTCGACGTTCGCCTCCGCTTCTCGTCAGAGGTCCGAGTACATTCGCGTTAAAAGGCGCAGAGGGATTATTCTTCCCGTAGGTTAGGCTCAGAATAATCCGGTCCATCTCATCGCCTTGAACCGTTTCTAGATTACGAAGGAAAAACTTGGATTCGTCGGCGCAAAAGGCACGAACTTCCTCAGACGTAAAAAACTGAAGTTGCTCGTCAATGAATTCCATCTGCGGGATGTTCATGGTTACCACCCCGAGAGATTTGTCGGGGCATTCGCGCACGTGCAATTCAATGAGTTTTACGACTTCATTTGCTTCGACGGGGTTGTTTCTTTGCCCCGCCTTCTCTGAGTAAATAGCGTTGGGCACATAGTGAAATCGCCGGCCGATGCCACTAACATGCGCAGGCGGATACATCTCCAGCTTATTGTCATAAAACCAGTCGTTGGAAAACCGGATTAGGTCTGGTGTTTCGCTCCTGTAGTGGGACATCAACATAAGCTGCGTTTGGTCCCAGTCGAAGGCTCCGGCAAATTCGTCCAGCAAACTTTCGCTTATGCCAAAATCGAGCGAGTCCGATTCTTCATCCACGTTAGCGAAGCCGGCAAAGAAGTCGGTTGGTGGGAGCTGGTTTTTATCGCCAACAATGATGACTTGTTTACCAAAAGACATCGACAGGAGCCCGTCAAGGACACGGATTTGCGACGCCTCGTCAAAATGACGAGCTCAAATGGCACACCGTGGTCCTCGAAAATCTGCGAATCGATGAGATTGGCCAGGGAGGTTGGACTCATCATCCAGCATGGCTTGGCAGCAAGGAGGTAATCGAGGTGCGCGTTGACCAGTTCCCGAACAGTGCCGCGAATGCGTTGCATGCCGGACAGTTGCCGAAGTCTCGATTCGCTGGACGCCGCCTTTGTAGTAGCCTCCTGCATAGACTCCCGCAGGTTCGCTTTTATATGTTCAAGTACCCACGACGCAAGTTTTTCATCTTGCTCGGCGAAAGTGTTAAGGGTCTGTTTCAACTGAGGACCGTGTGGTCTTGCAATCGGGTCGCAGAGCCGAAGTAAGTTAAAGCAGAACAGTCGTTGTGCCTGTTCTGGTCTGACCGTACCTTCGAGAATCTTGTTCCAGAGCTCTCTTACTTCAGGGAATGCGGGAATCTTGACTCGCCATCGCTTTTTCTCCAACCACAAAGGATACCGCGGTAAATCGTTCACTATCTCGCCTACCGCTGCCGTGAGGGCATCGTAATCACTTAACCCGTTGAACGGTGTCAGTAGCGACGTTCCATCGCCGTCGTGTTCTCGATAACCCTCGAAGTGCGCCTGTAATGCTTCATAAGCGTTATTCATGCTGGCTTGGTGGTTACGCAACCCTTGGCGGAGCTTCAGCCAAATAGCGCTGTCGACGTCCAATTTTTGTTGGCCTCGCTGTCGCTCAAAAAGGTCCCGCCATGCAATTACCTTGTGAAGCCAGTTCCAATCAGGTTGCACCTGTCCTTCGGATTGCAATGCGAGATATTTCGCGAGTGGAATCAGCCGGTCCTGGCAGCGAGCGAAGTCTTTTTGCGCTGCAAACGCTGCCATCACTCCCAGACTGCGGTCACCGTCCAAGCGTTCGTAACCTTGAAGAAAGTCCCGAATACTGTGTCTCGACTGATTGTAAAATTTCAGTGCCTCCTCTAAATTATCTGTTTGGTTTTCCGGCAGGCTCAAGGTGTCGAGCTCTGAGAGGAGGTTTTCCACCTGGGTCAGCAGGTTTGGATTTTGCGACTCCCAAAATGTCTGCCAATGCGGACTGCCAATCTCAAACCAGTCGTTTCTTGCCCGCAACTGTAGAACCGAGGCGGCAGCTTTCTCGAGCTTCTGCACGTCTTCATGGGAAAGGTAGCTCTCAGCCTGGTCGGGGTTATCGTGAGCCACCGCAAGGTATGCAGAGGTCAATTGCTGTAAGACGACGTGGGTCTCGGATACCGACCGCAAGGAATTCATTTCGTGTAACGCGCTAACGGCATGGAGTGTGACATCCGGCCATTGTTTAAACCGTCTCGAAGGAATCGCAGGAAAGACTTGACGAAGAGCGAACTTGCATTTTCTATCGTTTACGAAATGCAGACAGTAGCTAACCAAGTTAAAACCATGCTCTGCTTTTGCCTCGATATGCTGCCAGTGAGTTTCGGCGCGCTTGGCCTGCTCGACACACGCCTGGAAGTTGGCCTTCCAGCCAGCGACTGATAGAACTGGTGTAGCGCTGGAAGTCCACCAGGAGCGAGGAACAGATGCTCCTACCGCGCCCAACGATAGCACGGCGCGCAGCTGCGCCCGTCGAACTTTTAGTAGAGGTGAATAGACAAGGCCGATTTGGTCGCAGAGGCGCCGATAGCGATTCTGGATTTGATCGACCTCAGCGTGTCGGCCGGTGTGATAAGCCTCCCGTTGTGACAAGTCTTGCCATGTGGTCGCATTCTCTCGGGCTAGCAAAACTGTCGCCTGCTGCTCCGCATCCACTGGATAAATGTCTGTTAATGAAACGGGATGCCGCATTGAAACGAGTTCTTCGCGTCGTTCCCATTGGTTCTTCAATCGCTCAAGTTCTTCTAATTGGATTTGGAGGTTTCCTACTAGTCTTGGATGGCAGGCTGGTCTTGCCAAAACAGTTTCAACCAGCGTCACAACGTCAGCGACGTGTGCATCTGACCTGACGGGAAGCTCGATGCCTACAGATGCGGCTTGTTCTCGCACCGTATCAAGGGATTCCAGTTGGCTTAGGATTTCTTGAGCCAATCTCTGGATATCATTCTCGGCATTCGGATTGTCGTCGAAGCTTTCAACGCACACTTCGTTCCAGATGTTTTCTGCGTCGGTAAGTATGTCCGCGAGATCAGGCCATTCCGCCAAGCAGCCGAGCAGCTTCGACAGACGGTCTTTGGAAAGCGACTGCCAATTCGCGATTTGAATATTCGGTACATTCTTGAGCTCTTTCCGCAGCTGAATCAGCCCACCTAGCGCATCGCGTTTGGTGACTTGGAGCGATGGGTGAGCGATGGCGCGCGCGAACCTAACTCTGTCGTTGAGAGTCTTGCGTGTGTCACGTAGTTGTTCAAATGGATAACTTGCCGGCGATGATCGGCCGGACGCAAAAGTGACTGATGGAAACTTTTCTATCGCTTGCTTGAGGAACTCCCGCTTGTCCAGGTCTTCGTCGTGCAAATTCAGCAGAGCTGGCTTTAATCCACAGTTAGAAAGGCGCTCTTCGACTTGAACGATTGCCGCTTTTTTATCGCAAACCAATAGAACGTTGCGGCCGTGGTACAGGGCGTTGCTGATAATGTTCGCGATTGTTTGCGACTTACCAGTACCAGGTGGCCCCTCGACTTGCAGGCAGCAACCTTGATCAGATAACTGCACAACGCGTAATTGGCTATCATCACATGGAAGTACAAGGCCAAGTTCCTCTAATCCCTCATCATTAATTTCTCCCAACTCGACCGCCCGTACTTTTGTGCCCTCAATTTTGGACTGAACAATCGGATTGCGAGCGAGAGCTTGCCTTAGTGGCGGGTCCGTTAGCCGACTCTGAAGAACCATTTGCTGACTGCTGAAAAGGCCGACGTAGCCGTCAGACTTTACCTGCGAGGCTTGGTTACCCAATTGGGCTTTTACCCAGTTCGTAGCATGTTCGGGGTCAGTAGCCAAACTTGCGGAAACTTTGATGCCGAATCCTCCTAGGTTCGCCTCCAACACTGGATTAAATTGCCAAACTTCATCCTCCGAGACCGACACTTTAATTTGATCACCACTGGTTTGGAGTGAGGAACGCTTGAGGCAAACCGGAAACAAAGCCGACCGCGCCTGTTGGCCAACTCCGCCGGCTATGGTCATCTCAATTGAGCCATAGCAAATGAATGCACAATGCTCTCCGCGTTCACGGATACGAGTTTGGAAATTCTTGTAAAGGTTGCGGGCGATCGGTTCACTCATCGTGCCAATGGCGAGAGCGCCACCGTTAGCGATGGAGTTGAATTCAGGTAGTTGCAATAGCCGGAACCGCTTGACCGGCATTTTGACGAGCGGGTTGTTCAAACCCTGCGCAGTGGATTGCTTTAGCCACTTGTCAAGATATTGAGCAAAAGTTTCTGGCATTAGACGGAAATTCCCGTAAGGCCGATGTGTTGGCCGGAGTAGGTGAAACCAACGCCGTCTTATCTATCAACCCCGGCTTATTGTACTCGCGAAATTAGAGGCGTCAAATAGAATCTTCGAGAAGCGTTTGCAGGGGCAAGATCGAGCGCCTCAAAGGCAGAAAAGGCCACATTGAGGCCAAATTATAAAACCACACGGCTACCTCAGGCTAAAAAAGTGCCGGCCTGAGAAAACGCTTATGTTCCGCGGCGGTTAGCGAACAATTCGATGTGAAGTCGCGGCGTGTAGCCAAAGCCATTTTTTTCATAGCTCGACGATCCACCGAGCCTTCTTACGCAACTTGTTCGTCGTCTTGCCTTGCGGCATGACCAAGACGCGCCCTGAATCGACGTTCTTGAGCCGGTCGAGGCGCTCGAATCTTATTGAAATCGTTTGTCTGATCCGCGACAAAATTAAGCTGGTAATCGTAACCATTGGTAAAAGGATTGGAAAGGAGGACGTAAACATTTTAGGCGAGATTGTACCGGCTGATTTCGACTTGGTGTCCGGAGGGGGCAGCTTGCAGTTTGTCAACTTCAGCCGACTTTTTTCTTCGGTTCGACCGAGAGCTTGAGTCCTAAGGCGTCCAAGATCGCATGGAGTGAGGTCAACGTCGGATTCCCGCCTGTGGAGAGAAGTCGGTAAAGGCTTTCTCGGTTGAGTTTTGTTTTTGCCGAGATCTCGCGCACCCCCTTGGCCTTAGCAATGTGGCTTAAGGCGTTCATAAAGATCCGGGGCTCGTCTTTTTCGTCTATACCTGCCTTTAGATACTCATAAGCATATTCGGGGTCCTTCAGGCGCTTCACGAGATCTTCTTCATAATGCCGGAAAGGTTTTTTAGTTTTTCTTGCCATGATACCGCTTCTTAAAATCCTGCCAAAATTCTTTGGCCTTTGGGATGTCCTTTATTTGCGTCTTATCTCCACCATCAAAAGAACGACAACCGTTGAACCGATCTGGCCGAAGTACACACGGTACCCGGGCGCTAAGGGGAGAAAGAGAGATTCCGATACTGCGCTCCAACCCTTTCGTCCCGAGGATTAGTTAAGTTCCCCGGCGATTACCGAACAACTCGATGTGAAGCCGCGGCGTGTAGCCAAAACCATTTTTTTTGCACAGCTCCACAATCCAGCGGGCCTTTCGGCGCAATTCTTTTGACGTCTTGCCTTGCGGCATGATCAAGACGCGCCCTGAATCAACATCCTTCAGCTGGTCGAGAATTGCTCGAATCTCATCGAAATCTCTTTTCTGGTCCGCGACGAATTTGAGCTGGTAATCGTACCCATCGATAAATTTCTGGATCACATCCAGGTCAAGCCGCCGTTTTTCGTGCATTTGAGCGAACTTGCCTTGCTGTCTTTTCCAAGGGGTCGAATTCGCTAGCTTGGGACTGAGCGAAACGAGATCACACGCCACCGGCTTGAAGATCGTCGCCGCGGTTTCGATCGTTATATGAGCGCCGACCCGCTTGAGCGCCGCCGCAAGTTCTTGGATTTCCGCCGCCAGCAATGGCTCGCCGCCCGTTATGACGATGTGACGGGCAGAGTGCTTACGGACCTCCCGTAAAACTTCCTTGATGGTCCAATCTTCTCCCTCCGGATTCCATGACGTGTAGGGCGTGTCGCACCAAACGCAGCGGAGATTACAACCCGAGGTACGGATAAAAACCGAGGGCGTGCCGATGAGCCGGCCTTCGCCTTGGATGGAATAGAAGATCTCGGAGATTCGCACGGTGATACTTTAACAAAGCGCTCAAAATGAATAAAGTTGCTGCCGCTGAAAGACCGCGCTGACTCGACCTCCGCCCTTGCGTGTGATAGATGTAATAGCTTGGTGTTGTCAGAAAACGGTCTTCCTATATTAGCCTGACTCTTGGATAGCTATGAGCGTGGACAAGCAAGCGTTGCTGGCGGAAGAACAAAAACTGCGCCGGCTTCGCCGGGCAATGGACATTGCAGCAACTTTGCTCTGGCAGGTCGATCTCACCCTGGAGGAAGCCCGAGACGTGGTGAACCACGCCAAACACACCGCCCTGCAACTCTTTCCGGATAAAGAGGAGACCTTCGATTTGATCTACGGTTCGCGCTTTCGCCGGATCTTGGTGGAGAAGTACCACCTACAGTGACGATGAAGCGGATCTGCCGAACAGCAGCGCAACGCAGTGCTGGAGTATTGGAGTACTGGAGTGTTGGGTTTAGATGCATCACTCCATTACTCCACCACTCCAATGCTCCGGTTACAAAATACTTCGGAGTAACCGACTAAACAGCCAATACCACCCATGAGCGAAAACTTCATTCACATCCGCGGCGCCAAGCAAAACAATCTCAAGAATCTTGACCTGCAAATCCCACTGAACGCTCTCACGGTCATTACCGGCGTAAGCGGCTCAGGAAAATCGACCTTGGCGTTCGACATTCTGTACGCGGAAGGGCAACGACGTTACGTCGAAAGCTTTTCGGCGTATGCGCGGCAGTTTCTCGACCGCATGGACAAGCCGGACGTGGAGAGCATTGAAGGCATTCCGCCGACCATCGCCATCGATCAGAGCCGGCCGGTTAAGACGTCGCGCTCCACCGTCGGCACCATGACCGAACTCCACGATCATTTAAAGCTTCTCTTCTCCAAGATTGCCGTGCTCTATTGTCGAGGCTGTGAGCGAGTAGTGGAGCGCGATACCGCTCAGTCGGTTTTCCATAAGCTCGCTGCCTTGCCTGAAGGCTCGCCTGTAGTTCTGACATTTCCCCTTGCCGCCTCTTCAGTATCCTGGGACGAGGTAAGAAAGGGACTCCAGCAGGCCGGGTTTCACCGCTTGCTTGTGCAGCAATCCGTTCGGGAACTCGACGAATTAAACGACGCGCCGCCTGACGGCTTGGAAATCGTAGTCGACCGGTTCGCCTATCGACGCGATAACCAGAAACGAATTCTAGATTCCTTGGAACAAGCCTTTCACTACGGGAAAGGACGACTCAATTTTTTTCTGCCCCAAGAAAACTGGCGTCGGGAACCGTTCAGCAACCATCTGCACTGTCCTCATTGCGATATTACTTACCGCGATCCGACGTCCAATCTCTTCTCGTTCAACAGCCCCTTGGGGGCGTGCGAAACCTGTCGCGGTTTCGGCCGAGTGATCGACATCGACCTGGATCTCGTGATCCCCGACCCGGGCAAACCCCTCAGCGAGGGCGCCATCAAGCCCTGGGTTACGAAGGCCCGGCGGACGAGCCGACTGATGGAATTTTGCGAGCGCAAGCGGATTCCGACCAAGAAACCTTTCGGCGAGCTCACCGGGAAGCAAAAGCAGCTCATCATAGACGGCGACGGCGACTTCAAAGGGATTCGCGGCTGGTTCCGCCGGCTGGAGCGCAGGAGCTATCGAATGCACGTTCGGGTGCTGCTGGCGCGCTATCGCGCTTATTTGCTCTGCCCCGAATGCCAAGGCAGTCGACTCAAACCCGACGCGCTCCATTATCGGATCGAGGGTAAGGACATCGCCCAGATCAACGCCATGAGCGTCGGCGCAGCCCATCGCTTCTTTAGCGAGCTGAGGCCGACCGGCGCCATGGACCAAGTCGCGGGTCTCATTCTCGAGGAGATTCGCAGACGCCTTGGCTATTTGCTGGGAGTCGGTCTCGAATATTTGACTTTGGACCGGCAATCTCGGACGCTTTCCGGTGGAGAGCTCGAGCGCGTCGATCTGACGACGGCGATTGGGTCATCGTTGGTCAACACGCTCTATGTTCTCGATGAGCCGTCCATCGGCCTTCACCCCCGCGACAGCCGCCGACTCGTCGAAATCCTTCACCGCCTAAGATCGAACCAAAATACTATAGTCGTGGTCGAGCACGATCCCGAGATTATCAAAGAAACCGACTATATCATCGATCTCGGCCCAAAGGCCGGCGAGCAAGGCGGCCAGGTGATGTTTGCCGGTTCTTACGACGCGCTGCTCAAAAATGAGAATTCGCTCACGGCCGCCTATTTGAGCCGCCGAAAGACGATTCCATTCCCCCTCCGTAACCGTAAACCGTTCCTGAAGCGGTCCATCAAGATCGAGGGAGCTTGCGCCAACAATCTTAAGAATATCGATATTGAAATTCCGCTCGGCCTTTTGGTCTGCATCACCGGTGTTTCCGGCTCGGGGAAATCCAGCCTTGTCGATGAAGTTCTCTACCGGAATCTCAAAAAGCTCAAAGAGTCCACTGTCGCGAACGTAGTCCACTGCGCAAAAATCGAGGGCGCCGACAAGATTTCCGAAATTGTGCTGGTGGACCAATCTCCCGTGGGAACCACGCCGCGCTCCAATCCCGCCACCTATATGAAGGTATTCGACGGCATCCGCCGGCTGTTCGCCGGCGTTGATCTTTCGCGCATGCGCGGCTACACCCCCTCGACTTTTTCTTTCAACATCGAAGGCGGCCGCTGTGAAACTTGCCGTGGCGAAGGATACGAAAAGGTCGAGATGCAGTTTCTCTCGGACGTGTACACCTCGTGCCCGGAATGCCACGGCAGCCGGTTTCGCGAAGAAATTCTGGAAGTCACCTACCGCGGCAAGAATATCCGGGGGATTTTGGATCTCACCGTGAGCGAAGCGATCGAGTTTTTCAAGGATACTCCAGAGATTAAAGATGGGCTCTACCCACTGCGAGCCGTCGGGTTGGAATACGTCCGGTTAGGCCAACCGCTCACCACGCTTTCCGGCGGCGAGTCACAGCGGCTTAAATTGGCCGCGCATATGGCCAGAGCCAAAAAAGCCGGCACACTGTTTATCTTCGACGAACCCACCACCGGCCTACACTTTCATGATATCGAGCGTCTGCTCTGGGCATTTAATGAACTCATTGATCAGGGCCATTCCATCGTGGTGATTGAACACAATATGGAGGTGGTGAAATGCGCCGACCACATCATTGACCTGGGGCTTGAAGGTGGTGATGCCGGCGGCTCTATTATTGCCGTAGGAACGCCGGAACAAGTGGCGCAGGTCGAAAGTTCTCACACCGGCCGTTACCTCCGGCCTTATCTGAGAACGGATACCGCATCCCCTTTTGTCCCTAAAGTCGAGAAAAGTTTAAGCGTTCAAGAAAAAAAGCGTTCGACTGAAAACGACAACGCCATCACCATCGTCGGCGCCAAAGAACATAATCTGAAGAACATCAGCCTTAACATTCCACGCGATCGCTTCGTCGTCATCACTGGTTTGAGCGGCTCCGGTAAATCATCCCTGGCCTTCGACATCATCTACGCAGAGGGACAGCGGCGTTACATCGACAGCCTGTCCGCTTACGCGCGGCAGTTCCTCCAGGTGAGGGCGCGGCCGAACGTGGATTTGCTTGCCGGCATTCCCCCTACCGTCGCCATCGAACAGAGGCTGAGTCAGGGCGGCAAGAATTCCACCGTGGCGACCGTCACGGAGATCTATCACTATCTGCGTCTGCTTTATTCCAAAGTCGGAAAACAGCACTGCGTCCAGTGCGGACGGCAGATTCGCTCGTTGACGCGAAGCCAAATTCTCGATCGCGTCTCCCGCTCCTACCGCGGCAAAGAAGTCATGGTCTTGAGTCCCATGGTACGCGGCAGAAAGGGCTTTCACAAAGAAATTATCGCCGGCGCGCGCCGTCTCGGCTATCGGCGGGCGCGTATCGACGGCGAGCTGATGGATCTCAGGTCGCCGGAGCTTAGCAACGGCTTGGAGCGATTTAAAGAGCATGACATCGACATCGTCATCGGCAAAGCCAAAGCCGGCGGCCGCGAAGTCGAAGCGATGATAGACCGGGGGCTACGCTTAGGAAACGGCGTCATCCATCTTATCTCGGAGCGCGGCGAGCAAATCTTCAATCAACGGCTCTTCTGTCTCCAATGCGGTATCGGCTATGAACCTCTCGACCCGCGGCTCTTTTCATTCAATAGCCGCCAGGGAGCCTGCTCGCAATGCGGCGGCATGGGCTTTGAGTGGGATTTCGATCCGAACCTGATCATCGCCGATCCTACTAAATCGGTAAGCGAAACGTTGATCACACTCGCCGACCTTTTCTCCGGTAACGCCTCTCATTTGCAGCGTGCCATGCTGAGACTCCTCGATTCGCTCAAAGAAAAAGACCCTATCGACATCGACAAGCCGTTCGCTCGCCTCGCTAAAAAACCCCGGCAGGAAATTCTCTACGGCGGCAGCGGTCGTGGGGCCTTTGTCGGCTTGATTCCGTGCCTCAGGGATATCTGGCAGCAACTTGAAAATGATCCGAGCCCAGAGCTGGCGGAATTGCTCTCCGAGTCGCCATGCCCAGCCTGCCTCGGGAGAAGGCTGAACTCCCGCGCGCAAGCGGTTAGAGTCGATGGCAAAGCGATCTGGCAAGTCACCGCATTCTCCGTGCATGAGGCGAGGGAATATTTCAACTCATTGCAGATCGCGCACGCGGATAACGGCAATGCGGAACGGGATCGCGCCGTCGCCGATAAGATCCTGAGGGAAATTCAGCAGCGCCTCCAATTCTTGTCGGAAGTTGGCTTGCCCTATCTAACCCTCGACCGCCGTGCGGACACCCTCTCCGGCGGCGAAGCGCAGCGTATTCGTCTTGCAGCGCAACTCGGCTCGAACCTGCGCGGCGTCTGCTACATCCTCGACGAGCCCACCATTGGGCTTCATCCGCGCGACAACGACATGTTGCTGCGCACTCTCCGGCGTCTTGAGGAAGTTGGCAACACTGTTTTGGTGGTTGAGCATGACGAAGCGACCATTGAATCCGCCGACCTGATTGTCGATCTCGGACCTGGCGCCGGTGTGCATGGTGGCAAGGTGGTGGCCTTGGGCTCTCCGGAGGAAATCAGGAAAGATCCGAACTCGTTAACCGGCGCTTTCCTGCGCGCCGAGCGGAAAAGAATCGGGCCGAAGCGGGAGCTGGTAAAATCAGCTTGGCTCACGATCCGAGGGGCGAAAGCCAACAATCTTAAAAACATCGACATTCGTTTGCCCCTCGGCATGTGGACCTGCGTCACGGGAATCTCAGGCTCGGGCAAGAGCACTTTGGTCAGGGAAGTCCTGTATAAGGGCCTCAAGATGAAACTCGATCAATTCGCCGGACGGCCGGGGGCTCACAAGGACATCATAGGTTGGCAAGCTCTGGAGCGCGTCGTCGAAGTGGATCAAACACCCATCGGCAAGACCCCGCGCTCGGTCCCCGCATCCTATGTCGGAGTCCTGGATGAGATCCGGAAACTCTATGCGCTCGCACCGGAAGCTCGGCTGCGGGGTTACACGCCGAGTCGCTTCTCATTCAACGTTAAAGGCGGCCGCTGCGAAGAGTGCGCCGGCCAGGGAAAAATCCGCAAAGAAATGAGTTTCCTCCCCGACGTCTTTATCGATTGCGAGGTTTGCCGCGGTGAACGCTTCAATGAAGAAACGTTAAGCATTCGCTACAACGACAAAAACATCGCTGATGTCTTTCGCATGACCGTGGAAGAAACCGTGCCGTTCTTTCACGCTTTTCCGAAAATCGCCCGGCCGCTGAAGATTCTCGACGACATCGGTATGGGCTACATCACGCTGGGTCAGTCCAGCAACACGCTTTCCGGCGGTGAAGCGCAGAGAATCAAATTGGCTTACGAACTGGGGAAGGAATCGCACGGGAAAACGCTTTACGTCCTGGACGAGCCCACCACAGGACTGCACTTTATCGACGTGGAAAAACTGATTCACATCCTGCATCGGCTGGTGGAGATGGGCAACACCGTGGTGACCATCGAACACAACCTGGACATCGTGAAAGACGCGGACTACCTGATCGACCTCGGACCCGAAGGCGGCGAGCAAGGCGGCCACCTGGTCGCCTGCGGCTCACCCTTGGAAGTGATCATGGACGGCAAACAATCCTACACCGCTCGCTTCTTGCGCGAGTACCTCAATGGTGGGGCAGCGAAATCAAACGGCGATGGCGTGCAAGCGCTCCAGCAAGTAGTGACTGTCTAACGTGGCTCATCGAGTTCTGTCGATGATCGGCAATGGGATGCGTCTGAAATGCCCTCGCTGCGGCGTGGGCGGATTGTATCGCCGGCCTTTCTCTATGCACGGCCATTGTCCCCACTGTGGTCTGAAGTTCGAGCGGGAACAGGGCTATTTTGTCGGTGCCATCTATGTGAACTATGCGGCGACGGTGGTGATTGCCGTGCCCGGCTTTTTCATCCTGGACGCTTTCGCGAGCCTGACGATCCATCAACAGCTCGCTATGTGGATCCCTTTTGCTGTTATCTTCCCGCTGCTTTTCTTTCACCACTCCAGGAGTCTTTGGCTTGTCCTCGATCACTTCTTTAACCCGACTGAGAGTCTTTACAGCGTGACACCCAAGAAAACCGATTAAACTCTGTTCTTCTGACAGCCAATCGCCGTTTTCGCCCACTCGGCGAGTCGGTCGCGATCCTCGATGATCTCGACGGGCACCCGGTAGTAGCTCTTGAGTGTCTGTTTTGCGTTGGGTCGAAAGGGTTTCATTTTCCTTTGTCTATATTCTGCGGCGGTGATCTCATTTGTCTTGAAGTAGAGGTAACCTTTGAAAATGATCCCGAAAAAAATTTCGTCTTGATACAGGCCATAGCCGCCGAACATGCGGCTGGCTTCCACATTGTCGAGATCATCTAACTGATCCAGAATAAAGTCTTTGAACGAATCGTCTTTCATCGTTTCTTCGATAGCGTTTCACATATGCAGCGACACGCCGAGGCTCCCAGCGTTCGGGCCACTTCCAAGTAGCATAGCCATAGACCTCAGGAAACGGAAAGATTCCTCGCTGTGCTCGGAATGACATCAGGGCTTCGTTTCGACTAAAAACGCGCACCTGTCGTGCCGAACGAATGTGAGGGATCTTAGACTCGAAATCCGAGACTCACGAAGCTAGCCCACCGACAGCGCCACGACACCCAGAACCATCGCGCAGGCGGCAACCAGCCGGCGACGAACGTCACCTTCCGCAAGCAGGCGGGTGCCCATTGCCGTACCGATCAGAATGCTGATTTCCCTCGCCGGTGCGACATAACTGACGGGAGTAAACTGCAACGCCGTGAGCACCAGGATATAAGACAGCGGCACGAGCACGGCCACCCCGACCACCTCAAAGCGGTGGGTCTGCCATTCTTTGCGCGCGCTCTCCCAGTGGCGCAGAGCAAACGGAGTGAGTAAGAGCGAGCGCCCGAGGTTCGAGCCCCAGTCAAGGAGAATGGGCGCCACCGCAAACTTGCTCACGGCCTGCTTATCCCACAAGGTATATCCGGCGATAAAAGCCCCGGTAACCAACGCATAGCCCATCGCCTTGCGCACGCCGACCTGACTTAATCGTTGTGGATTGCATGTGAGCACGATGACGCCTCCTACGATCATCAATCCACCCGCTACAGCAATCAGGCTCGGTCGTTCGCCGAGAAATACGATTGCAGCAATACTAGAAAGCAGTGGGCCTGTGCCGCGAGCCAGGGGATAAACCAGTGAAAGATCTCCGGCGCGGTAACCCTCATTAAGGAGGACAAAGTAGCCCGTGTGAAGCGCCGCGCTTCCGGCCATGAAGCCAACCGCGATGATGCTGACGGATGCATGCCAATAAAAGATCGCAGCCAACGCGACCGGTGCATAGAATAGCGCGGACATAACGGCCACCAGCCATGGAAAGGTAGCGTGTCCGCTCGCCCGTTTATTGAGCAGGTTCCAGGTCGCGTGAACGAAGGCGGCGGCGAGAATGAGAGTTAGAGCAAAAGTCGACACGAGAGCGCTCGCAGGTTACATTTACATATTGAAGACGAGCAGTCGTCTAGATCGCACCAAAGGTTCGGTTTACCAGCGCCGTCAGATGGCGCGATAGGGTTTTTCGCATCCGCTGGCAGCATTCCCCTATTTTATGATATTGGCTTATCGTATCACGTTAAGGTTGGGAGGAGCTTATGAATAGGAAAATCTATGCCATTTTAGCGGTCCTGGTGCTCGCCTTACAGCTATCGGGTTGCACGGCTCTTACCGGCGAAACCCTCGGTCAAAATGTCGACGACACCACGGTCACCACAAGTGTCAAATCCAAACTTGCCCTTGAAAAAGTCAGTTCGCTCACAAGAGTCGGCGTTGACACGGTCAAGGGCGTCGTCCATTTGACCGGGATTGTCGAGAATCCGGAGATGAGAGATCGGGCCGAGTCAATCGCTCGTAGCGTTGGCGGAGTGCGCGGCGTCGCCAACAACTTACAAGTTCAGTCAAAATAACCAGATCAGCTGACAAAATTCTCCTTGGCCGAGCGATCTCGCATCGCGCACGACCTCCGGCAAGATGTAAACCCAAACGGCAGCGAGAAAATCCGGTCCTGTGCTCAATCTAAAGATCTAACGACAACCGTGTCTCCGGCGCGAATCGTTCCGCCGCTCACGATTTCCGCGCGCAGGCCGCCGCGGTGAATCAAGCCGCGCATGACTCCCTTGCGGGTCAATTTCTCCATGTGCGAGCACGGCTCGCAAAGCCGGGTACCGCGCAGTATCGCGTCGCCGACCTGGAACTCTTGACCGACGAGATGATTAAGAGGAACAGCGCGAGTCACGATGTTACGCCGGAATAAGCCTGCGTCCAATTCGATCTGATAATCGCGCTGCAATGCTTCGACCGCCTCGACCTCGATTAAAGTAATGTCACGGCCCGAGCCTGGTTGGTTCGAATAGGTTCCCAGTTTGTTGAAATAGCGATCCCCTTCGAGCCCCTTGCCCGCCAGAGCCCGCACCTCGGCGACGGATTTCATCGGCGCCGCTCCCGTCGGCGCAATGTGAATAGAAATGACAACGCCTTTTCCGTTCATCTTCTCAATTCCGGTTCTTTTTTGTGACCAAAGCATTTATTTCCGGCGTTTGCATACCTTCTTTGAGCGCCGTTACGGTGCCATTTTCCAGAATTTCCCGGGCCAGTTTTCGTGTGCCACCGATGGCCGCTTTAAGAAACGCTGAACCGTAGCTCACACGGGCGAGCCCCAGATCTTGCAACTCGTTGACACTCGGTGACTGTGGTCCAGCGAGAATACTGATGGGCGCTTTCACCTCTCTCGCGAGGCGGCCGATGATTTCTCGCGAATGCACACTCAAGTAAAAAATGCAGTCTCCGCCCGCCTCTGCATAGGCATTACCCCGCCGAATCGCTTCATCGAGCGCTTTTTTCTGATCATCCGCCATCACCATGAACGCATCGACTCGAGCATTCAAAAAAAACTCGCTGCCCAGTGCTCGTTTGGCTTCCGTGACCGCGTTGATCTTTCGAAGTTGTTCGGACAATTCCACCAGCTCGCGGGCGCCGCCTCGTTTGCCGCCGGCGCCGTCTTCCAGATTCATTCCGGCAACGCCGGCCGCCACTAGTGCCCGGACGGTTTCTTTGACACCATTTTCATCTCCGTAACCTCGTTCTCCATCCGCATTGAAGGGAACTGACACAGCAGCGGCAAACTTGCCGGAGAGCTCGACGAAAAGCTCGCGGCTTATCGCCTCGCCGTCGGGATAGCCCAATGCCGCAGCGATGCCACCGCTCGTGCCCTGTACGGCCTTGAAACCCATCTGTTCGAACAGCAGCGCGCTGAGGACGTCATAGGCGCCCGGCATGACGAGAATTTCCGGGGCACGAACCAGTTCTCTAAGTCGGCGGCTCTTGGAATTGGCCGCGTCTAATACCTCACGTGGGATCGGTTCCATCGAGTTCTCCTTCCATTAGCCCACAAATGAACTATATCGTAAGTTGGTAGATAAGACGAAGCAAGAGGAGGAAACCTAAGATTTACCCGAAGCGCAGCATCGCGCCAATTCCGCGCGGAGCGATTGCTCACCGTGCGCCATGGCCCAACGATGATTGGCTGCGAAGATCGGTTCGAACCAGAAAGAAAAATAGCGAAGTAGCGGTTTATCCACGCGGATTTTCCAATCGTGGGTAATGCCTGCCCCTACGCCGTCTTGAACGAAGTTCCAAACGTCACGACCGACGAAATCTCCCCCCGTTTCAATCGCAAAGCCGCGGGGTAACTCACGTGCCAGTTGGGATCGGCGCCGATACGTGCTCGTGGACAATCAGCCACTTGCCTCGAAGTTTCTCCCAGATCGCGGTATGGCGGCAATCGATCTCCATTGCCGTCCCGGTCTTCAGAGCGAACGACAGGTGAAAAGTCAAAGTCATCCAAGCGACATCGCCGCGACGCGTAATCTTCAGATCATCATTCGGAGTGAGTTTGCCGGATGATATTTGATCAAAGAAAGCCTTCTGAACGCCTTCTTTGTACTCGGCCCATCCGTTATATTTGAGTGGTGTGAGATCAAAAAATACTAACTTGGCATCTTTAGCATAAAAGGATGCAGGGTTATCCGCGTCGAGCGTATTCCACGCGGCGTAGTAAGATTCGACCAGCTTTTTATTCACTTTGCACTCCCCTTTGCTAAACAAAGCTCTTCGCAAATGTTCCTCGAAAAACAGCTTGCGGCACTAGCGCGGCGGTCGCTCCAGATCGGACTCGCACACCCAGATTTACTTCTTCTCGACGATATCGGGTTTTAAACTTGAGGCGATGGCGAGCAGCTCGCCTTTTTCTTTTTCAGGCACTTTGAACTTATCCAGCGTAGCCACGAGGTGATTGACCGTCGACTGCCAGTCGCTTTCGGTAATGCCGAGTCCGGTATGCGCAGTTTTCATACTGCGACCGATGTAAATACAGGGCCCACCCGTAGCCTCGCATAGCTGATCGACCACGTGCTGGCGGAGTTTCTTTTGCGAATCGGCGCCGAGGCCGACCAGGAAACGCGCGAGCTGCTTATCAGCGGCGAGCCGGCCGATGAAATCGTCCGTTACGGCGGCGATCGCGTCGTATCCGCCGAGCCGTTTGTACAGAGTCGATGACGTGGCCGATGCCTGCGATTGCGCCGCGGCGGTTGACACGCATCCTCCAAAGACCAGGCAGACAAGAAGACCGAGTCCCATTTTCCCTGGCGTTTGCTTAAGCATGATTGTTTCCTCCTTGTTTGTTATTTAACGGTTTCAAATGGAAAAATATCCGGCGGTAGCAATCGCTTGAAGCACCATCCCCAAACCAAAGAGAGTAATGATCGTCGATGAAGCCAACGGTAGCCAGCGAGTAATCAGCTCGCCGTTTGTTTGTAAGCGCGACATGAAATGCCGCGCGGAGACCATCAGCAGTCCAATGCCGATCAGCACCGCCGCCAATCCGACGCTGAAAGCCACGATCAGAAGCAAACCGAAACCGATCCGCTGCATCGACACCGCGCTCAGCAGCACCACCAGCGCCGCGGGACAAGGAACGATGCCGCCGCTAATGCCGAGCGTCAGAAGCTCTCGCAGAGAAGTCTCTCGATCCAGTGCGTGATAATGTGCATGCTCGTGATGGTGGGCGTGCCCATGATGATCGTGATTTCGATGCTCATGTGAGACGTGGGAGTGATGCTCGTGAGGGTGGTGGTTGTGATCATGATGAGAAATGATTCCTTCTTTACCCGAGTAGCGCCGGGCAAACAGAACCAGACCCAGGGCCATGATCATCACGCCGGATGCGACGCTCAGCCATGGATAAAGACGCTCTGGGACAACATATTGCGAAGCGTAGAGCGTGATCACGCCAAGCAGATAGACCCCGGCTGTATGGGCCGCAGTGACTACCAGTCCGAGCAGCAGCGCGTGACGGATAGAGCCCCGCGATCCAACGAGATACGCGGCGACCAACGTCTTACCGTGTCCCGGCTCCAACGCGTGAAACGCTCCGAGCCCCACAGCAACGGCGAGCGCAACTAGAATGATCCCGAGGCTTGATTGCTTCGTTGCCATCAACTCCGTAAAAGCGTTGCGCGGTGTCGATTGACGATTGGGTTGTAATTGAGCTGATCTATTTTCTTTTGCATGAGGCAAGCCCGTCGATGTCATGGTTGTGGCTTGGTCCAACTGTCGGTGGATCGCGGTCTCGTCTTTTGTGCGAGCAACGGGAGCGGGCAGTTGTTGGCGTCGATCCACTGTCTTTGTGTGTTCGATTTCGGAAGACGGCACCAGAGTTCCGACAGAAACAACAGGTGTCGGCACATTTAGGGGCGCAAAAATCACCCGAGCTTCCAGAATTTGAGGCGGGCTGTTTAAGAGATCGGTCGGATAGTTACTTAGCTGAGAACTCCGGTCTACTTCGGCAACCGAGCTATCCAAGATTTTTGCGCCGGCTTCTGCTGTGGCGATGATCTCTTTCCACCCTGCCCGCCCGGGAAAATTCCCATCCCTATAATTGAGTTGAAATTGCCCGGCCTGCGTTTCCTCGGCGCGCTTGGCTTTGTACAAAATGCCGATCTTCATCGTCGGCAGACCGCCGGCACCCGGCGGAAAGATAATCTCCTTGGATTCCGGCTGAAGCTTCAGACGTCGTCCATTGACTTCAAGTAATAGGCGCTCGCCGAGAGATTCGGCTTTCCGCGTGAGGTAAGGTTCCAAACCGGCATCGCCTGCTTTCGGAACGATGGACGTTTCCTGGATCTCCTGAAAAGTCGGGATCTCTGCCATGTCGACGACATATCGCACCTCAACGGTTTTTCGGGTGATGTGTATCCCCGAATAATGGCTGATGCTGAAGTTCCCCAGCGGATGAGCCGCGGCACTACTATAGACAAGAGTACAGGCGAAAAAGAGAAGGGCTATTATTAGAGGCGCTCGTGGAAGTCGATGCGGAGAATCACAATGCGTGTCATTCTGAGGAGCTTTCGGCGACGAAGAATCTAAGCGTCCAGCGTGTTTTCTGAATTGAGATTCTTCGGTTTCGCTCAGAATGACACCATGGGAAAGACCGTTCAAAGACACCCGCACGCCATTATCCTCCCTGGCCTTGGCCTTCAACGCCTGCCTGTTGGACGCTACGTTCGAGTTGCTTCAACGCTTGCGCCGCCGTTTCGGCAAAAATCGGATGGAAAAAGGGATTGGTGCTAAGCGCGCGGGCCAGATACTCCTTGGCTTTGTCCTTCGCGTGGAGCGAATGGTAGATCATGCCCGCATGGTAAAAGAGCCTCGCGTCTCTCGTGCCCAAACTTAGCGCTTTTTCGATCGCGTCACGCGCCTCTTCTGCTTTTCCATTCTTGTAAAGGTTCCATCCGACGACGTCATAGGCGTAAATGTCCCGCCGGTAATCCAACTCACGTTGAGCCAACTCCAAACTTTCTTTTAGTTTTATGTCATGATCGGCGTAAAAATAGGCAAGCTCGCGGTTGTAGAGCACCTTATTGAGAATACTAAGACGGCCGATATACTCGACCAACTCGTATTGCTGCTTTGCCTGTCCCTGGCGTCCGATCTTGGCGTTGATGTCGCCCAAGGCGGCTGCGTAGTCAGGCATCGGCAGGATAGCGATCGCTTTCTGGTAGAGATCGATCGCTTCGTCATATCTTTTCTGGGCAGCACGGAGCTGGGCCAAACCTGCCAACGCGCGATAGTAGTTAGGATAGGTTTTTAACGATTGCAGGTAGCATCTCTCCGCTTTTGGCAGATTTCCCAGAGCGAAATGGTCGCTGCCGAGCTGCCATTCGGTCCACGCGATGCTCTCCGCCGGCTGTTTCGCCTCCTTGCCGACGGCAATGGCTTGTTCAAGATCGACGATAGAACCTGCCGTATCGCCTTGAAGGCTCTTTAATCCCGCTAGCCGG